>Ga0256405_10000233_pt1 | contig 187778 bp, 165 predicted proteins | sample RumenRJG_02DNA_FD_189096 | JGI IMG/M metagenome (GOLD analysis project Ga0256405, IMG submission 189096) | Bovine rumen microbial communities from Lethbridge, Alberta, Canada - RJG_02 | ecosystem: Host-associated > Mammals > Digestive system > Stomach > Rumen | place: Canada: Alberta... | reverse complement strand
TATTCATAATCTCGTGCGTGAGCACGCGGATGAGTTTTGTCCAGGAATCCTGCTCGTGGGCCTGCCGCTGCTTCTCGAAGATAGTACGGATACGGTTTAGCGTGCGATTGAACTTGTTTTTCTCCTGGAAACGGAAATTTAGCTCCCCATCCTCCAAGGCATCCATCATATAGGCTACCTTCTTGATGTCCTTCTGGCGTGTCCGGATCGTAGCAATCACCGCCGCAATGATTGCGACGATGGCTGAGGCCCCTACAATATGCCACACTGTGAAGGTCATAGACCGTATTTTTTGAGTTTGGCATACAGCGTCGGCCGGCTCACACCCAGCATCTTCGCTGCAGCGGAGATATTGCCGTTCGTCCGGTCCATCGCCTGGCGAATCATCCGTTCCTCCTCGGCCTCACTTACCGCCTTGATGGTGGTGCCGACAGGCTTCGCCGCCTGATCCAACTGAATATCCTTCGCCGTCAGTTCGCTCCCATCAGAAAGAATAACGGCCTTCTCAATGCAGTTCTGCAGTTCGCGGATATTCCCGCTCCAACGGCCTTCCATCAGCATCGCCGCAGCCTCCGGGGCAATCCCAGCCAAAGGCCGATGATACTTCTCAGCGAACCGCTCCAGAAACATCTGCGCCAGAGGCACAATATCTTCCTTTCGCTCCCTGAGTGCAGGCAAGGCGATATGAACGGTATTGATGCGATAATACAGATCCTCCCGGAACCGGCCTTCACGCACCAACTGCTCCAAATCCATATTGGTAGCGCAGATCAAGCGGATGTTGATGGGCTTCGCCTCATTGCTGCCCACCCGTACGATGCTCCGGCTTTGAATAGCACGTAGCAGTTTTGCCTGCAGGTGCAGAGGAATATTGCCGATTTCATCCAGGAACAACGTCCCGCCATCGGCCTGTTCAAATTTGCCAACGTGGTCTGTATGCGCGTCAGTAAACGCACCTTTCACATGGCCAAACAGCTCGCTCTCAAACAGCGTCTCCGTTATGGCACCCGCATCAACGGCTACCATCGGCTTGCCGCTCCGGAGGCTATGTGTGTGAATCTCCCGCGCCAGCACATCCTTGCCTGTGCCATTCTCGCCGGTAATCAGCACCGTGGCGTCGGTGGGCGCTATCTTGTCCAGTGTTTTGCGGATGGACTTCATCGATGCCGATGAACCCCAGAACATCGGACTGTCACTCACCGAAACATCGACCTTCTGTCCATCCCGCTTCATTGCCTTCCTGGCCTTATCCCGGGCTGCAGTGAGCGTTGCCACGAGTTTGTCGTTGTCCCACGGCTTCACGATGAAATCAAACGCACCGCGCTTCATCCCTTCCACAGCCAAGGCAATATCGGCATAAGCCGTAAACAGGACCACTTCTACCTCCGGCACCATCTTTTTGATTTCACCGGCCCAGTACAGCCCTTCATTCCCTGTGTTGATGCTGGTGTTGAAGTTCATGTCCAGCAGCACTACATCCGGACGGAACTGCTCCAGCGAGGACACCAATGTCGCAGGTGATGGAATCGTCTTCACCTCTGCAAAATGAGTCGGCAACAAAATCTCCAACGCCCGTCGGATGCCGGCGTTATCATCCACTACGAGTATTCTCCCTTTCTTTAAAGTCATAATCAAATACGAATGTAAGCATTTTCTGTTGCATGCGCAAGTACAACCCCTGTGCCTAATTCAGCAAACGACTGATTACTAAATTTTTATGAGAATTGTCGTTTTATGGTTTGTGTAAAGATTGTTTCCAATGTTGTAAAGAATCTTTACATCTTCGGCGAAGACATCATCGGCAGCGTCCGGCGCCTCGGCCTCATCACCTTCCGTCTCGCGATGGTCCTGAGCGCCCTCCGCCTCCACGACACCGGCGAAGTCGTCACCACCCTCATCTGTGACGACGAAGACTTCCAGAGTGCAATGGGCATCGCCCGCATCGAGCGTGCCAACACCTGGTGCCGTCAGCTGGGCAAGAAGAATGTCTGCCTGATCTCCATCCACACCAACGCCGCCGGAAACGGCAAACAGTGGATGACCGCCCGAGGCTGGTGCTGTTATACCTCCCGTGGCCAGACCGCCGGCGACCGTCTGGCCACCTGCCTCTATGAAGCAGCTTCCCTCTACCTTCCAGGCCATAAGCTTCGGAAAGACTATTCCGACGGCGATCCCGACTGGGAATCCGACTTCTACATCCTGAAGAACACCCTTTGCGCCGCCGCACTCAGCGAGAACCTTTTCCATGACAATGCCGATGACCTCGCCTTCCTCGAATCCGCCCCCGGCCGCCAGGCCATCATCGACCTACACGTCAGAGGAATAATCAGTTTTGTCAACGCTTATTCCAAATGAAATCAGTATCTTTGCAAGCAAAGACCGGACAATATGATTGACGAAAAGAAAGCACTGGATCTGATTGCCCAAGGAGAGGGCCAGTACGTTGAATTCAAGGAGAGCGTTCCTTCCAAGGTAAGGGAACTCAGTGAGGAAGTGTGCGCCTTCTCCAATGCCACCGGCGGCTACGTCCTTATCGGCGTCAACAACAAGAGTGAATTCGTTGAGGGTTTCACCATCGACAACACCAAGCGTTCGTCCATCCAGGATTCTCTGGATGCCATTCAGCCCGCCGTCTCCTGCGAATTCTATCCACTCACCGTGCAGGGACATCCCATCTGGGTCATCGAAGTTCAGGAAGGTGACAACAAACCTTATGTAGCATCCGGTTCTATCTTTGTCCGTCGCGGAGCTAATTCCCAGAAGCTTCGCACTCCAGCCGAGATGCGGCAACTGTTCGACGATGCCGGCGCCCTTCATTTCGATGAGGCACAAAACAAATGGTTCCGGATGGACGAAATATCAGAACAGGCCGTCCGTGAATTCAAGGAGAAGGCGGGCATCACCTCACCGGCACCTGCACCTGAACTGATCCGGAATCTTGAACTGCTTGGCCCTAAGGGTGAAATGACCAATGTGGTTCCGATGTTCTTTTCCGAGGAGTGCGGCAAACGGATTCCCCAGGCGGTTGTCCGCTGCGTCCTCTTCAAGGGAACGAACAAGGTCCACATCATTGATTCCAAGACCATCGGAGGCCCGCTCCTCAGCCAGTATAACGAGACAACTAAATGGTTGAAGCAGCGTCTTGCCGTCGAATACATAATGGACGGCTTCAATCCCCGTATCGAGAAGTGGGAGATTCCGCTTGATGCTATAAAAGAAGCACTTACCAACTCAATTTGCCATCGCGATTATTACGACACTGCCGCCAATATCATGGTGGAATTATACGATGACAGGCTGGAGATTACCAATCCGGGCGGTCTGCTTCCTGTTGTGGCCAGGAACTTCGGCCATATGAGCAAGTCCCGCAATCCGAAGGTGTTCGAACTCTTTACCCGGATGGATCTGGTCGAGAAGGTCGGTTCCGGCATTCCGAGAATGGCTGACCTGATGCAGGAAGCCGGGCTTCCTGCACCTGAGTACCGAACGGAAGATTTCTTTACAACGGTTCTTTACAAAAACAAAAAGGCTGTAAAGGAAACTGGGAAGAAAACTATAAAGGAAACTGGGAAGAAAATGCCGGAACGCATCCTGGAGATTATTAAAGAGAATCCACAGACTACCGTCTCCGATATCGCAGAGCAGTGTGGCTTGACCTACAATGGAGCCTATTATCACATCGAAAAAATGCGAACGAAAGGCATCCTTTCGCATAAAGGCGGCGACAAAGGCGGAGAGTGGGTTATCCTTTAACTCTCCATCATTCCATCACTTCCATCAGTTCCATCAACTGATGGAAGTTTTTTCTTCAAATCATATTGCCTACGGGACCTGGGCCTGCATTTCTATACAGCACTATTCTTTTTTTGCGGCTGCTATACATAATCTTTAACCACGTCATAAAAAGCATAGGGCTCCCGGGAATATGCGGCCCACATCTTATCTCCATAGCAGAAGTGCCACCACTCACCAGGGTAGTTGACAAAGCCGGCGGCCTTCATGGCTGTTAGGAGGATATGCCGATTCTTCCTTTGTTCCTTAGTGATATCCTTACATTTAGTCGGGGTTCTCTTATTATGCTCCAGATACACAGTACCCATATCCAGCGGCGTTCCTTCTCCATCGCAAAGGGTCAAATCAACAGCCCCTCCTGTTTGGTGACCACTGCCTCCCACACTAGCACTGATTCTGTTCAGAGCCGATTGAATCTGCTGTTCGTTATAATCTGGATGCGTCTCTACAAGTTCCTTCCTGTCGCGTTCACGGAGCCATTCCTGTTTTCGCGGTGAACGATATAACTCATAGACCAGAAGCTTCAGGCCAGCGCCTTTATGAATTGTGTCCGCGACATTCTCCAGCCGTTCTATCATTTCTTTGCGGGCATAGTAGGATTCGATGCCATCTGAATAGAGGATGCTATCACTATATGAGCTAACAAGTTCTTGCCCGCACTCTCTGACTTTCTTTCGATTGATAATCTCTGCTGGGAGAATCTTTCGTAGGCCAAGTCGCACGAGAACGTGATTATAAAAGACTCTTGTCGTCATTGTCAAACAGATAATACAGAAGAAAAGTGCAGAGGGAGCATCGAGATCAGGGCCGTCGAACTATTTCTTATACATGATTTCAAGAAGGGCAGGGCCCGAATAAAGGTATTCTTTGGCTTCGAAGTCGTTATTGAACAACTTGGGTTCACACTGTCTATCTCCTTCAAGAATACTATAGTCAAACTCCTGCCCCGTATGGCTATCCCGAGCTCTCCAACTATATCGCTGATTATTTCCTTCAGCAGTCACAAGACAATCTGATATGACCTCCAGATAGTCAATATGGCCAGAAAACAGCTCGCAGAATCTTGCTCCTGGATAGATGTCCAAATCAACATATTTACATGGCACTTTCATATTACTCTAACAAAAGATAGTGTGAGTTCTATTCCATTTCGCTTATTTGCCTGGCGTATCTCTTCCAACGCTTAGCCTTCTGATAAACGTCACGTGCCCCGTTAGGGATAAGTATTAGGCATTTGTCATCTACGCCAAGTGTGCTGATTTTAGGCGGGTTATTACACAACAAGATGAGCTTTTCTACTTTGTTATCAAAAGCTTCCCTTCCTATTAGGCGCACAGTTGAAGGAATAGTTATCTGTTGCAAAGATGAGCAAAACAAGAAAGCTTCTTTATCAATGATTTCCAATCCTTCGGGTAAAGATATTTCCTTAAGGTTAATATTGTATGAGAAAGCCCTTATCCCAATGCGTTTTGTGCCTGGTTTTACCTCAAATGATTGAAGGCCACCTTCATATCTTGCAGGTCCATGTGCCTTTTCCCAATTCCGTTCATCACTTGATAGCGGGGCAGAGTAGAACGCGGAGATAAAACTATCGGCCAACCCCGTTGCATTCATCTCTGTTTCCATTGCAATCTCTCGGTCGTAGAAAGACATGTATGTGTCCATATGTGCCTTCCCGTCAATGTCCAAGTACTCGCCATCTGGAATTTCCGGATAGGCTTTCTCTATATAATGTTTGCAGAAGAAACGGTTTATCATATGGTATAAATAATTAAATATTAATCGCTTGAGATAATAATCCTGCTCTCTATTCTCAAGAGAGAGCCCATATGTCAAGGAATCACCGACAGACGCTACTTTAAAAGGGTGTTTCATTCAATAATGTATCCTGGAGGTTCAATCATCTCCATGCCTAGATGCGACATAAATCTCATATCTCATCTCCATAAGTTTTTCGATATGAGTTTTTTCTGGACAACAGGGGTTAATGTTGGCATTCTCCCGTTTATTCCGGATTCTAATCAATGGACATCCTCCGCCACAAATAGCCACAAATTTGCAGCCTAAACATTTAGAGTCTCGTGTGAAATCACCGGCAATCATGAAACTTGAGTGCTGATGCATATCAAACGAACTGTCATTAACGTTCCCGATAATCTGACTCTTATTGCCGACACTACGCCAACACTTGTAAATCTCTCCTTCTGGACCAATTACAAAACCAAAGTACTTAGTGGCGATACAATTGTGCAGACGATACTGAGGTAAAAATGCATCTATTCTAACTCCATGTTTTTTGTACAAGTCGAGAATGAAATCCGCCTTTAATCCTCCCTCGCAGATATTCAGCGAAGGGTCAACACATTCATTGGATAAAAGGTCTGATACGAAGCCAGGATAGGTTGTAATACGAGGGTCATCGATTTCTTGCTTAAATGCAATTAAGAAATCATTGTATTCCTGCATGTTACGTCTGTCAATGTTTGTTCTGAGGTCAATTCGAACATTGGGATGAACGGAAAGAAGATATTTGAGATTCTCAACAATGCTACGGTAAGTAGCGCCGCCACCGAGCAGCGGTCGGCGTTGATTATGGGTGTTTTCCGTTCCATCGAAAGTGATTTGAACTTTATCGATATGAAGGGGGGCGAACAAGTCCGCTTTTTCTTTAGTTAAGAGATAACCATTAGTGATTATTCTGGCCGAATATTCAATATCCATCTCCAAAAAGGCTCGACTGAGGCGTTCTATAGAAGGGAAATTAATGAGCGGCTCTCCTCCGTACCATGCGACATTCAGCCTTTTCATATTTGAGTTGGATTTTAGAAAGCGGAGAATGCCCGCTTCTGTTTCCTGATTCATGTGGATGTTAGGGCGCTCAATCTCATAGCAGTATATGCAGCCGAAATTACATCCTCGGGTAGGAAGAATGGTAACGGCTACATCCGATGAATTATACTTATTTTTCAGGAATTCCGTCACATACATATTGACGTCATCCTCTTGATTTGCCACAATGATGCGAGATTGGAGCAAGTACTCGCCTCCACTGATTCTAGAGTAGGAATCAGGAGCGTTCTGTAACTCTTTCCAAAGCCCAATTTCTTCCTCCGGGATACGGAGAAAAACCTGGGACATAGTGTTATAGAGCAGATAACCATATTTTTCTGACTGCGTGAGTATGTTGTATTTTGACCAGTACATAAATGGAAATGATGAAATTCGATAAAAAAGGCAGAGTTAGGGCGTACCGTAACTCTGCCACCACTGCAAAACTAGAGGCTGAGGTCGCCAGTGCAGGCCCAGCAGATGCTAGTCGTAGAGAAATTGCAGAAGCTATTGATGGAATTTTCCATCTGAGCATTTGCAACTACCTGAAAATTGAGAGTCTTCATATCTCGTTTTTTTTGTAATGGTACCTACTCTATTCTGGCTTTTCGGTTTCCGCCATAAGGGTATCTTTGGGATGAATCAGCCACCGTTTGTTCGCATTACACAATGGACATGGATACAAATCAGATATAGGACCAATAAATCCTAACCCTCTGCAGTGAACACAAACAATGTTCCCATATCCATAGAGATTGAGATGCTCATTTAACTCGATAGACAGTCTCATTCGTTTGATTCTTTTCCGCAAGGTCTAACAAATATTCTTGGGGGCTTTTCAAACCTCGCCATTATTCCAAGTTCTATCTTTTACCCTATTATGCTACCTTTATTCCCCATTCTGGCAAGGTAATACCTTCAATCATACTCGGTTCAAAAGAAAACTGGCCATCAGGAGCATTCATCGCTGCAATAGCGGCCATAATGTCGGTTAGATAGTCGGTAAGAGGCTTGAGCGCCGCCTCTTTGTTCTCACGGGCAATTGCTGCTTTGAATCTGTTTATATCATTCGTAAAAAATCCTTCAGTCATCTCGTTAAGAACAGTGTATGATGTTCCGACAATCTTCACGTAAAAGTTTGCATAATCTATTGTCTCCGGTAAAATAGCATGGACTTTCTTGTCTGCCAACTCGATCAATTCTCCCTTCTTGCGGATAGGAAGAGTCTTATGTATAAGAATAGTCATTATGCTATGATAAAGCGCTTTCTTCGATTCCTCTGCGTCTAGTCCTTCAACAGATTGAATATCAGCGACGATATCCTCATATGATTTCATCAGAGAATCGTTATTCTCATTTGCGGCTTCTGCACTTGATGCATTGCTGCTGCCTTGAGTTGAAGGCTGTTGGACTGATGTTGTACTATTTTGTGGTTCTTTCCTTCTGAAAATAAGGTTCCAGAGTGCTTTGATACCCCCAAATAACATTTTAATAAGCCAGCCAATTAGTTGGAGTATCTTTTCAAATAACCAGCCAATAAGGTCGACAAACCAGCCAAACATCACATCAACAACATCTGCCATAACGATAAACTGTATCCGACAGACCCGTTTGCGGATTGCTATCTATAAACAAAAGAAAGTGCGGGCCCCATTAACTCTTACTCTGTAACCGGGCTCTGGACTGCCACTGAATGAATAAGAATGGAATAAGCTCACACTTTCTGCTATAAGGTGAGCAGAATGCCCATAATATAGCCAAGTGAGAGCGCCTCACTTTTCCCATTCAGTCGAATTGTCCAGATTCGGTTACAAGGAATCGCTAAACGCTTTCTGTATGTATGCTGCGCAATGCAGCAATGCAAATATAGTGATTCTTTTTTTTTCTTATGTTTTTTTTATGTTTTTTTTGTGTTTCTTAACGACGGACTTATTGTAAGTTCAGCAAAATGAAGTATATTTGCATCCGCATTCGCAAATCATGAGCTGATAACTTCACATCACTATTCACACAACAACCGGGCGAAGGCCCACCTGTAAGGGAATATTATGCCCTCACGATTGGCCGGGTATCCGGGGAAGTTCATTGATAAATTGTTGTGTGATATGGAAAACAAATCCAAATCTTATTCGCTTGTTGCCTGGACCGAGAACGGCCAGGTGCGCATGATTCCTTCCCTGGTGAATGAAATGAAAGTCCCTTACGAGGAGAAGATTGCAAGGATAGAGGCCGAGGACTACGAGAATGAAGTGGGCTGGCTCATCGCCAGGAGCCGTTCCTGGGAAGAATATGCCCGCTTCTATCTGAATCTGGGCTATTTCAAACAGGCCTACCAGTGTTACGACAATGCCGCCCAGGTGTGTACTTATTGTTCCGATACCCTTTGGCGGCAAAGTGAGTCCTGTGAATTCCCTACGCTTCCGTTGCTGTATCGCTTCCTGTCTATGCATGGCCAGTGCCGGCAGCTCATCAAGGAGCATCCCGCCCTTCGCTATGAATATGAAGGCAGTACCTTGGAAGGGCATTTTCTCTATTTCACCCAGGACGACTGGCGCACGGAGATAGAATTCAAGGAGTGCTATGAGAGCATGAGGGCCTGGCGCTTCGGACGCCGATGAGCATCAAACCATCAACCCCATCAAAACATCGAAGCCGGACACAGTCTCTTAACCGCTTTTCCTTATAAGTGCGGGAGCCGGAGGCGTAGGCCATTTGTGCGTGAGGGCGTCCGTGAGTCTGTGGCCGACTTGTTCGGTCACAGTCTCACAGCGAAGGGTGGCAATAGAGGTTGCTGGTCTGGCCGTTATGGGCGGAGCGCAGCAGAGAACATAACTGACAGACGAGCAAGTACCGCTTTTTATATCGGCCCTGGAGCTGGTGCTGTTACACCTCCCGTGGCCAGAGCGCCGGCGACCGTCTGGCCACCTGCCTCTATGAAGCAGCTTCCCTCTACCTTCCAGGCCATCATCGACCTCCACGTCAGGGGAATCAGTATATCAACCAATTTGCATAAAATTGCGGTGCTATGAAGAAAAATGTTACATTTGCATTGTTCCCTGCATCTATACCGCAGGGACACAAAAGAAAAAGGAGAAACAAATTATGGCAATGGAGATCAGGCCTATACCTGTAGTGACAGGTGACGACGCCAAGAAATTCGTCGAAAAGGCTGAGCGGGCGGAGAAGAACCCCCACACCGTAAAATTAAGTATCACGCGTGCAGAGTTCGACAAGATGATGTCAAAGGCCAAGCTGAGCTGAAGATGGGATTTCTGACGGAACACTGCTCGCTGCGTGTTCTTACACGGGACATACTCGCTACATGTACTATGACCTCATCGATGTGGTCAATTAAATCAAAATAAGAGTGCTATGCGTGGCCAAGTCTCACAACTTAGCACTAAAAAAAGGAGAAGGAGCCGTATCCAAGTCGATGCGGCTCCGCTTCTTTTTTCCATCATTTCATCACTTCAGTTCCATCGATGCTTCAAGCACAAAGATGGCACTGGCGCCACTTTGTTCAAGGCGAGGATTGAACCCTCCCTCCATAAGGAAGTCTCCATGAAAAGACTGACCGTTACCCCACCAGCAGGACTTGTCCACGTTCTGCTCCACTACCTTGTACGTCCGGGCGGGATCGAGGCCTTTCAGAAGTATGCCCCGGTCCCGGCTCTCACGCGCCTGATAACGAAGACAGAAATCAAAAACAACGGCCTTTGACTTGTCTTCATTCACATACATGAAACTATAATAATCCGACTCCACGGGAGAAGAAAGCCGATACAAATCTCCGGTAAACACCACTTCGCGGAAGCCCTTGTAGGATGCGATGCACCGCATGGCCAGCGCTCGCTCTTCCTCCGTGAGGCTCTTGGGCTGCAGCTCCATCCCCAAGCGTCCGGCCGCCGCCATGTCAAAACGCATTTTGAGGGGCGTAACGTTGCCTGTCTGATGATTGGGTACAGCAGAGACATGCGAGGCCATGGCACACGCAGGATAAACCATAGACGTGGCATACTGGATGGTTGCACGGGAGATGGCATCTGTATTGTCCGACGTCCAGAACTCGTTGCAACGCTTCAGGGCGCCGTAATCCACCCTTGCCCCGCCGCCAGCGCAGCATTGAATCATTACATCCGGATATTTTTCGCGAATGCGGTCCATGACGCTGTACAGACCCTGGACATACTCCACAAAGAAACGATCCTGCTCATTGCCAAGATAAGGGCTGCCAAAAGAGACAACAGGGCGGTTGCAGTCCCACTTGATGTAATCGATACCCGGGGCCAGTTGCATCGTCCTGTCAAAGATGCCAAATACAAAATCCTGCACAGCCGGGTTGCTCAAATCCAGACACCACTGGTTTCGGCTCTGATAAATTTCCCGGCCAGGACTCTGGACAACCCATTCAGGATGGGTCTCAGCAAGGACAGAGAGAGGACTCACCATCTCAGGTTCAATCCAGATGCCAAACTTGAGCCCCTTCCCATGGGCATAAGCGGCCAGATACTCAATCCCTTCCGGAATCTTGGCCGAATTGAGTTCCCAGTCTCCAAGGCCGCATTTGTCCGAGTTTCTCGGGTACTTGGTCCCAAACCAACCATCATCCAGAACAAACATCTCAAGGCCCATCCGGGCAGCATCGTCAATCATCCCGGTAAGAACGGGTGTCGTGAAGTCAAAATAAGCGCCCTCCCAGCTGTTCAGCAGCGTTGGCGTAATGGTTCCGCCACGATAGACACCTTCGCGCCTTGCCCAGCGGTGAAGGTTGCGGGAAGCGCCGCCGGCCCCTTCCCTGGAGAAAGTCCAGACCATGTCCGGCGTCACAAACGTTTTCCCCGGTCGAAGGGGGTACGCGCTGGCGTGGGATGCGATACCGGCCAGAATGCTAAGCCGGCCATTCACACTGCGGTCAAAACTCAGCGTGAAATTCCCGCTCCAGCATAGCCCTCCCGCCAGCACATCGCCATATTCTTCAGAAAAGGAATCGCTCCCAAGAGAGAGCAGGAAAGAAGGATTCTCGTTTCTGGTCCCTTGGGTTCCGCGACGGGATTCTATGACTTTTGTCCCATACTCCAGCTGCTCGTGAACAGGCTGCATCTCTACGGCCCAGTCGCCGCGGAAATGCGTCAGAAGATACTTGTCAGCTTCCAGGTTGAGCGCACTTGATGCGTACTCCAGGAGTTCGACCGGAGTCTTGCCGGCATTGGTAATCTCCGTATGTGCCTTGATGACATTTTCCTGGGAATAGGCGCAGAAGATGAGCCTAACTTCCAAAGAAGTCACATAATCCCTGAGCGCCACGGCAGTGGTCTCCACCCCATCGGAAACATGACACTGATGGGAAACATACCGGAGCTCCGTATTGTGCGTACCATCCTTATATTTGACATGAAACGCAGGCACGCCCAGAAAAGTTCCGCCTTGTGCCGGATATGCCTCCCGCAGCCAGCGCCGTCCCCCTTTATAATGCAGGAATTCCTGCGGATTGGCAATCGGCGCGCCCACATGGGGCATAAACACCTTCCCGTCTTCGTCCACCTGCAGCAATATCTGCATTTTTTCTGTGCCGATGGGAATCACCCGGGCTTCTACCCGTGGTATTTCAACCACAGTATGTACATGTCTTTTCTGCGCCCCAACCGGCACCCATGCCAGGATTGCAGACATTAACAGGGCAAGCGTTCTTCTCATAATCGAACAGTTACAAGTTTACAGTGCGGCCCGGACCTGCAGGTTAATGTCACGGAGGGCGGCCTCATCCACCTTAATCACTTTACGGTCATAGGTCATGAGGCCGTTCACCTCAATTTCCACGTCGGTGGTCTGGGTATAGACACCCGCCGACACACCGCTCTTGATTTCCGGAATAAACTCATCCAAAGCGTAGTGGCGGTACTTCTCCAGCACCTCTTCCCCACTGTTGCAAAGGCCCTTATAGCCCCAGTTTTTGTCGGCCTGCCAAAGATGGCCTTCCACCGCATAACCAATTCCGCCGTACTCGCCCAGCACGTCTATCTGAGCCCCTTCGCTGCGGAATTTCATAATGGGACGGGGATAATTGTGGCCATCCAGGATGTCGCCACAAAGGCGGGAACTGCCGCCGGAAGCGGAGTTGATCAGACGGGTAGCGTCCTGCTCCCGGGTAAACGCCACCACGGCTTCCGTATCAAACTGGCCCCACCCCTCATTGAAGGGAACCCACACCACAATACAAGGATATTTTTTGAGCTGATGCATAATCTCACCCCATTCCTTGTAGTAATTGGCTTTGGCCGAGTCTGACAGCGGATAGTCCCAACCATCACCGTAGTGCCACTGGCCCCACTGCTTGTTAGGATCGCCCTTGGGCGTTTTGACGTTTTTGGCCACGGAAGGCATGTCCTGCCAGACCAGCATCCCCATGCGGTCACAGTAATAATACCAACGGGCAGGTTCCACCTTGATGTGCTTACGGATGAGGTTGTAGCCCCAATCCCGGGTTTTGACGATATCGTACACAAGGGCCTCGTCCGTAGGGGCGGTATAAAGGCCGTCGGGCCACCATCCCTGGTCCAGGGGGCCGAACTGGAAGTACGGTTTGCCATTGAGGCCCAGACGCTTATAGCCTTGTCCGTCAATGACCTGCGTGCTGGAACGAAGGGCCGTATAAGCACTCACCTTATCCATCTCTTTCCCGGCCGACAGGACTTTTATCTCAAGCGCATACAGATACGGGTGCTCCGGCGACCACAGCTCCGGCTCCGGGATTCTCAGTTCCAGCGGCTCGCCTGCGGCGGCCTGGGCCGAGCATAACAAGGCACCATGTTGGCCGGCCTCGGCGTCATAGCCTTCGCCACCCTCATAAAGGACTACCTCCACGGAGTCGGCCTCACCCTCCAGCTCCGGGAACACCGTAAGGGTGCCTTTTTCGATATCCGACGTGCAGTTATAGTCTTTCACATAAGCCTCGGGGACCGGCTCCAGCCATACACTCTGCCAGATACCGGTAACGGGCGTGTACCAAATGCTGTAGGGCTCGGCGACCTGCTTGCCACGGGGCTGCTCGTCGTTGTCTGTGCCGTCCCAGACCCGCACGACAAGCTCCTGCGCGCCCTTTTTCATGGCATCCGTAATGTCATAAGAAAAAGCGGTATATCCACCTGTATGCGTCCCGAGCTCCTGCCCGTTCAGCCACACCGTAGTTTTCCAGTCCACCGCGTCGAAATGAAGGAGCACACGGCCTTTCCATCCACGCGGGGTCTTGATCTCACGCTTATACCAAAGCGTGCTATCTGCTCCCACGCGGCGTCCTACGCCGGACAGGGCGGACTCCACACAGAAAGGAACCAGAATCTGTCCGTCCCATGCATCGGGCCTGGGAGCGTCGGCCTTGGTGATAGCATAATCCCAGAGCCCGTTGAGACTCTTCCAGTCTGCGCGGATGAGCTGCGGACGCGGGTACTCAGGATGGGCATTCTGCGGGCTCACCTGGGCGGCCCAGTCTGTAAGAATGTGGTCTCCGGCGGGAGCCCATTGGGCATTCGGGGCACAGGAACTTGCCAACAAGCCCAATGCCAGCATGGCAAAAATAGCTTTTCTCATATACTTTATCATTTGTTAATTACTCCCAATCATCTGAACGAAAAGGAAGGGCGGGAATACCATAGGCATTATACAGCGTTCCCACAGCCCAGTTCTTGAAACAATAGCGCACGGCCATCGGGTTGGGGACCTCCGGAGCGCTCACAATCACGTTCACCCGGCCCTTCACTACACCTGTTGCCGGGTAGAACACTTTGTCTTCACCAGCCAGCTCGAACCCCGTCAGGTCCTGCCCCATGGGAGAGAGTCCCATGGGCCCCACATTCATGGTCACGATTGCCTTCCCTTCCTCAAACCGCACGCTCTTGAAAGAGGGGCTTTCCGCCTCGATACCCTTGATACCATAGGTCTTGCTGAGGGCAAGATAGGCCAGTCGGTCTCCCACCTGCTTCTTTTTGCAAGGATGGATGGTCCCGTACTCTCCTATATCCGCCGTGCCGGCCATTCCGCTGTTGGGAATGAGCGACAAGGTCTTTTCCTGCATCTCATAAAAGTACCCGTTGGTGGTTTTGTCCGGGCTGCTGTATTTGTAAGGGGCGATTTGCACAAAATAGAAGGGAGCCTCGGGATTCTGGAAAACTTCCCGCATCATGTTCACATAGGCCGGTTGAAGCCTTGCATATTGCTGCGCCCGCTTCCGGTTGTCCTCTCCCTGATACCAGAGCATTCCCTTGAAGGTGAACGGTGCCAAGGGGGCCACCTGGCCGTTGAACAGCGTGCACGGCTTCTTATGTGCTTTTTCCGGCAAAACGCCCGCATCCAGATGGGAAAGATCCAACTCGGCCGCGAAATCCCTTTCGATGGTGGCCCGATCCATCCATGCCTCGATAGGCGTGCCGCCCCAGTCGCTGATAAGAAGGCCCACGGGGACATCCAGCACCTCCTGCAAGCGCATGGCAAAGAAATAGGCGGCCGCACTGGTGAGAGCGACAGCCTCCGGCGTATTCTCCTGCCAGGACCCTCCACATGCTTCCAAGGGCGTCGCCGAAGTCTTCCGTACTATGGTGCACATCCGGATGGGGCGGGCCGGCTTGGCCGACAGGATTACATCGGCCGCTCCCTCTACCGGCTGGCTGGAGAAGCCCTTCATGGGCATCTCCATATTGGACTGGCCGGAACAATACCACACTTCACCCAGCAGGACATTGCCGATTGTGGTCTTCTCGCCGTCGCTGAACGTGATGCTGTAAGGGCCACCAGCTTCGGGCGTAGGGATACGCAGGAACCATTTTCCGCCCTCTGCCGGCTCCGCGATATATTTCCGCCTGGTCCACGACGGTGCAACCGTCACCTTCCGGCCGCTGTCCGTAGTGCCCCAGAAAGCGACGTCCGCCTTCTGCTGCAGTACCATGTTGTCCGAGAAAAAGGACGGAAGCGTAACTTTCGCCTGCGACTGAACGGCGAACAAGCCAAGTACGGTTGCGAGAATAAGTGTTTTACGTGTCATAATTTGAATTTATAAATCTTGGTTCCCTCATCTCCACACCAAAAGACCATATACAGCCAGCCGTCCTGCACATCCATGCCCTGGCAGGGAGACAGACATTGCCTGAACACAAAAAACGACGGCAATCAACAGCGACGACAACAAATTATTCATGGCCTACTGTGCCGGGGATAATCACCCACGAATACGAAGGTACGCAGATATTTTGAATTTCAAAAGCCTTGTCAGAATAATTGCAATAGGTACAGGTTCCATCAGAGAACAGTGAGCGGGACACGCCGGGGGCAATTTCCTCATGGTCTTCAAAGGTAAGGTATTGAATGTAACCGTATTGCTTCAGATAGTCATATCCCTGCCGGATGGCGGCGACGGATGCCTCCAGTTCTTCCTCCGTCCCGCAGCGCAAATCCTGCGTATGGGTGCCGATCCAGTTTTTGCTGTCATCGCGGTGCGCCGAATAGAAGTAGAAAGTGGGATGGCCGCCGTATTCCTGCATTTTCATGGCGTATCCGGGGTCCGGCGCCGTGGGAATCTTGGTCCTGTCCGGGGAAACTTCTCTGGAAACGGCCCAAAACAGTTCGCCCGGTCCTGACTACATTTTTGAACATGTGGGCATTTTGGGACGCGCCCTGCTGCAAAACAGGCCGCCAATCACTCCCGGGCCCCAAATATCCTAACAAGGCAGGCATAAGTGCTAAAATAATCCGGGCAATATTCCGACCTTTGTGCCCGCTATGAATTGGAGTGGAATCATTGTTGGGGCGGCCGTGTTTCTGAGCATCGGCATTTGCCATCCGGCCGTCATCAAAATGGAATATCACTGGGGCAAACAGTCCTGGTGGGTGTGGCTGGTGGTGGGCCTGTTGTGCGTGGCCGCCTCCCTGCTGGTGCAACATTCCATCGTCTCCACCATTATTGGCGGCTTTGCGTTCTCCTGCCTCTGGGGCATCCACGAGATGTTTCTTCAGGAAAAGCGCGTGCTCAAGGGCTGGTTCCCGGAAAATCCCAAGCGCCATGCCTACTATGAGGCCAAAAGGGCGGAACTGGGCATCAAGCTTTGAATTTCCCATAACATTTGCTACCTTTAAGGTCGCATAAAACTGTGACCTATGAAGCAAATTATAGAATGTGTTCCCAATTACAGCGAAGGGCGGGATAAAGCCGTCATCGACGCCATTGTAGCCGCCATCCAAACGGTGGAAGGCGTAAAAGTGCTGGACGTTGACCCCGGAGAAGCCACCAACCGCACGGTTGTCACCTTTGTAGGTGAGCCGGAGCCGGTATGCGAGGCGGCCTTCCGCGGTGCCGCCAAGGCGCAGGAGCTCATCGACATGCGAAAACACCATGGAGCGCATCCCCGCAGCGGTGCCACGGACGTACTGCCGCTTATTCCCGTTGCCGGCATTACCCTGGAGGAATGCGCCGCGCTGGCCCGCAAGCTGGCGGAACGCCTCTATAAAGAGCTGGGTATCCCCTGCTACTGCTATGAGGCCGCCGCATTTAAGCCGGAACGCAAGAACCTGGCCGTATGCCGGGAGGGCGAATACGAGGCCCTGCCGGAAAAGATGGCCGATGCTGCCCGCCGGCCGGACTTCGGCGGCGCCTGGGACCTGGTTGCCCAAAAGGCCGGCGCCACCAACGTAGGCGCCCGGGGCTTCCTGGTAGCCGTGAACTTCAACCTGAATACCACCAGCACGCGCCGCGCCATGGCCGTGGCCTTCGACGTCCGCGAGAAAGGCCGCAAGGCCCGCGAGGGCGGCTCCCTTACCGGCAAACTCCTGAAGGATGCAAACGGCAAGCAAATCTGGACGCCCGGCACGCTGAAGGGTACCAAAGCAATAGGCTGGTACATAGACGAATACGGCATTGCGCAGGTGTCCATGAACATCACAGACATAGACGCCACGCCCCTGCATGTTGCCTTTGAAGAAGTGAGCGCCAAGGCGGCCGCCCGCGGACTGCGCGTCACCGGAGCGGAAATTGTGGGCCTGGTACCCAAGCGGGTGCTCATGGAGGCCGGCAAATTTTACCTCGAAAAACAGCAGCGTTCCTTAGGCATCAGCGAGGAAGAAATTGTGAAAATCGCCGTCAAGAGCATGTCCCTGGACGATTTAAAACCGTTCAACCCAAAGGAGAAAGTCATTGAATACATGATGGCCGATGACAAAAAAGGCCTGGTGGACCTGACGCTGGACGCCTTTGTGCGGGAAACGGCCTCGGAATCCCCCGCCCCCGGCGGTGGCAGCGTAAGTGCCGCCATGGGCGCCTTCGCCGCCGCCCTGGCCACCATGGTTGCCAACCTGAGCGCCCACAAACGTGGCTGGGATGCGCGCTGGAAGGAGTTTTCGGACGTGGCCGAAGAAGGTCAGGCGCTTGTAGATGAACTGCTCAAGCTGGTGGACGAAGACACCGCCGCCTTCAACCGTATCATGGACTGCTTCTCCCTGCCCAAAGGCACTCCGGAGGAAAAAGCCGCGCGGGACAAGGCCCTGGAAGCGGCCACGCTGTATGCCGCCCAGGTGCCGCTGCGCACTATGGAAGAGAGCCTGAAGGCGCTCCCGCTGGCACTGAAAATGGCGCAGAGCGGGAATCCGGCCAGTGCTTCCGATGCAGGCGTAGCGGCCCTCGCCGCCGTTGCCGCCATCCAGGGTGCCCGCCTGAATGTGCGCATCAATGCCGCCGGCCTCACGGACAAGGCCCCTGCCCTGCCCCTCCTGGCCCGCGCCGACGCCATCGTCACCGAAGCGCTTGCCCTGCAAGCTCAGGTACTGGAGGCCGTATTATGCAAAATCGCTTGCGCATAATTACACAGACATTTTTCACAAATAACTAAATACCAATGAGTTACATTTCACGGTTCGCAGAGGAGATTTTGGCGGGAATTCCGGTGGACAGGCTGCCGGAAGCCAAGCCGTACGACAAGGAGATTAACCACGCGCCCAAACGGAAGGACATTCTGACGGCGGAGGAGAAGGTGCTGGCGCTGAAAAACGCCCTGCGGTACTTCCCGGAGGCGCTGCATGCGCAGCTGGCGCCGGAATTCGCCCAGGAACTGAAAGCGTACGGCCGCATTTATATGTACCGGTATCGGCCCTCCTATCAATTATATGCCAGGCCTATTGACGAATATCCTGCCAAGAGCCGGCAGGCTGCGGCCATCATGGCCATGATCCAGAACAACCTGGACGAGAGAGTGGCGCAGCACCCGCACGAGCTCATCATCTACGGCGGCAACGGGGCCATTTTCCAGAACTGGGCGCAGTACCGGCTGACAATGCAGTATCTGGCGACCATGACGGACGAGCAAACGCTGGTGATGTACAGCGGCCATCCGCTGGGCCTTTTCCCCAGCCACAAGGATGCGCCTCGTGTGATAGTCACCAACGGCATGGTGATTCCCAACTATTCCCAACCGGACGATTGGGAACGCTTCAATGCGCTGGGCGTGAGCCAGTACGGCCAGATGACGGCCGGCAGCTACATGTACATCGGCCCGCAGGGTATTGTGCATGGCACCACTATTACGGTGATGAACGCCGCAAGGAAGGTGAGATCCCTCGACTACGCTCGGGATGACAAAGGGAACGCTCGGGAGAACAAGGGGGACGCTCGGGAGGCAAGGCAACTGTTGTTTGTGACGGCGGGCCTGGGCGGCATGAGCGGCGCACAGCCCAAGGCAGGCAACATTGCCGGCGTGGTGAGCGTGACGGCGGAAATCAACCCCAAGGCAGCCGAGAAGCGCCATGAACAAGGCTGGGTGGACGAGCTTCACACCAACCTGGACGCGCTCATCCCCCGCATCCGCCGGGCGGTGACCGACAAGGAAGTGGTTTCCCTGGCCTATGTGGGCAACGTAGTGGACCTGTGGGAGCGCCTGGCAGACGAGCAGCTCCACGTGGACCTGGGCTCCGACCAAACCTCCCTGCACAACCCCTGGGCCGGCGGTTACTACCCCGTCGGGTACACACTGGAAGAGAGCAAGCGCATGATGGCAGAAGAGCCGGAGCGCTTCAAGGAGGCCGTCAAAGCCTCCCTCCGCCGGCACGTGGCGGCCATCAACCGCCTGGCAGACAAAGGCATGTATTTCTTTGACTACGGTAACGCCTTCCTCCTGGAAAGTTCCCGCGCCGGGGCCGATGTCCTGAAGGCCGACGGCACGTTCCGCTACCCGTCCTACGTGCAGGACATCATGGGCCCGCTGTACTTCGACTACGGTTTTGGCCCGTTCCGCTGGGTGTGCATGAGCGAAAAACCGGAAGACCTTGAGAAGACGGACGAGCTGGCCGTGAAGGTGCTCTCAGAAATCGCCGCCCGCTCGCCGGAAGAGATTGCCGGCCAGATGCGCGACAACATTCACTGGATTCAGGAAGCCGGCCGCAACCACCTGGTGGTGGGTTCCCAGGCCCGCATCCTCTACGCGGACTGCGAGGGCCGCACACAAATTGCCCTGGCCTTCAACGAGGCCATCCGCAAAGGAGAAATATCGGCCCCCATTGTGCTGGGACGCGACCACCACGACGTTTCCGGCACGGACTCCCCCTTCCGCGAGACCTCCAACATCTATGACGGTTCCCGTTTCTGTGCCGACATGGCCGTGCAGAACGTTATTGGCGACGGCTTCCGCGGCGCCACGTGGGTGAGCATCCACAATGGTGGCGGCGTAGGCTGGGGCGAGGTCATCAACGGCGGCTTCGGAATGGTGATCGACGGCTCCGAGGACAGCGCCCGCCACATCCGCGAGATGCTGTTCTGGGACGTGAACAACGGCATCGCACGGCGCAGCTGGGCCCGGAACGCCGGCGCCCGCTTTGCCATCGAACGGGAAATGCAACGTACCCCCGGCCTCCAGGTTACCCTGCCCAATGAGGCCAGCGAAAACTTGATCAAAAATATCTTAAAATAAGAGAGGCCCGGTCAGGCCGGGCATGACGAAACCATGCATAAAATTTCATCGGAACATCTCTCCCTGGAGAGGGTAAAAGAAATTATCGACAAGAAAGAAAAGCTGGTCCTTTCGCAGGAGGCAGTTGATGCCATTGTGAAATGCCGCGAGTACCTGGACCGAAAGATGGAGGATCTGGAACGGCCCATCTATGGTATTACCACCGGCTTTGGTTCCCTGTACAACGTGACCATTCCCAAGGAGGAGCTGAGCCAGCTGCAGCACAACCTGGTGATGTCGCACGCCTGCGGCGCCGGTGACCAAGTGCGCCCTGAGATTGTGAAACTGATGCTGCTCCTAAAGGCACAGTCGCTCTCCTATGGTCATTCCGGCGCGCAACTCATTACCGTGCAACGGCTGGTGGACATGTTTAACGAGGATGTCCTGCCCGTCGTTTACCAGCAGGGTTCGCTGGGCGCTTCCGGGGACCTGGCTCCCCTGGCCCACCTGAGCCTGCCGCTCATCGGCCTGGGAGATGTGCTGTATAAAGGTGAAGTCCGTCCTGCTGCCGATGTCTGGAAAGAGCTGGGCTGGAAGCCCATCAAGCTGCAGAGCAAGGAGGGCCTGGCGCTGCTGAACGGTACCCAGTTCATGAGTGCGCATGCCATCTGGAGCATCCTCAAGAGCATGCGTCTGAGCCGCTGGGCAGACCTGATTGGTGCCATGTCGCTGGACGCGTACGACGGCCGCATAGAACCGTTCCTTCCCCTCACCCATTACTTGCGCCCGCACAAGGGGCAGATTCTCACCGGGGAAAAATTCATGGAAGTCCTGGAGGGCAGCGAGCTCATCCGCCGCCCCAAGGAACATGTGCAGGACCCGTACAGCTTCCGCTGCATCCCGCAGGTACACGGCGCCGTGAAGGACAACATCCTGTATGTGAAGTCGGTGATTGAAAATGAAATCAACGCTGCCACGGACAACCCGAACATTTTCCCGGACGAGGACATGGTCATCTCCGCCGGCAACTTCCACGGAGAGCCCATCGCCATTCCCATGGACTCGCTGGCCATTGCCATGAGCGAGCTCGCAAGCATCTCTGAAAGAAGGACTTATCAGCTCATCCACGGGCTGAGGGGCCTGCCCAAATACCTGGTTGCGGAGCCCGGCCTCAACAGCGGTTTCATGATTCCGCAGTACACGGCCGCCAGCATTGTCTCGCAGAACAAGGGCCTGTGCTGGCCCGCCTCGTGCGACTCCATCCCGTCGTCCCAGGGGCAGGAGGACCATGTTTCCATGGGCTCCAACTCCGCCACCAAGCTGGTAAGGATTGTCGATAATGTGGAAACGGTGCTAGCTATCGAACTGTTCAACGCCGCGCAGGCGCTGGAGTTCCGTCGGCCCGCCAAGAGTTCCCCTATCCTGGAACGCATTTTTGCCGATTACCGTCAGGTGGTCCCGTTCGTGAGCACCGACACCTACCTGCATCCGCTCATAGAAAAATCCATTCAATTCATAAGGAATGAGTCTTATTTATAATATAGGATTGTTGGTTGGAATTCAGCCGGAGGGAGTGCTTAGGGTGGAGGGGGTGGCGCAGGGCCGGACCGGCACGCTGGAGAACGCCTGGCTGCGCATTGAAAATGGCCGCATTGCCGCTTTTGGGGACATGTCCTCTGTCATACCGAGCGAAGCGAGTGTATCCCTTGACGCCCAGGGCGGCATGCTCATGCCCGGCTTCTGCGACAGCCACACGCACGTAGTGTATGCGGGCAGCCGGGACGGCGAATTCATAGACAAAATCAACGGCCTCAGCTACGAGGAAATCGCGGCGCGGGGCGGCGGCATCCTCAATTCGGCCGACCTTCTGCAGCAAACTTCTGAGGAAGCGCTGTACAGTCAGTCCTTGTCACGCGTACGGGAGATGATGGACAAAGGGACCGTGGCCATAGAGATAAAGAGCGGTTACGGCCTGTCACCTGAAGCAGAACTTAAGATGCTGCGCGTCATCCGGCGCATCCAAAAAACCGTTCCTGCGGCCGTTAAGAGCACCTTTTTGGGCGCCCATGCGGTGGGCCGCGGGTACACGCACGAAGAGTATGTGCAGATGGTAATCGACCTGATTCCCCAGGCGGCGGAACTGGCGGACTTTGTGGATGTGTTCTGCGACGAAGGCTTTTTCACCGTGGAAGACACGGACCGCATTCTTACAGCGGCGAAGGGCAAGCTCGTCCCGAAGATTCACGCGAATGAACTGGCCGTGAGCGGCGGCGTACAGGTGGGCGTCAAGCATGGCGCCCTCTCCGTGGACCACTTGGAGCGCACCACCGACGCCGAAATCGACGCATTAAAAGGAACCCCGACCATGCCCACCATGCTGCCGGGCAGTTCCTTCTTCCTGGGACTCCCCTACGGCCGGGCCAAGGATTACATTAAGGCCGGATTGGGTGTGGCGCTCTCCAGCGACTACAATCCGGGCTCGTCGCCCAGCGGAGACATGCGCTTTGTGATGGCCCAGGGATGCATCAAGATGCGCCTCACGCCGGTGGAAGCGTTCAACGCCGTCACGCTCAACAGCGCATACGCCATGGGCCTGAGCCGGGAGTACGGCTCCATTACCGCAGGCAAAAAAGCGGCGCTTATCCTCACGGAACCCGGCTGGGACCTCACCAAGCTGGCCTATCAATACCAAACACCGTATATTAAGCAAGTTATCTTCTAAATGCGCACCGGTTTACTTGTCATCCTTTTCACCGTGCTGGGGCTCGTGGCCTGGACAGCCTGGCATTTCTGGCTCATCTTTCCACTTCCCAAATGGGGGAAATGGCTGGTGAGCGGTCTGTATGCGGCGTCGTTCTTCCTCATTTTCGTGCATTATCTGGGGCAGAGCCACATGCCGCTCTGGATGGCTACCTGCACGTATGAGTGGAGCAACTCGTGGATGATTTTCTTCTTCTACGCGGTGCTGCTGTTCGCCGTTTTGGGGCTGGGGCGCTTGTTACATCTGGTGCCGGTCCATTTCCTCAAGGACTCGCCTCAGGGCACGGCAACAGTGCTGGGCATCCTGGTGGCGCTGCTGGTGTACGGCAGCTTCCATTATAGGCACAAATACCGCGAAGTAATTGACATTCAAACGGAAAAGCCGTTAGAAAAACCGCTTACCGTCGTCCTGGCCAGCGACCTGCACGTGGGGTATCACAACCGCAAGCCTGAGCTGTCCCGCTGGGTGGACCTCATCAACGCCGAGCATCCGGACCTGGTGCTCTTTGCCGGCGACATTGTCGATGGCGCCCTCCGTCCCATCCGGGAAACGCACATGGAGGAGGAATTCCACCGTATCCAGGCGCCCGTGTACGCCTGCCTGGGCAACCACGAGTACATTGGCGGCGAGAATGGTTCGGAGGCTTTTTATGCCGATGCCGACATCCATCTCCTCCGGGACGCATCGGCCCTGGTAAAAGGCATCCGCATCATCGGCCGGGACGACAGAAGCAACCCTCAACGGGCCTCAGTGGCCGGTTTGGCACCGGTGGACACGCTGTTCACCGTCCTGCTGGACCACCAGCCCTACCACCTGGAAGAGGCGGAGGCGGCGGGCATCGACTTCCAGTTCAGCGGACACACGCATCACGGCCAGGTCTGGCCCCTGAACTGGGTCACCGACGCCATGTACGAGAAAGCCTTCGGCCCGCACCAACGTGGCAACACCCGCTATTACGTAAGCTCCGGCCTTGGCATCTGGGGCGGCAAATTCCGCATCGGCACCCGCTCGGAGTATATTGTCCTGCATCTTTCCCCCAAGCAGTAAACTTTTTTGCAAAGGCCTTTGCTTTTTTACAAAAAAGTAGTACCTTTGCAATCCCATTCTTCTGGATGTGGCGCAGTTGGTAGCGCACCTGGTTAGGGACCAGGAGGTCGCTGGTTCAAGTCCAGTCATCCAGACCACTAAAAATCAAGCACTTACGGAGTCCCGAAAGTGCTTGATTTCTTTTAGGATTTGACATCGAGCTGTATCTTCGGCGGATGAATGCGCTGGAAAAGGAGTTTGGGGTGGAAAAAAAGTGAGAAGGGATGAATGAGGAAAAACGGTTAGGGCGGACTAACCGAAAATAAACTTGCCACCCAGGCCGAGACCCGGGGAATTGAAACGGTAATAAGCGTCGATAATAACCACATTGGAGTCACCGGTCATCCAAATATTTCCGGGATGCAAATCTTCTACGATAACCGTATCTGAGAAATATCTGACTACATGGTAAGGTTCCTCTACAAGTTTCTGGAACCCAAGACAACGCATAAACAATGTTATCTCATCCTCATCCATCAAATGCTCTTGCCTGAAAAACCTTTGTTTTAGCAAGACAACAAAATCACGCTGTGCATCCCGGCCAAAACCTTCAACTTCTAAAAAAGCTTCCGGGCACAGTGTGTTCTGAATGGTAATACGGTCGATGAAGCGAATTAGATTGTCATATTGACCCGTTCTGCAAATCTTGTGGACATAGCCATCTCCTTCCGTATAGACTTGAGCCTCACCACCATATCCATAAAACTTGTAACCCAACTCTTTGAAATAAGCATGGGGATCATCGTGCCAATAACCGTTAAGCCGGGCCCAGTTTTCTAGGTCGGCTTCTTGTTCCATGGCAGTTTCTATCTCGGATTCTGAGTCGTATGGAGCCTCTGATATTGTGCGACCATATCTTCCCAGGACCAAGGATCCTTGGCCCAGGATTCGACCTCCCGCCTCAAATCCTTGCTGAAACGCTTGATCATTTCGAAATCTATTGAATGTAATTCCGGCATTGTCCACAATACAATTATTTGTTGCAATTATAACGTTTTCCTGACAAACTTCCAAATATTATTCGTAATATGCAAGAACACCCAAAGTGATAATCTGTAAAATTCGTTTCATGGTCGCAAGACTAATAGAAAGATTTCACAAGAAAAAGCAGTATCTTTGCACCACTATGGGAATATACAGAGAAATTGGGCCGGAGGAGTTCCAGGACCTGCAAGGCAGAATCCTCTATGAGGACAATCACATCATTGTATTCAACAAGCGCACCGGGGAAATTGTGCAGGGCGACAAAACCGGCGACGAACCCCTGAGTGAAACCCTCAAGGCATTCATTGCCCAGCGGGACGCCAAACCCGGCCAGGTGTTCATGGGGGTTCCCCACCGCCTGGACCGCCCCGTAAGCGGCGTCACCCTCTTCGCCAAAACGTCCAAGGCCCTGGAACGCCTGAACGAGATGCTCCGCAAAGGCGACGTCCACAAAACCTACTGGGCCCTCACCGCCGGAAAACCGCCCAAGCCCACAGACACACTCACGGACCTGCTCACCCGCAACGAGTCCCAAAACAAGTCCTACGTGAGCAAAACCGGTAAGGAAGCCCGTCTGAAATACACACTCATCCAAAGCACGGACCGCTATTACCTCCTGGAAGTGGAGCTTTACACTGGCCGCCACCACCAGATTCGCTGCCAGCTCGCCCACATGGGCTGTCCCATCAAAGGAGACCTCAAGTACGGCGCCAAGCGGTCCAATCCGGACGGCGGTATCTGTCTCCTGGCCCGCCATATACAGTTTATCCACCCCGTCAAAAAGACCGAGGTGGATGTAACCGCTCCTGTTCCGGATAGTTGGAAAGGAGTGCAAGGGTAACGCGTCCGAAGCCGGTTTAGTTAATCATTTCTATTGGTTTTCAGGTATTTGCGCCTGACACGGGAGCACCAGTGGCTGGGCGGCTCCCCCATCACAATCTTGAAACTTTGGAAGAACGAAGTAGTGGAATGGAAGCCGGACAACTGGGCCAGCTCCGATACCCTCAGACTCATGTTCTTCCGGTACAGTTCCATGGCATACATCACCCGGTAATAGTTGATGTACTGCCGGAAGTTCCGTCCGGAGAAACGGTTGATGGTTTTGCTTAAATACCCTTTGTTGGTATAGACGGCATTGGCCAGGTCCTGCAGGGAAAAAGAATCCACCAGGAAGGGCCTGTGCTCGGTCATATACCGGCAACACCTGTCATACAGCAACTGATCGATCGCCGACATTTCATACGGGGAGGACGAAGTCTCCTCGAGCCCGGGTGTCCCCAGGGCCGATTGTAATTGCGCCTCCTTCTTATGCAGGTGTTTCAGCAGGATGATACCCGCCGCAACAGCCAACACCAGAAGAAAGGCCAGGAACAAAGATAACAGGTTCATGGGCATTCAGGTGGGCTGCGCGGACGCGTTTCCCTATGTCAAAGAACGCTACTTTTTAATGGTATCGAACCCCTTTCCATAAACGCCGTTCACGGAGCTCACGGAGAGGAAAGCGTGTGGGTCGATTTGTTTGATATACCGCAGCATCAGGTTCAGGTCCGTCTTGCGGGTAAGCACCATGAGCACTTTGGTATCCTGCTTGGTGTACCAGCCCTTGCCGTCCAGTACGGTAACGCCACGGTGCATCTCCTTGGAAATGGCATCGGCAATCTTTTCATATTCCTTGGAAAGGATGAACAGCTGCACGCTCTGCTGCGAACCCGAGATGTACATATCAAGCACATAACTGTTCACCGTCACCAGAATCAGGCCATAAAGGATGGTGGTAATTTTCTCGGCCAGCGGCATCTTGAAGGTAACGGGATTCCCGGCGGCATCCAGCAGCGGCAGCCCGCTCACGGGGTCCAGCTCGTTCACATAGGACGGAACAAAAATGGAAGAGCCGATGATGATGAAATCCAGGAACAGAATCACCTTGCCCGGCGATACATTGTGATATTTGGTATAAATGAGGGCGATGATATCCGTTCCGCCGGTAGAACCGCCGTTGGAAATGCTCATGCCAATGCCGATACCGGCCGTGATACCGCCCATGAGCACGCTCAGGAGCTTGCCGTTGTCAATGGCGAGGGTCTTGATGATGGTAGGGGGAATCATCCCCGGCAAAAACCGCAGGGCGACGGAAGCCAGCAGAATGGCATAAATGGTCTTGGCGCCGAACCCCATGCCCAGGATAACCACAGCCGCAACAATCAGGATGGCATTCAGAATCAGGTAGGAATAGCCCATCTGGATGGTTCCGTGGGTGGCATACTGGATCATGGAACTGATACCGGATACGCCCCCGCCAATGAGGTTGTTCGGGATGAGGAACAACGACCATCCCGTCACATAGACCAGGATACCCAACGTCACCATAAGCCATTCCTTGACAACGGTGAAGGCCGATTTCTGTAATGAGATTGCAGGCATATTATTTCTTCTTTTTCTTGGTAAGACCGGTTTTCATCTCGTCAAAACCCTCTCCGAACACATTGTTGGCAGGGACCACGCTCACAAACGCCTTCTGGTCAATCTCCTTGATGGCCTTGGTCAGTTCCGGCAGCTCCGTCTTGCGGATGAGCACCAGCAGGACATCACGTTCCTCACCGGTGTACCACCCCTGCGCCTTGAGCGCCGTCACCCCCCGCTCCATCTCATGGCAGATATAGTTGCCTATCTCCTTCTGGTGGCTGGAGAAAATATGCACCTGCACCGTGGAATCCTTACCCAGGAGAATCAGGTCCAGGACATAGGCGCAGATGCCCATGGTGATGTAACCGTACACCACGTCCGTAAAACAGTGGCCCGGCACAAAAATAAGGAGCGTAATGACGACAAAGTCCGCAAAAAGATAAAAGCGGCCTACAGAAATGGGCCAGAACTTGTTCACGATAAGCGCCAGGATGTCGGTTCCGCCGGTGGAGCCGCCCCGCAGGATGATGAGGGCCAGTCCGACGGCTTCCAGCAGACCGCCGATAATGGGCACCAGAATACCGTCGCCCACATACAGCACCTCCCCTTCCACCGACCACAGGCAGCGCATGCTCTCATTTCCCAGCACACGGAACAAGAGCGTGGACAGCAGGATAGCGTAAATGGTCTTGATGCCAAAACCCTGTCCCAGAATAAACCAGGCCAGGACAAGCAGCAGCACATTGATACCAAAGTACCAGATATCCACGGAGATACCCGTAATCATGGCCAGCAGGGCCGATGCACCCGTAAGGCCGCCGTCAATCATGTTGTTGGGCAACAGGAAAGACTGCCACGCCATCACGAACAGTATCACCCCGATGCTAATGACGACATAGTCGAACACGCCTATGAGAAACTGTTTCTTTCCCATCGCTTATTTTTTCAAAACCACATTCACAATGCGCCCAGGGACCACAATCACCTTGGCGATAGCCATGTCGCCCACGTACTGGGGCGTCTTTTCATGCGCACGCACGGCCGCCTCCACCGCCGCCGGAGCATCCGTTGCGGGGGCTTCCAGGAAGAAGCGCGTCTTGCCGTTGAAGGACACCGGATACTTCACCAGATTGTCCGCCGCCAGGTCCTCGCGGTATTCCGGGAAGGTGGCGTACACCACGGAGTCCGCGTGTCCCAGCTGATGCCACAACTCCTCCGCAATGTGCGGTGCGAACGGGCTCAGCACCACGGTGAGCGGTTCCAGAATGGCGCGTTTGGAGCAGCCGCCCAGTTCGTTCAGCGCAATCATGAAGGCCGATATGGTGGTGTTGTAGGAGAAGTGCTCAATGTCCTCCTGCGCCTTGCCGATAAGCTTGTGCAAGGCCTTGAGTTCCTCCTTGGTGGGTTCCTCGTCTGTCACCAGCCACTCATCGCGGTCCCAGAACAGGCGCCAGAACTTCTTGAGGAAGCGGTTTACACCGTCTATCCCCTTGGTATCCCACGGCTTGGCCTGCTCGATGGGGCCCAGGAACATCTCGTACAGACGCAGCGTATCCGCCCCGTAGGTATCGCAAATCTTGTCCGGATTCACCACGTTATACATGCTCTTGGACATCTTTTCGATGGCCCAACCGCAGATGTACTCGCCGTTTTCCAGCACAAATTCCGCGTCTTTGTAGTCCGGACGCCAGGCACGGAAGGCCTCGATGTCCAGTTTGTCGTTATAGACAATGTTCACATCTACATGCACCGGGATGGTCTCGTACTGGTCCCTGAGGCCGGCGCTCACGAACTTGTTGGTACCGGGAATCAGATAGACAAAATTGGAGCGGCCCTGGATCATGCCCTGGTTGATGAGCTTGCAGAAAGGCTCGTCCTCGCACACATAGCCGAGGTCATACAGGAACTTGTTCCAGAAACGGCTGTAAATCAGGTGACCGGTGGCATGTTCGGTGCCGCCCACATACAGGTCCACATTCCGCCAGTAGGCATTGGCATCCTTGCTCACCAGGCCTTCTGCGTTGTGCGGGTCCATGTAGCGCAGATAATAGGCGCTGGAGCCGGCGAAACCGGGCATGGTACTGGTTTCCAGCGGATATCCGTTGTAGGTCCAGTCCTTTGCGCGGGCCAGCGGCGGCTGACCGTCCTCCGTAGGTTTATACTGGTCGATTTCCGGCAGCGTGAGCGGCAGGGCCTCTACCGGCAGCGGCGTGGCGATGCCGTCCTTATAATAGATGGGGAAAGGCTCGCCCCAGTAACGCTGGCGGGAGAAAATGGCGTCACGGATGCGGTAATTGATTTTTCTATGGCCGATTCCGTGTTTTTCCACATAGTCGATGGCAGCGGGGATGGCCTCCTTCACGGTGAGCCCGTTCAGGAAACCGCTGTTGCACATGATGCCTTCCTTGGCGTCCAGGCTCTGCTCGCTCACATCGGCCCCTTCAATAAGCGGGACGACAGGCAGGCCGAACTTCTTGGCGAAGGCGTAGTCACGGCTGTCATGGGCGGGAACGGCCATGATGGCGCCGGTGCCGTAACCGGCCAGCACATATTCCGAAATCCACACCGGAACCTTTTCGCCGGTGAGCGGATTCACGCCGTAAGAGCCGGAGAACACGCCCGTAACCGCCTTTCCGGCAATGCGTTCGCGCTCGGTCTTTTTCTTCACCTGTTCCAGGTAGGCTTCCACCTCCGCTTTCTGAGAAGCGCTGGTGAGCTGAGGGACCCACTCGCTCTCCGGTGCCAGCACCATGAAGGTGACGCCAAAAACGGTGTCCGCCCGGGTGGTGAAGATGGTCACATCGTGCTCCTTGCCGTCGCAGGTGACTTTGAACACCATTTCCGCACCTTCACTGCGGCCAATCCAGTTGCGCTGCATCTCCTTCAGGGAGTCCGTCCAGTCCAGACGGTCCAGTCCGTCCAGCAGCCGGCCGGCATAAGCGCTCACACGCAGCTGCCACTGGGTCATTTTCTTCTGGAACACCGGATGGCCGCCCCGCTCGGAGAAGCCGTCCTTCACCTCGTCGTTGGCCAGGACCGTTCCCAGGGCCGGGCACCAGTTCACGGTGCTTTCTCCCTGATAGGCAATGCGGTAACGCATAAGGACATCGGCCTTCTCTTTCTCGGAGAAAGCCTCCCACTCCCCTGCCGTAAAGGGTGCTCCTTCACTGCAGGCGGCATCCACGGCAGCGCTTCCGCCCTCCTCGAAGGCCTTCACCAGGTCCTCGATGGGGCGCGCCTTCTGGAGCCGGTTGTCGTACCAGGAGCCGAACATCTGCAGAAAGGCCCATTGGGTCCATTTGTAATAATCCGGATCCGAGGTGCGGAACTCCCGGTCCCAGTCAAAGGAAAAACCAATGCGGTCCAGCTGCTGACGATAGCGGGCCACATTGTCCCGCGTGGTCTTTTCCGGGTGCTGGCCGGTCTGGATGGCATATTGCTCCGCCGGCAGGCCAAAGGCGTCATAGCCCATCGGATGCAGCACGTTGAAGCCCTTCAGGCGCTTGTAACGGGCAAAAATATCGCTGGCAATATAGCCCAGCGGGTGCCCCACATGCAAGCCCGCACCGCTGGGGTACGGAAACATATCCAGCACATAGTATTTGGGTTTGTCCGACTTGTCTGTGGCACGGTAGGTCTTGTTCTGGGCCCACCACTGCTGCCACTTGCGCTCAATTTCAGAAAAATTATAATCCATAGTCTCAGTTGATCGTCTTTCCGTTTATACCAAACTTGCCTTTCTCCTTTGTCAGTTTAAATTCCACCGCCACCGTCAGGGCCACCTTGCACCTTTTGCCCCGATGCCGTCCCGGCCGCCACTTGGGGGAAGCCGTAACAACGCGCAAAGCTTCATCGTCCAGGGACTGATGCACGCCGCGCGACACTTTCACATCATGCACTTCCCCTTTCTCGTCGATGACGAAATCCACCAGCACGCGGCCCTGGATGCCGTTTTCCTGGGCATACTGCGGATAGCGCAGGTACTGGTACACCCAGCGTTCCATGAAAGCACGGGGATCCGGCGAATTCAGGAACATGGGTTTGACATCCACGTCGCTGTAGGCATACACCCCTACGGCAGACTTGGCCTCCGAGGCGGGAGCCGTGTCCCGGAAAAGCGGGCGGGCGCCATTGGCCAGGCGTTGGACGTAGCTGTAGATATACTCCAGCTCTTTTTCCATGCCCTCAAAGTCGATGATGGCATACGTATCCCGTCCGGTACCATGCTCCGGATAACGGCCCGTAGTGAACAGGACGGAAGGAATTTCCTTGTCGTAGAACACAATATGGTCTCCGGGATACGGCTGCTGGGTGGTGAGTTGCGCCTGAACGGGAAGCAACTCTCCCTGCAGGGACTGGAGAATGGTATTCAAATCTCCGTTGGAGGCGGTATAGGCCCAAAAACCGTTTTCCGCCGTTCCCAGCATGTCCAGGTTCACCATGGCGTCTATCTGGGCGGCATCGGCCGCGAAAGCCCGGTTCAGGAAATACCAGGAGCCTGCGAAGGATTCACAGGAGCTGCCGAACCCCACAAAGAGGATGCTCCGGCGGATGAGGGAGCGGGAATAGGACAGTTTGCGGGCCAGTTCCACGAGGAGGGCCATGCCGGAGGCGTTGCCGTTGGCGCCGGCATACAGGCGGACCTGCTTTTCCCCGTTTACCGTCAGGGTATCCGTACCCAGGTTGTCCATCCGCGCACCCACCACAATGTAGTGCTGGCTTTGCTGCTTGTCCCAACCTTGAAGCAGTCCCATTACATTCCGGGAAGTGAGGGTGTCTTTGCCGCCGGCGATACCGAACGTATTACCGGCCCCCAATACATCCACGCCGCAGGCCCTCAACTGTTCTTCCAGGTATTCGGCGGCCATCCGCTCCCCTTCCGAACCGGCCTTACGGCCTTCCAGCTGGGCGGCCGACAGATAGGCTACATGTTCTTTCAGGGCCCGTACGGTCTCGGAGTCGTCCAGGTCCTCCAGCGGAGTCCTGAACTGTCCCCAGGAGGGGGCTGTCGCCAAAAACGCCACTGCGGCGCAAAGAAAAAAACGCTTCATCATTCGTTCACAAGAATCCAGCCGTCCTTGGGACAGATGCCCGTTCCACGCATGAGCTTAAGGGTTTTCAGGCTTTCGTTCAAATCATTGGAAGGGCACACGCCCACGGCCAGGAGTCCGTTGCGGAAGCTGATGATGGTACCCGTATAGCCGGCTTCCTTGCAGGAGGTAAGTTTGCGTTCCGCATAGGAGCGTCCGCGAAAAGCACCCACTATAATATAGTATTTGCTCTCCAGCTTGGTGGTGAACAAGCCGCCCATTTTGGAGGGGTTCAGGATGGTTCCCCGGGTTTGGGCCAGGGAATCCAGCAGATACGTTTCCAATGCAGCCAGCGAATCTGCCATTTGCCGCTCTACACGCTGAAGGGAATCCAGCACCGCCTGATGGCGGGCTTCCTCGCGGGCAATGCGTTCCTGGCGGATTTCCTCTACCTGGGCCGACGTAGGCCGCCCCGCCAGGGTGCGAATGAAGTCACACCCGGTAGCAAGCAGCACCACTAAAGAGAGAATGAGGGCCTTTTTCATACATAATCCTCCTTAATCTGCAAAAATACGCTTTTTTCCAAGAAACTCCCAAATATTTGTCGTATATTTGTCTAACGTTGATTTTAATTTTTTCGCAGGGCGTGCCCTGCGCACCCTGCATGAAAAAAACCATCAAGCTGGAAGCCATCGAGCCCATAGAAATTTATGGAGCCGGCAATCGGATCCTGAGCGAATTCTGCTCCTATTTTCCCCACCTGAAAGTGGTTGCCCGCGGCGACGAACTCATCCTGGAAGGCCAGGAAAGCGACATTGCAGAATTCAACATCCGCTTTGCCCAGCTGATAGACAGGCGGCACCACAAGATGAACCTCACCGTGTACGACGTAGAGGACATCTTCGCCGGCAACAGCAACGACCGCTTCCGCCTGGACGGCAACGCCATCCTTGTTTACGGCACGGACGGCAAGCCCATCCGTGCCCGGGGAAAAACCCAGCAGGAGCTGGTAAAAGCCTACTTCAACAACGACCTCATCTTCGCCATCGGGCCGGCCGGTACCGGAAAAACCTACATAGCCATCGCCCTCGCGGTACGGGCTTTGAAAAACCGCGAAATCAAGCGCATCATCCTCACCCGCCCCGCCGTAGAGGCCGGCGAGCGCCTGGGCTTCCTCCCCGGAGACCTCAAGGACAAGTTGGATCCGTATCTGCAACCGCTGTACGACGCCCTCTCGGACATGATTCCCGGCAAGAAACTCCAGGAATTCATGACCGACGGCACCATCCAGATCGCCCCGCTGGCCTACATGCGCGGCCGTACCCTGGACAAGGCCTGCGTCATTCTGGACGAGGCCCAGAACACCAACCTGGGCCAGCTCAAGATGTTCCTCACCCGCATGGGCACCAGCGCCAAGTTCATCGTCACCGGCGACGCCACGCAGATTGACCTTCCCCGCCGGGAAGACAGCGGCCTTCTCACCGGCATCCGCCTGCTGGAAGGCATCAAGGGCATCGCCACCATCCGCTTTACCAACGAGGACATCGTCCGCCATCCCCTGGTCACCAAAATTGTCAAGGCCTTTGACAAAGGAGATTCTTCGCTTCGCTCAGAATGACAAAAAAAAACTCCGTCCAAATCGGACGGAGCTTTGCGATGCGAGGGGGGCTGGGCCCCAGTCTGTCAAAGACACGGAAACTATTGTGACACAATAGCTTCCCATTTCTCGTAGGCTTCCTTGTACTTGGGATCCACGCCACGGAGTTGGAAGTTCAGGCGCTTGAGGATATCTGCACAGGCGGCCTTCACATCCGGATTGGAGCTCACGTTGTAGCACTGCTCGAACGAGCCGATAGCCTCAATGTACACCTCCGTAAGTTTGGCGTTGAGCGCATCATATCCTTTGTAGTCGCGCACATCCAGGGCGTTCATCTCGTTCACGATATCCTCGCCTTTCTTCAGGGAAATGTTGGCCAATCCGTAGTAGGCCATATCGTATTTGGCGTCAATTTCGAGCGCCTTGTCATAAGCGGATTTGGCACCGTCGTAATCCTTCACGCCCGCCAGGATGTTCCCTTCCACATAATAGAGGGAAGCGTTGTCCGGCATGGCCTTCTTGGCCTCGTCCAGGAGCTCCACAATCTTCTTGGGATCCTCCTTGGTGGTAAGGTACAGGTTGATGAGGTTGGTGAGGATGGAGGCATTTTCCGGGTACTTGGTGAGACCGGTGGCCAGGTAGTTCTTGGCAGCCAGGGTATCGGCCTTGGCCAGGGCGCACTCGGAGAGGGATGCATAGATGTTACCCTCGGAGGTATAATCGCGCTCCAGACACTTGTTGTAGTACTCGATGGCACGGTCATAATTGTGAGCGGCCAGGGCGGTGAAGGCGCAGTTGTAAGCGGCATCATCGTTGATCACGGAGCACGGAGGAACGACAGACCAGTCTGCCGCGCCCTTGAACAGGTCGCTGGCCTTGGCCATGTCGCCCAGCTGGTAGGCGTAGAATGCGTCATTATAGTAGTTGTTCACCACTTCCTGCAACTTGGCATCCACCTCCTTGTCCTTGGCACCCAGCTCGAAAGCCTTGGCGTAAGCGGCAGCGGCCTCACCCAGAAGGTCACCGGGGACAGACGGCTTGGTCACTTCCACGATGGTAAGCACGCCGGCCGCGTTGAAGTACACATTAACATGGGAAAGCTCATGTTTCTCATAGGCGGCACCTTGGAGGGTTACAGTGGAAACCGACGCAGCCTTTTCCTTGTTCATCAGGGCAAAGGTGGTTTTGTCGATACCCGTGCTCACGTTGGCGGACGGGTTGGCATAAGCGGCCATGTAAGCCTTGCCCAGATTCATCCAGGTTGCCGGTTTGGCGCCCTTCTTGGCATCCTTACTGGCCGCCAGGGCTTTGTCTATGCCCTTCTGCATGTCGGCATCGGGCTTTTGTGCATAGGCCAGCTGCAGGGAGCAAACCAGTGCAAGAGCAAAAAACAGCTTTTTCATACTATTAAATGGTTAGTTGATTATTCATTGTCCTGAACCTCCGTTCCTTCTTCTGCGGGAAGTTCGGTTCCTTCTGCGGCCTGGCTTTCCTCATCCTCGCTATGGGCGACAACGGAGACGGCGGCGATGGCGTCCTTCTCACGGATGTTGATGAGCTTGACGCCCTGAGTGGCACGTCCGGCCACACGGATGGTGGCGACGGGCATTCGGATGGTCATTCCGCTGCGGCAGATAATCATGAGGTCATCTTCATCCGTGACGTTCTGAATGGTTACCAGCGCGCCGGTTTTCTCCGTTACATTGAGGGTCCTTACACCCTTGGCGCCACGGGAAGTCTGGCGGTAATCCATCGGGTCTGAGCGTTTGCCATAGCCGTTTTCTGACACGGCAAGCACCTGGTGCCTGGCAACGTCTTCTGCCTGGGGATCCTGGCAGACAACGCCCACGACATAGTCTCCTTCAGCAAGATTGATGCCGCGGACACCGGTGGACGTACGGCCCATGGCACGGGCCTCCGCTTCGTCAAAGCGTACGCAGCGTCCGCCGTGGGCGGCAATCATGATGTTGCAGCGCCCGTTGGTGAGCAGGGCGGCCAGCAGTTCGTCGTCCTCACGGATGTTGATGGCGTTCACACCGTTGGTACGCGGGCGGGAGTAGGCTTCCAGGGAAGTCTTCTTCACCACGCCGTTGCGGGTGAACATCATGATATAATTGTTGTTGATGAATGCCTCGTCCTTCAGCGTTTTCACGTTCAGGTATGCACGTACGCTGTCGTCCGGGTCTATCATGAGGATATTCTGGATGGCACGGCCCTTGGAGGTGCGGTTGCCTTCCGGAATTTCATAGACCTTGAGCCAATAGCACTTGCCTTTCTGGGTGAACAGAAGCATGGTGCTGTGGGTATTGGCAATGTAAATATGCTCGATGAAGTCTGCGTCGCGGGTGGCGCTGCCCTTCATGCCCACGCCGCCGCGGTTCTGGGTGCGGAACTCGGTGAGCGGGGTACGCTTGATGTAGCCCAGGTGGCTGATGGTGATTACCTGGTCCTCGTCCGCGTAGAAGTCCTCCGGGTTGAATTCGTCTTCCGAGAGGGTGATTTCCGTGCGGCGCGGGTCTCCGTAGCGGGCCTTGAGGTCCTGGGTTTCCGCTTTTACCACATTGAACTGTTCCTCCACGGATGCGAGGATTTGGTTGCAGCGCTCGATGAACTTCATGAGTTCGTCGTACTCGTTCTGGAGTTTCTCACGCTCCAAGCCAACCAGCTGACGCAGACGCATTTCCACGATGGCGGCAGCCTGAACGTCCGAGAACTGGTAGCGGTCCACCAGCATCTGACGGGCTTCGTCGATGCTCTTGGACTCATAACGGATGATATGGACAATCTCGTCGATGAGGTCCATGGCCTTGAGGAGGCCTTCCAGGATGTGGGCGCGCTTCTGGGCTTTGTCCAGCTCAAACTTGGTGCGGCGCACCACCACCTCATGGCGGAAGTCCACAAACTCCTTGATAATCTCCTTGAGGCTGAGGGTGCGGGGACGGCCCTTCACCAGCGCCACGTTGTTGAACGAGAAGCTGGACTGCAGCGGGCTGTACTTGAACAGCATGTTCAGGACCACGCCGGAGTTGGTGCCCTGCTTGAGGCGGATGACCACGCGGGTTTCTCCGCGGGAGCTTTCATCGTTGATATAAGAGATGCCCTCCACTTTCTTCTCTTCCGCCAGCTGGGCTATCTTTTCAATCATCTCGCGCTTGTTCACCATGTACGGGATTTCCGTAACCACAATGGTTTCACGGCCATGCTCGTCCACTTCAATTTCCGTCTTGGAACGCACCACCACACGGCCGCGGCCGGTTTCATAGGCTTCCTTGATGCCGGAAACGCCCATCACGATACCGCCGGTAGGGAAATCCGGTCCCTTGATGTAGTGCATGAGCTCCTCCGTGGTGATTTCCGGATTGTCGATATAGGCGCAGATGGCATCACAGCATTCACCCAGGTTGTGCGGGGCCATGTTGGTGGCCATACCCACGGCGATACCCGACGCGCCGTTCAGGAGCAGCAGCGGGGCCTTGGTGGGCAGAACGGTGGGTTCCTCCAGGGTGTCGTCGAAGTTCAGTGTCATGTCCACGGTGTCCTTGTCCATGTCTCCCAGCACGTCTTCCGCCATCTTCTGGAGCTTGGCCTCCGTGTAACGCATGGCAGCCGGCGAGTCGCCGTCCACCGAGCCAAAGTTACCCTGGCCCTTCACCATGGGGTAGCGCTGGTTCCATTCCTGTCCCAGGCGCACCATGGCGTCATATACGCTGGAGTCTCCGTGCGGGTGGAACTTACCCATCACCTCACCCACGATACGGGCGCTTTTCTTGGTTTGGCCATTGAAGCTAAGGCCCATATTGTCCATACCGAACAGGACGCGGCGCTGAACGGGTTTGAGGCCGTCACGGGCATCCGGCAGGGCACGGGAAACAATCACCGACATGGAGTAGTCGATGTACGCGGTGCGCATTTCATGGTCTATCTCCACCTGCTCGATGTAGCCGGTTCCGGGCACTTCCTCCAACTGATTCTTCTCTTCGTTATTGTCCATTTTTTTCTAAGAAATTACTTATCTTGTTAAACATACAAAGATAAGGAAAAAAAATGAATCCGACAACCCTTTGACAGGGCTTATTTTGACGATACGTCCACCCAGCGGATATCGCCGTCCCGGCGCCACCAGGTGAGCTGGCGCTTGGCATAATGCCGCGTATTGGCCTGGATGTGCCGGACGGTGGTTTCCAGGTCTTCCTTACCGTCAAAGTACGCAAAAAACTCGCGGTAGCCCACCGTTTGCAGGGCGGGCAGTTCCCTATAAGGCAGCATGGTGCGGGCCTCCCCTTCCAGGCCGTCCGCCACCATTTGTTCCACCCGGGCGTTGATGCGCTCATACAGCTGTTCCCGGGGGCGTTCCAGGCCTGTTTTTACAATTTTGAAATTCCGCTGCTTGAAACTCCGTGTCTTGAACGACGAAAACGGCTGCCCGGTGTACATGCTCACCTCCAGGGCGCGCACCACCCGCTGGCCGTTGCTCAGGTCCAGTTCCTCATAGGAAACCGGATCCAGTTCCTTCAACTGCCCGGCCAGCACCTCCACGCCCTCGCTCTGCAGGCAGTCCATCAGGTGACGGCGCAACTGCAGCGGCACCTCGGGAAAATCGTCCAGGCCATAACAAAAGGCGTCTATGTACAGCATGGAACCACCGCACATGACCAGGTGGTCGTGCCCCTGAGCGAACAGGCGGTTCACCAGTTCCAGCGCCTCCATTTCATAGATGCCCGCCGTATAGTTGCGCGTAACGGGCACCGTGCCGATAAAATAATGTTGCACCGCCGCCAACTCCTCTTTCGAAGGGGCTGCAGTGCCAATGGGGAGTCCTTGATAGATTTGGCGGGAATCGCAGGAGATGACCGGGGAGCCTGTCTCAAGCGCGCGTGCAATGGCATAGCCGGTTTTGCCGACAGCGGTGGGGCCCAGTATAATCTCCAGCGTTTTGGGCATGCCTATTCTTCGCCCTCTTCGAAGATTTCTTTTCCGTCCTCGTCCTCGTCTCCGTCCTCTTCTTCCTCGTCGTCGAAGTCTTCGTCGTCCAGGTCATCGTCTTCCTCGCCGGGCAGATGCCGCTGGCGGTCCGGAAGGTCCTCGAAGGCCACATAGCCGTTCTCGAACTCGATGGGGTTGGGGCCTTTGCTTTCCGCGAGCCGCGGGAAATCCGGCAGCACGGAAACGTCCTCCACTTCCCCTTCCAGGGTAATGTTCACGCTTTTGCGGTTGGTGACATCGTAAAAATAGACAAAGTCCGTTGCGCCGGCCTTGACCGCCTTTTCCAGGGAAGTTTCATCCACCGTTCCCCATCCCAGGTCAAACAGGCCGTAACGGCCCACCACGGAGCCGGTAATATCCAGGGCCTTGAACATGATAATGGCATCCTGGGGGAATTCCATGTCTGCCCGCAATTGCTTATGAAGGGTGTACAGCGTGGTGGCGCCGTGCACATTATATACTCTGAAAAAACCCTTGATACCCGAGAGGGTTACTCGCAGTTTGAATACCATACTAAAAACGCTTCTTTTTCTGTAACACAAATATACGGCTTTTTTCGCGTTCCATTGCAAAATATTGTAAAAATCACTATTTTCGTATCCGTGGAAGCATTTGACGCATATCGTTCGCTCGCGGCGCCGTCGGAAGGTCTTTTCAAAGACAACGGTTCCCGTTTCATCGCCCTCGCCTACCCGGTAGAAACGGAGGAGGAGGTGAAAGCCATCGTCGCCTCCCTGCGGAAGGAATACCATGACGCCCGGCATCACTGCTATGCGTATCGGCTTGGTTATAAAGGCGATATCTTCCGCGCCAGCGACGACGGAGAGCCGGCCGGCAGCGCCGGACGCCCCATCCTGGGCCAGATAGACTCCGCCGGGCTGAGCGACGTGCTCGTAGTGGTGGTGCGCTACTTCGGCGGCATCAAACTGGGCATCCCGGGGCTCATCCGGGCCTACAAAACGTCCACGGCCGACGCCCTTGCGCAAAACCAGGTCGTCACCAAAATCGCCGGACAAAACTTCCGCCTCCACTTTGACTATCTGTCCATGAACGCTGTCATGAAGGTGCTCAAGGACATGGACCTCTCCCCGCGTTCGCAGGCGTTCGGGGAGCGCTGCACCCTGGAGGTGCGGGTCCGCCTGTCATTCCTTGAAGATTTTAAAAAACGCATGGACGGCCATGCAAAAGTGGAAGAAATATAGGTTTTTCCAACAAAAAATCTTAACTTGCATCCCATAATTTATAAACACATAACATCTCTATACATCATGTCTAAAAAAGTTCATGTTTTCAACGCAGGCCCCTGCCTGTTGCCGCAGGTTGCCATAGACCATACCATCGAGGCCCTGAAAGACTTCAGCGGTACTGGTATTTCCCTGATTTCCATCAGCCACCGCACCAAAGAGTGGGATGCCGTCATGGACCAGTGCCGCGCCCTGTGGAAGGAGCTCCTCCATATTCCGGACACCCATGAGGTGGTGTTCCTGGGCGGCGGCGCATCCCTGCAGTTCCTGTATGTGGCCATGAATTACCTGGAGAAGAAAGCCGCCTATCTGGACACCGGCGTCTGGGCGCACAAGGCCCTCGTAGAGGCCCAGGGAATTGGCGAGGCCTATGCCATCGCCTGCTCCAAGGACAAGAATTACACCTATATTCCCAAGGGATTCGAAATCCCTGCAGACCTGGACTACCTCCACATCACCACCAACAACACCATTTACGGCACGGAAATCAAGGAGGACATGGACTGCCCCTGCCCGCTCATTGCCGATATGTCCTCGGACATCATGTCCCGCCCGGTGGACGTGAGCAAGTATGACCTTATCTATGGCGGCGCCCAGAAGAACGTGGGCCCGGCCGGCGTCATCTTCGCCATCATCCGCAAGGAGTCCCTGGGCCGCGTGACGCGCCACCTCCCCACCATGCTCAACTACCAGACCCATATCGACAAGCTGTCCATGTTCAACACCCCGCCGGTGTTCGCCATTTACGTGATGAACGAAACCCTCAAGTGGCTCAAGAGTATAGGCGGCGTAGAGGCCATCCAGAAGATTAACCAGAAGAAGGCCCGGCTGCTGTACGACGAGATTGACCGCAACTCCCTGTTCGTGGGCACTGCCGCCAAGGAGGACCGCTCCCTCATGAACGTGTGCTTTGTGATGGCGCCCGGCAAGGAGGAGCTCCAGGACGAATTCCTCGCCTTTGCCAAGGAGCGCGGCATGGTGGGCATCAAGGGCCACCGCAGCGTAGGCGGTTTCCGCGCCTCCCTGTACAATGCCTGCCCCCTCGAGAGCGTCCAGGCCCTGGTAGATTGCATGAAAGAATTTGAAGCCCTGAAGAAATAATGAACGTATTATTAGCCACCCAAAAGCCCTTTGCCGCAGCCGCAGTCAAAGGCATTACCGATATTCTGGAAGCTGCCGGTCACCAGGTAAGCAAATTGGAGAAATATGCCGGACAGAGCGACTTTGTCGCCGCCGTGGCAGATGCCGAGGCCCTTATCATCCGCTCTGACAAAGTGACGGAGGAGGTGATGGCCGCCGCCCCCAAGCTCAAGATTGTGGTGCGTGCCGGCGCCGGCTTCGACAATGTGGACCTCGCCGCCGCCACCGCCCGCGGCATCGTGGTCATGAACACCCCCGGTCAAAATGCCAACGCCGTGGCGGAACTGGCCCTGTGCCTGATGATTTTCATGGCCCGCACCCAGCTCACCCCGGCCACCGGGTCGGAGCTCCTGGGCAAACGCCTGGGCGTTCAGGCCTACGGCAATGTGGGCCGACTGGTAGGCCAGAAGGCCAAGGCCCTGGGCATGGAAATCTGCGCCCTGGACCCGTTCCTTACCGATGAGCAGATTATCGCCGGCGGCGCCCAGCCCGTCCACTCCGTGGAAGCGCTGTATGCCGCGTCGGACTATCTCTCCATCCACATCCCCGCCCTGCCTTCCACCATTGGGAGCATCGGCTATGACCTCATCACCCGTATGCCCAAGGGCGCCACACTGGTGAACACCGCCCGCAAGGAAGTGATTGACGAGGAAGGCCTCATGAAGGCCCTGGAGGAGCGAGAGGACCTCAAATACGTGACGGACGTAATGCCGGACAACTACGCCGCCCTGCAGGAAAAATTTGGCATGCGCGTATTCGCCACGCCCAAGAAGATGGGCGCCCAGACGGCCGAGGCCAATGTGAACGCCGGCCTGGCCGCCGCCCGCCAGATTGTGGACTTCTTTGCAACAGGTAATCGTAAATTCCAAGTAAACAAATAATTATGGTACGAGTAAAACCCTTCGCGGCCATCCGCCCGCCCAAAGATTTGGTGACCGAGGTTGCAGCCCCCCCGTATGATGTCCTGAACTCCGAGGAAGCCCTGGCCATGGCCGGGGAGAAGAGCCTCCTGCACATCACCAAGCCGGAGATTGACTTCTCCCCCATCGCCGGTGAACACGAGCAGCGCACCTATGACAAGGCGGTGGCCAACTTCAAGGAATGGAAGGCCAAAGGCTGGCTGGTCCAGGACGAGAAAGAGAAGTACTATGTATATGCCCAGACCATGGGCAAGCGCACCCAGTACGGCCTGGTGCTCTGCGCCCACACGGACGACTACCAGCGTGGCATCATCAAGAAGCACGAACTCACCCGCAAGGACAAGGAAGACGACCGCATGGTGCACGTACGCATTCAGAACGCCAATATCGAACCGGTTTTCTTTGCCTACAAGGACAACGCGGAGCTGAACGCCATCGTGGCCAAGGCCGCCGCCGGCAAGCCGGAATACAAATTTGTGGACGAGAACAAGTTCACGCACACCTTCTGGGTCATTGAGGACGATGCCACCATTGCCCGCATCACGGACATCTTCACCAAGGATATTGACGCCTTCTATGTGGCCGACGGTCACCACCGCACGGCTGCCGCCGCCCGCGTAGGCGCAGAGAAAAAGGCGCAGAACCCGCACCACAGCGGCAACGAGGAGTACAACTACTTCATGGCCGTGTGCTTCCCGGAGAGCCACCTGGCCATCATCGACTACAACCGCGTGGTGAAGGACCTGAACGGACTCACGGAAGCACAGCTGCTCAAGGTGCTGGAAGAGGACTTTACGGTGTCCCTGGCCTCCAAGCCGCGCTGCGGCCGCCCGGCCAAGCCATACGCTCCTACCGGCCTGCACAACTTCTCCATGTACCTGGGGAACAACTGGTACAGCCTTACCGCCAAACCGGGCCGCTACAATGACGCAGACCCTATTGGAGTGCTGGACGTAACCATCCTGAGCAACCTGGTATTGGACAAAATTCTGGGAATCAAGGATTTGCGCACAGACAAGCGCATCGACTTCGTAGGGGGTATCCGCGGCCTCGGAGAACTCTCCCGCCGCGTGGATTCCGGCGAAATGAAAGTGGCCTTCGCCCTTTATCCGGTTTCCATGGACCAGCTTATCCGCATTGCGGACACCGGCAACATCATGCCGCCCAAAACCACCTGGTTCGAGCCCAAACTCCGCAGCGGCTTAGCCATCCACAGTTTGGCCGATTAAGCCCCAGAGAACAACCCCCACACTCACGGAAACATTCAGCGAGTGTTTGGTCCCCTGCTGAGGGATTTCGAGCGAAAAGTCAGCGGCGTCCACAACTTCCTGTTCGACGCCGCTGACTTCGTTTCCGAACACCAGGGCGTACTTGCGGCCGGCTTCCCGGCGGAAGCGGTCCAGTTTCACCGAATGAACCGTCTGCTCCACGGCGGCCACCGTGTAGCCATCGGCCTGTAACTTCTTTACCAGGGCCACTACGTCTTCCACGTGTTCCGAGGGAACGGATTCCTCCGCTCCCAGCGCCACTTTGTGCAGCTCCGGAGACGGCGGGACGGGACAGATGCCGCCCAGCCAGATTTTGTCCACGCCAAAGGCGTCGCCGGTGCGGAAGGCGCTGCCCACGTTGTGCGCGCTGCGGATATTGTCCAGCACCAGCACCAGGCCGCTTCCTGCACGGTGACGGTATTCATCGGCCGATATGCGTCCCAGCTCTATATTCAGAAGTTTTCTGTCTTTCATGTTGCAAAGGTAAAGGTTTTTCGTAAATTTGTAGAATATTATCACAGTAAATACTAGCCACGGAATATGAAACGCGATTCTCAGCTTTTTGACCTTATCAGCAAGGAACAGGAGCGTCAGGCCGCCGGCCTGGAACTCATCGCCTCTGAAAATTATGTCACTTCCGAGGTGTTGGAGGCCATGGGCTCCGTATGCACCAACAAATATGCAGAGGGCTACCCCGGCAAACGCTATTATGGCGGGTGCGAGGTGGTGGACCAGATCGAGCAGCTGGCCATCGACCGCCTTTGCGCCCTGTACGACGCAGAATATGCCAATGTGCAGCCGCACTCCGGCGCCCAGGCCAACATGGCCGTCACCATGGCCATCCTCAAACCCGGGGACACCTTCATGGGCCTGGACCTCTCCATGGGCGGCCACCTCACGCACGGCTCCCCCGTCAACGCTTCCGGCATCCTGTATCATCCCGTTGCGTACGGGCTGAATCCGGAAACGGGACGTATCGACTACGATGAAATGGAGCGCAAGGCCCTGGAATGCAAGCCCAAGCTCATCATCGGCGGGGCATCGGCCTACTCCCGCGAATGGGATTATGAGCGCATGCGTGCCATCGCAGACAAGGTGGGCGCCATCCTGTGGATTGACATGGCCCATACCGCCGGCCTCATCGCCGCCGGCCTGCTGAAGAATCCGGTGAAATATGCCCACATCGTCACGTCCACCACGCACAAAACACTGCGCGGCCCGCGTGGCGGTATCATCCTCATGGGCAAGGACTTTGACAACCCGTGGGGCCTCACCACACCCAAGGGCGAAGTGAAGAAGATGAGCGCCATCCTGAATTCCGCCGTTTTCCCGGGCATCCAGGGCGGTCCGCTGGAGCATGTGATTGCCGCCAAGGCCGTGGCCTTCTGGGAGGCCGCCCAGCCGGAATACAAGCAGTACCAGAAGCAGGTGGTGGCCAACGCCGCCGCCATGTGCCGGGCGTTTATCGGCAAAGGCTATAAGATTATCTCCGGAGGCACGGACAACCACCTTATGCTCATTGACTTACGCACCAAATTCCCGGATTTGACGGGGCGTGTGGCGGAGAAAGAACTGGTCCGGGCCGACATTACCGTCAACAAGAACATGGTGCCTTTTGACAGCCGCAGCGCCTTCGCCACCAGCGGCCTGCGCATTGGCACGCCGGCCATCACCTCCCGCGGCTTCGAGGAGAAGGACATGCGGGAGATTGTGGAGCTGATTGACCAGGTGCTGGAGTCGGCCAACAAACATTTTGCCGCCCTTACCGCCAAGGAGCCCACGGAGGCCCAGACGGCAGAACGCATCGCCCATAAACTGGTGCTGGACGAGGTCAAGCGCCAGGTCCACGACATGACTTCCGCTAAGCCCCTGAACCGTTATTAACCATGAAAAAATGTTTTCTTCTGGGCTGCATGCTCAGCTTTCTGGCCTGCACGCCCGGCACACAGCCTGTAAAACCCGCCATCCCGTCGGGCATACAACAGCCGCAGACTCCGAGCACACCCCAAACGCCAGAGACTCCCGACACACCGGATACACCCGATACGCCGGACACGCCTGAGCAGCCGGAGGCCCTCAAGGTGGATGTAGCCACCGGAGCAGCCAGTGATTTGACCGCCTTCTCTGCAACCCTTAACGGAAGCAGCGCCGGCGCCAATGCCACCATCCGCGAGGTCGGCTTTGAATGGGGCCCTACGGACCAGATGACCTATACGGAACAGGCCAGCGGCACCACCAGTTTCAGCGTCCAACTCCAAGACCTGGAGCAGCAGAGCACCTATTGGTATCGGGCCTATGTCATTCTCCAACGAGACAATGAGATTAAGACCTTCTACGGGGAAAGCCGTTCCTTTACTACGCAGGCAAAGGACACGCCGTCTTCCTCTTCCGTTCCTGCCTGGGCAGAGATGCCGGTAGTAAACGTCAAGGAGAAGAACAACTATCTGGTCAGCAGCGCGGACGAGAATCTGTATATTGCCTGGCACTACAGCCCGGATGTCAAAGGGCCCGGCAACAAGCCAGCCCGCAACTATACGGTGTGTTTCAGTGCGGAAGACCACTGCCCCCTGTGGGTAGCGGCGCCACGGCACAGCATGTATCTGGGCAGTTCCGGACGCACAGAAGCGTACAAAGCCGATCCTGACATCCCCTACGGCATCCAGTACACGTCCACATCTACGGGCGGCGGATGCAACAAGGGCCACATGCTGGGCTCGGCGGAACGCACGTGCTCGCGTGCCACCAATGAGCAGGTTTTCTATTACAGCAACATCGCCCCCCAATTGAGCAGCGGCTTCAACACCGGAGGCGGCGGATGGAACATCCTGGAAGATTTTGTAGACAAACAGGTGTGCAAGGATACCCTCTACGAGGTACTGGGTTGCTACTTTAAACAATACAAAGACGGTTATGGGAAATCGGCCTCCCCCGGAAAAATCTCCTTTGGCGGGCGTTCAGACGTCTCCATTCCCACCATGTACTACTATGTGCTGCTCCGTACCAAGAACGGGGACACCGGCAAACGGGTGCAGGACTGCAGCGCCTCGGAGCTCAAGTGCGTGGCTTTTGTCCGTGCCCACAGCAATGACCTCAAGGGGCAAGCTGTGACAAGCAAGGAACTCATGTCGGTAGCAGACCTGGAGCAGTTAACGGGAGTCACCTACTTCCCCAACGTTCCCAATGCCCCTAAGAGCACCTACTCCGCCGCAGACTGGGGGCTGTAGCCTGGAATATAAGTAACTGTCTATCAATATTATAGATTCATGGACGGGAGCCCACAGGGCCTCCGTCCATTTATTTAACCAACTGAGAATGAGGGCATTCCATATCAGGAATATCCATATTTTTCCTTATCTTTGCGGCCTAATGTACTTTAACTGAACCTGTTGATATGAAAATGAACATTCCCCTGATGGCCACGCTGCTGGGCTTGTCGCTCATTGTGTGTCCCATCCTGTACATCTACGTGGGCCCTGCACTGGATGCGGCGCAACTCTCCACCCTCAAAACCCTGGGCAACATCAGCGCCATCGGCTCCATCCTCTCCTCCTTCGTGATGGACGAAATCAAGAACACCCACGCGCTGTATTTGTAGCCCGGCATGTTGAGCAACGCCCCGTGGAGGTAAGTGCTTGATAATAAGCATATAACAAGAAAAGACTTGCCTCCGCTGAACCAAGTCATTTCCCGTAAGGCATTGTTTATAAATCAATTAGTTCCACGACGTGCTGTGTCCACTGTCCGGAAAAGAATTTTTGTGTAAGCATAATAAGTTGTGTTAGTGGGCGCAAAAGCTTGGTCATGTTTTTGTCAAAGGTTGGTTTTTGGGCCGCCAACCTTTAACACATAGAATGCACCTGAGTGCACTGTATGGCCAATTGACTGCAAAAGGTTGGCGCCCTAAAAACCAACCTTTTGCAAACGAGTCACCAACCTTTGACATCCCTCCCAAGAGGCAGTATGAAAAATTTTTGCTCGCGCAATGGTTTGGCGCAAGGTGGCTGTATCTTTGCACCAGAAACTTAAAAGAACAGTACCATGCGCAACACAGATTTCAACATCGACGCCCTCGGAAACATGATTTCTTCCACCACTTCCTTCCAGGCTCTGAAGGACATCATCAGCGACTTGGATCTGGAGTTCGAGCAGGCCGCCAGCCTGTAATGTGCCTTCCGGCGCGCCCTTACTCCGTCTTCAGGTCCACTACGGTGGATTCCTTGTCCGGGGACAGGCCCACGCGGAGGGTGCGCACCGTGCCGCCGCCTTTCTGCTTGGACACCAGGATGCGGTCGCCAATGATGAACTCGGACACCGGGTCCTCCACATAGCGCATTACCGCCCGCTTGAGCGGACGCGCACCGTAGGCGGGGTCGTAGCCGGCATCGGCAATAAAGCGCTTGGCGGAAGGCGTAATGGTGAGCTTGTAACCGGCTTCCAGCGCCCGGACGCGAAGGTCCTTGAGTTCAATGTCGATGATGGATTCGATGGACTCCTTGGTGAGGGAGTTGAAGTACACCTGGTCGTCCACGCGATTGATGAATTCTGGCGGAAATGCCTTCTTTACCGCTTTTTCCACCACGGACCGCCGGTCCATCTCCACATTCTTCCCCGCCGTGGCAAAGCCAATCCCGTTGCCATATTCTTCCATTTCACGGCTGCCCACATTGGATGTCATGATGACAATGGTGTTCTTGAAATCCACGGTGCGGCCGTTGCTGTCCGTCAGGCGGCCTTCGTCCATCACCTGCAAAAGCAGGTTGAAGATGTCCGGGTGCGCCTTTTCAATCTCGTCCAGCAGCACCACGCAATAGGGTTTGCGGCGCACGCGCTCGCTCAACTGACCGCCTTCTTCATAGCCCACGTAGCCCGGAGGCGCGCCGATAAGCCGCGACACGCTGAATTTTTCCATGTACTCGCTCATGTCGATGCGCACCAGGTTGTCCTCGCTGTCAAACAGATACTCCGCCAGCGAACGGGCCAGCTGCGTTTTACCTACACCTGTAGGACCAAAGAACAGGAACGTGCCGATGGGGCGGTGTGGGTCCTTGAGGCCGGCGCGGTTGCGCTGGATGGCGCGCACCACCTTTTCCACAGCCTCGTCCTGGCCGATGATGCGCTGCTTGAGGCGTTCGCGCATTTTCACCAGGCGGTTGCCTTCGCTCTCGGCCACCTTGTTCACCGGAATGCCCGTCATCTTGGACACCACGGAAGCAATGTCTTCCGCCTCCACCACATTGCCACGGCCCTTTTTCTTGGCCAGCGACAGGCGCACCATGGAGCCGGCTTCGTCCAGCGCATCAATGGCCTTGTCCGGCAGCGACTTGTCCGTGATGTAGCGGTCCGTCAGGCGTACGGCGGCCTCTACGGCCTCGTCCGTGTAAGTGATACCGTGGAATTCCTCGTACTTGGGCCTGAGTTGCTGCAGGATGGCGATGGACTGCGGAACGTCCGTGGATTCCACCACAATCTTCTGGAAACGGCGGTCCAGGGCGCCGTCTTTCTCCACAATCTTGGTGAATTCGTCCATGGTGGTGGCGCCGATGCACTGAAACTCCCCGCGCGCGAGCGCAGGTTTGAGCATATTGGCCGCGTCCAGGCTGCCGGAAGCGCCGCCGGCACCCACGATGGTGTGGAACTCGTCAATGAATAAGATGAGGTCCGGATTCTCGGAAGCTTCCTTGATGATGCTCTTGAGGCGTTTTTCAAAATCGCCACGGTATTTGGTGCCGGCCACCACGGACGCGATGTCCAGGGACAGGATGCGTTTCTTGGCCAGCGCGGCGGAGATGTTGCCGGTGGCGATGCGCTGCGCGATGCCTTCCACGATGGCGCTCTTGCCCACGCCGGGTTCGCCGATGAGCATGGGATTGTTCTTTTTCCGTCGGCCCAGAATCTCGATGACACGGGCAATTTCCGTGTCGCGGCCCACCACCGGGTCCAGTTTTCCTTCACGGGCGGCCCGGGTAAGGTCATAGGCGAACTCCTCAATGTCCAGCTTCTTCTCTTCCGCGGGCTCCTCGTCCGGGCCCTGGGAGGGCTGTTTGGGCGTTTCTTCCCCCTCCTGCTGCAGCGGCTGCAGGAGTCCTTCGTCCTCCATATAGGCCAGCAGCCGGCCATAGTCGATACCGTGCGAGCGCAGGTACACCTGCCCGTAACTTTCCGTGGTACGGCACAGCGCCAGCAGCAGATGCTGGGGCGCTGCAGCCGGGCTCTTGAGCCGGGTGGCTTCCATGACGGTGATGCTGAGCACATTCTGCGCCTGGCGCGAGAAACTGATATTCTCGATTTGCTCGTACGGAATGGTTTCGTTGGTAAAGATGCGCTGGTCCACAAAGGTTTTGAGATCTGCCGGCTCTATCCCCAGGTTTTGCAGCGCCTTGAACGCTGCATTTTCCTCATGCCGGATGATGCCCAGGAACAAATGGTCCGGGCCAATGCCGTAACTGCCGGTGCGCATGGCTTCCTCCCGCGCATATTTGATGACCAAGTTGAGGTCTTCGGTAACTTTCAATTGCATGGATACAATAATAATCAATTTCCCCTTATCAACAATCGCGCCCGGAAAGGGGAACTGACAAAATGGCAAAACTGCGCGGGCATTGTTTTTGCAGCGAAATGCTCTGCTATGAAGAAAATCCTTACATTTGCGTTGCTTCTCTGCGGTATCGCCGCAGGAGCACAAAACCTGGAAGGCACTTTTACCCAGGCAAAAACACTGAAAGTTTCCGGCCGTGTCATCAAGAGCGAGGGCACCATCACCTTTACCGCCCCCGATCAGCTGGCCATGCTCTATACCAAACCGGACGGCGATTATTTCATCATTGACGGTCCCTACCTGCGCATGGACCTGCGGGGCGTGGCGCTGGATGTGAACCGGGAGAACAACAAATCCATCAAAGCGGAAAGCAATGCCATCATCTACGGCCTCGCCGGAAAATATGAAACCATTGCGGAGGAGCTGAAGGCAGACTGCACCGTGTCGGACAACAAGGACGGCGGCAAGCATGTGGTCATCAAGGTGCGCAGGGCCATGCCCAAAGGCTATTCCGGCATGGAACTGGACTACAAGAAAAATGGCCAGCTCAAGCGGATGGTGCTGGAAGAATTCGGAGGCATCTCCACGGAATATGTAATAACGGCCAAATAAGTTAAAAAAAAGCGGGTTTGAGACCCGCTTTTTAACTTATCCGTTGTATTTCTTTCCGGGAAAGAACCGGGGCACAGACTGGCAGTACCTGGCATATTCCGGATACTTGCCTGAACTGATTTCCTCCGCCAGGGCGGAACTGCCCAGGAAGAGCACAATGAGCAGGAGTGCACCAATGATGCTCCAGTTGAAAATGCCTACACCGGCGCCGATGGAGAAGATGTACAGGGCGCACCAGGTGCCCTGCTCACCCAGGTAGTTGGGGTGGCGGCTGCGGCTCCAGAGGCCGTGCGTATTGAAGCCCTTGTTATACGGAGCGGGCAGGTCTTCCAGCTTCTGACCGACCTTGATCATTTTCCATTTGGTGGTTTGGAAGGCCCACTGCTGCTCGTCGGCAATGGTCTCATACAGGATGAAGCCGAACATGAGCACCGCAGCAAGGGCATCCACCCAGCCAAACGGCACGGTGGAGTTCATGCTCACCAGGGCCGGGAACGTGGTCATGAGTACCAGCGCATTCTGGTAAATGCAGATGAAGAAAAGGTCGAATACGCCCCAGGCCAGGCGATTGCCATTAAAGGGCGCGCCACTACGGACCACGCTCCAGCGGTAGTCTTCCTCTCCCTCCCAGAATTTGAGCTTATAGGCCCCTTTGCGGGCGAAATTCATGGTGAGGCGGCAGCCCCAGAGGGTGGCCAGGATGGCAATGACAACCAGGCGCAGCTGCATGCCGCCGTTGATGGCGATAATCCAGGTATAGGCAATGGGCAGCAGGCTCCAGAGTTTGTCCATCTGGGAGTTGTTGCCGGTAAGTTCTCCCAGGATGAAGCACCAGGCGGCGCTGCAGGCGCAGATGATCCCCAAGGTTTTGAGGGTGGAGAGTTGCGCCGCATCCAGTGCAGGGCCCACGTAGATGTACAGGATGGGACACACAATGAGCGACAAGCCCAGCAGCGTGGCCATCAGCGGAATGTTCATTTTCATATCAACAGGTTCAGTTAAAGTACATTAGGCCGCAAAGATAGTAAAAATACCCTAATCTTCACAAAATAAGGCACAAAGAGACCTGCCGGCGGCGCATTACAGGCTGGCGGCCTGCTCGAACTCCAGATCCAAGTCACTGATGATGTCCTTCAGGGCCTGGAAGGAAGTGGTGGAAGAAATCATGTTTCCGAGGGCGTCGATGTTGAAATCTGTGTTGCGCATGGTACTGTTCTTTTAAGTTTCTGGTGCAAAGATACAGCCACCTTGCGCTAAACCATTGCGCAAGCAAAAATTTTTACACAAAAAGGAGAAACGGACATGTCGCTTCTCCCACTAAAAAAACATGGATACTAAAAACAGAGTACGCTACTTGAGAATGGTTGTAACGATACCGTCCCGGAAGAAAAGAAAGAAGGAGTTATTGTACATCCATTGAATCTCATCGGTTCCGGATACTACCAGCGGCTTTCCAAAGGCCAGCAGGCACTCATCGGTATTCATGCCCTCGACCGGACGCGATATATAAATATCGGGCCAATGGGTAATCGGAAGCGACTCCCGCTCTACAATGTAGTCAAAGAGTTTATTGAGCATAGCGGAAACGGCTTCTTCGGCCCCTTCCAAAATAGCTTTGTTGGAGGCCGTCTCCTTTGTAGCATATTTAAGCAGCGGTGTGGCACGGTTTACTATTCCCCCAAAAGCGTTTTGGTGAAGAAGGTTGGTAACCAAATAACTGAGTTTCCCGTCCTTTGCCCGGATAATCACATGCGCAGAATAAGCATAAGTCTTCATATCCTTGCCCAGGTGCTCCAACTTCACGTCAAATTCGAATCTTTTCTGCTGAAAAGAGGTCTCCGTAATCCCTTCTTTCAGTTGTGGACAAACGTTTTCCAATGTCCAGATATAAGCATTGCCGAAGATAACCTCATCGGGCTTTTGCAGGTTTTGAAAGCCTGAAATAACGAGATTTGACCCGTCATTGGCAAGGTGATAGACAGTGCCGATTTCTGAAAAAGACTGGCCTGCCGCCACCCAGGGCAGGAAAGCGGCAAGGGCCAGTATAACAATCCTCTTCATAAAGACATGTTAGAATCTGTAAGCAAGACGAAGCAGAAGGTTTTGCGCATAAAGTTTTCCTTGATCCCCGGCCATGGACAGGAAACCCTTCTGATAAGTGAAATCAACACCCAGTTTCCCGATCCAAAGCGTAATGCCGGGGTTGATGCCAATGTCAAAACGCTTGTAATTCATTAATTCGTTTAATTCGGAGAGATTCTTGCTCGAAGAATCGGACTCTTTTCCATAAGAATACTTATAGTACATGCCACCGAATAAATCCACAGACATCAGGAATCCGATATGCGCGTCAATGGTTAAAAGATTGGTAATATTGTATTTATATCCGAGTTGGACAGGCGTGATTTTCAGGGCGTTCGTCATGGCAGTTATTGATTCAGATGCTTCGTCCTCACTAACGGAAGTTCTAAAACCGCGGCTGCCAATTCCGATTTCGGTTCCCCAATACAAACCATTCAGGAATGAAAAATCTTTCTGGAAGCCGAACAGGACATCATAACCGACACCAGACCCAGGATTCTTGCCATTATAGCCAAAGCTTTTAGCATCTTTCCCCGTCCAAGTTTGAAAAGCCAGACCACCTTTCAGATAGAAAACCGTGTTGCGTTCCACCGGTTTGACGATGATGCTACGGGAACTGGAGGAAACAATCTGCGCCTGCGCAATGAGCGAGGTCAGAAGCGCAAGGCTGACAATGAATAATTTTTTCATAACATTAAGGTTTTTTTTATTTAACAATAGCTTTAATCTTGTCACGGTCACTGGTGGTTTGCACCTTCTCCATCCGTATCCATTCGAAGTCCTTGTCATCGGCCGTCTTCCAACGGACAAAGTTGGCCGGGAAGCCCACGACGGTCAGTTGATATACATCCGGATTGCTGCTGTCGTTCTTGAAATCGAAAGTAGCGGCCACGATAAGGTCACAATTATGCTTTTTGGAGGACTGGAATACACCCCAGCTGCGAATGTTGGCCAGGTCTCCTCCCAACGATTTTACCTGTTCTACTGTGAGCGGCCAGTTGTCGCTGATACGGCCGGTCGGCAGGACTTCCACCTCCACGGTAAGCGGCTTGACATAGGCATTGGGATTGACGTCAAGCAGACGGGCCTGCGTCTCCTGAACAGCAGTGGCCTGGTTTTTACTTTGTGCCTGGGCTGCGATAAGACAGCTTAACAGGGCAATCAGAGTTAATACTGTTTTTTTCATTTAAAAAAACGGTTTGTCCGAGGGCTCTGTCGAACTGTGTTTCAGTAAAGTTGGGGCGGGCATAAAAAAAGTGTGAGCCTCATAGCTTACCGGAAAGAGGCTCTCGACTGCCTGTGCCACGATAAGAATACAATATGGCTCACACAGGACATATATGAAGATGCATATATACCCATGCAAGCGAATACCGTACACCCTTGGCACATTGAAATTGTCGAGATTTCTTTCAAGAGTACAGCTAAACGCTTTTTAGTATGTCCGTTGCTCACGGAGCAACAGTGCAAAAATAGAAAAAATTGGTTATAAAAACAATTTTCTTCCCCTAATTCCCGTGTCTTTCCCCCATGCAACCCTACAACAATGCCTTACAAATACAGCGCGTGGGTGTTCTTGATTTCGTCCATCACGAAGGAGGAGAGGATGGAGCCGATGGCGCTGATGTTGCCCAGGACGTTGATGATGAACTCGTTGTAATACTTCATATCGGGCGCGTAAATCTTTAGCAGATAGTCGTATTCGCCGGAAATGTTGTAGCATTCCGCCACCTGGGGGATGTCCCGGATGACGGAGATGAAGTCCCGCGCCACGGAGCGGTTCATCTGCTTGAGCTTCACGGAGCAGAAAACGGTGAATCCCCTGCCCAGTTTTTCCGCGTCCAGCACAGCGACGTACTGTTTGATGAAGCCGCTCTTTTCCAGCCGCTTCATGCGCTCGAACACAGGCGTGGTGGACAGGTTCACGCGCGCGGCCAGTTCCTTGGTAGTGAGCCGCGCATTCTCCTGCAGGGCCCGCAGGATTTGCAAATCCACGGCATCCAACTGAAGTTCGCTCATAAGAATAATTTTCTACTAAAGCCTAAATTTTAGGCCGATTTTTCTAAACACTCCAATTTTAAAAGCAAATATAGGAATATTTTCCAAATTTTCCGAAACACTTGTCCGTTTTTTCTACACATTCTATCTTTGCAATCCGAAGGGGTATATGTTCCCAAACCGTCGCTTCGCGACCCCTCCCATTCGCAGCGTGCTTCGCACGGCTTTGGGCCCCTCCCTCTTACACGGCCGAGGGTGGCCATGGGTTTGGGAACATACACCCCTTCGGAAAAAAGAAAAAAACTATGGCAAAGATTGACACATTATGCGTACATGCCGGATACAGCCCCAAGAAGGGGCAGCCGCGGCAGCTCCCCATCATCCAGAGCACTACCTTTAAATATGAGACATCGGACCAGATGGGCCGCTTGTTTGACCTGGAAGACGCCGGCTACTTTTATACCCGCCTGCAGAACCCCACGGTTGACGCCGTGGCAGCACAAATCTGTGCCCTGGAGGGCGGTGTAGGCGCCATCCTCACCTCCTCCGGCCAGGCCGCCAACCTCTTTGCCTGCATCAACATTGCCGGCGCCGGCGACCACATCATCGCCGCCAACAACATTTACGGCGGCACCTTCAACCTGCTAGGCGTCACGCTCGCAAAATTCGGCATTGAGGTCACCTTCATCAAGGCCGATGCCCCGGACAGCGAGATTGAAGCCGCCATCCGGCCCAACACCAAGCTCATCTTCGGGGAGACCCTCTCCAATCCGGGCGTAGAGGTGCTGGACCTGGAGCGCTGGGCCGCCGTGGCGCACAGGAACGGCCTGCCGCTGGTGATAGACAATACCTTTGCGACGCCCGTCCTGTGCCGTCCGATTGAATGGGGCGCCGACATTGTCACCCATTCCACCACCAAGTACATCGACGGCCACGGAGCCAGCGTGGGCGGCGCCGTAGTGGACAGCGGCAACTTCCCCTGGGACAACTATGCCGACAAATTCCCCGGCCTCACCACGCCGGACGCCTCCTATCACGGCCTCACCTACACCAAGAAGTTCGGCAAAGCCGCCTTCATCACCAAGGCCGTCACCCACCTGATGCGGGACCTGGGCAGCACCCAAAGTCCCCAGAATGCCTTCTACCTGCACCTGGGCCTGCAGACGCTGCACCTGAGGATGCCGCGCCATTCCAGCAGCGCCCTCCAAGTGGCCCGCTGGCTGGAAAACTGCCCGGACGTAGCCTGGGTACACTACCCCGGCCTGGAGAGCGACCCGCACCACAATCTGGCGCTCCAATACCTCCCGGACGGCTGCAGCGGCGTGCTCTGCTTCGGCCTCAAGGGCGGCCGCGCGTTTGACAACCGTTTCCTGGACGCCCTCAAGTTGGTGACGATAGAGACCCACGTTGCCGACTGCCACACCTGCGTCCTGCACCCGGCTTCCCACACGCACCGGCAACTCTCCGACGAACAGCTCAAGGCCGCCGGCATCGCCCCGGACCTCATCCGCTTCAGCGTGGGCCTGGAGGCCCCGGAAGACATTATCGCAGACTTGGAACAAGCCCTGAAAGCAGCGAAAGCATGATCCGGCAAGAGATAAAAGTTAACCTGAACTTGGAATGTGGCGGCGTACTGGAAAACGCCCGTATCGTATTCCACACCTCCAAAGGAACGGGCAAGGTCATTTGGATTTGCCATGCCCTCACCGCCAACAGCGACCCGGAAGACTGGTGGCCGGAGATGGTGGGACCTGGGAAAACCATCGACACGGAAAAAAGTCAGGTTGTATGCGTGAACATGCTGGGCAGTGCGTATGGCACCGAAGGCCCGGCCCGCGAGAATCCGGCCACCGGGAAACCCTGGCTGCTGGATTTTCCGGACGTGACCATCCGCGACACGGTGACCACCTTCGAGGCCGTGCGCAAGCACCTGTGCATCAAGAAGATAGACCTGCTGATTGGTGCCTCAAACGGCGGATTCGACGCCATTGAATGGGCCATATCGGCCCCGGAGCTGTTTAACCGCTGCCTGTTCCTGTGTACGGCGCCCCGCATCTCCCCTTTCCTGGGCGCCACGGTGGAAGCCCAGCGCATGGCCCTGGAAGCGGACCCCACTTTCCGGGAAGCCCGATCCCTGGACGGGGGCCGGGAAGGTCTCAAATGCGCCCGCGCCCAGGCCCTCATCAGCTACCGCTGCTTCAAAGGCTATGACCTCACCCAGAGGGAAGAAGACCCGGACACCCTCTTCGCCGGCCGCGTAGCCTCCTACGAGCGCTACCAGGGCGAAAAATTGGTACGCCGGGGCTTTGACGCCTATTCTTATTATTGCCTCTGCAACGCCCTGGACAGCCACAACGCCGGTCGTGGAAGGGGCGGCGTACAAAAGGCCCTACAGGCTATCAAGGCCCGCACTACCGTGGTCGCCGTGGACAGCGACCTCATTTTCCCGCCGGCGGAAAGCCGCGAGTGGACCACCTGGATTCCAGGCGCCCAATATGTAGAAATCAGCTCCAATTTTGGCCACGACGGCTTCCTGCTGGAAACCGCCAAACTGTCGGCCCTTATCCTGTAAGCGTATGCAAGTACTTAAATTCGGCGGCACCTCCGTTGCCAACGCTGAAGCCATGCTTCAGACCATCAGAATAGTAGAAAAGGCCCTGGAGGCGGACCGCACCATTGTCGTAAGCTCCGCCATCAGCGGCTGTACGGACGGGCTCATCGAGCTGGGCCGGCTGGCGGCCGCCCGTGACGAGGCATATAAAGAGCGCCTGGCGCATTGGCAGGAAAAGCACCGCACCATTATCGGCAAACTGCTTCCGGAAGGCTACCGGAACAAGACGCAGGCGGCCATAGACGCCCTGTTCGAGGACCTGGAACGTATCCTGCAAGGTGTGTTCCTACTGGGGGAACTCTCCCCCACCAGCCTGAGCGCTGTGGAAAGCTTTGGCGAGCTCTTCTCTACCCGCATCCTCACGGACAGCTTTCTCTCGCAAGGCATTGCGTGCCGATGGCTGGACGCCCGCGAGCTCATCCGCGTGCGGGACGGCGTGGTGGAAAGCGCCGAGACCTACCGCCGCATGCAGGAAGCCATTGAGCAGCACACCCGCGCGGAGCTGTTTATCGTCCCGGGATTTATTGCCCGCGACCAGGACGGCAAAGCGGCTACACTGGGCCGCGGCGGCTCGGACTACACCGCTTCCCTCTTCGCCGTGGGCATCCACGCCCGCCGGGTAGAGATTTGGACCGACGTCCCGGGCATCATGACCGCCCATCCGGAGGTGGTGCCGTCAGCCCGGCCCATCCCGCATATCTCCTACCGCGCCGCGCAGGAGCTGTCCCATTTTGGCGCCAAGGTAATTTATCCGCCCACCATCCAACCCGTTGTAGCAGAGGGCATTCCCATTTACGTGAAAGACACTTTCCATCCCGAGGAACCGGGCACGCTGGTAGAGAAGAATCCGCCGCGGGCGCAGGGCGGCGTCATCGGCATCGCCCATTCCCACGGGCTGGCGCTCATCTCGCTGGAAGGCAGCGGCATGGTGGGCGTTCCGGGATTCAGCTCCCGCCTGTTTGACGCCCTGTCCCGCGCCGGCATCAACATTATCCTCATCACCCAGGCCTCGTCCGTGCACTCCATGTGCATCGCCATTGCCGCCGCGGATGCGGAAAAGGCACGCCGTGCGGCCGACGCCTGCTTCGCCTACGAGATTTCCCTCGGAAAACTGAACCCGCTGCGTGTGGAAAAGGGATTTTCCATTGTCTGCGTCATCGGGGACGACATGCTGGGCCACAGCGGCGCCACCGGCGGCATGCTGGCTGCCCTGAGCCGCCACAGCATCCCTGTCCGCGCCACTGCACAAGGCTCCTCGGAACGCAATATTTCCGTCATCGTCCCCTCCGAGCGGGCCGATGAAGCCATCCGCGCCATCCACCATGAATTCTTCGACCGCTTTACCACGCAGGTGATTCCGCTGTTTATCTGCGGCTACGGCCGCGTGGGCAAGGCGCTGGTGGACATGCTTCGGGACAATGCTGCCGCCATCGCCAAGCGCTCCGGCAAGGAGCTCCGCGTGTGCGGCCTAGCCCGGAGCACGCACTATGTGATTGATACGGAGGGCATCGACCTGGCCCAGGCCGGTAAACTGCTGGAAAAAGGCACGCCGGGGTCCTTTGTCGATGCCTTGTGTGAACTCTCCCTGGAAAATGCCCTCTTCATTGACTGCACGGCCAACGAGGAACTCGGGTTCCGCTATCCGGACCTGTTCCACAGCGGCTATTCCGTAGTGGCCTGCAACAAAATTCCCTTCTCCGGCACCTATGCCCAGTTCAAGAACCTGCAGTTGGAGGCCCACAAAGCCGGCGTTTCCCTGCGCTACGAGACCACGGCCGGTGCGGCGCTGCCCGTCCTGGTGACGCTGGACCGCGTAGTGCAGAGCGGCGACCGCCTGGTACGTATGGATGCCGTGCTCTCCGGCACCCTCAACTACCTGTTAGACAATTACAAGGGGGGCGATTGGGACGCCCTGGTAGAAGACGCCCGCGTAAAAGGCTACACGGAACCGGACCCGCAGGTGGACCTGTCCGGCAAGGACGTGCTCCGCAAAATCCTCATCCTGAGCCGCCAGGCCGGCCTGCCGCTGGAAGAGGCGCAGGTGACGCTGGCGCCCATTCCTGCCGACATCGAGCAGCGGTACAAAAAAGCCGCAGCCTCCGGAAAGAAGCTGCGGTACGTTGCGTCGGTGGACGCGGAGGGCCACGCGGTGGTGGGCTTGCAGGAGGTGGGGCCGGACAGCCCGCTCTACAGCCTCCGGGGCACGGACAACGCCATTCTCATCACTACCGGCGACTACCCCTCCCCCATGCTCATCCAAGGCGCCGGCGCCGGTACGCGCCAGACAGCCGGCGGCCTGCTCAATGACATCATGCTCAGTATTTAATCAACAAAACGCATCTCGTCCAGGAGATAGTCCGCATGGCCTATCTCCTTTATTATAAACAGGATATAGCGGACGTCCAGGGAAATGTTGCGGCACACCTCCGGGTCGAAGGCAAGGTCGCTCAGCGTCCCTTCCCAAACACGGTCGAAGTTAATGCCGATGAGGTTGCCCTCCGCATTGAGCACCGGTGAGCCGGAGTTGCCGCCGGTGGTGTGGTTGGTGGCCAGGAAGCACACCGGCTGGTCCTCGTGTCCGCCCTGGGCGTAAATGTCCCGCAGCGTCTGGGGAATGTTGTAGTCAAAAATATCCGGATTGTCCTTTTCGATGATGCCCCGCAGCGTGGAAACCGGGTGGTAATAGACGGCATCGGCAGGCCGATAGCCCTCCACATGGCCGTAGGCCACACGCAGGGTGAGGTTGGCGTCCGGATAGAAGGCCTTTTCCGGTTCAAATTCCATCTGGGCGCGCATATAGTCGCGGTACAGCAGTTGGAGCGATTCGTTCAGGGAACGGACCTTGCCCACAATGGGACCGGCGAAGAAGGCATCCAGGGCGTCCGACAACGCTTTGGCTTCCTCGTCGCTGGCAAAGACATCGTCCTTCCAGGCCTCCATGCTGTCGTATTCGGTCCGCTTTTGCAGGAAGTACGCCGGCTTGTAGGCATCGTCCAGATTCTTGTCGAAGGCTTCCATCATGGCCACGAAGGTTTCCTGGTCGATGGGCTGGTAATAATCCTTCATCTCGAAGGGCCGGCCGGACACCATGCGCAGGCGCTCGATGCTGCGGACGGTCTCGTTGTAGTATTCATAGGCCCGATACAGGGCGTTGCGCTCCTCATAGACATAGGCCAGCTTGTCCAGCAGGTCCTGGTACTCGGTGCCGCGGGCCCATTCGCGGAAGCGGGCTTCGTAGGCCTGCTTGGCGGCCACGGTCTTCATTTTCCTGAGGCCTTTCTCCTCCCCCTGCCACTTTTTCCAGGCGTTGGCCACGCCCGCGTATTTGCTGGAATACTGGATGCGCACGGCCTGGCTCTGGTTCATGTACTTTTTCATGATTTGCAGCCGGGTGGTACGAAGGGCGATTTTCTGCGGGTCCGACACCTCGGCAATGTATTTCACCGCCTCCGAATGCACGTATTCCTGCGTACTGCCCGGGCAGCCATAGACAAAGGTGAAATCCCCTTCCTTTACCCCTGCGCGGGAGATTTTCAGGGACTTTTTGGGCACGTAAGGCACATTTTCCCCGCTGTATTCGGCGGGCAGGTTGTCCTTGCCGGCGTAGATGCGGAAGATGGAGAAATCGCCGGTATGGCGGGGCCACATCCAGTTGTCCGTTTCACCGCCGAACTTGCCGATGGAAGACGGCGGAGCGCCCACCAGGCGTACGTCCGTATATTCGCGGAACACGAAGAGGAAGTACTGATTGCCATAGTAAAGGGCCTCCACGCTGGCTTTGAGGCCATGACCGTCCTTCACAGCCTGTTCCTTGAGCTTCTCGCTGTTTTTCCTGACGATTTTGGCGCGGTCCTGCTCGTCCATTTTGCCCGGCTTGTAGCCCTTGAGCACCTGGGCGGTCACGTCTTCCATGCGCTCCAGGAAACGCACGGTGAGCCCGGGATTGGGCAGTTCCTGGCTGCGGTTGAGGGCCCAGAAACCGTCTTTGAGGTAGTCGTGCTCCACGGAGGAGTGCTTCTGGATGTAGCTGTAGCCGCAGTGGTGGTTGGTGAACAGGAGGCCCTGGTCACTCACCAGTTCGCCGGTGCAGCCGCTGCCAAAGAGCACTACGGCGTCTTTCAGGCTGGCCTGGTTTACGCTGTAGATATCTTCCGCGCTGAGTTTGAAGCCCTTGGCCTGCATGTCTTCTATGCGCTGGGAGATAAGGACCGGGAGCCACATGCCTTCGTCGGCCTTCAAAGGTTGCATGATGACGGCCAACAGGGCCGCCAGTAAAACGGATTTCTTCATGATACGTCTTTTTGCAAATATAGGAAATTTAGTTTATATTTGTGTTTTAAGAACCACATGTATTATGAGAATACCTGAATCTGAACTCATCATCAACGGCGACGGCTCCGTGTTCCATATTCACCTGAAACCGGAAGAACTGGCCGATAACGTTATCATGGTAGGTGACCCCTCCCGCGTGGACATGATTGCCGAATATCTCACGGACCTTGAATTCCGCCATGCTTCGCGAGAATTCGTTTCCGTAACCGGCAAATACAACGGAAAGCGCATCACGGCCCTTTCCCACGGTATCGGCCCGGACAACATTGACATTGTAATGACGGAACTGGACGCCCTGGCCAACGTGGACTTCAAAACCCGCGAGGTAAAGCCGGAGCACCGCGCCCTCAACATCCTGCGCATTGGCACCTCCGGCGCCCTGCACGCGGACATTCCGCTGGGAAGCTATGTGCTGGCGCACATCAGTGTGGGCTTCGACGGTGTCATGAACTGGTATGGCAACCGGGAGAAGGTGACCATTCCGGAAGTGGAGGAAGCGTTCAAGAAGCACATGAACTGGAACCCATACCTTCCTTCCCCGTACTTCGTGAAGGCATCCAATAAGATTATCGACCTCATGAAGGATGTCACCATCAAGGGCGTAACCATCTCTGCACCGGGCTTCTATGGCCCGCAGGGACGTATTGTCCGCCTGCCGCTGGCCATGCCCCACATGCTGGAGGACGTAGAGAGCTTCCGCTTCTCCACCGGCGGCGAGGACTACCGCATCACCAATTTCGAGATGGAGAGCTCTCCGCTGGCCGGCCTGGCCGCCCACCTGGGGCACAACGCCAGCACGGTTTGCTGCATTATTGCCAACCGCTACCTGCAAAGCTCCAACCCGGACTACAAACCGGCCATCCGCAAGCTGGTGGAGCTGTGCCTGGAGAAAATGTCCACGCTCTAAAAACCTGCCGCGAAATGCGGCAATTTTTTTACTATGAACGAAATCAATAACGCTTACGTATCGGACAAGTACCAATACACCATGGGAAAGTCCTATCTGGACTGTGGAAAGGAAGGCCAGACGGCCGTGTTCAACCTCTTTTACCGCAAGGCCCCGGAAAATAACAACTGGGCCGTGGTGAGCGGCACGGAGGAAGTGATAGAAATGGTCCTCAAACTGGGCACGGAGCCGGAGGAATTCTATGAGAAATTCCTGCCCGGAGAGGAGTACAAGGAATTCCGCAAGTACTTGAGCACCATGAAGTTCACTGGCGACATGTACACCATGCGGGAAGGAGAGATTGTGTTCCCCAACCAGCCCATCGTCACGGTGGTGGGGCCGCTGGTACAGGCCCAGGTGCTGGAAACGCCCATGCTGTGCATCCTGAACCACCAGATGGCCGTAGCCACCAAGGCCTCCCGTGTGTGCCGCTCCACAGACAAGCCCGTCTCCGAGTTCGGTTCCCGCCGGGCACATGGTCCCTGGGCGGCGGTATATGGCGGCAAGGCGGCCCAGATTGCCGGCTGCGCCAGTTCCTCCAACATCCTCACGGGCGCCTTCAACAACGTGCCTTCCACCGGCACCATGGCGCACAGCTTCATCACTTCCTATGGCAGCACCGTAGAGGGTGAACATCAGGCATTTACGGACTACATTAACACACACCGGGGAGAGAATATCATCCTGCTCATCGACACCTACGACACCCTGCGCTGCGGCATCAAGAACGCCATCCGTTCCTTCAAGGAAAACGGCATTGACGATGCCTACGCGCCCGGATACGGCATCCGTCTGGACAGCGGCGACCTGGCGTACCTGTCCCAGGAAGTGCGCCGCATCCTGGACGCCCACGGGCTCACCAAATGCAAAATCTTTGCTACCAACGGCCTGGACGAGTACCTCATCACGGACCTGGAGCGTCAAGGCGCCCGCATAGACAGCTACGGCGTGGGCGACGCCATCGCCACGTCCAAAGCCGCCCCGTGCTTTGGGAACGTGTACAAACTGGTGCAAATTGACAATGAACCCGTGCTCAAACGCTCGGAAGACAAAATCAAGCTCATCAATCCCGGCTTCCAAATCACCTGGCGCATATCGGCCCAGGACAAGGAAAAGGGCAATTCCATGGACGGCTATGTGTTCAAGGCCGATGTCACCTGCCTCCGCGGGGACGCCACGGACCTGGCCATCCAGCAGGGAAAAACCATCACCGTGCGCGACGAGTATGACTCCTTCAAGAGTAAGACCTTCGAGGAAGGCTCCTACGACGCCCGTCCGCTGCAGCTCCAGTCCATCAAGGCCGGAAAGCGCATTGCCCCGTACTATGACCTCCAGACCAAGAAGGCCTTCTACCAGGACAACCTGCACCACTTCTCCCCGGCGGAGCGCCGCCTCATTAACCCCCACTATTACAAAGTGGACATCTCCGATGCCCTATACGACATGAAGATGTCCATCATTGGAAAGTTGGTGAAGGAAATAGATTCCTTTGAGATTTAAGCTGCCATGAAAAACACTGCACTCATTGTTGTGGACATGCTTTATGACTTTATCGACGGCTCCATGGCCTGCCTGGAGGCGGATAAAGCTGTAGAAAACACCCTTCAGTTCATTCAGAAGCAGCATCCCTCCCCCATCCTTTTTGTACGGGACCACCATCCCGCGGGCCATTGCTCGTTCACCGAGCAGGGCGGTCCCTGGCCGCCGCACTGCGTGCAAGGCACCCATGGGGCGGACATCCACGAGGCGCTGGCTCCCTATGCCGACGAAGATCTGTCGTTCTTCAAGGGCGAGGACCCGGCCCGGGAGCAGTACAGCGGCTTCGAGGGCCAAAATCCCGCCGGGCAGAGCCTGAGCGAAGTGCTGCACCTGCTGGAGATGGACCAGGTTATTATCTGCGGCATCGCCACGGAATACTGCGTGCGCAATACGGCGGAAGACCTCCTCAAGGACGGCTTCCGCGTGAGCCTCCTGCAGGACTGCATTGCCTACGTGGACGCCCAGGGCCATGTGGATGCCCTCAAGGCCATGAAGGAGGAAGGCATCGTCCTACGCTAACGGGGCCCTGCCCTTACACATCAATTCGCAATCTCCAATGACAGACATTTTCCAGGGACTGAACAGCCGGCAGAAGGAAGCCGTAGAGGCCACCGAGGGGCGCATCCGCGTGGTGGCGGGGGCGGGCACGGGTAAAACCAAGGCCCTCACGCACCGCTATGCGTATTTGGTAAATGTGCTGGGTATCGACCCGGCCAACCTGCTGTGCCTCACCTTCACCAACAAGGCCGCCGCAGAGATGCGCAGCCGCATTGCCGCCATGGTGCACAGCGGAGACTACAACGACTTTGTATGCACCCTGCACGGCTTCTGCGTCAAGTTCCTGCGAAAGGAAATTTACCGCATCGGCTTTCCCAAATCCTTCACCGTCCTGGACGAGGAAGACAGCAAGGCCATTGCCAAGCAGGCCATGGACGAGCTGGGGCTCAAGCGCACGGAAAAGACGGTGAAGCAGTTCCTGGACGCGATTGGCGCGGAGAAAGCGCTCAACGGCTACATCCAGACGTACATGCTGCCGGGGAGCGTGGTCTCCGACGAGATGCGCCGCACCTCGCGCCTGGCGGGCTATGTGAGCCGCCAGATGAAGAACTACGCCCTGGACTTCGACGACCTCATGAACGTGACCAAGTACATCCTGGACCACTTCCCGGACGCCTGCGAGGAGTGGCAGACCAAACTCAACTACATCATGGTGGACGAGGCCCAGGACTGCAACCTGGACGATTGGGACCTCATTGAGCGGCTGAGCGCCAAGCACCGGAACCTGTTCATTGTGGGCGACCCGGACCAGGCCATTTACGAGTGGCGGGGCGCCCGACCGGACCTTTTCGTGAACTTTGCCGCGGACAAAACCATCGTCCTGGACGAGAATTACCGCAGTACGCCGCGCATCTTAGACGTAGCCAACTGCGTCATTTCCAATAACCAGAACCGCATTTCCAAGGACCTTTTCACCCGCAAGCCGGAGGGCAAGGCCGTCATTCACTTCCACGGCAAGAGCGAGAAGGAGGAAACGGAATGGATAGTGGCGCAAATCCGCCGGCTGCTGGAGAACGGGGCCAAAGTGAACGACATTGCCATCCTGTACCGCAGTAGCTACCTTTCCCGCGCGCTGGAGCAGGAGCTCCTGAACGCCCACCTGGAGTACACCATCTGGGGTGGCACGCGCTTTTTCGAGCGGCGGGAAATCAAGGACGCGCTCAGCTATCTGCGGCTGGTGAACAACCAGGACGACGACCTCTCCTTCGAGCGCATCATCAACGTGCCTTCGCGCAAGCTGGGCCGCAAGTTCCTGGACGGGATAAGGGCTTTGGCCGATGAACGCGGCATCTCGCTCTACAGCGCCCTGCAGTTGGACGGGGATGCCAAGGCGGCGGGGTTTATCGACCTGATAGAAGATGGGAAGCAGTTTGCGCTGGAGAACCGTGTCTCCGATTTGCTGAACCGCCTGCTGGAGCGTTCCGGCTACAAGAAAATGGTGCGCGAGGACCAGGACGAGGACCGGCTGGAGAACCTGGACGAACTCCTTTCCAGCATCCGCTTTTACGAGAGCGTCCGGACACCCGAAGAAAGCACCCTGGCAGATTACCTGCAGGACATTGCCCTTTACACCAATGACGACCACCGGAAGGACACCCCTACCCTCAAGCTCATGACCATCCACCAGGCCAAAGGGCTGGAATTTCCGTATGTGTTTGTCACAGGCCTGTCGGAGGGCATTTTCCCCAACATGCGCAGCATCCGCGAAGGCAAGAAAAACGGCGAGGAAGAAGAGCGGCGGCTCATGTACGTGGCCATCACCCGCGCAGAGAAGGCGCTGTTCCTCACCGAGTCCGAGGGCTTCAACATTTCCTCTAAGACCAACAAGTATCCGTCCCGCTTCCTGGCGGAAATCAAGCGCAATTTAGTGGTGACGGAAGGCGTTGTGCCTGAGGAGCTCTGGAAGGGGACCCGGAATCTCACCCACGTGCTGGACCAGGAAGATTTCAGTGCCGAACGTGCCGCCTACCAGTCCCCGTTCCATGTTGGGGACATCGTCACGCACCCCGTCTTTGGTGAGGGCGTAATAGTGGCCGCAGGCAAGGACTTTACCAGCTTTGACGTCCAGTTTGACTCCGGCGCCATCAGGACCCTGCGCGCCAGCTTCATTACGCTTGCGGACCTTCCGTAGCGTCTTGCCCTTTGAACACCAGGTAATAACCAATCGGCATCACCAGCACAATCAGGAAGATGGAGAGGATGGTGCCGAAGCAGATGACCACCCCCATGGGCTGCCAGAGGAGGTCGGCGGAGATTATCATGGGCAGGACGCCCAGGGCGGTGGTACAGGAGGTGAGAAAGATGGGACGGACACGGCGTTTTCCAGCTTCCATGGCGGCCGTACGGACATCGGCACCGTCTTTAAAGCGCTTGCCTTCCGCGTACTCGTACATGAGGATGCCGTTGCGCACCACAATGCCCACCAGCGAGATGAGGCCCAGGGCGGCCGTCATGCCAAAGTCCAGGTTGAAGAGCCACATGCCCAGGAAGGCGCCGAAGAAGCAGAGCGTACTCATGGCCATGGTAAGCAGGGCAATGCTGGCCTTCTTGAAGTGGAACAGCAGGAAAATGAACAGGATGAGGCAAGCCACAATGAACGCAATGGCTATCTGAGGCCCCAATACGGCATTCAGGGAAGACAGGCCGCTGTACGCATAGCGCACACCTTCCGGCAATTCCACCTGCTTCATGTACGCGTCCACCTTATCCATCACCCGCGGCTGGCTCACGCCCATCTTGGTATCGGCATACACCCCCACGGCGGGTTCACCGCCCCAGCGGTGCAGCTGCGCGGGCTGCCACTCCGGTTCCACGGAAGCTACCTGCCGCAGCGGAATGCGCACCCCCGGCAAGGCCGATGTCACCAGCTGGTCTCCCACCACCGTATAAGGCATATCGCCCTCAAGTCCCTCGGCATATAATGTCACGGGTACGGAACGGCCCTCCTCCCAGACGGAGGCGATGGTCTGACCATTGAACGAGCCGGCCAGTTGCAGCGAGAGCAGCCCCCGGTTCACGCCTAAGCGGGAAGCCTCGTCGCTGTCCATACGGATGTTCACCAGCGGTTGCAGGTTGTCATTGTCCGCATGGACCCATTTCACCTGCGTGTCCATCTGTGCCAGCTCGGCGCGGAGGGCGTCTGCGGCGGGATAGAGCGCCTCGCGCTTCTCGGCCTTGAAAATAACATGCACCGGCGCATCCACCATCTGGTAGTCCATCTGCTTGAAGCGGATCAACGCCTGCGGGAACAGCGTCTCCCGGTTCTCGTATTCCTGCAGAAGCGCCACTGTAGCCTTGTTGGAAACGGTTTTTACGATGAGCTGGGCCGACGAAGGCGATGGAATCTTGGGTGCATACGTGGCGCTGAAACGTGGCACGCTCACCCCTTTATAGGACGTAACGGATACCACGCGGTCGTCGGCCAGGAGCATTTTCTCCAAGGCCTCCGTCACCTCGCGCGTACGCTCCAGCGAGTTGCCGGCCTCCAGGTCCACTTCCACGCAGAAGAAGTCCCGGTTGGCCTTGGGCATCATCTGGAAATTGAGCGTCAGGAACATGAGGACACCCAGTCCGACCGCCGTCAAGGCCCCGGCCAGCGTCAGGTGCGGGTTGCGGAAACACCAGCCCTGCGCCTTTGCATACGTGTCTTCAATGAAATGGAACAGTTTGGACTGGATGCGGGCCACCAGGTTCTCATCCCCCTTGTGCGGCTCGCTGATAAAACGGGTTTCCAGTGACGGAACCATGGACACGGCGTACACCAGCGACAGCATAAGCGCACACAATATCACCCAGGGAAAAAACTTCACGAAGTCCCGCATATAGCCGGTCAGGATGACCTTTACCGGGAAAAACATGAGGGCGATGGCCAGCGTGGCCACAAACGTGGGCATAAAGAGTTCCTTGGCGCTGGCACAGGCGGCGTCCACGCGGTCCATCCCCCGCCCCATCTTGTCCATATACCCGTCCATGGTGATGATGGAGTCGTCCACAATCATGCCCAGACAGGTAATCAGGGCTGCCAGCGTTACGGTATTCAGGTCGATACCGGTGACATACATGATGCACAGGGCCATGGCCGTGATAATGGGCAGGCCCGACGATGCGATGAGGGCGCTCTTGAGCGGGAACAACAAGAGCATCACCAGAATGACCACCAGCATGGAGATAATCAGGTCCCGCATGAAGTTGAAGACGGAGTCCCCCACCACCTTGGGCTGGTCGGTGATTTTGGTGATGGTGACACTGTGCGGGAGCTCACTGCGGAATTCTTCCAGGACGCAGTCCACTTCGCGCCCGAACGCGGTGATATCATTTCCGGGACGGGACTCCAGCGACATCACCACGCAAGGCGTCCCGTTATAGCTGACCTCCTCTGTAGCCGCCTGATAACGGCGTTCTATACGCGCCACATCCTTCAGCCGCACCACATCGCCGGCCGGGCTGGCATACACAATGCGCTCGCCAATCTCCTGCTCGGAAGTGATGGCCGGGTCCACATGGATGGGGGCATTCACATACGCGGCATCAAAACTGCCGCCGGGCGCCGGAAGGGACGCGGTCTGGTAATTCATCAGCAGGGTGGCAGGGTCGATGCCGTACGCACTCACCCGTTCCATATCCACATGGACGGCAATCTCGTCCGGCCGCGTGCCCAGGATTTTCACGCTGGACAGTTTGTCTATGCGGCGCAGGCGCTCACTCAGGACATCGGCCAGTTCTTCCAGTTCCCCATACCCCTTGTCCGTGGACTGGATGGAAAGCATGATGGCCGACAAGGCGGTAAAATCGTCCAGAACGGCGACAGCAAGGACGCCTGCAGGCAAGAGCGCTTTTTCCTGCTGCAAGCGGAGCTTGATTTTGGACCATACCTCGTCCTTCTTGGACTGCGGGCTGTTCAGGTCCACATAGATGTAGCAGATACCGTCCTGACTTACCGAATGGACCGTGCTCCGGATGACTTCCTTGAAGGTGAAAAGCGTTTCCTCCAGGGGTTTGGCCAGCTGGTCTTCCACTTCCTGTGCCGAGGCACCGGGATAGACACCCACCACCAGCCCCTGTTTGATTTCAAAGGTGGGAAATTCATCCTTGTTGATCCAGCTTACGCCCCAGATGCCCAGTACGCAAAGGGCCGCCACAAGAAGATAGACCACCTTCTTGTGCTGGATGGTCCAACGGACCCATCCTCCAATTCCCTTTCTGTACCGGCCGCCTTCCATGAACTGTTACTGAACCGTTTGAACACGCATGCCGCCGGAGACCTTGCGGGTGCCTTCCACTATGAGCAGGTCCCCTTTCCGGAGGCCGCTTTCCACAACGATGTTCCGTCCGCTGTATCCGCCGACGACAATCGACTTACGGACGACGACACCCTGCTCTACGCACCAGACATACCGCCCCTCCGCTCCGGTGCGCACGGCGCCGGCCGGGCAGAGGATGCGCACGTCCGCCGGCATGAGAATACGCACCTTACACACCATGCCGGGCAGGAGCGACGCGTCTTCTACCCGCGCCAGACAGTCATAGGTATGGGACAGGGCCTGTCCCACCACGCCTTTGGTCTCCAGTGTAGCCTGGAACGTCCTGCCAAGGGCGGGCACTTCCACCTCCACGTTCATGCCGGGTTCCAGCTGCATAATCTCCCCTTCCGGAACCGGGAAGCGGACGTAAGTGCCACTGCGGTCCAACAGTTGTACCAGCGGCTGAAGAGCATCGGCCCGAATGCCTTTCTGGGCATATACAGCGCCGACTACACCGTCGAAGGGTGCGGTGAGCGTCCCTTCTTCCAGCGTCCGGCGGGCGGCGGCCTGCGCGGCGCGGGCCTGTGCGAGCTGCGTCTCAATCTCCACCACTTTCACATCGGCCACGGCACCGCCTTCCTTCAGTTTCTGGATGCGTTCGAAGCCGTCCTGCGCCTGTGCAAGCGAGGCACGGGCCATGTCAAAGGCCGACTTCACCTGCTCCGAATACACGCGGGAGAGCACCTGGCCTTTTTTCACGCTCTGCCCCTGCTTCACGGGGATATCCACCAGCGTGCCGGCATACGGGGCCGTGACGGTGGTGGTTCCGGCAGCCTCCGCCTTGCCCACATACGAAGCCTGCACATGGGTGGTCTCCGCCTCAATGGTGGTCACTCTCACCGTAACCGGCTCAGAATGGACCGGTTTTACGCGGTGGCCGCAGGAGGCAAGCGCCAGGACGGAAAGAATGAGGAGGATTCTTTTCATCAGTCCAGATTGTCGGGATCGGTAACGGCGCTGCCCTTACCCATCAGATAGGTTTTCATGAATTCGTTGATGTCGCCGTCCAGCACGGCCTGGGTGTCGGCCGTGTTGTAACCGGTGCGGAGGTCTTTCACCAGCTTGTACGGGTGAAGTACGTAGTTGCGGATTTGGGAACCCCACTCGATGCGCTTCTTCTGGCCTTCCAGTTCCGCCTGCTTTTCCTGGCGCTTCTTGAGCTCGATGTCATACAGGCGGGACTTCAGGATAAGGAGGGCGCGCTGGCGGTTGTCCTGCTGGCTGCGGGTTTCCGTATTCTCCACCATGATGCCGGAGGGAATGTGGCGTACACGCACGCCGGTTTCCACCTTGTTCACGTTCTGACCGCCGTGGCCGCCGCTGCGGAAGGTGTCCCATTCCAGGTCGCCGGGATTGATTTCAATGTTGATGCTGTCATCGACAAGCGGATATACGAATACACTGGAGAAGGTGGTCTGGCGCTTTCCCTGGGCATTGAAGGGCGAGATGCGCACCAGACGGTGCACGCCGTTTTCCGCCTTCAGGTAACCGTAGGCATAGTCCCCTTCCACCTCGATGGTGCAGCTTTTGATGCCGGCTTCCTCGCCTTCCAGGAGGGAGGTCACCGTCATCTTGTAGCCGTTGCGCTCTCCCCAGCGGAGGTACATGCGCATGAGCATGGCGCTCCAGTCATTGGACTCGGTGCCCCCCGCACCGGAATTGATGGTGAGCACGGCACCCAGGTTGTCGCCTTCGTTGCCCAGCATGTTCCTGAGTTCCAGGGCTTCCACGGCGTCTGTCGCCTGTTGGAAACTCTGCTCCAACTCGCGGGTTTCGTCCGTTTCCACGGCTTCGTCTTCCCTGCCGGCGACACTGTCCTTGGCAAATTCGTACAGTACGTCCAGGTCATCGGCAAGCCCCTTGGCCTTGTCATAATCCGTCACCCATGACTTGATGCCGGAGAGTTTTTTCAGGAAGGCCTCCGCCGCTTTGGGGTCCGACCAAAAGTCCGGGGCCAGCGTTTCCTCCGTCTTGGAAGCGACTTCCTTCCGCTTTCCGGTGATGTCCAGGCAGGCATCCAGCGCCTGTATGCGCTCCTGCAAGTCCTTGATTTGTTCCAGTGTAATCATAACTTGCAAATATACGAAAAATTCGCTAAACTCCCCACGCGCCACAGCGCTGCTCCTCTACTGGCTAATAAACTACTGGTTATCAGTATTTTACGCAAAATCCTCGGCGCAAATAGAGCCGAGGATTATAAGCAACGTATTAAGGCTCAACTATTTATCGACCAGCATCTACCGGTACACATTGTACTGGGTGTAGAGCGAGCCGTACATCTGGCCCAGCACTTCCAGGTAAGGAACGCCCTCGAACAGGGTGGTGCGGTACACGGTATTGTCCACCATATAGTACTCGATTCCATCCATGACGATGGTCTCGTAGTCGTCCGGGAGGGAGGTTACCAGGGCACCTGCAGGCGGGACGATAGTGGAATACACGCCGGAAGCGGAGATGGTGTAGAACACGCCGTCCTGGTAGAAGTACTCGGAGTTGGCATAGGCATAGCTCTGCACCAGTCCCAGGCGATTGGCCAGCTCGTATGCGGACAGCGCCCGGTTGGCGTTGATGGCGTACGAACTCTGCCGGGCGATGAGCCTTGCGTTCTGCTGGGCGATGAGCAGGTTCTGCCGGGCAATGACATTGTAATAGTCAAAGGTGCGCGAGTAGGTACGATAGGTGTCGCAGTAATACGCGAAACGGATGGCACGGAAGATGGCCCTGTCGATGGCAGCCTCCAGCGGTGTGCCAAACGGAGGACGGCAGACTACATAGGAGCCGCCGAACGGACGGTAATAAATGCCGTTGTAGTAATAATAGTCCATTCCCCAGTGGCGGATGCGGCGCCAGTGCGGCGGCAGGCTGTGGATACGGTAGCCGTAGTAGTGCGGGTGGTCGCCCCAGAAGTAGCCGGGACGGTCCCAAGGCATGGGGTCGCGGTGACGCGGGGCCACGCGGTACATGTTGTGGCGGTCGTCCACGCGCATGTCGTCGCTGTAGCGGTAATTGAATCCGTCGTCACGATAGGTGGGATTCACCGGGGCGGAATCGGCCTGACTTACGCTGGAAGTGAGGCCGCTGCGACTCACGTTGGAGGAGCGTACGGTGGTGCCGGTGACAGGAGGTGCAACTTGGCTGCCGGCGGAACGCGCCTGCGAACTGCTGCTCACGGTAGAAGTGGATGAACTGCTACTGGCGGAACGCGCCTGCGAACTGCTGCTCACGGAGGAAGTGCTGCCGCTGGAACGGACGGTGGTTCCACTGGAACGGGTGGTGGTTCCGGAGGAGCGGGTGGTGGTTCCGGAGGAGCGGGTGGTCTGCTGGCTGCTGCCGGAAGAACGGCTCACCTGGGAGCTGCTGCCGCTGGAACGGGTGGTACTGCCCGTGGAACGGGTAGCCTGCTGGCTGCTGCCGGAAGAACGGCTCACCTGGGAGCTGCTGCCGCTGGAACGGGTGGTACTGCCCGTGGAACGGGTAACCTGCTGGCTGCTGCCGGAAGTACGGCTCACCTGGGAACTGCTGCCGGAAGAGCGGGTGGTGGTTCCACTGGAACGGGTGGTGGTTCCTGAAGAGCGGGTAGTCTGCTGCTTACCGGTTGAACTGGAAGACGAGCGGCTGCCGGAAGTGCTGCTGGAACGGGTAGCGGAAGATCCGCCACCGGAACGGGAGGAGCGGGACTGAGCCGGCATATCAGGCGCTGCAATCAGGGACAGTGCCATGACAACAGAAGCGGCATAAGTAAAAAATCGTCTCATAGCGTCTCAGTTTTAAAGCTTATTCGTATAAATAATAGTTGCGGGAAAGGGCCTTGAAGGCATCGGCATCCTTGTTCCAGTACGCCTGAATATCGGCCACCTTCAAACGCTTTCCAAAGTTGATTCTTACATAATCCGTACCACAGACAATATCCAGCATCCGGGTCTTCTTGAGCGGATAAGGGTTGTGCTTGGGCCAGAGCTCCTGTACGGCCTGCATCACGTAGAACTGCAGCAGCGACACGGGAGCCTTCTCAAAGTCCGTGAAGAAGAACTGCACGCCATGCACCAGGATGCCGTTGAAGTAGCCGGCGATGGGCTTGTAATGGATGGTGCGAAACGCTACGCCCGGAAGGTTGTAGCTGTCCAGGCGGGCCTTGAGGGCATCGGCATCGATCCAATCCATGGCAAAAGTCTGGAACGGGATGGTGTAGCCTACGCCTGTATGGATGTGACCGTATTCTCCGCAGATACCGGAAGAAGCGTAGCAGAGGGCGCTTTCCATGGACGGGATGTTGGGAGAAGGCAGAATCCACGGCAGGCCGGTGTCCCGGAACTGCATCCAGCGGTGCCAGCCGCGCATGGCAATGACGCTGAGCTTGCACTTGACGTGCTCCCGGTCCCCTTTCTGACCTTTGTTCAGGCCTTCCTCGTTGATGAGGGCGGCCAGTTCACCCACGGTGAGACCGTACACGAAGGGAATGTGGAACTGGCTCACGAAGGAGTAAAAACCGTCCTCCACCAGCGGGCCTTCCACCTTGTTGCCGCCCAGCGGATTGGGACGGTCCAGCACCAGCACCTCAATCCCCGCCTTGCCGCAGGCGCGCATCACCAGGCCCAGTGTGGAAATGAAGGTGTAGCAGCGTACGCCCACGTCCTGGATATCGTACACCATCACATCCACCCCGTTGAGCATTTCCGGAGAAGGTTCGCGCGTACTGCCATAAAGGGAGAACACCGGCAGGCCGGTCTTGGGGTCCTTGCCGCCTTCCACATGGTCGCCGGCGTAGGCATCGCCCCGGACCCCATGCTCCGGGCCGTACAAGGCCACCAGGTTCACCTCAGGCGCCTCGAACAGTATGTCGATGGTGGAACGGAGGTTCCGGTCCACCCCGCTGGGATTGGTCACCAGCCCCACCCGTTTGCCCCGCAGCTCCTCGAAGCCGTTGAGCTGCAATACATCGATACCGGTGAGCACCTGCGCGTGCAACATTTGCCCGAACAACAGGGCCACAAGCAAAATCAAGCCATTTTTACTGATACGCATCTTATTATGTGTCAATTGTTTACAAATAATCCTCTGCGCAAAAAGAGCCGAGGATTTACAGCAAATCACTCATTGTCAGGCGTTTACCGACCAGCCTCTACCAGGGCAAAAATGCGCCGGAGGGCGGCGGGGTCACCGGAAGCATGCAACTCCACGGAGAACGGGCCCGCACCGGTAACTACGCCGCGCTGCTCCAGCACGTGTACGGTTTGCCGGGCCACGGCGGGAGCCGGGTCAATCACCCGAACGGACGGGCCGGAGAGCCGCTCAATCACCGGCTGCAGGAAGGGATAATGCGTGCACCCCAGGACGATGGTATCGGCCCCGGCGTCCAGCAGCGGCTGCAGCGACGCCCATACGACGGCCTCCACCTCCGGGCCGTCCAGTTTGCCGGCCTCCACCAATTCCACGAAACCCTGCCCCACATGCTCTGCGATGCGCACGTCGCTCTCGTATAATCCCCTTGTATTCAGGTATTTGGAACCATTGAGCGTACCCGCCGTAGCCAGCACGCCAATAACACCGCTCCGGGTACCCAGCGCCGCCGGTTTCACGGCCGGCTCCATGCCCACGAAAGGCACGTCCGGGTACTCCGCACGCAGCGTGGCGATAGCCGCCGCAGTGGCCGTATTGCAAGCCACCACAATGATATCGGCCCCCTTGTCCAGGAGGAATTCCGTAATGAAACGGCCGCGGCGCTGGATATAGAGCGGCGTTTTTTCCCCATACGGGCAATGCGCATTGTCTGAATAATAATGATACCGCTCCTGCGGCAGCACTTTTACTAGCTCCCGGTAAACCGAGAGGCCGCCGCATCCGGAGTCAAATATGCCTATCGTTGCCATTGGTCTGTCCCCAAGTTTCGTCAATAACTGTGCGGGCGTGGGCATCGGCCCGGTCTGTAAGGCCGACATAACGCCAGCAATGCTCCCCGGCACAAACATCGTACCGGGCGTGTACGGGCGCCTCTTCCGGTTTTCCCGGTGAGGCGGGCCGATGGGTGAGCCACGTCACCACTTCCTCCGTACTCACCAGGTCCGGACCGCTCGACGCCTTGTGGCCGGCTTGCCGGCGGGCCACCAGTTCCATGAGGCGCGTACGGATGGCCACGGCCTGCTCCTTGCGCTCCTCTTCCGGCAGCAGGGAGACCACGCTGAGAAGGTAATCTTCCATGCCGATGAGATTTACCGCCTGCACCTTTCCCTCGTCCACAATGAATTTGAGCGTACCGGCAAAGCGCATGGGCTCCCCGCCTCCGTACAGGATGAACGAGGGTTCCGCGAAAAGCGTGGATATGGTAACCGCCTCAAAGACAAGTTCATCGTACAGCACGCCATTATAGTCTATTTTCCCTTCACGGTACGATACCTGCTGCGGGCCCGCCCCGTCGGAAATAATCTCGAAGCCTATCTGCGGCGCTGCGACAATGCCCACCTCAATACGGGGCTGGGTGCGCACCAGACGCCACAGCAGCCTTTCCTCCTCTGCCGCGGACAAGGTGACATCGTCATAAATCTGCGTAAGGACAGGGGCGTTCAGGCGGTCGAAGTCCCCTTCCTCCGGCACCACCACAAAGCCGGCCATGTCGGCCGCTCCGGGACTGAGCGAGAAATGGGCTTTCCCCTCCGCGAAATAGCACTGCGGGCGCGAGGCGCTGCGCAGGGTGACCAGTGAGCGGAACTCTCCTTCACTGCAATAGGTGAACGCATTGAAGCGCGGCTCCGTTTCCTCCGCCAACAGATTCAGGCAGTCCAGCAAACGATAAAACAGTTTGGCCATGGACTTGGCCGTGGTGGCGCGCAGCATAAAAACGCCGCGGTTAAATTTTTGATAATGGAAAAGTTGTGCATCCCGAACGGAAGCAATGAAACGAAGTTCCTGCGGCGTCTCACCCGCCCGCACAGCCCGGAGCAGGCGCTCCGTCACCCGCTCCAGCGGCATGTAGCCTTTTGGGCAAGCCTGGAAATGCGCATGTTGCGGAACCGACGTGCCACTGTTGGGACTGTTATAGAAAACAATATAGTTATCCAGCTGTGCCGCCAGGTCCAGCATGTCCGGAAAACGGTGCCAAATGGTTTGCGGCGCATGGATATCGCGCGTAATGACCAGATGGTTGGGGAAAATGGGCGCCCGGTTTACCAGGATGTTGTATTTGCGGCCCTTCCGGCCCTCGAACGGCAGCGTATGCTGGTGCTCCATGTAATTTTCCTCGCACAGCGGACAGCCGTGGTCGAAGACGGGCATACGGCCCGGGTTGGACTGGAGCGTGACCAGCATACCCCGTAGCGGCAGAGTGCGGGTACGGGTACTCTTGAGCGCCCGGTACTTGGCCGCCACCGCCGGCCACACCGACAGCTGGTCATGTACGAATTTGTCGATATCTGATGCCATAACCTTGTAAAGTTACGGCTTTTTTCGGGTAAATCCTACAATAATGCCATTAATCGGGCACGAATCTGAGGAAATTCCGACTCAAAATTGGGCGTGAGGATATTTTTTCCGAAGGCGGCATCCAATTCCTCCGGCGCCCACCACTTTCCTTCGGAGACTTCCGACTCGTCCGGAGCAAGGTCCGGATGGCCCACCATGCCGTAAATAAATACGAATTCACGCTCGCGCCCGGTCTCATAGGTGTACGTGGTCAGCGGAATGGGATTGAAGGCGTGCAGGCCCAGTTCCTCCGCAGCTTCCCGATATAACGCCTCCACGGCCTGCTCGCCATAGGAGACATGGCCGCCGACAGCCGTATCCCAATAGCCGGGAAGGAGGTCCTTGGTCAGGGCCCGTTTCTGCAGATAAATTTTGCCGAAACGGTCCACGATATGCAGATGCACCACCGGATGCAGCACGTGGGAGCCACTGTGGCACCAGGCACGCGTAGCCTGGCCATAGACCAGTCCGGACGGTTCAATGAGCGGCAGCATCTCCCCCGTGGGGAAGGCCCGCCTGCCCGGGCGCCCGATAGAGGGACGGGGAAACAACGGAGCAGGCTCCGGAGGATACACCAGGTCTATCATGACTTACGCCATCGCTATCAGGATGAGCAGCTGCGCCACCAGCACACGCATGAACATGGAAAGCGGATACACCGTGGCGTAGTTCACGGAGGTGTAATCACTGCCATACATGCCCTGGGCGAAGGCCAGGACCGGCGGATTGGTGCAGGAGCCGCTGATGAGGCCGCAAATCTGGTAGAAATTCAGGTGGCAGAAGGCACGGGCCACAATGAAGGTGATGCACAGCGGCACCAGCGTAATGAGCGCACCGTACAGAATCCACCAATAGCCGCCGCCCACAATGGAGCTCCAGAAGTCCGCTCCGGCGCCGATTCCCACGGCTGCCAGGAACATGGCAATGCCTATCTCCCGCAGCATCAGATTGGCGCTGGTGGTAGTATATGTGGTAATCTTATATTTGGGGCCGAAGTGGCCCAGCAGGATGGCAATGATGAGCGGACCGCCGGCCAGGCCCAGTTTGATAGCCTGCGGAATGCCCGGGAAGCGGATGGGAAGGGAGCCGAAGATGATACCCACCACAATTCCCAGGAAGATGGGCACCAGGTTGGGTTTGTTCAGGGCATCGTTGGAGTTCCCCACCTTCTTGGCCAGGTTCTCGATGTTTTTAAGCGTACCCACGCACATGAGGCCGTCGCCAACCTGGATGTACAGGTTGGGGCTGGCCACCAGTTCCACGCCGGCACGGATGACACGCGTGACGCTCACGCCGTAAGCGCTGCGGAAGCCCAGTTCCTTCAGCTTTTTACCGGTAAGTTTTCCGTTGGTGACCACAATGCGGCGGGTAACCATGTTGTGGTCTTTCACCACCCAGTCGGCCTGGTGCATGGGAACTTCCTCGCCAAAGAGGATGCGAATTTTGTCCACCTCATTCTGCGAGGTGACAATCAGCAGCTTATCGCCTTCGTTCAGGATGGTCTCCGGCTGCGGAAACAGGATTTCGTCGCCCTTCATGACGCGGGACACCACAAAATCACCGCCGAATTCCTGCAGAATTGCCGAGAGCTTGCGCCCGAAAATGGCCGGGTTTTCCACCATCACATGCATGCGGCGGGCTTTTTCCACCTCGTCATCCTCCGCCTTCAGCGCCGCCAGTTCCTTGTTATGGTCAATTTTGAACAGCGCCTTGAACAGGAGAATGACGCCTATGACGCCAATCACACCCATCGGATACGCTACGGCATAGGCCGATGCCAAATGACCGGAAGCCTCGCCGGCCGCCAGGGCGCTGGTACCTCCCGCCACGGCGGTATCCACAAACGTCTGCTGGGCCGCACCCAGACCGGGCGTATTGGTAACGGCGCCGGACATCACACCCACCATGGTGGAAAGGCTTTCGCCGGTAATGGCCGACAGGGCATAGGTGACAGCGACCGCCAGCAGGATGTTCATTACGGCCAGCAGGTTCATCTTGACGCCGCCGCTCTTGAACGAATGGAAGAAGCCGGGGCCTACCTGCAAGCCGATGGAAAACACAAAGAGGATGAGGCCGAACTCCTTCACAAAATGTAGCATGTCCAGGTCCATCTGGAAGCCCAGATGGCCCATCAGGATGCCCAGGAACAGAATCCAGGTAGAGCCCAGGGAAATGCCCTTCACCTTGAAACGGCCCAGGAAAAGGCCGATGCCAATCACGAAGGCCAGAAGCATGATGCTATGGGCCACGCCATATCCAAAAAACAAATCTTTCATAGTCAATATTCCAGTTTTACCACAAAGCAGGACTTGCCGTCCACGCGGCCTTCCACATACCAGGAGGAGCCGTCCTGCAGGCGGAAAAGCTGCACCTGCTCATCGGCTTTGGTCTCTTTGTTGAAATTGATGTACAAGTCTTTCAAGGGCTGCTCCGCCTGCTCCAGCGGAAGGCAGTCCATGGCCCAGACCACGTATCGCGCGTTGTTGGTATGGCCGATGAGGTCCAAATCCGAGAACGCGACGCGGTGCTCTGCCACGCATTCCGCTTCCACGCCCTTGGGAAGGACCACTTTGGGAGCGGGCTCCGCGATGGCGTCGTCCACCTGATAATCCACCTCCAGGAAATGGGCCAGTTCTTCCGGACGCACCAGACGACGGGTTTGCTCGTTGATAACCACCCAGGAACTGGTGCAAATGACGCTGTGCTCCCCCGCCTGGTCCTGCAGGTCGAAGTCTCGCATGTAGAAAAGACCGGCGGAACCTTTGTGCCAGGTGTAGAGGAACACCTGTTCCCGCCAGCTGGAGGGCTTCACAAAATGGATGTGCATGCGGCTGAGCACCCAGGCGGTGTGATGTATATGCAGGGTATCGTAGCCGAAACCCAGTTCCTGGGCAGCCCAGTAGGCAATTTCCTGGGCCAAATCCATGAATGCGGCAGGCCGCAGCACAAGTTGGCGGTCCGCCTGATAACACGGAATGCAGATAGTTTGTTTGAATTTATATCCTTCTCTACTGACCGGCTTCATTTACACTACTTATATAATACTTCCAACTCTTCCGGAGAATACAGGAAACTGTCCAGCCATTCGGGCGCCACGCGGCCTGCCACGGCCAGGGCTGCGGCGGCCAGGAGCAACACAACGCACAGGGCGATGAGGGTCCACAGAAGCACTTTCTTGCCACGGTGCACGGGAGCCTCGTCATGGCTTACCTGATCGGCCATCTCGGGAGATTCCTCCACTTCGGCCGGAATGACAGGGGCCGGTTCGGGCTCCTCTGTCATTTCGAGCGGAGCCGCAGGCGAAGTCGGGAAATCTCCTTCCGTAGGCTTCTCCTCCAGGATGGAGGCAAGGGCGGAGACTGCCTCCTCCACTTCTTCCTTGGTTTCTTCGTGCGTTTTGAGGGAAATGGGCTGCAAGCCAAAACCGGCAGGATAGATGTCCAGATCCTCATCGGCCACAAAGAAGAAATGATTCTCCCGCGTGGCGCGCAGACGGCCCAAGCCGGGGAAAACAATGGTTTTCTTTACCTTGAGCACCTCCTTCATTTCCGAGAGGAAGTCCGTGAGAATACGGATAGCGTCCGCCTCCGGCACATGGTTGGCCCGGACGTACAAATCGACCAAAAGCGTATCCTCCCCCTGTTTGGGAGAGAAATACAAACGGCGATACGGCGGCAGGATGGTATAGCCGCGGTCCGCAAAGGTTGCAGGGACCAGTTCCGCGACAAAACTTCCTACGCCAGGAAGCGTCACGGTGTCGTGGTCCATCACCACTTCTTTCACCATTCTTGCCAACAGGTCGATGTCCATTTTTCCTAAGAAACACAAAAGAACTTACAAAGATACATAAAATTCCGGCACAATAAATCTTTTGAAAAAATTTCTTGAAAAGCTTTGCAGAATTCAAAAAAGATTGTACCTTTGCAATCCCGTTACGGAAATAACGGAAAATATTCCTCCTTAGCTCAGTTGGTTAGAGCATCTGACTGTTAATCAGAGGGTCGTTGGTTCAAGTCCAACAGGGGGAGCAAAAAGCGCTGGCAAAACCGTCAGCGCTTTTTATTTTATTGATTTTCAAGCACTTCGCGCAGCAGCAGCGGGCGATTGGTGGTGATGACGTCCACGCCCAGGTCGCGCAGGTATTCCATCTCGGCCTTGCTGTCCACCGTCCAAACGTTGACTCCCATCCCCAAGGCATGGGCACGGGCCACCCAGTCCGGATGCTTATGGAAAGCGATGTAATGATAGTCGATACCATTGATGCCGGCCGCATGCACGGTTTCCGGGTCTTTGTCGCCTTCCAGATACTGATTGCCAAAACCGGGCAGTTCCTGCGCAATCCACTGGCAAGCCTCAAAACTGAAAGAAATGAACATCACGCGGGACGGGTCAAGGAGGTTATGCCGGCGCAACTCCTCCACGCAGGCCTTGGCCAGCGCCAGGGTCCGATGCACCGTTTTCTGGGGCTTGATTTCCAGCACCAGCATGCATGGGGACTGCGCCCCCTGCTTCAGGTATTCGCCCAAGGTGGGAATGCGCTCTCCGTTGGGGAGCTGCGCCTTCAGCAGTTGACGGTACGTATGTTTCCGGATGGACATCCCGTTCAGCGAAGGGTCATGGTTCACCACCACAACGTCGTCGGCCGTGAGATGGACGTCGAACTCACTTCCCCAGAAGCCGTTTTCCTGGGCCTGCCGCAGCGAAGCAATGGAATTCTGCGCATCCCCCGCCTCCTCGCACTTCCAGAAGCCCCGGTGCGCACAGATTTTAATCTCCTTTTTGTATTTCAAATCCCACGGGACTATCCGCGTAGGGAAAGCCGCAACGCGCAGCGCGGTGCAGCCGTACGGAATGAGCGGAAGCATGAGTGAGGCGCCCGTGTCATTCCCGTCCTCCGTCCAATAGGCCACCGAGTCGATATTCGTCCAATGCGGCAGCGTCCGGGCCGGGACCCGCAGCACCAGGGGTGCATTTTCCGCATTCCAGGGATAGGTAGCCAGCGGCCGCTCCTCCACCGTACACGCATCGGCACGGAAAGAATCGCGCATGAGGCAATAGTTCCAAGGCGAGGCCGATGTTACCTCCCAGGCGCCTTCTCCGTAATAGCGTTCGGCGCTGGAAAACGCTTTCCAGGACCAGTTTTCCTCCATTTGCAAGGCATATACCAACGGGCCGCGCACCACGCTCCAGGCACGGTCGTACCATTCTTCCGTCTGCACTTCCATGGGAAAATGCAAGGCCACCACATCGCCCCGCCGCCAGGTGCGTTCCAGGCAGATAACGCCATTTACAGGCTGTGCCGATACCCGTTCGCCATTTACCGTCACCGTGGCAGCAGCGCACCAGGCAGGCACCCGGAAACGCAACGGGAAAGCGGCCTGTTCCACGGCCCGGTCCGGAAAACCGACCGTAAACCGCACTTGTTCCCGGAACGGATAGGCGGTTTCTTCCACCACCCGGACCGACACGCCGCCGGCCTGCGCGGTAACCTCGCAAGGGGCATATACCAAAGCAGCCAATCCGCCGTCCGGCGTTGCGTACCACAGGTTCTGGGTGAACTTGGGCCAGCCCTGGTGCATGTTGGACAGGCAGCAGGGATAACCGTTCAGCGTGCCAAAGAGCACATCCGTGTCGTCGTGCGGCGTAGAGAAGGGGCGCCAGGATTTTGTGGCCGATACCTGGTTCACCTGCTGGTAATACTGTTTTCCGGTATAGTCGTCATTCACCTGCGTGGGAAGGGCGTTAAACGCCACCCGTTCCAGGTAGTCCGCCCAACGGACATCGCCGGTGATGCGGAGGATTTCCTCCAGGGAGAACATCATCTCCACCGCCGTGCACAGTTCGCTGCCGCGCGTGGGCTGACCAAAGTGCAGCTGCTCGTCTCCCGCCCAAAGGCCGGTAGGAAGCCCCACCGTGTGCCGGATGGTTTCCACAGCCTTGTCCAGGGCTTCCAAATCCCGGCAGTCATGGGAGTACTGCCACCACACGGCCGGAGCCTTGAATCCCTGCCCCAGGTTCACGCAGTGAACGCTCCCCTGCCGGGAGAAAATACCCCCGTCTAAAAAGAGTGCCGTCCAGTCGGTGGTCTGCGCATGGAGCTGCTCACCCAACTGAAGGAGCGCGGCATCTCCCGTAATGTTATACAGCCAATAAACTACTTCCAGGTTGTCCGCCCCCCGCCATCGGCCCCAGTCCGTCCAATGGTCCAGCGGGGTTTGCTCCAGCTGCGCAGCCTGATAGGCAAAATACCGCTGCAGGCAACTGAGCACCCGTTCATCGTCCGTAGCCATATAATACTGCTTCAGGATTTTGAGCGCCACCATTTTGGGCCACCAGTCGTGCGTCTGGCCGCGCTGCAGGCCATAGACAAACGGATGGTCCGTCGCCGGTCCCAGATAACCGTTTTCCTGCTGGGAAGCCAACATGGCTTCCACCCAATGGTTTGCTTTGTCGATAAGCGCCTTATCCTGAAGAATATAGGCCAGCGGAAGCAGTCCGTCAATCCAATAAGGGCCCCGCTCCCAGGCATCGCCGTCGCCGCCCAGCCAGGCATTGGACGGGCCCATCACCTGGGGATACACTTCGTCCAGATGGCCGGTAAGGCCGCTTGCCTGCCGTTGCAACTGTTCCTGCAACCAGCCGGCGGGCCGGATGGCCCCCAGCGGCAATTCTGCGTATGGACTCTCCGTAAGCGGCGCCCGGTTGTACACCTGCGCCTGCAGGGAAACGGCCAGCAGTGCCAAAACAAGGACAAGCAATTTTTTCATACTTATGCGCTATTGGTAAACGTGTAGCGAAGGGTCCAGGAAAAAGGCTTTCCGGGCATGGCGGAAAAGACATTATAGGGCTCCAGGCAAGCAATGCGGTGATTGGCCCAGAGTACCGCATGGGTTACGGGAACATCCCCCTGGATATGGATGGAAAGCGGCCCTTCCCGCAAAGACAGGTCATAGGGCATGCCCTCCTTCCCCGCCTCATGGACATCGCCGGAAAAAACGGTTTCCCCTTTGGCAAGGCTGCGGGAAAAGCGCACGCCGTTCTCCGCAAAGCGGACGGAATCGTACACGGAGCGCCAGGTGCCTGCCGGAGCAAAAGGGAAATCCACCTGGCGGGACGGTCCTACCGCCAGTTTCCCCATGGTAAAGAAGTTATGATTGTAAACTTCTCCTTCCAATGGGCGCTCCGCATCCAGGAAATGACTGATTTCCAGCGTATTTTCTCCTGTAACCTGCACGGTTTTCCTGTATTGGTAAAAGCCGTTGAGGGTATGTGTGAAAACGGCGCCGGCCGCCAGCGGCTTCATCTCCCACGTGCCGGAATCCAGCACGGGATACAAGCGGAAGCGGTCATAAGGGGTATCGCTATCCTGCAGCAGGCCCACGCCAATTTTGAGGATGTGCCCGGAAGCGGGAAACAACGGAGAAAATTCCTCCGCGGGCCCGCAGACGGCATCGTGCATGCATGGGTTATACTGTTCGAACCACTCGGCACACAGTTCCTGCCCGTTGAACCGGAGGGAGGAGACAATCCCTCCCCGGTCAAAACGGGTGCCCTGATAGTATCCGTCCAGCGGATGATGGAAAGAGAGTGAAAGCATTATTTTTCTTTCCAGTAATTCTCAATTTCTTCCAGGGATTTCCCGGTTGTGTCCGGAACATGCCTATACATAATCCAAAGATACGGGACGCACATGAAGGCGAAGAGGAAGAAGGTGCCGGACGGCGTGAGCGTCTCCAGCATCCACGGCGTCAACTGTCCTATCAGATACGTGCCAATCCAAAGGGCGAAACCGGCGATGGACATGGCCAGTCCCCTAACCCGGGTGGGATACATCTCGCTCAGCAGTACAAACACCACCGCGCTGATGGAAATGGCCGTGCAGAACACGTAAAGCAGGAAAAAGACCAGCATGAACGCATTGGGCAGGTGGGTGAACGGCAGGAAATAGACCCCTATCATGAGCAGGCAAAGAATCATGCCGCCAACGCCCCACCATACCAGCTGCTTACGCCCCACCTTGTCAATGATGGAAAGGGCGATGATGGTGGTGAGCATGTTCACGACACCCACCAGCACCGTGGAGAAGAGCGGGTCCTCGAAGCCGGCATCGGCAAAAATCTTGGGGCCATAATAGAGCGCGGCGTTCACGCCCATGAACTGCCCCAGGATGGCAATGGCGCTGCCAATCAGGACCGCCTTCAGGATACCCGGCTCACGGAGGGCCTTCCACTCCGCACTTTTGTCTTCCCGCTGTCCGTGAAGCGCCAGCCAGCGCGGACTTTCGGGGATGAAGAAAATGAGCACCAGGAACAGCAGGTCCGGGATGGCCTCACAGCCCAACATGCCTCTCCAGTATTCCTGGTTGAACATCCGTGCAGCCAGTTCCGTGCCGGTGGCATCCGTCTGCGCGCCCCTGAGGATAAGGAAGTTCATCAAATACGCCAGCAGGAAACCAATGGTGATGAATAGCTGATAGAGGCTCACCATGGTTCCGCGGACATGGGCGGGAGAGACCTCGGAAATATAGACCGGAGAAACAATGGAGACAATGCCGATTCCAAAGCCGCCGATGATGCGGAACAGCACCAGCTGGGTAAAATCAGCGCACAAGGCACAGCCGATGGCCGATATGGAAAACAACAGGGCCGATATGAGCATGGTCTTCTTCCTCCCCAGGAAGTCCGACAGCATGCCGGCGACCAGCACGCCCAGAATGGAGCCGATGAGGGCACACCCCACATACCAGCCTTCTCCTCCCACCGTGAGGCCGAACTGCATTTTCACCACTTCCGTGGTGCCGGAAATGACAGCCGTGTCGTATCCGAACAGGATACCGCCTATAGCTGCGACCACGGCCAGGAACACAACCCTTGCGCTTAGTTTCTCATTCATATTACAAAAACAAATTGTTATTGGGAACAAAAATAACACATTTGCATGAAAAAAGAAACACTGTACCAGCGATAAAATAGGGCGTTTCAACGGCTCCTGAAACACGGCGGCAACAGCGTTATCCGGCGGGCCGACCTGGCCCAGATAGGCTCGCAGGTGCTGGGCAACCGCTTCCCGGTCCTGCGGGACCGCTTCACCGCCGCCTGCCGGGCCGGACGCAAGGAAGAGGCGCAGGCCATCGGCCAGGAAATGCTTTCCCTTCTGGACAGCGCCGATGTCCTCTGCGCCACGCATCCGGAAATGCGGATGGACCGATGGGTGCAGGCCGCCGAGCGCTGGGCCGCCACTCCGGAAGAAAAGGCTTACTACCGGCACAACGCCTGGCACCTGCTTACCACATGGGGAGACTCCGAGTGCCTGAACGACTATGCCAACCGCCTCTGGAGCGGTCTTACAAGCACCTATTACAAAGCCCGTTGGGCCCTGTTCATCGAGCGGATGCTCTCCGGCACATATGAGCGGGAAAGCTTTGACAGAGACTGCTGGGAACTGGAAAACCGCATCGTCAGCCAGCAGGGGGCGGATGTCCGGAGTTGCGGGAATTAAGCGTAAGCGTCCCAGCGGCCGTCGTCCTCGTCCGGATCCGGCAGCCAATACCGCTGGATTTCCTCTTCATAGTAGTCCAGCAGGCCGTTGAAATAGGCATCCTGGACTTTCTCCAATTGTCCGTCGTCTCCATTCCGAAGGGCATACAGACGGAAACGTGCAGCGTCGAGGCGGTCTTCATCTGAAGGATTGTCCGCCTCAAGGATATCGGCCACAAGCTCGCAGGCAGCGCTGCTGCCGAGGGCTGCGCCCCGCGTGAGCCAGGCGCCCGCCTGCTTCATATCCGTCGGGAAGCCAAGCAATCCGCAGAAGTAATTGCTGCCCAGCAAATAAGCACATCGCTCCTCTCCCAGATTTACTCCTGCGACAAGACGGTCCTTCAGCTGGGAGGTCAGATAATATTGCCGCCGCGAATCCAGCTTTTCATACTCTTCCTGCGGGAAATCGTAGCCCAGGATATAACAGGAAGCATCCCCTGCTTTGATGCCCGCCTCCATCCACTTGACATAATCTTCCCGACGCCCCTGCGAATTACATAGGAAAGCAAGATCAAAGAAACAATTGACACAGCCGGCTTCGATGCCCTTTTTGAAGATGGCTTCCGCCTTGTCCAGCTGTCCAAGGACCTGATAGGCAAAGGCCAACACACTATACCATTGCTCGGATGCACCGCTCTGCTGCAGGCATTCCTCCACTTCCACTACTACTTTCTCCGGCTCTTTGGGGCAATTGAGTGCTCCCACAATACGGTTATAGGCATAGCGCATCCGCGCCAGTTCACTGCCACGGGACAAGGCCTCCTGCCGCAGGCGCTCGCCTTCTTCCCTATCCATCCGATCGTCCGGCGTATCGCCGAAACTGTACATACGCGAAAGGATCTCATAGGCGTCGGCCACACCGACAGAAGCCGCTGCCCGAAGGAGCTTTTCCGCCATTTTCAGGTCATCGCCCTCCAAGCCGCCGGGCATGACGATATAATGCCATCGGCCCAGTAAATACTTGGCTGCCGGAGAGCTTGACGCTGCCAGGGCCTCCCGGTCACTTTCGCTCAACCTGGCAACTTTATCCTTGGGCAGCCATTCCCGGTAGAAAGACGGCGTATCCTCGGCAAAAATGTGCCAGTCCATCCAGACAGACAGCCAGAAGTTGGTGTAGTCGCGTCCTCCCGCATCCATTCTCACGCCGGGGTGGTCCTCGGAAAGGGAAAAGTCCGTATTCCCATAACGCAGCACCACCTTTTGACGGCTGGCCTCAACAACGGAAACAGCGCCGAACAGACCGCCGGAATCCTCATAGATGAGACGGCTGCCGGGCGTAAGCTCCTTTAGGGTGAATGAGGTGCGGTCACAGAAATTCTGGCGGCAGCCCGGGTCCGAGGGACTGTAATCCACATCGATGTGAAGATGGGTCCAAGTTTTCATGGCAGAGTGCTATTTTCCACAAAGATAACGATTTCGGAATAAAAAAAGAAGCCGGACATTCCGTCTGACTTCTTTTTGTCGGGATGACTCGACTCGAACGAGCGACCCCTACGTCCCGAACGTAGTGCGCTACCAACTGCGCTACATCCCGCTCCTGATAAAAAACAAGCTCTTAGGCGAGCTTGTTAATGTAAACTTGAAGACCGCTCTTGAGGTTGGCCGCCTTATTCTTGTGGATAACCCCGATTTTGGCGAGCTTGTCAATCATGGCATATACCTTGGGAGCGCTCTCCTGGGCTGCTGCCTTGTCTGTCGTGTTGCGGAGGTCGCGGATGGCGTTCCTCGTTGTTTTTGCATAATACTTGTTATGCAGGCGGTGACGCTCGCTCTGACGGGCGGCACGTGCGGCTGATTTTGTGTTTGCCATTATTTTACTTTTTTATATTTGGTAGTGGGTAGGAGAATCGAACTCCTATTGCGGGAATGAAAATCCCGAGTACTAACCGTTATACGAACCCACCAAACTTGGGACTGCAAAGGTAAGAAAATTTTTTTACCCTCCAAAATTATTTGGAATCTTTTTCAGTCCCAACCTTACTTTTTTCACTTGACCGTGATTTCCAGCGTAACAACGTCCTTCCGTCCGCCTAATAACATTATTCTTGCGTTTTCCATTCAAAAGAGTACAACAGCGACTCCACCTGGCGCAGGTACTGGCGTTTGTCGTAGCGCGGAGCAAAGACAAACGCTTCCAGGACGATGATATCCTTGCCGTCCGGGCTGTAGAAAGAATGTGAGACAAAGGGCCCGCCCATAAAGTCTCCGTGCACCTCCCAGAAACCGCGGGTTTCCATGAAGGCGCGGCCGCGGTAGCGCAACGAACGCGTGGTAGGTTCCTGCGCAGTGGAAGTGGTCATATACGAGCCTTCGAACATGCCCGGCACATTGGCCTTCATCACCTCATTGCGCTTGAGGATAATATTCTCCAGCGAGAAAGCATCGTCCCCGCTCACCGGATATTTATAGGCCATCACGTACTGCTGAACATACTGTTTTTCGTCCGCCATCCACACGAAGTCGTCCGTCACCATGCGGCAGCGGTAGCCCGAGGGAAAATGGACAATGCCTCCCGTCACCTTCTCCATGGGTGCCTGCAGCTCCCTCTCTTCATACAGTTTGGCATTGCCGATGACACGGTCCCGTTCCGACTGTTCAAAGAATTCCGCCGTGGTTACGCCCGCCTCCCTGAACAGTTCCAGGGCCTGCTCCGCATCGGCCGCATCGAGCTGCACCACGGCCTGGGGCTGCGCCCAGACATTGTACTTATAGACAATGCCATTGTTGGCATTCTGCGGGTTGATATTCACCAGCAGCAGGTTGCGATGCACTTTGAACATGCTGGAAAAGCTGCCCGGCGGCACGTTGGAAACGGCGAAAAGGGGCTCCCGCTGGGCCAGATACGGCGTATCCATGGCCAACGCTTCGCGGATGGCCACGCCCAGGTTGCCTTCCCACTCCTGCCGCTCAATCACCACCAGCACTTCGCCGGCTTTTCCGCTGACATTGGGGAGCAGGCTCTTTTTATTGCCCGTTTTGCACGACAACAAAGCCAAGAGGCACATGGTACACGCAACGATTCGATTAAAATGGCGTTTCATATCAATTAATGGATTAATCCGGAAATATCATTGCCGAAGGCAAGGAACATAAGCAGCAGCAAAAGGGCCATGCCAATGAGCTGTGCCACGGTCAGGAAACGGTCGCTGGGCTTGCGGCCCGTCAATATCTCATACAGGCAGAACACGATGTGTCCGCCGTCCAGGCCCGGTATGGGCAGGAGGTTCATCACGCCCAGCATGATGGACAGCATGGCCAGGATATACAGGAACTGGTGCCAGTTCCACTGTGAAGGAAACACCTTGCCGATGGCGACAAAACTGCCCACCGACTTGTAGGCACCCGTGGAAGGGGTTGCCACCAGACGGAGGTCCCGCAGATAGCCGCTGACGGAATCCCATGCCAGGACACAGCCGGCCGGTACCGACTCCCATACGGAATAGGTCCTGTGCTGCAAGGTGGGGTTATGGAAGAACACGCCCAGCATGCCCAGGCTGTCCACCTGCAAGCCTATGGCCAGGGTGTCTTCTCCCCGGAGCACCGCTGCCGGGATACGCTCGCCTGCATGGGCCCGCAGCACTTTCTGTGCGTCCTGCAGATAAGGCGTATCGGCCCCGTCCAAGCCCACGATGCGGTCACCGACCCGCAGGTCTGCAGCATAGTTGGGAGATGAGGGCATAATGCTGTCCACCACGAACGGAAGGGCGATATCAAATACGCCGGGCGTATTCACCACGGCCCCCATGAGCGTCTGGTCCATGTACAGGGTCAAGGTGTCACCATCACGAAGGACGGTCACTTTCTCCACCTGCCGGCGGGCCAGGTCGGCCTGCAAAGAGAGAAAATCGTCCGGAACATAATTGTCCATGCGAAGGATGCGGTCCCCGGTGCGGAAGCCCAGTTCCTCGCCCAGCCCGTTTACGTACACCTGGTTGCTGTTGGGCATGTAATTGTCGCCCCAGATGGCCAGGATGGCAATGAACAGCGCAATGGCCAGGAGGAAATTGTTGACCACGCCGCCACTCATCACCAGCAGCCGTTGCCAGGCCGGTTTGGTACGGAACTCCCAGGGTTGCGGAGACTGCTTGAGGGCTTCCGTGTCCATGGACTCGTCTATCATACCGGCAATCTTGCAATAACCGCCCAGCGGAAGCCAGCCAATGCCGTATTCCGTTTCCCAGCGTTCCGACGCCGGAACCAGTTTCCGGAACCAGGCCATACGGGTGGAAAACAGTTTCACGCCTCCTACATCGAAGAAAAGGAAAAACTTGTCCACCCTTATGCGGAACAGCCGCGCCCACAGGAAATGACCGGCCTCATGGATAAGAATGAGGGTGGACAGCGCCAGAATAAGCTGGAGGGTTCTCAACAAAACCGGGCTCATAGGCGTTCCTGGGCTTTGCGGAAGGCTTCCTCGTGCGTGGCGAAAACCGCCTCCAAAGAAGGTTCCCCGATAAAAGGAATTTCCGCCATTACGTTTGCAATAATGGCTGGAATATCATAAAAGCCTATCCGGTCTTCCAAATAGGCCGCCACCGCCGCCTCGTTGGCCGCATTCATGGCGCAAGGGACATTGCCGCCCAGCCCGATGGCGTCGAACGCCAGTTGCAGGCAGGGGAATTTCTCACGGTCCGGCTCAAAGAAAGTCAGGTTCTTGAGTGCACTGAAATCCAAGCGTTTACCATCCAGCGGAAGCCGTTCCGGATAAGCCAGGGCAAGGGCAATGGGCAGACGCATGTCCGGGCAACCCAGCTGGGCGATGACCGCGCCGTCCGCAAACTCCACCATGGAATGAATCACCGACTCCGGGTGCACCACCACATGGATTTGGCTGGCCGGCACATTGAAGAGCCACTTGGCCTCGATGACCTCGAATCCCTTGTTCATCATGGTGGCCGAGTCGATGGTGATTTTGGCGCCCATGTCCCAGTTGGGATGCTTCAGGGCCTGCACCTTGGTGGCCGCGGCAATCTGCTCACGGGGCCAGGTACGGAACGGGCCGCCGGAAGCCGTCAGGTGAAGCAGGTGCACGGGATTCCCCTGGGCACCCAGCAGGCATTGGAAAATGGCCGAATGTTCCGAGTCCACCGGATAAACGGGCGCTCCGCAACGGGCGGCCTCCCCCATCACCAGCGAACCGGCCGCCACCAGGGTTTCCTTGTTGGCCAGAGCCAGGGCTTTGCCGGCCCGGACGGCGGCAAGCGTCGGTTTGAGCCCGCTGAACCCGACCATGGCCGCCACCACCACATCCACCTGAGGGGACTGCACCAGTTCGCAGGCGGCGTCTATTCCCAGATGCACCTGCACGCCGGGCAGCGCGGCCTTTACCTGCGCATACTTGTCCGGATTGCAAATCACCACATGCGGCACGTGGAACTGCAGGGCCTGTTGCACCAGCAGATCCGCGTTGTTATTGGCCGATATCATATACACCGAAAAACGGGACGGATGCTGCCGCACCACATCCAGCGTCTGTGTACCAATGGACCCCGTGGAGCCCAATATAGCAATACTTTTTCTTTCTCCTGTCATACCGAGCTTTCTCCTGTCATACCAAGCTTCTCTTGTCATACCGAGCATTCTCTTGTCATACCGAGCGAAGCGAGCGTATCTCCTTCCTTAAAACTTAATATACCGCACCGGATCCACCGCCGTTCCCTTGTACCACAATTCAAAATGCAAGTGGTCTCCCTTGGTCAGCGAAGAAGAGGACGCCAACATTGCCACCGGCGTACCGGCCTTCACGGCATCTCCCGTCTTGTGCAGCAGTTTCTGATTGTGCTTGTAAATGGAAAGCAGGTCGTTCCCGTGCTGCAAAACCAGCGTATAGCCGCTGTCCTGCGCCCAGTCCGTGTACACCACCGTGCCATCCAGGACGGCCATCACCGTGCTGCCTACCGGCGCCGTAATATCCACCCAAGGGTGCAGGATTTGGTTGAACTCCGTTGAAACCACGCCCTTCACCGGCGTGTAAAAAGCCAACGCCTCTATGGGAAGATGCTGCCGGCGGACCGACGTAAGGCCAAACTGTTCTTCCTGAACGACATCGGCCCTGAGCAGGGAATCCCGGATGGCCAGATAGCGGGCATCTGACACGGAACGGGAGCCTTCCTGCCCCAGCATAAGGGTATCCAGGCGAATGGGTTCCTCCCCCGACACCACACGGCGCAGGTTCTCCGTATAGAGTTCCCACTGCAGGATGCGGGTTTGCAGGGAATCTATGCGCTGGGCGTTCTGCACGGCCTGCCTGCGCGACTGCGCATTGGGGTAACCGGGGATGAACGTACGGATAGGGGTATAGGCAATGAGGCAGAACACGGCCACCAGTACCGCCACCACGGAAGAGATGGCGGCGACAATCATGTGCGTCCGGGAAAAACGCAGGCTCCACAAGCGCTCATGCGACGCGGCGTCCAACAGGGTGAGGCGCAAGTTGCGGGCCTTCTTTTCTGCTTTATCCATAATTTTCGTATATTTGCATGCTGTATATGGACAGAATACTTGGCATAGATTACGGAAGGAGGAGAACCGGCCTGGCGGTCAGTGACCCTCTTGGCATCTTTGCTTCTGCCCTGGATACAGTTGATTCTACAAAGTTAATAGATTATCTCAAAAATTACGCCATTGAAGAGAGAATCCTTCGCTTTGTAGTGGGTTATCCGGTTAACATGGACGGTTCGCCCTCGGAGGCGCTCAAGGATGTGGATGCCTTCCTGAAACAACTGGAGAAAGCGTTTCCGGACATTCCCGTCACGCGTGAAGACGAGCGCTTCACCTCGGTCCTCGCCCACCGTATCATGATAGACGGCGGCATGAAAGCCTCGCAGCGGCGGGACAAAAAGGAAGTGGACAAGATATCGGCCGCCATCATCCTGCAAAGTTTCCTGGACCGGGAAAACGGAAGCAGCCTGGCGGTGGACCCTGCCGCCGTTCCGGACAGCCGCTCACTGAACAAGACAAGAAGAAAAAAATGATAAAACCCATCTACCTGTATGGCGCAGAAGTCCTGCGCAAAACGGCTGCTCCGGCAGACCTGAACGATAAAGCGGGCATCGCCGCCCTGGTGCAAGACCTCAAAGACACCCTGGTGGTGGCAGACGGCTGCGGCCTGGCCGCGCCCCAAATTGGTGTAAGCCTGCGCGTGGTCATCGTTGACGGCGACGTCGTGTCGGAAACCTACGATTACCTGAAAGGTTTCCGCCGCACGCTCATCAACCCGGAAATCCTGGAAGAGAGCGAGGAAAAAGTCACCTATTCGGAAGGCTGTCTGAGCATTCCCGGCGTATATTGCGACGTAGTACGTGCCAAAAAGATGACCGTGCGCTACTACAACGAGGATTTGGAGCAGGTGACGGAGACTTTCGACAACTTTGCCTGCCGCATGATCCAGCATGAACTGTCACACCTGGACGGAGATCTGTTCACAGACCACGCCGCCCCCATACGCAAGAAGATGATCTCCTCCAAACTGCAGAACATACAGAAAGGAAAAGTTCATCCTCACTACAACGCCAAGCTCAAATAGCTAACGCACGCGGATTCTCCGGCCCGGCCTAAGGACGGTTTTTTCCGTGAGGTCGCGGTTGAGGGCACAAATCCGTTTTACCGTGGTATGATGCTTCTTGGCGATACCGGAAAGGGTGTCGCCGCTGCGGATGGTGTGATACTTCTGCGCAGCAGCCTCCGCGCGGGCGCGGGCGGCAGCCTCTTCTTTGGCCTTTTGCTCCGCCAGGATACGGTCTTCCTCGTCCGTACGGAAAATCTCGTCCTCGTCATCCACATTCTGCACATAGCGCTGGTTGGGATTGAAATACCAGTTGCGCACCTTGAGCAAACGGTGTCTTAAAGTACCGGTTTCAAAGTCGATGAGCCAGGAGGGGTCAAACGCCGCCCCCCGGTAGCGTGTTTCAAAGTGCAGATGCGGTCCCGTGGAACGGCCCGTAGAGCCGCCCAGGCCGATGATATCGCCCGCACTCACCCAGTCTCCAGCGTTCACTTTGCGCTGGGAAAGATGGCCGTAGAAGGTTTCCAGGCCGTTGGCGTGCCGGATTACCACCAAATTGCCGTAGCCCCCCACATAGTCGGATATGCGCACCTTGCCGGAGAAGGTGGCGGGGACCGGCGTTCCGGTGGGATAGGGCAAGTCCACGCCTTGATGCCGGCGTCCGTGCCGATAGCCGAACTTGGAACGGATGGTGGTCTGGTTGGGGCAGCAATAAGTATCCAGGGAATCCAGCACCCAGATGGAGAACTGGTCCGGAATGGGGTCCGGCGACTGCCTGTAGGGATTCACGGCGCGCTCGTCCCAGTATTCTGTAAAGATAGTAGTATCGGCCACGGCGGAAGGGTCTTTTACGTACCGATAAGTGCCGTTGTTGTACAGCACCACCTTCACGGAAGGATTACCGGTATCCAGCGTGTCCGCATAGTCTGTTCCGCGCTGGGTGTTGGGCCTGACCTGCTGCCGGCCGAAGGCATGGCGCAAAGAGTCGGCCGTGTGGTCTTCCTCCTGCGCAAAGGCAGGAAGGAAGGCGCACACAGCCGCTAAAAAAAGTACAAATTTCTTCATCCGTTACCGTTTACCGCCGAACTGGCCCACAATGATGGCGTCTGCCTGGGCAATTTTTTCTTTCAGGAGTTCCTGCGAGGTGGCCTCACAGATGAAGCGGAGGTAAGGTTCCGTATTGGAAGGACGGATATTGAACCACCACTCAGGGAATTCCAGGCGGTAGCCGTCGAAGTCCATCACCTTGGTGGGCGTTTCCCTGCCCTCGAAGTACGCCTTTATGGCGTCCATGGCACCCTTCTTGTCTTCCACCTTGTAGTTGATTTCGCCGGAGTTCTCATACCTGGTGAGACGGTCAATTTCCTCGCTGAGCTTGATACCCTGCTTCTTGAGGGCGCTCACGATACGAAGGACGATAATGCTTGCCAGCATGCCGCTGTCGCTGTAGAAAAAGTCCTTGAAGTAATAGTGACCGGCAAGCTCTCCGCCCCACAGGCCGTCAATCTCACGCAGTTTGGGAGCGGCGAAGGCACGGCCTACACGCCAGGTGTGGACGTCCGCATTGTAATTCTTTACCAGATACTCCGCCACGGCCTTGCTGGAACGGATTTCCTGCAGTACGCGCGGGTTCTTTTCTCCCCGTTCGTCGCAGAAATAACGGGCCATCATGGCAATCACCAGGTCCGGAGCCACAAAACGGGCTTTGTCGTCCACGAACATCACGCGGTCTGCGTCGCCGTCGTAGATGACACCTACATCGGCCTTGATTTGCGCAACCAGCTTCTTCAGCGGCTCCACGTTCTTGGCCACCAGCGGGTTGGGCTCGTGGTTGGGGAAACGGCCGTCCATCTGGTCAAAGAGATAGGAAGCGTCCTCTCCTTTGTAAATTTCCTTGGCGAAGAGCGTGGCCATGCCGTTGGACAGGTCAAAGGCAATCTTCAGGTTGGAATAGTCCCCCTTGAACTTTTTGAGGAACTGGATATAGTCCGGTTTGATGTCGATTTCCTTTACGCTGCCCTTCTTGGCAGCAGGCGGCGTGGGACGGCCTTCGTCAATCCACTGCTTGATTTGGCCCAGGCCGGTGTCCAGGCCTACGGGAAGGGCGTTCTCGCGGCTCACCTTCATGCCGTTGTACTCCGGCGGATTGTGGGAAGCGGTGATTTGGACCGATGCCTTGTAGCCGTAGTTGGCGGTACCGAAGTACACCAGCGGCGTGGAACTGTAGCCAATGTCGTCCACGTCTGCGCCGGCATCCGTGATGCCCTTGACGAGGGCGTCGTGGATGTCGCTTCCGGAGAGGCGGCAGTCACGGCCCACCAGCACTTTGTCAGTTTTCAGAAGTTCGGGGATGAAGTATCCCACCTTATATGCGTCTTCCAGGTTCCAGTCTTTCCCCCAGATTCCGCGAATGTCATATGCATGAAATGCGCCCATATCGGTTAGTTTTAAATGTCATTGTACAAATATAATAAAAAAAAGGGACAGGCAATCATCCTGTCCCTAAAAAACGCATTCCTAAAAAATTAGAAATTGAACTTGGTCATGCAGATGAGCCGATGGTCCACAATCCAGTGCATATCGGCGGGGGCGAACATGCCGCGGGCGTTGCGGACGGCGTCGGCGGCAAAACCGGCCACCTTGGTGTTGCCGAACTGGGCGGCGGTGATGTTGTACTCGATGGACACCGTGAACTTGCCCAGGTTCCAGGCAATGGTGGGCGTGGCACGGATGGCCTGCTGGATGCGGGTGTCGGCAGCGGTATTCAGCCATACCTGGTTGTCCACCAGATCCTGGGTGGTACCCAGCTGCTTCATGTAGCCCAGCATACCCATTACCTGAATCTTCTTTCCGTAGGAGAAGCTCACGAAGGAAGACCAGTCCTGCATGGGGGTATAAGAGATGGTTCCGTTGTCGTTGAAGCTGTGGACGCCGTAGCCGGACAGCAGGTTCATGTGCTCACCGCCCTGGGCCAGGATGGTCTTGGCGCGCAGCTGGAACTTGCCGTTGGTGTACTGGAAGAAGGCAAACGGAGAAACGGTGGACAGAAGGCTCTTCACCTCGATAACCGGGGCCGGACCGTCCTGTACGCGCCAGTCCGTAAGCGTACGGTAAGGACGCAGGTTCACCATGTCCAGGCCCAGGCGGGCCAGTACATGCTTGTTCTGGAAACTGGCGCCGAAGTAAAACTCCGGCAGGCCGTATTTGTAGTAGTCTTTGCTCTTGCCGGCGGGACCGGTGGGCAGATAGTGGTTCAGATACATGAGGCTGGCGGTAAGGCTGAAGCCCCCGCCCAGGGCAAGGTCGGCCCTCACCTGCGGGCTGCGGTTGAAAGGATTGAACGGAGCGCCGGTTTCCAGGTTGTTCATGTGGGGCATGTCCGCTGCCATGGGATGCCAGGCCTGACCCAGGGTGAGCGCCCAGCGGCTGTTGTCCCAGTTCAGTTTCATGAAAGCCTGACGCAGGCGCAGGATGGGCGTGGTGCCACTGAGGCAATAGAAGTCCGCTTCCACTTTACCGGAAACGCCCATGCTTCCCCACTTGTAGCCGGATACATCCAGGCCCAGGCGGGTGGTCAGGGAGACAAAGCGCCAGTTGAAGCCGCCGTTGGCGTCGAAGCCGCCAGTCATGTCCTTGTCCATGGGCATGTAGAAGTACAGGTCCTCGGTGCCGGCTTTTACGGCACGGCTGTCGGCCACCATATAGTTACGGATGAAACCGTACAGCTTAAAGTGCGCGGGCTTCTCCACGGGAGCCTCTTCCTGCGCAAAAGCGGCGCTGCCGGTGAGCAGCGCTGCCATTGTAATGATAAATAATTTTTTCATAAGTTCTCTATGGGATGCCCGATCAGGTCGGGCATGACGTCACACCCGGCTTGACCGGGTGTCTGTTATGCAAACGGGAAAAGTTTGGTGAGCCAGAAGTAACCCAGAGCAAAGCCGATGAGGCCAATCACCAGACCCACCTTGGTCATGTCCTTGGTCTCCACCATGCCGGTAGCGGAGGCAATGGCATTCGGCGGCGTGGAAATGGGGAAGAGCATGGCGATGGAGGCGCACACGGCAATGAAGATAATCATGGCGGAAGTGCCACCCAGGGCCAGGAACTCGGCGTTGTTGGCCGCCTCAGGGTCTGCCATGCCGTTGGCAACCACAATGAGGATAGGGATGAGCAGGGCGGCCGTTGCGGAGTTGGAAATGAAGTTGGACAGCAGGTAGCACACCAGACCGGCCACCACCAGCACCAGCACCACGCTCATGCTGCCGAACGGAATGGCCTGGATGAGCACCTTGGCAAGGCCGGTGTCCTGCAGGCAGTAGCCCAGGCAGAAACCTCCCGCCACCAGCCACAGCACGTTCCAGTTAATCTCTTTGATTTCTTCCTTGCCGAACAGGCCCGTCGCCGTGAACACGCCCAGCGGAATAAGGGCCACTATGTTGGAGTTGATATGGGTAATCTGTTCGGTTGCCCACAGCAGGATGGTTCCAATGAAGGTTATCCAAACCACATACAGTTTCCAGTCCTTCTTCTGATTGCTCTCGGGAATTTCCAGCACCAGTTTCTTGGTCTTGAACGGGAACATGAAGCGCAAAAGCACCCAGGCGATAAGAATCATGATAACCACATAGGGAATCATGTGTACGCACCATTCGCCAAAACTCACGTCAATGCCGGCCTGCTCCAGGGCGCCTTTGGCCGTAGCGTTGGGCGGCGTGCCGATGGGCGTGCCGATACCACCCAGGTTGGCGGCCACCGGGATGCTCAGCGCCAGACCAACTTTACCCTTGTCGTCCGCGGGAAGCTTGGAAAGCACCGGGGTGAGCAGGGCCAGCATCATGGCGGCGGTGGCGGTGTTGGACATGAACATGGAAAACACGGAAATCATGATAAGGAAGCCCAGCAGCACAATCTCCGGCTTAGTGCCGAAAACCTTCAGCAAGGCGCGGGCCAGGGTGACGTCCAGGCCGTATTTCTCTGCCATGATGGCCAGCACGAAACCGCCCAGGAACAGCATCACCACAGGGTCTGCCATGGAAGCCATGATACGGCCGTAAGGTACCAGCGTGCCATACTGCGGGTCACAGAAAATGCCGATACCCTTATTGGATATCGTAAGCAGGGCAATCACAATCACCAGCAGCGAAGTGGACCAGTTGGGGATAATTTCAAAAATCCACATGAGGGCAGCGAAGACAAACAGGGCAATTACGCGCTGCTGTACAACCGTCAGGGCCTCGATGCCGAAGAACGACACGGGAACAGCCCACAGGAATATGGTAATGGCCAGCACCAGCGGCAGGAATACCATATATTTAGCATTGAACTTCATAATATATTGATACTTTTATTTTTCGTAGGTGAAACGAATATCGACAGGGATGTGTTCCAGCTCCAGGTTCACAATGTCCGCCTTGATGGCAGAGGCCACCACGGCGTATTTGTTCACGAACTCGGCGGCGGCTTCACGGTCGCCCATGGCCTGGAGTTTCAGGATGTGGGCGCCTAAGTCGGCAATGGCCTGCTCAGTCTTGGCATAGTCAATACCGTATTTACCGGAAGCCTTGCGGGTGATGGCCCCCTGCTCCGAAAGGTAATTGTAGATGATGAGGTTGGCGCGGCCGGTGGCATCGCCAAAACCAAAGCGCGTGGAACGGATGATATTGGCCACGAAGGTGGCAAGCACGTCCGGCTTCATGATAAGGGCATCCACACGGTGGTTTTCCACTTCTTGCGCACAAAGGTAGGCGCCCAGCACGTTGGATTTGGCCTTTTCCAGGGTAAGGGCCTCATTGCCCAGCGCTTCCGTGACCGTGCCTTTTCCGGTGATGGTCTCCTTCACGCCCAGACCCTTGGCTACCTCACGGAACACAATGTTCCAATAGAAGGCATTGGCGTCCAGGTGGGCGCAGTCGGCTCCCTCGAACAGCAACATGCCGGCCGGGAACACGGTGCGGTTGAATTTTTCTCGGATAATATTGTCGAACAGGATGGTACGGGTACCGAACTCTTCCTGCACACGGGTGTCGTACGGGAAGTTGATGGCAATCACCTTGTAACCGGCATTGGTGTAACCGCCGTAATAAATGACGTCGCAGGAGAAAATGTTGGATTCTCCGCCCGGTACGAAAGAACGGTAGATGGCGTCGCCCGGCAGGGAGGCCTGCAGCTCCGGCAGACGGGCCGTCAGGGACCGGAGACCTTCCGTACGGTCCAGGTTCTTCAGGAGCACATACGCGCCATAAGAAGCCTTGAGGCCATACCGCTGGTCGTCAATGGTTTCATTGGGGCCGATCACCAGGTCCATCTTGCTGTCGGTCATTTCCAGCCATGCCTTGTCGCTCTCATAATAGTCGTCCGAGAGAAGGGCGTCCGCCTTCTTGAGCAGATAATTACGCACACTCTCCTTAATGGTGATGTCCGCCGCGGCGCGAAGGATATCGGCCGTCTTCTTGAGCGGGGCCTGATAGGCATCGTGATACCACACTACTTTCAAAGAGCCGTCGTTGGCACGCTGAATGAGCGTGTAGGGGCTGTACTTGGCAGGGTCTGCCAGGGCCTCGAACTCCGCATCCGTCATGTCTTCCGGGTAAAAACGGGCGCCAGCCGGCCTGGGGCCATATCCTTCCAGGAAAGGTTCATTGTCGATACGGTTCCACGGACCGTAGTTCAGCTCCACGAAGGCTTTCTCCGCAGGATCCTGCAAATCGTCAAACGCGGACTTGGGGCCGTAGCTCTGCTCCCAATAGATGGCATCGGCCTGATCCGCAGCAAAGCGGTACAGGTTCAGAACCTCTTTTCCGTTATCCGTAATTCCTGAAATGTCCGGAGCAGGAATCGTTACCAGCGCATAGTTCTGCAACAACTGCCCTCCTTTGGTGGAAGTCTGCTTACAGGACACCAGGATGAGCGATGCTGCACAAAGCGCGATTACCAGTTTTTTCATGTAAAATGGTTAATATAGTTTAGCCTGCAAATATACTCATTTTAAAATGAAAAGGCAATTATTTTCCCCCTCGATAAATCGAAAAGGGGTGGCCCAGCCACCCCTTTCATGAAGGATTTAGCGCGGCTAAATCGTTCCCTGCTCCAGCATGGCGGTGGCCACCTTCATGAAGCCGGCGATGTTGGCGCCTTTCACATAGTCCACGGTGCCGTCCGGCTGGGTGCCGTACTTCACGCACTGCTCGTGGATGCTCTTCATGATGAAGTGGAGTTTGTCGTCCACCTCCTGGGCGTCCCAGGAGATGTGCTCCGCGTTCTGGGTCATTTCCAGGCCGGAAGTGGCGACGCCGCCCGCATTTACGGCCTTTCCGGGCGCAAACAGGATGCCGTTGTGCTGGAAGAAGTGAATGGCGCCGGGCTGGCAGCCCATGTTGGACACCTCGCAGCAGCACCAGCAGCCATTGGCCTTCAGCTCCTTGGCGTCTTCCTCGGAAAGCTCGTTCTGGAAGGCGCAAGGGAGGGCGATATCCACGGGGATGCTCCAGCTCTTCTTGCCGGCGGTGAACTTGGCCTGAGCGGGAAATTTGTCCGCCATATCCTGTACTTTATTGCGGTTGGAAGCACGCATAACCAGCATGTAATCAATCATTTCCGGGGTAATTCCGTCCGGAATCTCGCACACGCCGTCCGGGCCGCTGATGGCCACCACCTTGGCGCCCAGTTCACGGGCCTTGGTAGCCGCGCCCCAAGCCACGTTGCCAAAGCCGGAGAGGGCCACTTTCTTGCCCTTGATGTCCTTGCCGGCTTTCTGCAGCAGGTGCTGGGTGAAATACAGGGCGCCGAAACCGGTAGCTTCCGGACGAAGGATACTGCCGCCCCAGGTGCCGCCCTTGCCGGTGAGCACGCCGGTATTGTACTGGCGGGCCAGCTTCTTGTACATGCCATAGAGATAGCCGATTTCACGGCCGCCCACGCCTACGTCTCCGGCAGGAATATCCTGGTCCGGGCCGATGCAGTTCCACAGTTCCAGCATGAACGCCTGGCAGAAACGCATGATTTCGTCGTTGGACTTCCCTACCGGGTCAAAATCCGAACCGCCCTTGGCGCCCCCCATCGGGAGGGTGGTAAGGGCATTCTTGAAGGTCTGTTCAAAGCCCAAGAACTTGAGCATGGAAGGCGTTACGGCCTTGTGGAAACGGAGACCTCCCTTATAAGGGCCGATGGCACTGTTGAACTGGATGCGGTAGCCGGTGTTGGTCTGGACCTCGCCGCGGTCGTCGATCCAGGTGACGCGGAAAGTGAAAATGCGGTCCGGTTCCACCAGACGCTCTACAATCTTGGCTTTCTCAAACTCAGGATGCTGGTTATATACCTCTTCAATGGATTCAAGCACTTCCTGCACGGCCTGCAGATACTCCTTCTCCAAGGGATACTTGGCCTGAAGGCGTGCCATGATGTCAGTTGTTTTCATTACAAAAACGGTGTTTTAGTGTTTAGGGTTATAAACAAAAAGGAATTCGCTTCAATTCCGTTACAAATGTAAAGAATTAAAAACGAATTCCCAATAAATTTCCGGAAAGATTTCCTTTACTTGGCGGGAGCAGCCTGGGCAGCCTGCGCCTGGGCCTGGAGCTCTGCCTGGAGGCTTTCCATGGTGCGGTCGGCCGGGATATTCAGGGCCTTGCGGGCGTCTGCGGTGATATCGATGACCTTGGAATCGTCAAAATAAAGGGCCTGGGATGCGTCGAACAGGACGGTGAGCCCCTTGGCCTTGGCAATCTCGTTCACGGCCTTGGAAGCCTTTTCCTGAATGGGAGCGGTGAGCTGGGCCTGCTGCTGCTGGAGTTCCTGGGAGATGGACTGCTGGAATTCCTGGATGCGGTTCTGGATTTCCATGAGTTCACGCTCCTTGGATTCGCGGATGGCCGCCGTCCAGCTGGCCTGCTTCTGCTGATACTGGTTCATCTTGCCCTGATACTCCTCCACCATGGCGGAGTAGGTTTCTTCGGCCTCCTTCTGGGAAGCGTTGATGGCCTCGCGGGCGGTATCCATTTCCGGCATCAGCATCACGAGTTCATTGAAGTTCACTTTACCCATGGTCTGGGCGGAAAGGGAAAGGGTTGCAAAGGCTGCAAGGGCGATGACAAAAAGTTTTTTCATATCCTTATAATATTAATTGTTTTCTGTTTGTGAGATACACTCGCTTCGCTCGGTATGACAGGGATTAGAATTGCTGGCGGTATGACAGGGATTATATGACAGGGATTAGAATTGCTGGCCCAGCACAAAGTGGAACTGGCTGCCGCCGTTGGTGGCGTCGTCGAAGCCGTAACCCCAGTCCACACCCAGCAGGCCAATCATCGGGAGGAACACACGTACGCCCACACCGGCGCTGCGCTTGATCTGGAACGGGTTGAACTCGCGGATGTCGCTCCAGCAGTTACCACCTTCCAGGAACACCAGGGCAAAAATGGTGCTCTGCGGCTGCAGGATTACCGGATAACGGAGCTCCACGGTGAATTTGTCATATACGTTACCGGCGTAGCTCAGTCCGTTCTGGCTGTAAGGCGTAAGTTTGCGGGGCGTCAGGGAATAGTCCTCATAACCACGCAGGGAGATGATTTCCGCACCGTAGGTCATGTAACCGGACATGCCGTCACCACCCACCTGGAAGTTCTCGAACGGGGAATAGCCCCAGCTGCGGTTGTAGTATCCCAGGTAGCCGAACTGCGCACGGGTCATGAGCACCAGGTCTCCCACCAGCTTGGCATATACGGTGCCGTTAAACTTCCACTTGTGGTACTCAATCCACTTGTAGCGCTGGGCGGCCGTCCAATCGTCATAATTGACATCTTTCCAGCTGTTCACCGCTACCTTCTGCCCGTCCTTATAGGTATATTTCCGGAACAGGGAATAAGGAGGCGTCAACTGGAGCGACAGGCTGAACTCAGAACCGGTTCGCGGGTAGATTTGCTGGTCCGTGGAGTTACGCGTAAGGGAGATGGTGTAGCTCAGGTTGTGGGAGATACCGTCGTTGAACGCAAAGTAGCTGTTGGTCCAGTTGGTCAGTTTGTACGTCTGCCAGCTCAGGTTGTTATACAGGACAAAGTAGTTGTCCGGCCACTTGAGGCGCGTACCCAGTCCGGCATTGAAACCGAACACCTCGAACATTTTGTCTGTGGACAGGATGCCGATGGCAAGGTAACTGTCCGTCATGCGGGAATAGTACCCGGAAAGGCTGAGCGAAGTGGGCTTCTTGCCAAAGAGCCAGGGCTCCGTAAAGCTGGCGCTGAGCGTGGTGTAGTAACGTCCGTTGGTCTGGAAACGGAAAGACAGGTTCTGGGCGTCTCCCAGCGGAACCGGACGCCAGGCACCTTTCTCCAGGATGCGCCGCGTGGAGAAGTTGTTGAAGCTTACGCCGGCCGTGAGCACGAAGGTGTTGCCGCCCCAACCGCCGGAAAGCTCCAGCTGTGAAGAGGGTTTCTCCTTCAAATTATAAATAATGTCCACGGTATTGTTCACCTGGTTGGGGACGATGGAATAGCCGCCCGGCCCCATGATGGCTTCCGGGTCGAACTGCCCCATGGAAGCGATTTCACGGATGGAACGTTCAAAGTCCGACTGGCTGAACAGGTAACCCGGGCGAGTCATGAGCTGACGGCGTACCACCCGTTCGTTGGTGAGGTCGTTGCCGTTGATGACAATCTCGTTGAGAATGGCCGGCTTGCCTTCGGAAATACGCATTTCCACATCTACGGAGTCGTTCTGGATATTCACTTCCACCGGCGTCACGTTGAAGAACAGATAACCGTTGTCCCGGTACAGCTTGGACACGTCGTACTCGCTCTCCTTGCCGCCGCCGTGCAGGCGCTTTTCCATGGTGACCAGGTCATAGACATCGCCTTTTTTCACCTGCAGGATGTTGTTCAGCACCTCCGACGGATAAACGGAATTGCCCGTCCAGGTAATGTTGCGGAAGTAATACTTGCGGCCTTCCTCAAAGTCCATGTCTATGTTCAGGTGCTTGCCGTCCGGCAGGAAGTACACGGAGTCCCGGATGAGCCGCGCGTCGCGGAAACCGGCCTCGTTGAAGGCGTTGAGCACGGTTTTGCGGTCCGTCTGATACTCCTTCTCCTTGAACTTCTTGGACTTGAAGAAGTTGTACCAGGTGTCCGCATGGGTGTCCTTCATGTTCTTGGCCAGCTTGATGGGCTTGATGGACTTGTTGCCGGTGAAATTGATTTTCTTGATACGGATTTTCCGTCCCTTGTCCACGGCGAAATTCACCCGGACGGCGCTGCGAATCATGGTATCCCGGACCATCTGCACATCGACATCGGCCTTCAGGTAACCTTTCTCCTTGTAATAACGCTTGATGATGTCCACCGAGGTATTTTTCACGTAATCCGAGTACTCGCGGCCGGGACGGAGGTTCAGGCGCTCCTGCAGGTCTTTTTTCTCGCTGCTTCTTACACCGCTGAAAGTCCAGCGGGAGACACGCGGCCGCTCACGAATGCAGATTTTGAACCAGGCGGTGTCTGCCGTGACGTTCAGCGAGTCCACCACTACGGCCACATCCTCAAAATAGCGCTGGGCCACCAGGCGCTTTACGATTCCGGTGACGTCTTCTCCGGGGACCGTGACTTCCTGGCCCTTGTGCAGGCCGGCGAGCTGCAGAATCTGGTGCTCGTTAAAGTAACGGTTGCCTTCCACGCCAACGCCGCCCACGACATACTTCCTGGGATGATTATAATCGACCTCGATGCCGCTGCCTACCTCCTGCGCCCCCGCGAGGAGCCCCGCGAGCAGCAACATGGCAGTGCAAAGTATCTTCTTCAAACGCATTCGAATATGAAAGTTATCTTGCAAAGATATACATTTTATTTCACTTTTCCATACCGGCGGTCCCGTTGCGCATAGGCTTGTAGCGCCTCGCGGAACTGCGGCTTCCGAAAATCCGGCCACAGGACATCTGAGAAATAGAACTCAGTATAGGCACACTGCCAAAGCAGGTAATTGGAAATGCGGAGTTCTCCGGAAGTGCGGATGAGCAGGTCCGGATCCGGGATGCCGGCCGTTACCAGATACGGGGCGAAATCGGCAGGCGTCAGTGCCTGGAAATCCGCTGCAGACAGGTTGGCGGCAGCCTTCTTCATGGCCTGCATGATATCCCACTGCCCGCTGTAGCTCAGGAAAAGGATGAGCGTAGCGGTGCTGTTGGACGCCGTTTGGGCCATCATTTCGTCGATGTTGGCGTTCAGGGAGTCGCTCAGCCGCGCACGGTTGCCCAGAACCACAAAACGGATATGGTTGTCCATAAAGGTGACCAGTTCCTTCTTCATGGCCTTCATCATGAGTTCCATCAGGCCCAGGACCTCCTGTTCCGGGCGGTTCCAGTTTTCCTCCGAGAAGGCGTAGAGCGAAAGGTACTTCACCCCTGCCTCCACGGCCGCCTCCAGGCAGGCACGGACGCTTTCAACGCCCTCGTAATGGCCGTATATTCTCTCTTTTCCACGTGCTTTGGCCCATCGGCCATTGCCGTCCATGATAATGGAGACGTGCTGCGGGATAGTTTCCATGGTATTACACATTTCTCATGTCCTCGCCCCAGAACAGCCGTGAAGTAAGGGCCTTCACGAAGCCGGACTCGGCGAGCCGGATGCGTTTAAGCGAAAATTGTGCCATCTCCACATGGATGGTCCAATCCGGCTGGATTTCCACCACCCGGTTGTCCGTGGACATGGTGGCATTTCCGTCCCTGGACTCGAAGGAAATGTCGATTTTGGCCGTTTCGGGCACCACGATGGGCCGTACGTTCAGGTTATGCGGGGCGATAGGCGCAATGATAAGCACCTTGGTATCAGGCATACAGATGGGGCCGCCTACGCTCAGCGAATAAGCGGTGGAGCCGGACGAGGTGGCCACGATGAGGCCGTCGGCCCAATAGGTGGGCAACGGCTCGCCGTCCACGCACACATGGATGCCCAGCACCGAAGAGCCGGTGCGGTGGAGCGACACTTCATTCACCGAGTAAGGCAGCATGCCAATGGTGCGGCGCGCCTCCGGCCCCTTGAGCGTAGCGTTGAGCACCGTACGGTACTCGATACGGAAATCCCCTTCCAAAAGGGCCTTGCGCACAGCCTCCGGCCGGTTTTCGCACAGGAAGCCGATGCGGCCGAAGTTCACGCCCAGGATGGGCAGGCCGATATCCGCCACCACATGCGCGGCGGAAAGGAACGTGCCGTCGCCGCCCATGGAAAGCACCAGGTCCGTTTCCGGACGGACGTCCGACTTGGTACGGATTTCGTATATCTCGAACGTGGCCGACTCCAGCTCTGACAGCAGGGCCTGCATCCGGGCGTCGCCGCGAAGGTTTTCGTTAAGAATGAAATAGCCTATTTTCATGTCTGCAAATAAAATCAAATGCCAAAATTAACACATTTCTGAGAATTTTCCTTACTTTTGTACAATATAAAACAATCAGCCATGACCAGACTCAGCGTAAACATCAATAAAATCGCCACCCTCCGCAACGCCCGGGGCGGCAACATGCCGGACGTCACCCGCGCCGCGCAAGACTGCGAGCGGTTCGGCGCGCAGGGCATTACGGTACATCCCCGCCCGGACGAGCGCCACATCCGCTACAGCGACGTCCGCACCATCCGTCCGCTCATCACAACGGAGTTCAACATAGAAGGGAACCCCACCGTAGATAGTTTTGTGGACCTGGTGCTGGAAGTGGTCCCGGACCAGGTGACGCTGGTGCCGGACGGTCACGACGCCCTTACGTCCAACGCCGGCTGGGACACCGTCCAATACCGGAGCCTGCTCACGGACCTGTGCAAAACGTTCCGGGGCAAGGGCATCCGCACGTCCATCTTCATCGACCCCAATCCCCTCATGGCGGAAGGAGCCGCGGCCTGTGGTGCCAACCGGGTGGAATTATACACGGCCGGCTATGCCGCGGAATATGCGCAGGACCGCGGACAGGCCGTCGCCCGCTATTTGGAAACGGCCGAGGCGGCCCGCGACTGCGGTCTGGGTCTGAACGCCGGACACGACCTTTCCCTGGAAAACCTGGCCTGGTTCATCCACAACATACCCTGGACCGACGAAGTTTCCATCGGGCATGCGCTCATCTGCGACGCCCTTTACATGGGTCTGGAGAAAACAATTCAGGCGTATCTTGGGGAAATCTGCAAAAAATAATTAACTTTGTGGACTAAACCTTTGAATTATTTATAAAAACAACCATATGAAAAAGACTCTCATCGTTTTGGGTGCAGCCGCCCTCGTAGCGCTCGCCTCTTCCTGCAACCAGAATCAGGCAGCTGCTCCGGCAGCCTCCGCAGCCAAAGACAGTGTGGCCGTCGCCGGCAGCATCGTGTACTTCAACATGGACAAGGTCATGGAAGGCTATGACATGGCCAACGACCTCAACTCCGTGTTCGAGACCAAGACTTCCGGCATCCAGGCGGAGATTGACCGCCGCGGCAAAAAGCTGGAAAAAGACGCCACCGAGTTCCAGAACAAGGTGGACAAAGGCCTCCTCACCACGTCCGTGGCCCAGGTACAGTACCAGAAACTTCAGCAGCAACAGCAGGAGTACCAGCAGTATGCGGTGCGCAAGCAGCAGGAGATGGCGGAGGAGCAGCAGGTGATGATGAACCAGATTGCCAACGCCATCGCTGAATACGTTGTGGAATACAACGCCACGCATCAGTACGCCCTCATCCTCACCACCGCCGGCGGCATCCTTCCCACCCCCGTGGTCACCGGAGACCATTCCCTTGACATTACGGAAGACCTGCTCGCCGGGCTCAACGCCGCTTACATTAAAACCAAAGACAGCGCCAAGAAGTAGTGCGGATAGCCCTCCTGTCCAGTTTTTACCCCCTCAGGGGCGGCATTTCCCAGTTCAACGCCAGCATGCTGGAGGAACTGGGAAAATGTCATGATACCCGGGCCTTCTCCTTTTCCCGGCAGTATCCCGGCCTCCTTTTCCCCGGCAAAACCCAGTATGTAACCCCGGAAGATGAAGCCACGCCGGTTCAGGCGACAGCCGTCCTGGACACCGTCAATCCCTTCACCTGGCGCAAAACCGCGCGGGCCATCCGCGCCTGGAAAGCGGATGTGCTGGTAATGAAGTACTGGATGTCGTGGTTCGCCCCCTCCCTGGGATATGTAGCCCGTCATTGCGGCTGCAAAAGCGTGGTGGTACTGGACAACGTGATTCCCCACGAGCCCCATTGGTTCGACAAGCCGCTCACCCGTTATTTCCTGAAGGGTTGTACCGGATTCGTGAGCATGTCGGAACAAGTGCAGCGGGATTTGCTTTCTCTCCGCCCCAACGCACCCCACATCCTGCTTCCCCACCCCATTTACGCCCATTTCGGGGCCGCACTGCCGCGGGAAGAAGCGGCGCGCAAACTGGGGATAGACCCAAACCGAAAGACGCTCCTTTTCTTTGGGCTCATCCGGGATTACAAAGGCCTGGACATCCTGCTGGAGGCTTTCCGGGGCCTGTCGGAGGACTATCAGCTGGTCGTTGCCGGAGAGCCGTACGGCTCCTTCGACAAATACCGGACGCAGATTGATTCGCTGCCCGGCAAAGACCGCGTCTTTGTTTTTCCGGACTACATCCGGGACTCGGAGGTGAAAAATTTCTTCAGTGCGGCAGATGCCGCCGTCCTCCCCTACCGGAGCGCCACCCAGAGCGGCATCAGCGCCATTGCCTGTCACTTCGGCGTGCCCATGATTGTGACGGACGTGGGCGGTCTCAAGGAGACTATCGGCAACCGTGGCACGGGAATTGTGTCTCCCGAAGCCAGTCCGGAAGCCATCCGCAAAGATATTATCCGCTACTTTTCAGACCCTGCCCTGCAGGAACGCTGCAAAAGGGCCATGCAAGAAGAGAAAGACCGGCTCAGCTGGCACCGTTTCTGCGATGCGCTGACCACCTTCGCTTCCAGCTTATAAATGAATTGTCATGAAACGACTGATTACCCTCCTGTCTTCGCTTCTGCTGCTGTGCAGCGCCACGGCCGTGGCACAGGATTATGTATCTACGCCGGTCACCCTTTCCAAGGAGAAGGTGAAACTGAACGGCAAGGTGTACCTGTCCCATGTGGTGCTGGAACGTCAGACCCTGTTCGGCATCTCCAAGGCCTATGGCGTAAGCGTGGACGACCTGTACGAAGCCAATCCTTCCCTGCGACAGACCGGCCTGCAGAAAAACGCCATCCTGCTGGTCCCCTACCGCGAAGCTGCGGAACAACAGGAAGAAAAAACCACGCAGAGCGATGGTTCCTACACGGAGCACTCCGTAAAATGGTACGAGGACATTGAGGACATTGCCCGGCGCTACGACGTAACGGTGAAGGAAATCATGGAGCTGAACAACCTGAAGAGCAAGAAGTTGAATACCCGTCAGGTGCTGCGCATCCCAGTGAAGGCGGTGGTGGCGGAAAGCCCTGCCGATTCCCTTGCCGCCCCGCTTGCTCCCGCCGCCACGGCCACCACGGCCACCGAGGTCTCCGCTCCCGAGGAAACGGCCGCGGAGAGCACCCTGCTGGACATCCGCAAGCATGAAGGCGTGGACTTCTCACTGGTGCTGCCCCTGCATGCAGGCGGCCAGACCAGCGAACTGAACATGGACTTCTACTCCGGCGTGCTCATGGCCCTGAAAGACCTGGAAGCGGAAGGAACCCAAGTGCAGGCCCATATCTATGACCTCTCGGCAGGGCTGCCTCCCACCGAAGCCCTGCTCAACAGCGACTTTGTGCTGGGCCCCGTGGCATCCCGGGATTTGGAGGCCATTCTGCAGCGGGTGGAAAACCAGGTTCCGGTCATTTCCCCGCTGGATCAGAAAGCCGCCGTACTTGCTGCTTATTACCATAATTTCATCCAGGTGCCCTGCGCCGCAGACCATCAGTACGAAGACCTGGCCCAATGGGTGAAAGAGGACACCGGCGAGGAAGACAAAGTATTCCTGATTACGGAAAAAGGCGCCAGTAACTTTACCGCTGCCGTAGCCATCCGCAGCGCCCTGGCCCGCAAGGACCTGACCTATGACATTCTCAATTACGCCATAGTGGAAGGCCGCGGCATCCCCGCCGTCCTCACGGAAAAGATGGCGCGGGAAGGACGCAACCGCGTGGTGGTGGCCTCCGAGAGCGAAGCCTTCATGGGCGACGTAGTCCGCAACCTGGGCATCATGCAGGGCAAGGGCTACGACATTGTCCTGTACGCACCCTCCAAGGTCCGCACCTTCGACACCATTGAAGGCAGCGCCTATCACGACGCGTCCCTCCACATCAGCACCGCTTACTTTGCAGACTACACCGCTCCAGAAGTTGACCGCTTTGTCAGGGCCTACCGCGCCCTGTTCCGCACGGAGCCGTCCCAGTTCGCCTTCCAGGGATATGACGTCACCCGCTACTTTGTCAAGGCCGTCTCCCTTCACGGAAACGCTTGGACCGGCCATCTGGCCGACGAAAAGGGAAAGGGCCTGCACACCGATTTCCTGTTTAGGGACGATGAAAACGGCAACCGGTATAATAAAGCGGTCCGTCGCATCATTTTCCAGAAAGACTATACCACCTCACTTGAAGACTAAATTGCATGGAACACGTTAAAACCCTTATTCTGGGCGGAGGCCCCGCCGGTTTCACGGCCGCCATCTATGCGGCGCGCGCCAACCTCTTCCCGGTTGTATATGAAGGCGTCCAGCCTGGCGGGCAGCTCACCACCACTACCATCGTGGAGAATTTCCCCGGATGGCCGGACGGCGTGGATGCCAATACCCTCATGGAAAACCTGCGTCAGCAGGCACGGAATTTCGGAGCCGATGTGCGCCAGGGAACCGCAACGGCCGTGGAACTGGGCCAGCGGCCCTTCCGCATCACCATCGACGCGGAAAAAGAAATTGAGGCCGATACCCTCATCATCGCCACCGGTGCCCAGGCCCGTTACCTGGGACTGCCTTCAGAAGAAAAGTACAAAGGAGCGGGCGTGAGCGCCTGCGCCACCTGCGACGGTTTCTTCTACCGCAAGCGCACCGTGGCAGTGGTAGGCGGCGGCGACACCGCCTGCGAAGAAGCGCTGTACCTGGCCGGCCTGGCCAAAAAAGTTTACATGATTGTGCGTCGCGACGTATTCCGCGCCTCCAAAATCATGCAGGAGAAAGTGCTCGCCAAGGACAACATCGAGGTGCTGTGGAACTGCAATACGCAGGAAGTTCTGGGCGACGCCATGGGAGTTACCGGCGCCCGTCTGCTGCGCAAGGACGGCACGGTGTTCGATATTGCCATCGACGGATTCTTCCTGGCCATCGGGCACACCCCCGCATCGGCCCTCTTTGCGCCCTGGCTCAAGCTGGACCAGGCCGGCTACATTGTAACGGAAGGCAAAAGCTCGGAGACCAGCGTTCCCGGTGTGTTCGCCGCCGGCGATGTCCAGGACCCGCGTTACCGCCAGGCCGTCACCGCCGCCGCTTCCGGCTGCATGGCCGCCCGCGATGCCGAGAAATTCCTCCTGGAGCACGTAAATTAACAGAGCATGAGAAAAGTCACCTATATCGCAGCCCTGGGCGCATTGCTGCTGACGGCCTTTGCCTGCAAATCCCAGTACGAGGTCCTGCTTTCATCCAGCGATGTCAACGCCAAATACGACGCTGCCATGAATTACTTCCAGAAAAAGAAGTACCAGAAAGCCGCCCAGCTGTTTGAGTCCATGGCCGTACTCACCAACGGCACCGCCCGGGACGACACGGTCCAGTACTACTGGGGCCTGTCCAATTACCGCAACCGGGACTACTATACGGCCGAATCCAACTTCGCTCGCTTTACGCAGGACTTTCCCCAAAGCCCTTTTCACGCCGAGGCCCGCTTCTACCGGCTGGACTGCCTGTACCGCGCCACCCTCCGCTGGGAACTGGACCAGACGCCCACCCGCTCCTGCATGGCGGCCATCATGGAATATATGCGGGAAAATCCGGAAGATGCAGGCCACCTGGAGGCCTGCCGCCGCATGATGGCGGACCTGCAGGACCGCCTGGACCGCAAGGACTATGAAGCCGGCAAGCAGTATTACCGCATGGAAGACTACCCCGCCGCGCGCACCAAACTGCGGAATGTCCTCAAGGCCAACGCAGACAACAATTACCGCGAGGACGTCCTGTACTATACGGCCATGGCTTCCTACCACTACGCCCGCCTGAGCGTATGGCAGAAACAGAAGGAACGCTACATGGTGTTTGTCGATGACTACCTTAATTTTATAGGAGAGTATCCGGAATCGCACTACCGCAAGGAACTGGACGACCACTACAGGCAGGTGCAAAAGATTTTGGAAAAAAATAATTGAAACTCCCGGCCACAGTGCCGGGTATTTAATATAGATAACGAATTATTGAAAATGGATAGCAAGAAGAAAATTCCCGTAAACACGGTAACCCGTGACATCAAGAACCTGGCCGCCCCTACCGGCAACATCTATGAATCGGTGGTCATCCTGTATAAGCGCGCCAACCAGATTGCCATGGCGGAGAAGAAAGAACTCACCAAAAAGCTGGAAGAGTTCCGCAACGACCGCGACACCATGGAAGAAGTGTTTGAGAACAAGGAGCAGATTGAAATCTCCAAATACTACGAGCGCCAGCCCAAACCGGACCTGGTAGCCATTTACGAATTCGAAAACGGAGACCTGTTCTATCGCAAAGCCCAGAACGAGAACCCTATCGACATTAGCAAGGACGAATAATGCTCTACAGTCTCTCCGTCTCCAATTATATTCTCATCGGCTCTCTGGAAACCACGTTTCCGGAGGGTTTGGTTATTATAAGCGGAGAAACCGGAGCTGGCAAATCCATCCTCCTGGGGGCCCTGTCCCTGGTGCTCGGCGCCAAGGCCGATGCCGGTATGGTGGGGCCGCTGCAGGACCACTGCGTGGTAGAGGCGGAATTCAGCATGGACGCCCCGGTGCGGGAAATCCTGGAACGGGCAGACCTTCCCTGCCAGGGCGACCGCCTGCTCCTGCGCCGTACCGTTGCCAGTAGCGGACGCTCACGCTCATTTGCCAATGACGAACCCGTGAGCGTAAGCGTGCTGCAGGAGTTGAGCGCCCACCTGGTGGATATCCACTCCCAGCACCAGACGCTGCGTCTGCAGGACGAGCGTTTCCGCATGGAAGCACTGGACCTGTGGGCCGGATGCAACCATCTGCGTCAGGACTGCGGACGTGCCTGGAACGCACTGGCAGAAGGGAAACGCAAGTTGAGCGACCTGGAACAGCGGCTTGCCCAGGCCCGCGACCAGCAGGAATTCAACAGCGCCCGCTGGGAACGGCTGGAAAAAGCCCATTTACAGGAAGGCGAACTGGAAGCGCTGGAAGCGGAGCAAAAGCAACTGGCGCATGCGGAGGAAATTAAGGAGACGCTCTGCGCTGCAGAGAATCTGCTGGCACCGGAGAACGGAGAAGCGCTCACCGGACAGCTGCGGGAAGCCGCCAAATGGCTGAACAAAGCCAGCCGCTTCATTCCCTCGCTGGAAACGCTGGAAGAAAGGCTTACGTCCGCCCGCCTGGAGCTGGACGACATCGCCCAGGAAATAGCCCGTGTGAATGCTGCAACGGAAGCCTCTCCCCGACGGCTGGAAGAAGTGGAAGAACGGCTGTCCCTGCTATACAGTCTGATGCAGAAACACGGCGTTGGCAGCGTGACGGAGCTCATTGCCCAACGGGACCAGCTGCAATCCCTGGTACTGGATGCCACGGGGCTGGAAACAGAGGTGCAGGAGGCCCGGAAAGAAGTGGAAACGCTCCGGGAAGGCCACTTCGCCCTTTGCCATGCCCTGCAGGAGAAACGGGCCCGCGCGGCCGGCGCTTTCGGCAGTGCCATCGAGGCCCAGCTGCATGGCCTGGACCTGGACCATGCCCTGTTTCAGGTACGTCTGGAGGAGACGACGCCGGGCGCAGACGGAAGCGACACCGTCCGTTTCCTCTTCTCGTCCACCGGCCATGCACCCTCCGACGTGGCTAAGACGGCGTCGGGCGGCGAGCTTTCCCGCATCATGCTGGGCCTGAAAGCGGTCATGGCCCGTTTTACGCAAATGCCCACGCTGGTTTTTGACGAGATCGACACCGGTGTTTCCGGCAGTACGGCCGACAAAATGGGCTCGCTGGTATGCGCCATGGGAAAAGACATGCAGGTGTTTGCCATTACACACCTGCCGCAGGTGGCCGCCAAGGGAAATGCCCATTACCTGGTTTCCAAAACGGACGGCGTCACCTCCGTGCGGGCCCTGGACGCCGACGGCCGGGTACAGGAACTGGCCCGGATGCTTTCCGGCGCCCACATTACGCCTGAAGCCGTAGCCAATGCCCAAGCCCTTTTAAAACAATAGCCCATGATGACCCAGGACGAATTCCGGAGCCACCTCCGCCGACACAAACTCAGAGCCACGCGGCAACGCATCGCTGTCCATGAAGTGATGATGGACCTGGGCCATGCATCGGCCGACATGGTCAGCGAAGAACTGGCCCGGCGCGGCTCCCACGTCACAACGGCATCGGTCTATAACATCCTGTCCCAACTGGCGGACTACCGGATTTACAGCCGGCGCATGTCGGCCACCAACAAGATGTTCTTCGACATCAACAATACGCACCATATCCACCTGTACGACCGCGAGAATCACACCTACCGGGACCTGGTGGATGACGAACTGCAGAATTTGGTGAACGCCCACCTGAAACGGCGTCGGTTCAAGGGTTATACTGTAGAAGACATTGACATTCAGTTTGTCGCCCGTCCCACCCGTAAAAACAAAAACGCATGAAACGAATCCTTCTTCCCCTATTATGCTGCCTGATGGCCGTATCCTGCCTCAAGGAAGACACGTTCAGCATTCAAGGATACCAAGATTTTGCCACGGCCTACCAGGGTAAGCTGGTTACCGACAACGGATTAAGCCTCACCATTGTCAAGAACGAGAGCGGCAATGAAAAATGGAAGAACGAGGGCGAGCGCTTTCTGATCCTCTGCGATATCCTGAACCGCAACCTGGAAACCACGCTGAAAGGCGTGCAGGATGTTGACATCGTGCATCCCGTTCCCTATACGGAGTCGGAGGATGAGCCCGACGATCCCGTGGACGTATTCAACCACAGCATCAGCGGCGGTTACATCAACCTGGCCATGAACGTGTTCGGAGACCCTTCCGGCGACAAGGACCATCTGATAACCTTTTATTATACGGCCAACAAGATGCAGGACGAATTCACCTTCTATGTGCTGCACCAGGGCAACCACGAGAGCCCGGCATATATGGACGAGAAGAAGCTGGAAACCAAGAATTTCTTTTTCAGCATCCCCCTTTGGGACCTGCTGAAAAAGAATACCCCCACCAAGCTTAATCTGTGCCTGTACCAGCTCAAGAAAGACGCCGCCGGCAAATACACCGTGGAGAAGAACACCTATCCCCTCCACACCGGCAGCATAGTGCTATAAAAAAGCCCTCCTGCAAGGGGAGGGATTTAGGGATGGAATAACGTTGAGCTCACTTGCGAAGCGTTAGCCCTGCGCGTTAGTGCCACTTGGGGTGGATGATGGGGCTCGAACCCACGACACTCGGAACCACAATCCGATGCTCTACCGACTGAACTACATCCACCATGTTTGGGACTGCAAATGTACGGATTTTTTCTTTGATTCCAAAAATATTTTGCGGTGGATGTCAGAAAAAGCAATCATCGGTACTTTTTCAAAGAATTATTGCTACATTTGTGGATACGCAAATAAGTAAATACCCTATATGGCAAAACGTGAAATCAAGTTTTCCCTGGTGTACAGGGACATGTGGCAGAGCTCCGGGAAATACGTGCCCCGGGTGGATCAGTTGGTAGAGGTGGCACCCGCCATCATCGACATGGGCTGTTTTGACCGCGTGGAAACCAACGGCGGCGCCTTCGAGCAGGTGAACCTCCTGTTTGGCGAGAACCCCAACAAGGCCGTGCGCGCCTGGACGGCTCCGTTCCACAAGGCCGGCATCCAGACCCACATGCTGGAACGCGGCCTCAACGCCCTGCGCATGAATCCGGTTCCGCTGGACGTGCGCGAACTCATGTTCAAGGTGAAGAAAAAACAGGGGACAGACATTGCCCGTTCCTTCTGCGGCCTCAACGACCACCGCAACCTGAAGGGTTCCGTCATCGGCGCCAAAAAAGGCGGTATGATTTCACAGGTGGCCCTGTCCATCACCTACTCCCCCGTACACACCGTCGCTTATTATATGGATATAGTAGATAAGGTGGTGGAATACGGGGCCGATGAGATTTGCCTCAAGGACATGGCCGGCATCGGCCGTCCCAACCTGCTGGGAGAGCTGGTGACCGACATCAAGAAGAAATATCCGCACATCAAGGTGCAATACCACGGCCACACGGGTCCCGGCTTCTCGGTGGCCTCCATGCTGGAAGTGGCCCGCGCCGGTGCAGACTACCTGGACGTGGCCGTAGAGCCCCTCTCCTGGGGCAAGGTGCATCCGGACGTCATCACCATCCGTGAAATGCTCCGCTGCGACGGCTTCCTGGTGAAGAACCTGAACATGGATGCCTACATGGAAGTGCGCCGCCTTACGCAAAAATTCATCGATGATTTCCTGGGATACTGGATTAATCCTTCCAACAAGCACATGACCTCCCTGCTGGTGGGCTGCGGCCTGCCCGGCGGCATGATGGGCTCCATGATGGCGGACCTGAAAGGCTTCCAGGGCGCCATCAACGCCGCCCAGCGCGCCCACGGCCGCCCGGAAATAAGCCTGGACACCCTCATGGTGAAACTCTTCGAGGAAGTGGAATACGTATGGCCGCGCCTGGGTTACCCGCCGCTGGTGACGCCGTTCAGCCAGTATGTGAAGAACACCGCCCTGATGAACCTGTTCAACATGCTCAATGACAAGCCGCGCTGGACCACCATCGACAAGGATACCTGGGGCATGATCCTGGGACACATGGGCAAACTGCCCGGAGAACTGGCGCCGGAAATCGTAGCCCTGGCCAAGGAAAAGGGCCTGGAGTTCACCACCGGCAATCCGCAGGACAACTACCCGGACGAGCTGCCCAAGTTCCGCAAGATGATGGACGAGGAAGGCTGGGACTACGGCGAGGACGACGAAGAACTCTTCGAGCTGGCCATGCACGAGCGCCAGTACCGCGACTACCGCAGCGGCATTGCCAAAGAACGCTTCAACAAGGAACTGGAAGAGCTCAAGGCCAAGGCCGGCGCCCCCATCATAGTGGAACGCCCGGTGGTGGAAATGCCCAAGTTCAGTATAGAGGACTATACCGCCCGCTATCCCAAGGCCACGCCCGTGCAGAGCCCCGTCAAGGGCCAGTTGCTCTGGGAAGTGGACGTGGACGATGCCTCCAAGGCGCCCGTGGTGGGCAAGCAGGTGAAAGCCGGCGAGGTGGTGGGCCACGTGCAGACGTATTATGGTATCGAAGACCTGGTTGCCGCCGTGGACGGACAGTTTGTGGCCGTACTGGGCCAGCAGGGAGAGGCCGTTCAAAAAGGCGAAATCGTTGCTTTTTTACAATAAAAATCGGTAGAAACAGCAAAAAATCATGTGAAACAACACAATCTTTTTTACGATTGTGTTGTTTTTCATTTTTATGTCGTATCCTTGCGGCATGAAAATTTTGGACATGTGCCCGGATGAGCGGCCCCGGGAGAAGATGCGCCAACGCGGCGCAAAGGCCCTTTCCAATGCCGACTTGCTGGCCATCCTGCTGGGCAGCGGGACCGGCGGACGGAGTGTGATTGACGTAGCCCAGGAGCTCATGGTGAGCGCGGGCGGACGCGTAAGCCTGCTGGGCGCCATGCCCCTGGAAAGACTGGTGAGCCACAAAGGCGTGGGAGAGGCCCGCGCCGTCACCATCGCCGCCGCCCTGGAATTGGGACGGCGCGCCTTCGAGGAGCTGGCCATCGTGGACAAGCGTTCCATCACTTCCCCGGAGCTGGTCTATCAGCTCATGCTGCCCCAGCTCAAGAACCTGGACCACGAGGAATGCTGGGTGCTGTACCTGAACCGGGCCAACTACCTTATAGGCAAGGAAATGATTACTTCCGGGTCCTTGGAAAGCACGCTCATCGACACCGGACGCATTCTCCGCAAGGCCATCGAAAAACAATGTTCCTATGTAATCCTGGTGCACAACCACCCTTCCGGATCCCCCCGCCCCGGACAGGCGGACATTTACCAGACGGAGGTGCTCCGCAAGGCGCTCTCCGCCGTGGAAATCCGCCTGGCGGACCACGTGGTAATTGCCGAGGATGCCTTCTACTCCTTCAACGAGGAAAGGATTGGCAGGTCGAGATAATGCTGCCGTATCCAAAATTATTGCTATCTTTGTAGTTGCACCAGAAAAACTGCAAGCGTATGAAAGTCATAAACCTTGGAGAAAAGAACACCATTCTGAACACTTATGTGGCAGAAATCCGCGACGCACGCATCCAGAAGGACAGCATGCGTTTCCGCACCAACCTGGAACGCGTAGGCTGCGTGTTCGGCTATGAAATTTCCAGGACGCTGGACTATTCGGAAAAGGATGTCACCACGCCCCTGGCCGTGGCCCGGGTTTCCACCCCGGACACCCAGCTGGTGGCAGCCGCCATCCTCCGGGCAGGCCTGCCGCTGCAGAATGGCCTGCTGCGTGTGTTCGACCATGCGGAAAGCGCCTTCCTTTCCACCTTCCGCAAGTCCGGAAAGGGAGACTACTTCAAGGTCTTTGCCGACTATTGCACTTGTCCGTCCCTGGAAGGGAAAACCCTCATTGTAGCAGACCCCATGCTGGCCACCGGCGCCTCCATGGAGAGCGCCCTGCTAAAACTGGAGGAAGAGGGCGGTGAAGCCGCAGTCATCCATATGGTCTGCCCGGTGGCCAGCCGCTACGCCGTGGACCAGCTGCAGCAGAAACTGGACAACAAATACACCCTTTGGGTGGCCGCCATCGACGAAGAACTCACCAGCCACAATTACATTATCCCCGGTCTGGGAGACGCCGGCGACCTTGCCTATGGAGGAAAACGATGAAGAAAGCGTATATCGAGACCTACGGGTGTCAGATGAATGTCAATGACACCGAAGTTATTTTTTCCATCCTGGCCCGGGCGGGATACGCCCGCACGGAGCAAATGGAGGAGGCAGACCTGATCATGGCCAACACCTGCTCCATCCGCGACAACGCGGAGCAGCGCATCTGGGGCCGCATAGACGTGTTCCAGCAGCAGCGGAAAACCCGCCCCGGCACCCTGGTGGGCATTGTGGGCTGCATGGCGGAACGCCTGAAAGACAAACTGTTGGACACCCGCAAGGTGGACCTGGTGGTGGGGCCGGACGCCTACCGTTCCCTCCCCCGCCTGCTGGAGGCCATCTCCCCGGAACACCCACAAATCGACGTCCTTCTTTCCCGTGACGAGACCTACGCGGACATTACGCCGGTACGCACGGACAAGAACGGCATATCGGCCTTTATATCCATCATGCGCGGGTGCAACAACGTATGCTCCTATTGCGTAGTGCCTTACACCCGGGGCGCGGAACGTTCCCGTGACGCCCATTCCATTGTCCGGGAGGCCTGCGACGTGTACCGGAAAGGCTACCGGGAAGTGACGCTGCTGGGGCAGAACGTGGACAGCTACCTGTGGAAGAGTGAAACGGAAAGCGTGAACTTCGCCGGCCTGCTGGAACAGGTGGCCGCCGTGGCGCCGGACCTGCGCGTACGTTTTGCCACGTCCCACCCCAAGGACATCAGCGACGAGGTCATTTACACCATGGCCGCCCATCCCAATATCTGCCACCACATCCACCTGCCCGTCCAGAGCGGCAGTTCACGGATGCTGGACAAGATGCGCCGCAAATATGACCGTGAATGGTACCTGGAGCGGGTGGCCAAAATCCGCAGCGTAATGCCGGACTGCGGCCTCACGACGGACGTCATCGCAGGGTTCTGCTCGGAAACGGAGGAGGACCATGCCCAGACCCTCAGCCTCATGGAGCAGGTGGGCTTCGACTGGGCCTTCATGTTCGCCTACTCGGACCGTCCCGGCACCCTGGCCAACCGCACCATGCAGGACGATGTCCCTGCAGATGTCAAGAACCGGCGCCTGAACGATATCATCGCCCTGCAGAACCGGAAATCCCTGGAACGCTACCGTGCCATGATAGGCAAGGAAGTGGAAGTGCTTATTGAAGGGCCTTCCAAACGGGATCCGGCACAGCTGTGCGGACGTGCCTCCAACAACATGATGTGCGTCTTTCCCGCAGAAGGCAGAAAAGCCGGCACCTATACCACCGTCACGGTTGTGGACAGCACCTCCGCCACCCTTATCTGCAAATAGAAAATTTTCATTACCTTTGTGTCCGTGAAACGGTTTAAACATATCGGTCTTGTTTTTGCCGCAGCCCTCATGCTGTGCAGCTGCGGCGTTTCCAAGGTGAAAGACATCTCCATTTCGTCCGTAGGGATTGCGTATATCGTTCCCACCTCCATACGCTCGGTGGACGCCAAGTTACTGCTGGGGATAGACAATCCCGCCCGGAGTTTTGCCGTACAGGACATCTCCGGCGTCATCCGGTATCAGGACAAGGATATCGCCCATTTTATCACGGGCGGCATGGAATTGGAAGGGAAGAGCAATCAGGTCTATGAACTGCCCTGCACCGTTACCCTCGCGGACGGTGTTTCCATCCTGGAAGTGCTGGTCATTGCCTCCAAAGGTTCCCTGCATGGGCTCACGGCCGATGTTGACATTCAGGCCGCCCTCAGGAAAAACGGCCTCCTCAAGGCGCCCTACCATTTTAAGAACCTGGATATTTCCCGATTTACCAAGTAAACAATGAAACGTTTCTTCATCATATTGTCCGTCCTCCTGATGCACGCAGGCATGGCCTGGGCGCAGGACACCACCCGTGTGGCCCCTGTGGACTCCACCCTGGTTGGGAAAGACATTCTCACCCTGCTGGGGCCCGGCGTTTCGGTGGACCAGACCACCCCCGTACACCAGGCGTTGCAAAACTATGTGTTAGACAATGCGGAAAAACCCATTTCCGGGTATCGTATCCGCGTTTTTTACGACAATGGACCGCAGGCCCGCGACAAGAGCGAAGCCGTTGAGCAATTGCTCAAGAAACAGTTCCCGGAAGTATTGGTGTACCGCTCGTTCGAAAGCCCTAACTACAAAGTGAGCATCGGCGATTTCCGTACCAAGGACGAGGCGCTGCGCATTTACAACGCCCTCAAGGGAACGTACCCCACCGCCTTCATTATCAAGGAAAGTATCAATTACCCCCGCTAAGCCATGGCTGCCATCAAACAGGGACTCGAGCAGAAGATGCAGCAAAAGCTGTCACCGCTTCAGATTCAGACCATCAAGCTGATAGAGATGCCGGTGCAGGCCCTGGAGCAGCATGTCCGGGAGGTACTGAACGACAATCCCGTCATTGACGACAACCCGCAGAAAGGCGAAGACGAGCCCCGCGACGTGTCCATTTCCGAGGTGGAAGAAAAAGAGCAGAGCGGCGGCTCCCTGGAGGAGAACTACGGACCGCAGGACGATGACATCCCGTCCTACAACCTCCATGTGAATAACTGGGGCAAAGACGAACGCCCGGAATACAACACCTTCTCCGTCAAGCAGAGTTTCACCCAAAGCCTCCTGGAGCAGCTGGGATACCGCAATCTCACGGAGCACCAGCGCTCGGTAGCCTCCTTTATCATCGGTTCCCTGGACGACGACGGCTACCTGCGCCGCGACATTGAATCGCTGGTGGATGACCTGGCATTCCGCGCCGGCGTGGAATCCACGGCAGAGGAAGTGGAGCAGATGCTCAAGGTGATTCAGGAGTTCGAGCCCTCCGGCGTGGGCGCACGGGACCTTCGGGAATGTCTTCTCCTTCAACTGGAAGACAAGAAGCGTACGCCGTCCATCGACAATGCCATCCGGGTACTCCGGGACCAGTTCGATGCCTTCAAGAACCGGCATTTCTCCAAAATCATGAGCCGGCTGCACCTGAATGAGGATGAGATGAAGGCGGTGCTGGAAGAAATCCGCCGCCTGAATCCCTCTCCCGGCGGCCAGATAGACGACTCCTACAACGACCAGGCCCAGCAGGTAGTACCGGACTTCCGCCTGGACTATGAAAACGGCCAGCTGCTGCTGAGCATGCCGCGCTTCAGTATCCCGGAACTGCGCATCAACCAGAAATATTCGGAGATTATGGAGACCGGCCGCCTGTCGGACAACAAGGCCGACAAAGACGCCGCCAGCTTCGTGAAGCAGAAAATAGACTCCGCCAAGTGGTTCATCGAGGCCCTGCGCCAGCGTCAGAACACCTTGGAGAGCACCATGCGGGCCATCATCGACTATCAGCACGACTATTTCATCGACGGAGATGAGAGCTCCTTACGGCCCATGGTTCTCAAGGACATTGCGGAAATCACCGGCTTTGACATTTCCACCATCTCCCGCGTGGTGAACAGCAAGTGGATTGAAACCCACTTTGGCATTTTCCCGCTTAAATACTTCTTCTCCGAAGGCCTGGAAAACAGTGACGGTGAGGAAGTTTCCACCCGCGAAATCAAAAAGGCCCTGCGCGAAATGGTGGACGGAGAAGACAAGCACAATCCGCTTACAGACGACGAACTGGTGGACGGGCTGGCCGCCAAGGGCTACAAGGTGGCCCGCCGCACCATCGCCAAGTACAGGGCCCTCCTGGACATTCCCAAAGCCCGCCTCCGCAGGGAACTTTAATTCCATTTCCCGTTACATCCCCTCTCATCCTTGAAATCGACCTGTTTCAAGGATGACAAGCTTGTTTTGCCCGTATCGTCCTCATTTTGAGCGTTTTTTGAGGACGAGAAAGGGGTTGCGCACTTCCTTCTCAAAAAATTGTGGAAAATTTTGGAAAATTGTGTAATAAAATGGAAAAGTTTTGCTACCTTTGTATCCAAGCGTGAAAGTATTAAGTTTAACGATGGTCAGATTTTACGGAACAGCCAATGGAAAAGTGGACGACAAGGGGCGCGTAGTGCTCCCTGCCGCCTTCCGTGACGCCATGGTGCGCGGCGGTTCCGAGAACATGACCCTCATCGTAAAGAAGAACGTTCAGCAGTGCTGCATCGACCTGTTCTCCGCAGAAGAATGGGAGACCCGGAGCGAGAAAGTGCTGAGCGGAATCGACCCGGAACTCAATACGGAGGACGCTGACTTTTGGACCAAGTACAATGACGGCGTTTACACCCTGGTTCCGGACGGAAAACTGGGCCGGCTGAACATCCCGTCAGAGCTGCTTGAAAGTGCAGGAATTACCAAAGAGGTAGTGTTCGGTGGCGTGGGCTACAAGCTCCAGATTTGGAATCCGGAGACGCGCAAGGCCAGTCTTCTGAGCGATGAAAAGTTCAAAAAGACCGCTTCAGAGCTATCCTCCAGAAACAAATAAGGAGGAAGCCGGAATGTCAGACTATCATATCCCTGTGCTCCTTGCGGAAAGTGTTTCCGCATTGGTCACAAACCCCGATGGAATATATGCAGATGCCACTTTCGGAGGCGGTGGGCACACCGCTGCCATACTTTCACGCTTACATGATGGCGGAAAGCTCATCGCTTTCGATCGTGACGCTGAAGCCCTGGCCAACGCGCCCAAGGACGCGCGGCTTACGCTGATTCACAACAACTTCCGCTTCATTGAGAACTATGCGGAGGAATTGAGGAGATCCCTCGACTTCGCTCGGGATGACAAGGAAGGAGCTCGGGATGACAAGGAAGGGCCGGCCATCTTCGATGGCGTACTGGCGGACCTGGGTGTATCCAGCCACCAGTTCGACACGGCCGGCCGCGGATTCAGCTTCCGCTTCGAGGAAGCGCCGCTGGACATGCGCATGAACCAGCAGGCCCGTCTGACGGCGGAGGAAGTGGTGAACAGCTACGGAGAGGCAGAGCTGGAACGTATCCTGCGCCTGTACGGCGAGGTGGACGGCGCCCGTAACATGGCCCGCCTCATTGTGACGGCCCGCACCCAGGCGGCGCTCCACACCACCGGCGACCTGGACCGCGCCATTGCCAGAATGCTGCCCAAAAATGCGGAGCACAAGGTGCTGGCCAAGGTATATCAGGCCCTCCGCATTGAGGTGAACCAGGAAATGCGCGCCCTGGAGAAATTCCTGGACGGCGCCACCCGCAGCCTGAAACCGGGCGGAAGGCTGGTGGTCATCACCTACCACAGCCTGGAAGACCGCATGGTGAAAAACTTCATCAAGACGGGCAATGTGGATGGGCAGCAACGCAAGGACGCATTCGGACGCATGGATACCCCCCTGGAGGCCGTGAACCGCAAACCCATCGTCCCGCAGGAAAGTGAAATTCAGCGGAATACCCGCGCCCGCAGCGCGAAGCTCCGTATCGCGGAAAGGAGGAGCGGCCTATGAACCTGAGTACCCTTTGGGAAGGCGTCAAAAATGCCTTCCGCGCCCTGAGAAACGGCGAGTTCCTGCTCCGTATCCGCGCCGACAAATATTACATGCACATCATGTACCTGTTCCTGCTGATGTGGGTGACCATCCTGCTGAGCCTGCAGGTGGACAAGACGCTCACCAAAGCCGGGGACAACCAGGCCGCGATTGACCAGCTGCGCATCCACCATGCAGAGAAAGAAGCCGCTTTGGTGATTCTGCACAGCGCATCGGCCGCCGAGACAAGACTGAAAGAACTGGGCGTGAACCTGACCCTGCCGCAGGAACCCGCCACCGTGATTAAGAGAAAATGAGCCGCAAACAGAGCGAAATACAGGACACCATAGAAAACCGCGACCGAATCCACGTGGTTATGTTCTTCCTGTCCATGCTGTTCCTCTTCCTCGGAATAGCCATCCTGGTGCGCATCATGCACATCCAGGCCACCTATACCGTGGACGAAAAGGTCATCAACCTTTTCCGGCCGATCGTGCAAAAGCACATCGACTACCCTGTACGCGGTAAAATCCTGGCCACCGACGGACGTCCGCTGGCCATATCGGCCCCGCTGTATGATATCTATATGGACTGCACGGTGCGCAAGGCCGACTATGTGGAAACCGGGAAAGACAGCCTGGAACGCGCCTGGCAGAACAAGGCCCGCGAGTTGTCCGTGTACCTGAGCAACGAGTTCCGTGACAAGAGTGCCGAGGCCTATGCCAAAGCCATCCTGGACGGACGCGCACGCGGTGCCAAATACCTGCGCATCCAGCGCAACGTGGACCTGAGCACCCTGGAGAAAGTGAAAACCTTCCCGCTGTTCAAGGAAGGGCCTTACACCGGCGGTTTCATTGTGGAGAAGCATGAGGAGCGCATTTACCCGTACGACTCCCTCGCCCGCCGTGTCATCGGCTATGTAAAAGAGCAGAACCGGATTGGCCTGGAGTCCAGCTTCGACAGCGAGCTCCACGGCCGGGAAGGTTACGAGTGGCGCCGCGTCACGGACAACAAGCGCTGGGTGCGCGACCTGGACTCCACGCAGGTAAAGGTAGAGGACGGCAACGACATCCGCACCACCCTCAACGTGGACTTCCAGGACATTGCCGACAAAGCGCTCCGCGCCCAAATCCAGGCCGATGACGAGGTCCGTGCCGGTATCTGCATCATCATGGAAGCCAAGACCGGCGCCATCCGGGCCATGGTGAACCTCTCCCGCGGCGAGACGCCCCAAACCGTCCTTTGGGAAAGGGATAACCTGATTCTGCGCGAAGTGGGCGAACAAGGTTCCGTCATGAAAACGGTCACCCTGGTTTCGCTGGTGGAAGACGGCTACGTAAAAACGTTGGAGCAGACGCTGCCCACCAACAACGGCTTTGTTCCGGGCGGCTATAACCAGGACGTCCATATTCTTGACTACCAGCGGGAAACCGGCCGGCGCGACATCAGCGTCATGCACGGCTTCGAGATTTCCTCCAACTACGTATTCACCTGGCTGGCAGAGACTTATTACGGCAAAAAGCCGCAGGAGATGTTCGACCACCTTTACTCCTACCGCTTTGGAGAAGCGTTCGACTTTGACATCACCGGCATGGGAACGCCCGTCATCAACCGGCCCGGAACGCCCGGCTGGTCCAAGACCACCCTGGGAACCACGGCATACGGCTACAGCGTGGCTGTGACGCCCCTTCACATCGCTACGTTCTACAATGGCATCGCTAACAAGGGCCGCATGATGAAACCCTATCTGGTGGAAAGCGTGGAAAAGGACGGGAAAGTGCTCAAACGCTTCGAGCCCAGCGCCCTGAACAGCAGCATCTGCTCCCAGGCAACGGCCGATACGGTGACGCGCGCCCTCCGTTCCGTGGTGAACGAAGGTACCGCCACACGCCTGAAGAACGCCAAACTGCCGGTCGCAGGAAAAACCGGGACGGCCCGCGTAGTGCTCTCGCCCAAGGAAAAGGGCAAAAGCGGGGACCCCTACAGCGACGAGTATGGCAGGAAGAAATTTCAAGGCACGTTTGTCGGGTTCTTCCCTGCCGACGCCCCCAAATATACCATCCTGGTGACGGTCTATTCCTACCCGTCCCACCGGAACTTCTATGGCGGCACCAAACCAGCCCTGGCCGTCCGCGAGATTGTGGATAAGCTCTATGCCCTGGACGGAGAATGGGATGCAAGCATCAAGCCCACGGTGGCACTGCCGCAGATGGAGAAAGACATTGAGCTGAAGCCCGGCACTGTGCCGGATTTGAAAGGATACGGCCTCAAGGATGCCCTGTACGCCCTGGAATCGCTGGGCATGCGCTGCCTTTACGAAGGGAGCGGTCACGTCACCGGGCAGTCCCCCGCCCCCGGCACCAAAGCCAAAACCGACCAAATTGTAAAACTGACGCTGAAATAATGAAACTGAGCGAAATCATACGCGATACCGATGCCACCATCCTGCATGGCCATCCTGATACGGAAATCACCAGCCTGTGCTGCGACTCCCGGAAAGTAACGTCGGGCAGCCTGTTCTTTGCCGTGAAAGGTTATGCCAGCGACGGTCATGCCTACATTCCGCAGGCCCTTGAAAAGGGCGCTGCCGCCGTAGTTGACGGCAGCCGGCAGGCAATGGCCCTGGCGGCCGATGCCTTTTACGGCCATCCGTCCGGACAGCTTACCCTGGTGGGCATCACCGGGACCAACGGCAAAACCACCACGGTAACGCTGCTGTACAACCTGTTCCGGAACCTGGGCTACTCCTGCGGCCTGCTCTCCACCATCGCCAATTATGTAGATGATGAGCGCCTGGAGACGGAAAACACCACCGTAGATCCCATCACCCTGAACAGCCTGCTCTCCCGCATGGTGGAAAAAGGCTGCGAATACTGCTTCATGGAAGTGAGTTCAATCGGCGTGGAACAGGACCGCGTAACCGGCCTGGAATTCAAGCTGGGCATCTTCTCCAACCTCACCCACGACCACCTGGACTACCACAAGACCTTCGCCGAGTACCTCCGCTGCAAGAAGCTGTTCTTTGACCGGCTGCCCCAGAGCGCCATCGCCCTTGTCAATGACGATGACCGCAATGGTCAGGTAATGGTGCAAAACACCAAGGCACAGGTAGTTACCTACGCCGTACAGGGCCTGGCGGACCATACGGCCCGCATCCTGGAACAGAACTTCGACGGCATGCTGCTGAGGATAGACGGGACTGAGACCTGGTGCCGCCTCATCGGCCGCCACAACGCCTACAACCTGCTGGCCATTTACAGCGCCGCTGTGTGCCTAGGCGCAGATCCCACGGAAACGCTGGTGGCCCTCTCCCGCCTGGAAAGCGCTCCCGGACGCATGGAGAACCTGAACGGTCCCAAGGACCTGGCGGTGATTATAGACTATGCCCACACGCCCGACGCCTTGGAAAACGTACTGGAAACGCTTCGGGACATTGCCCCGGAACGCCCCCTGATTTGCCTCTTCGGCTGCGGCGGAGACCGCGACAAGACCAAACGTCCGGAGATGGCGCAGGTGGCCCAGAAGAAAGCCGACCGCATCATCATCACCTCCGACAACCCCCGCACGGAGGAACCGGAGGCCATCATTGCCGACATCCGCGCCGGCCTGGACATCAAGGGACGCGCCAAGTCCCTGGTCATCACCGACCGTCGTGAGGCCATCCGCACAGCCATCCTTACGGCCCCGGAAGGCGCCACCATCCTGCTGGCCGGGAAGGGGCACGAGACCTACCAGATTATAGGCCATACCAAAAACCATTTTGACGAAAAAGAAATTGTAGCTGAAACCTTTAAACTGCTTGCCCAATGATTTATCATTTGTTCCAATATCTGGAATCCGCAGGGATAGACTTCCCTGGAATCGGCCTCATGCATTACCTGTCGTTCCGCGCTATGCTGGCGGCGGTGACGGCTGTACTGGTTTCCATGCTGGCGGGAAAAAGCATCATCCGCCGTCTGCAGCTGCTGCAGATTGGCGAGACGGTACGCGACCTGGGCCTGGAAGGGCAGATCCAGAAGAAAGGGACCCCTACCATGGGCGGCATCATCATCATCGTCTCCATCCTGAGCGGCGTCCTGCTGTTCTGCGACCTCACCAACATTTACGTGGACCTGCTCATCCTGAGTACCCTCTGGTGCGGTGCACTGGGTTTTGCCGACGACTATATCAAGGTGTTCAAGCACAACAAGGAAGGCATGTCCGAGCACGGAAAACTCATCGGCCAGGTGCTGCTGGGCCTCATAATCGGCCTTACCGTCTGGATGAGCCCGAACATCGTGGTCCGGGAAAAAGTGGCCGTGAAAACCAGCGTGGAACATACCCTGGAAACGGAAACCACCGTCACCAGCGGCCGCTACGTGGAAGAAGATGTGGTGAAAAGCACCAAAACCACCATCCCGTTCGTGAAGAACCACGAGTTTGACTACCGCTGGCTGTCGCCGGTGAAAGGCGCCTGGGGATGGTATTTCAAATGGGCCATTTACGTGCTCATGATTGTCCTGGTCATCACTGCCTGCTCCAACGGGACCAACCTGACCGACGGTCTGGACGGCCTGGCGGCAGGAACCTCGGCCATCGTGGGCGTCGTACTGGGCGTCATGGCCTGGCTGGGCGGCAACCTCATCGACTCCAACTTCCTCAATATCATGTATATTCCGGGGTCGGGAGAGATTGCCATCTTCATGAGCGCCTTCGTGGGAGCACTGATTGGCTTCCTGTGGTACAACTCCTTCCCCGCCCAGGTGTTCATGGGCGACACGGGCAGTCTGGCTATAGGCGGCATCATCGGCGTAAGCGCCGTGCTCATGCGCAAGGAACTGCTGATTCCCCTCCTCTGCGGGGTGTTCTTCGCCGAGAGCCTGTCGGTGCTTCTGCAGCGCTTCTACTTCAAGTTTACCAAGAAGAAAAAAGGCGTGGGGACCCGCATCTGGAGCATGACCCCGCTCCATCACCATTATCAGGACAAGAAGGCCCCGGACGGGCCGGTGATTTTCCCAAAACCCGTTCCGCCGCAGCACGAAGCAAAAATCACCGTGCGCTTCTGGATTGTAGGAATTATTTTGGCTGTCAGTACGTTGGCATTACTTAAAATCAGATAAAAGACGGCCGGTCAGGCCGGCCATGACGTCATTTCCGGCTTGACCGGAAATCTCAAAAAGAAAAAGATATGGCAAGAGTAGTTGTATTAGGAGGTGCAGAGAGTGGCGTGGGCGCCGCTGTTCTGGCAAAAGTAAAAGGTTTTGACGTGTTCCTGAGCGACAAGGGACAGATCAAGGAGGAATACGTGGCCCAGCTCAAGAAATGGGACATTCCCTTCGAGCAGGGGCAGCACACGGAGGAACTCATCCTGAATGCCGACGAGGTGGTGAAGAGCCCCGGCATCCCGGGAACGGTCCCCATGGTACAGAAAATCCGTGAGAAAGGCATCCGGGTGGTGTCCGAGATAGAATTTGCGGGCCGATACGACAGCGCAAAGAAAATATGCATCACCGGCTCCAACGGAAAAACCACCACGACGTCGCTCATCTACTACCTGCTGCAGAACGCCGGCCTCAACGTAGGACTGGGCGGTAACATCGGGAAAAGCTACGCCTACCAGGTGGCCACGGAGCATTTTGACTATTACGTCCTGGAAATCAGCAGTTTCCAGCTGGACGACATTTACGACTTCCGGCCCGACATTGCCATCATCACCAATATCACGCCGGACCACCTGGACCGTTACGACCACAAAATGGAGAATTACGTGGCCGCCAAGTTCAAGATTACCCAGAACCTCCGCAGTGACGACTGCTTCATCTTCGATACGGACGACGAAATAACGGTAGGACACTTGTCCAAGATTGTACTTCGATGCAAGATGCTCCCCTTCTCCCAGGAGAAGGAAGTGAAGCAGGGTGCCTTCTTGAAGGATGACAAGATGGTCCTCCGCTATGACAAGGAAGAAACCGATATCTTCCTGCAGGACCTGGCCCTGGGTGGCAAACACAACATTTACAACTCCATGGCCGCCGCCCTGGCCGCCAAGGTCAGCGGTATCGAGAACGAAGTCATCCGCAAGTCCCTGGCCACCTTCCAGCCCATCGAACACCGCCTGGAGCCCGTGCTCAGCATCAAGGACGTGCTGTACATCAACGACTCCAAGGCCACCAACGTGGACAGCGCCTGGTACGCCCTGGAATGCCAGAAACGTCCGGTCGTCTGGATTGTGGGCGGCACGGACAAAGGCAATGACTACAGCGTCCTGAGTGACCTGGTGAAAGAGAAGGTGAAAGCCATTGTGTGCCTTGGCGTGGACAACGCCAAAATCCACGCGGCCTTTGAAGGGATGGTGGGCACCCTTGTGGACGCCCTCAGCGCCAAAGAGGCCGTGGAGAAGGCGGCGGCCCTGGCCAAAGCCGGCGACGTCGTGCTCCTGAGCCCTTGCTGCGCAAGCTTCGACCTGTTCAAAAACTACGAAGACCGGGGCGAGCAGTTCAAGGCTGCCGTCCGCAACCTGTAAGTATTTATGGTAGCCGAAGAAGAAAAGAAGAAAGACAGCTTCCTTGGACATCTGACCAGTTTCATGGACCGGTTCAGCGGAGACAAGGTGATTCTCCTGATCGCCCTGTTTCTCATGCTCATCTCCGTGATTTCGGTGTTCTCCAGCACCCCGCGCCTGGCAAACGACACGGGGAGCGACCGCGTGAGCATCATGGTGGACCAGCTCAAGGTGGTGGCTGTAGGCTTTGTCCTCATCTTCGGCCTCTATTACTTTGGGCGCGTGGAATGGTACAGGAAGCTGTCCATGTTCGGCTTTGCCGTCAGCTTCGGCATCCTGGTGGTCCTGGTGCTCAACCTGAACCTGGGCATCGTGCGCGCCGGAGAAATCAACGGCGCCCGGCGTATTCTCATTGTCGCCGGTAAACAAGTGCATGTGTACGAGTTCGTAAAACTGTTCATGATTATGTACCTGGGCTGGGCCCTGGACACCTTCAAGAACGGCGAATTCAAATGGGCGGGCATCCTTTCGGACAAATTCGAGAAGCTCGCCTTCCTGCAGCAACCGCTGTGGCAGAAGGTTGCCTATATCTATTTGCCGGTGCTCCTGACCACCCTCATGGTGATGATGGGCTCCAACTCCAGCGCCCTTTTCATCGGCATCATCATGGTGCTCATGATTCTGGTGGGCGGAATCGACGCACGCGACATCGGCTATGTGGTGCTGGTGGGCGTCGCCGGCATCGCCATCATGTTCGGGGCCTATAAAGCCGGCATCCTGAAGGAGAGCCGTATCGGCACGGCCATCGGCCGTATCACCCAGGACGATGATGCCACCATGAAACAGCTCATGGGCTCCAAGCGGGAATCGCTGGAGTGGCGGACGGCCCGCGGAAAACTGGACCAGCCCGTGGGTGCCCTGCTGGCCATCAAGGAAGGCGGATTCTGGGGAAAAGGCATTGGCAACAGCACGCAGAAGTACCAGGTTCCCGTCATCTTCGGCGACTATATGTTCAGTTTTATCGTGGAAGAAACGGGCATCTGGGGGGCCACCATCCTCATCATCCTGTACTTCAGCCTGCTGGCGCGCGGCACCATGGTGGCCAAGGAATGCGACCGATACTATGACAAGGTAATTATCACGGGCCTCATCATCCTGGTAACCGGGCAGGCCTTCATGCATATGGCGGTGAACGTTCACCTGCCGCTGGTGCCCCAGACCGGGCAGACCCTGCCCCTGGTAAGCCACGGGACCAATGCGTTCCTGGTATTCGCCGTGGTGTTCGGCATCCTGCTGTCCATTTCCAAGGACGCCCGTGAGAACATGGCCCGCCGCGAAGCCGAGGCCGCACCCCTGATTGAACATCATAACGACTGGACACAAGACTCAACCGTAGAAGAATAATGCAGTACAAACCCATCAGAGCCATCATCAGCGGAGGAGGCACGGGAGGACACATCTTCCCGGCCGTTTCCATCGCCAATAAACTGAAAGAACTGAATCCGGAGACGGAAATCCTTTTTGTTGGGGCGGAAGGGAAAATGGAAATGGAAAAGGTACCGGCCGAAGGCTACCGCATCGTGGGCCTGCCCATGGTGGGCATGCAGCGCCAGCTTTCGCTGAAAAACCTCCTGAACAACCTCACGGTTCCGTTCCGCGTGCTGGACAGCGTACGACGCGCCAAGGCCATCGTCAAGGAATTCAAGCCGGATGTGGCCGTGGGCGTGGGCGGTTTTGCCAGCGCTCCCCTGCTCTGGGCGGCGACGGGCATGCATATCCCTGCAGTGATTCAGGAACAAAACGGCTTTGCCGGCCTTACCAACAAACTGCTGGGCGGCCGCGTGCAGTCCATCTGCGTGGCCTACGAAGGCATGGAACAGTTTTTCCCCAAGGAAAAGCTGGTGATGTCCGGGAATCCCATCCGCACCGCCGTGTCGCAGCCCGCGACGCCCGCTATGAAGGCGGAAGCCATGGAATTCTATCACCTGGACCCGTCCAAACAGCACATCTTTGTGGTGGGCGGCTCCTTGGGCAGCGGTACCCTGAACCGCTCCATGAGACACTGGATTCAGGACGGCTGCACCGGCGGAGAAAACGTGGAAGTGATTTGGCAGTGCGGCAAATACTACAAGAAAGAGACAGACGCCTTCATGGCCGCCCATCCGGACGTGAAGGGCATCACGGCCTACGACTTCATTGCCCGCATGGACCTGGCCTATGCCGCCGCGGACGTGGTGATTTCCCGCAGCGGTGCCAGTACGGTGAGCGAGCTCTGCGCCATGGGCAAGGCTACCATCTTTGTCCCTTCCCCCAACGTAGCCGAAGACCACCAGACGCACAACGCCATGGCCCTGGTGCGCAAGAACGCCGCCCTGCTGGTGAAAGACAGCGAAGCCCTTGACGAACTTCTCCCCACCGCCCTCGCCCTCCTCCAGTCCCCCGACCGGATACAACAATTGGAGAAAAATGCGGAGAAAATGGCCCTGCGCAACGCTGCACAAGTAATTTGTGACGAAGTTTATAAGTTGGTATAAATGAAAAACGTATATTTTATCGGAATAGGCGGCATCGGCATGAGTGCACTGGCCCGCTACTACAAGTTCAAGGGCTACAACGTGGCCGGGTATGACCGCACCCCCTCCGACCTCACCTTCGCACTGGAGAGAGAGGGAATCGACGTGCACTATCAGGACCAGCCGGAACTGCTTCCGGAAGACAAGAACGAGACGCTGGTGGTATATACCCCCGCTGTTCCCGCCGACCTGGGCGAGCTGGTGAAGGCCCGCGAAGAGGGCTATCTCCTGCTCAAGCGCTCCCGTACCCTGGGCGAAGTGGCCAAGGGACAGCGCTGCCTGGCCGTCGCCGGCACACACGGCAAAACCACCACCTCCACCCTCATCGCCCACATCCTCACCCACAGCGGCGAAGGCTGCAGCGCCTTCCTGGGCGGCATCTCCCGCAACTACGGCACCAACCTGCTCATGTCGGAGAATCCCACCATCGTGGCGGAGGCCGATGAGTTCGACCGTTCCTTCCTCCAGCTTTTCCCGGAGATCGCCGTCATCACTGCCGTGGACGCCGACCACCTGGACATTTACGGGGACTATGCACACGTGGTGGAAGCCTTCAAGGCCTTTGCCTCGCAAATCAGCGGCATCCTCATCGCCAAAAAAGGCATTCCCGTGGGCCCGGCCGACACCAAAGCCAAGGTTTATACCTACCACTATACGGATACCTCGGCCGATTTTTATCCAATGAACGCCCAAGCGGACGCCTGCGGCTGTTTCCACTACGACCTGCATACACCGGACGGTGTCATCGAAGGCTTCCAGGTGGGTGCCCCGGGCTGGGTGAACTGCGAGAACAGCGTGGCTGCGGCCGCCGTGGCCCTGTGCTATGGCATCGGCCCAGAAGCCGTAAAGGCCGCCATCGCCTGCTTCGAGGGCGTCAAACGCCGCCTGGAAGTGCATGTGAACAGCCCCAAGCTGTCCTATGTCGATGACTACGCCCATCATCCGGCGGAGCTTTCCAGCGCCATCACCTCTATCCGGAACATGTTCCCCGGACGCAAGATTACGGCCATTTTCCAGCCGCACCTGTACACCCGTACCCGCGATTTTGCGGCCGAATTCGCCGCTTCCCTCTCGCTGGTGGACAAGCTCATCCTGCTGGACATTTATCCGGCCCGCGAGGAGCCCATTCCCGGCGTCACTTCCGAGATTATCTTCAAGGATGTGACCGCTCCGGAGAAGGTGCTCATCAAGAAGGAGCAGCTCATGGACTACCTCTCCGAGGAGCCCCTGGATGTATTGGTAACTTTCGGTGCCGGTAACGTGGACCGCTATATCGAGCCCATTACTGAATTGTTGAACAAACGCCTATGAAACCCATTGCGCGACGAGGCCTTGGCCTGCTGCTTGTTGTAACTTGTATCTTGGTCTGGATGCTGTCCACCAGCTTGTCCAGAAAGGAGTTGCGTAGCCGCACCTGCCAAGGGAAAGGCACGCTGGAGGTGTTTGTCACAGACAGCCTGGAGCGTCGCTTTGTCACGCGGGAAGACATTGAAAACTGGCTGGAGAATGAGTACAGGGCCTATGCCGGCCTGCCGCTGGACAGCGTGAACCTGGACCGCATTGAGCATATTATTTGCGCACACAGCGCCGTACGGGACTGCGAGGCCTGGCTGACGGATGACGGCATCCTGCACGTTTCCCTGAGTCAGCGCCAACCGGTTGTGCGCTTCCAGGACGGGCAGAACGGCTATTATTCGGACGCGGAAGGCTTTCTGTTCCCGCTCCAGGCACGAGGCAGCGTACAGGTGCCGGTAGTGGACGGCCATTTGCCCATCCACGTTCCCAAGGGATACAAAGGCCCGCTTACAGACGCAAAGGACGCGGCCTGGCTGCAGCAGATACTGGGCATGGTGAACATGATTCACGGCACCATCTGGGAAAAGAATATCAGCCAGATTACCATCAACAGGGACGGGGACCTGGTACTTATTCCCCGCGAAGGGAAGGAACGCTTCCTGTTCGGCGCCCCCACACGGGTAAGGGAGAAGCTGGAACTCATGGCAGCGTATTACGAGAGCGTAGCACCCTCCAAGGAACCTGGCTGGTACACGCAGGTGGACGTACGCCACCGGAAACAACTGGTTTGCAGAAAATAATACAAAACGCAATATGGAAGAGAAATACATTGCCTCGATTGACCTGGGGACCTCGAAGTTCGGCTTGTGCGTCGCGCGCGTGAACGGCGAGGACATCCAGATTGTTTACTACAAGGAGACCCCGTCGGAGGGCATCCGTACCAGCCTCATCGCCAATCCCATGAAGGCGGCCAAACGCCTCAAGGAAGCCATCCATGAAGCGGAGCAGGAGCTCATGATCCAGATTCTGCAGGTGGTGGTGGGCATGCCCCGCAGTGAGGTGGCCCAAGTGACGGCATCGGCCCGTATCGAACGCACCAATGCAGATGACTACATCTCCACGGAAGAGGTGGACAGCCTCAAATCCATCGCTCTGGAGACCTATCCCCTGTCCAATCCGGAGCGTCAGATCATGTACGGTGCCGTGGCCCAGTCCTTCTCCATCGACGACGAAATCCAACTGGTGGAAAGCGAAGTGGTGGGCACCCTGAGTGCCTCCCTGGAGGGCAACTTCAAGGTGTTCGTGGGCAACCGCAGCGCAACCACCGCCTTAGACAAAATTTTCAACCAGCTGGACATTGCCATCGCCAAGAAATACTTTTTGCCGGAAGTGGTGGCCCGCGCCGTCCTTACCGAGGACGAGATGGCCGGCGGCGTGGCCCTAGTGGATGTAGGTGCCGGCGTAACCTCCGTGTCCATTTATCACGGCGGTATCATGCGCTATTACGCTTCCATTCCCTTTGCCGGGAAAGTCATTACCAACGACATCCGCACGGAATGTTCCATCTCCGAGGACCTGGCGGAGAAAATCAAGAAGCGCTTTGGCGCCTGCATGCCCGCCAAACTGGCCTCGCTGAGCGAGAAAGTCCTGCAAATCCGCCTGGAACCGCCGTTCAAGGAAGTTCCGGTACGCTATATTTCCGAAATCATCGACTGCCGTTGCCGTGAAATCGTAAACGCCATCCTCTATTACATTCAGGAAAGCGGCCTGCAGAATTCCCTGCGCAGCGGCCTGGTGATTACCGGCGGCGGTGCGGAACTGGCCAACTTTATTCCGCTCATCAAGGACATGTCCGGCTATGAGGTCCGCAAAGGCTACCCCCGCTATATGTTCTCCGCCTCCGTGGGCAGCGGCGTGTATTCCACGTCGGCCACATCGGCTATTGGCATGGTGCTGGCGGCCAAGGAAGACCACCTGCCGGATTGCGTGACCAAGCCGGAGAAACCGGAGGAGCCCGCCGAGGAAGAAATGGTGGAAGTGGAGGTGACCAACGAGACGCCCACCGTTCCCGACGACATGCTCTTCGCACCGGAGGAATTCGGCACGCCGGTGGAGCCGGAAGTCAAGGAAAAGCCCAAGCCGGAGCCCAAGGTAAAGAAGGTGAAGGTGGCCAAGAAGGAAGGCACCGGATTCCTGTCCATCTTCTGGAGCAAGGTGGAGAAAACTGCCCTGAAAGTCTATGACGAAGCCAACAAGGAGGAATAAGCCATGATGTACGATTTAGACACCAACATTGTCCCTAACGACTGGACCAGCGAGAACGCCATCATCAAAGTGGTGGGCGTGGGCGGCGGCGGCTGCAATGCCGTGAACTACATGTACCGCCAGAACATCCAGGGATGCAGTTTTATTGTCTGCAACACCGATGCCCAGGCCCTGCAGACCAGTGAGGTCCCGGTGAAGATTCAGCTGGGCCAGAACGGACTGGGCGCCGGCACGGATCCCACCGCCGGCCGCAATGCCGCCCTGGAAGCCCAGGACGAGATTGCCCGGAAGGTCCTGGACTGTGGCACGCAGATGCTCTTCATCACCGCCGGCATGGGTGGCGGAACCGGAACAGGCGCCTCCCCTGTCATTGCCAAAATGGCCAAGGAGCGCGGCATCCTCACCGTGGCCGTGGTCACCATCCCCTTCAAGAACGAGGGCAACGAGAGCCAGTCCAAAGCGGTGGACGGCATCCATGAGCTGGAGAAGAACGTGGACGCCCTCCTCATCATCAACAACGAGAAACTGTACCAGTTCTTTGGCGATACCCTCATTCAGGAAGCCTTCCCCAAGGCCGATGAAGTGCTGGCCACCGCCGTCCGCGGCATCATCGAGGTCATCAGCTGCCCCGGCTACATCAACGTGGACTTCCAGGATGTGTGCAAGATGATGCGCAATTCCGGCATGGCCCTCATGGGCAGCGGCGAAGGCACCGGCCCCGACCGCCTGGACCAGGCCGTAAAAGGCGCCTTCGAGAGTCCCCTCCTGAACGACTTCGACCTTAAAACCGCCAAAAACGTACTGGTGAACATCACCACCGGCAACAACGAGCACGGCGCAAAGATGAGCGACCTGGAGAAGATTGACGACATGATTTCCCACTACACGGGCACCGCCAACCACTTCAAGAAGGGTATCATCTGGGACAACGACCCGGAGTTCGGCGACAAGGTTCGCATTACCGCCATCGTCACGGGCTTCTCCATGGACCTGGGCGGCCTGGGCCTGAACAAGGACCTCGGAAACCTGGTCATCATTGACGAGGCCTTCGAGTGGGAAACGCCAGCCCACGGCGAGGAAGTTTCCCTGCCGGGAATGGCCGACACCATCAAGATTGGCTACAACAACTCCGACAACGCCAAGTACTTCAACTTTGCCTCGGAGAAGAAGCCGGTCCTGTGCATCGCCCCCGGCGAGAAGAAGGCCGACCTGGAGAACATCCCCGCCATCCGCCGCAAGCACTAGACGTAGCGCCAGAAGGGGCCGTCGGCCCTCCATCATCCCGCATTCCCCTCGGCCACGAGCACACCCTCCCGCACGCTTTGGGCCGATATTGAGCGCCTGGTGAAGCGATAGCATAAGCCCCCGCACAAAAGACATGGTTCTTGTGCGGGGGCTTGTGCTATACGGAAAGGCTATCCCAGTCGCTGGGCGACAAAGGCCATGCGGCGGGCAAATTCCGCCCGGCCGATAAAGGAGAGGATGGCGGCGATGCCCAGGCCGCTGGCGGCACCGGTGAGGGCCAGGCGGAGGGTGTTCATCACCTTGCCCATGGGCCACTCCCTGCCTTTGATGTATTCTTCCAGCACGCCTTCCAGTACGGGCGTATCGATGGCACCCTTATACTCCTGGCAGATGTAGCGGCAGACCTCCTGGCAGAGGGCGGCATTGTCCGCGTTCCAGAACTTGTCCGCATCCTTGGCCAGGAAGGGAGCGGTGGCGGCATCGTCATACACCTTGGCGCGCGGGTCCACGGGACGGTTCGGGTCCACCGGCTTGGTGGGCAGTCCGGCGCCGGCCTTGATACCAAACGCCTCAAACTGCTCGGGTGCCACAAAGAGATATGCGGCGATGTCCCAAAAATCGGCCACAAACGTACCGCGTTCCTTCACCAGTTCCACCACGGCCTCCACGTACTCGCGCGTGAAGATGTGGTTGGTGAAATCGGCCCCGAAACCTTCAAACTGCGCACCGGCGGTGAGGGCGTTGCAAGGGCAGTCCACCACCTTGATGCCGTGGCTTTCCAGCACGGGAATGAAGCATTCCGTCAGTTCCTGCGTGGTTTTCTTGCGCAGGTATTCCTTGTTGTACCACTTGGCCTTGTCCGGGTTGAACTTGGCACCGGCCTTTTGCACCTTGTCCAGCGAGAAAGCCTGCACCAGTTCCGGCAGGGTGAACAGTTCGCGGTCGTCGCCGGGATTCCAGCCCAGCATGGCCAGCAGGTTCACGAACGCCTCCGGGAAATAGCCGTCCTCGCGGTAGCCGTGGGACATTTCCCCGGTCTCCGGGTTTTTCCAGGCCAGCGGGAACACCGGGAAGCCCAGTTTGTCACCGTCCCGTTTGGACAGTTTTCCATTGCCGACAGGCTTGAGCAGCAGGGACAGGTGCGCAAAGCGCGGCATGGTGTCCGTCCAGCCGAAGGCCTCGTACAGCAGGTAGTGCAGGGGCAGCGACGGCAGCCATTCCTCGCCGCGGATCACCTCCGTGATTTCCATCAGGTGGTCGTCCACAATATTGGCCAGGTGATAGGTGGGGAGTTCATCGGCCCGTTTCCAGAGCACTTTGTCGTCCAGGGTGTCCGTGTTCACTTCCACGTGGCCGCGGATGAGGTCGTCCATCTTTACAATGCGGCCCAGGGGCATCTTGAAGCGGATGGTCCAGTCCGTAGTGGTTTCCAGTAGGCGCTTCACCTCCTCCTCCGGAAGGGTGAGGGAGTTGCGCAGGCTGCCACGGGTAGCGGCATTGTACATGAAGGTGTCCTTGGCAGCTTCCGCAGCGGCGCGGCGCTCGTTCAGTTCATCGGCGGAGTCAAAGGCGTAATAGGCCCAGCCGGCGGCTACCAGCTGCTCCGCATATTGCCTGTAAATGGGCCGGCGCTGGCTCTGGCGGTACGGGGCATGCGGATGCTTGGCGGATGCGGTTTCCACCACCTTGCCGTTCTCGTCCACACCCTCGTCCGGGATAATCCCGCACCAGTTCAGGGCTTCAATGATATACTGTTCCGCCCCGGGCACAAAGCGGTGGGAGTCCGTATCCTCTATACGGATAATGAAATCACCGCCCTTCTGCTTGGCATACAGGTAATTGTACAGGGCTGTACGCACACCGCCCATGTGCAACGGGCCGGTGGGAGACGGAGCGAATCTGACGCGCGTTCTTCTTTCCATAATTCTAGCAATTGAATTGCAAAGATAATGATTTTTTCCTACCTTTGCGCTGTGACAGGCAATGTTCATATCATGGGTATCCTCAATCTCACGCAGGATTCCTTCTATGCCGGCAGCCGGACTGCAGCGACGGATGCCCTTTCGCGGGCGCAGCAAATGTGGGCCGATGGTGCCACGGTAGTGGACCTGGGTGCCTGCTCCACCCGTCCCGGCGCGCCCCAGCCCTCCCTGGAGGAGGAATGGGCCCGCCTGGAACCGGCGTTACGGGAGATGGCAGGCAACTGCCTCCCGGGGAACTCCGTTCGCTTCGCTCTCTCCGGCCCCTCCCATTGTCTGTCTCGTCCGCTTTGCGAACGGACATCCAACGGGCCCCTCCCCCTACCCATGTGCGGGGCTGCACATGTCCCCGGGAGGCAGTTGCCTGCCATCTCCATCGACACCTACCGGAGCGAGATTGTGCGGCGGGCGTATGAGGTCATTGGCCCATTCATGGTAAACGACATCAGTGCCGGGCAGTTGGATCCGGACATGCTCCCCACGGTAGGGCGGCTGGGCCTGCCGTATGTGGCCATGCACATGCGCGGAACGCCGGAAACCAGACAGCAATTCACAGATTATCAGGACCTTGTGGCCGATATCAAATCCTATTTCCGGGACTTTGCGCTGAAGGCAGCCGATGCCGGTATAGCCGACTGGCTGCTGGACCCGGGCTTCGGCTTTTCTAAAACCCTGGAACAGAACTGGGAGTTATTGCGCCGGCTGGAGGAATTGCAGGAGCTGCATCGGCCCATATTGGTGGGCGTATCCCGTAAAAGCATGATATACAAGGCGTTGGGTATCACTCCCGAAGAAGCGCTGCCTGTAACCCAGGTCGTTCAATATGCCGCCCTGGTACGGGGCGCCCGCTGGCTCCGCGTGCACGACGTAGCGGAAGCCGTCCGCACCGTGTCCATAGCCCAGCGGTTGGGATAGTCCTTCCGCATAGCATAAGCCCCCGCACAAGAACCATGTCTTTTGTGCGGGGGCTTATGCTATCGCTTCACCAGGCGCTCAATATCGGCCCAAAGCGTGCGGGAGGATGTGCTCACGGAGGGAGCGTGCTACGCAAGAGCTCTGTTTCTCCCGACATCCTTGGAATTGAGCGACTGCGTTATGATATGCTCAGGAATGCGCAACCGCGTGCTCAAGTCTTTCACCGGGATGCGGTAACGATTGTGTAATTCCACCGCCAGGCGACATTTGTCCTGCTCGGTCAGTTTGCTATAACTCTTATCCGGGAACATTCTTCTTGCTGTCTGGAACATTACATCTTGCACTTCCTCCTGAGAGAATGACATTTCCTCCTCCAGCGCATTGGAAATGGAGACATACGATTCGTAGTCTTTCACCAGGCGTGTCATGTACTCTTTGGGAGAGCGGAAAAGACTAAGTACCTTTTCAACATTCACGAAACTGGCAGGCAGAATCCCCAGCGCGGGATGAATCTCCCACTGTGGAGGAAAGGTTTCCCGGCTGCCGGTCAGGCGCCGGACCTCACGTGTACTCATCTGCCCCACAGGTGTGCCCCGAATGATATTCACGAATTGGTTGAAGATAAGATAACTGCTTCCCCACAGGTGTGCGCCGGGAAGACAAAAGCCCTTCTCATAAGGATTTCGGGCCAAGTAAAGGATGTTCCGCCGCAAGGCTTCGGGCGTGTCGATAGGAATCAGCTTGAAGTCGTATTCCCGAGACAGTTGTCGGCAACCGTCCTGGCCTAACATAAGATTGAGCCGCTGCTTCAGGAAGCCAAAAATATCGACACAAACACTTCCTGTGGCGCTCAGGACAATGTGTAAGTGATTGGGCATCAACTCATAGGCATAGATAACCACATCGTATTTCAACGAGGCTAAAGCAATGGCCGCTACGCCAATTCTGGATTGTTCCGGATTTTGAAAGATTTGCCCCTCTTTCCATCCGTCCGTACACAAATGATAATACCCTTTTTTCCAGGAACGATATTCCTGATGTCTTTTTTGTTTCGTATCCATAAATCACTCACTCTTTTCTGCAAAATGCATAGAAGATTTCCGAGAAAAAAGAGTATGAAAGAATATTCTGGCAAAATCCCCTTTTCACGCATCTGGAATGCATGGTAGTGAAATATTTTGGTCTATTCCAAAATATTATTATATTCACCACGAAAATCAGCCGTAAATTATGCAACTTGACAAAGAACAAAAACGGGTGCTAAAAGCCGTATTGTCACTTTGATTATGACGCTCTTCTACGTGCTTGGCTCAAAGATTCCTAAAAAAGACGAGTAGGTTGAATGTTCAGGGAATAGGATAAATCCTCTCCCGTTTCATAGCACAAGCCCCCGCACAAGAACCATGTCTTTTGTGCGGGGGCTTATGCTATCGCTTCACCAGGCGCTCAAAATCGGCCCAAAACGTGCGGGAGAGTGTGCCCGTGGCCGATGGGACGCCCGCCGGGCGGAATGGAAGACCTGGCAACGGGCAGAAAAGGCGGCCGACCAGGAAGAAGGGTTATTCCAGGATATAGACGTCGTCCCCAGGAGAGGCGAAGTGGTAGGTGTCGCGCGCGAAAGATTCCAGGGAATCGCGGTTGTTGCGCAGGGCGTCTATCTCATGCTCCATGGCGTCTATCTCGCTCTGGAGACGGGCCATTTCCTTTTCCTGCGCTTTTACCTCCACGCTGGCCCGGATCCAGTTGAGAACGCTGTTATGGGCAAAAAACAGGAGCCACAAGGCCACCACGGTTGTTACCACGATGACAAAGGGCAAAAGGTAATTGTGGTCGCTGCGTTTGAGCCAGGCCCAGCGGTCTTTCTTGATAGGGGCTTCCTCTTCCATAAACTTACAGGATAACAGTGTCGATATTTCCCCGTTTCTGTTCCAACGGGATACGGCTGAACGCCCAGATGCAGGCGCAGAACAGCGCCAGCCCGCCCGCATACACGAGGGCATAAGTCCCCAGTGGCATCATGTCTATCCAGAAATCCGCCTCCTGCAGGGAAGGAACCTGAGAGAGGATGACGGAAGTTCCGTTGTTCACAAAATGGATGAGCATGGTAAGCCACAGACTGCCCGTCTTGTAGTAAACATATCCCATGACCACACCGATGATGAAGGCATTCAGCGCCTGCCAGGGATTCATGTGGATGAGGGCGAAGAAAAGGGCGCTCACCACTATGGCCCATGCGGGTTTCATCCGGGTGAGCAGACCACGCAGCACCATGCCCCGGCACAGCCACTCCTCAAAGACAGGAGCAAAGACGGCCACCAGCAGGAAACTGCTCCAGAAAGGGCCGGCAGTAAGCTGCTTCATCAGATTCACGATGAGGTCATAGAAGGACTGCATGCCGGGCGTGAGCGTGGTAAGCTTGAAGTTGCAGTAATTGGGCAGGTCTGCGACAATCATGGTGGCAAAGGACAGACCGATGGTAATAAGGACCGCCTGCCAGGCTTTAAACGGGCCGAAATGACTGGAACTCAGCTTATAGCCGGTCTCGAACAGACTGTTGCGCTGGCTCTGCTGACCGGCGTAGATCATGGCCGGGACAAACGACAGCGGATAGACCACCAGCATGGCATATTTCTGCACCACGTCCTGGGGGACGAAAGCGCCAAAGACAGCCTCCACAACACCGCCCAAAAGGTTCCCGAGCAGAAACCAGCCCAGCAGGCCGAACATGCCCTTCACGCCCGGCACATACCAGGCGTGAGAGGCATACAGGCTGTAATTATTGACCTTTCTGGCAAAGAACTGCATATCAATACAACGGGCTAGGATAAATACCCTTCTGGACCAGTTCCGCAAACTTGGCCACGACACCGGGACGGTCCTCCTTATAGGTGACACCGAACCAATGTGAAGGAGTGGACAGCACCTCGCAGGCGCCCTTACCGGACTTGACAATCACATCCACGGCATACGGAATGTAGTATTCTTTCTTGGGCTCGGTGATGTGATCCGCAAGGAAGGTCTTGAAAATCTCTGCGCTCTTGGCAAAATAGTCCGGGGTAAAGCCCCACATGTTCATGGAGCAGAGGGCTTTGGCTTCCAGTTCCACATGGTTTTCTCCGTTCACGGAGTTGTTGCCATAGACCTTTCCGTCTCCCTCACGGGCAATTTCCAGGTGCTCGGCAATATCCGTCAGGTTACCGTCCTTGTCATAAGAACAGATGCCGCGGGACACGCTGCCGTTCTCGCTGAGGGTGTTCTCCAGTTCAAAGCCCACAATGCAGTACTGGCCTTCCGTGCCGGCGTGTTTGCGGCACCAATCGCCCAGAATCTTGAAGGACTCCTTGCCGTAGAAGTCGTCACCGTTGATGACGGCGAACGGCTCCTGGATTACGTCTGCGGCCATGAGCACGGCGTGGGCGGTTCCCCAAGGCTTTACGCGCTCTTCCGGCACGGTGAAAGGAGCGGGAATCTTGTTCAGCTCCTGGGTGACGAAGACGAACTGCAGGGGCTCTCCGTCAACGGTTTTTACGCCGGCGTATTTTTCCTTGACGGCAGCTTCCATCTGGTCCTTGAAGGACTCGCGGACAATATAGACCACCTTGCCGAATCCGGCTTCCACGGCATCGTGAATGCTATAATCGATGATGGTTTCTCCATGGGGGCCCAGCCCGTCCATCTGTTTGAGACCGCCGTAACGGCTGCCCATTCCAGCTGCAAGTACAAGTAATGTAGGTTTCATAGTATTCATTGAATTAGTATTATTCCATAGGAATACAAATATACTCAAAAAAATTGACTATCTTCGCAAATCCAAAAGATTTATACTATGTGGCAAAGAATACAAACTTTATATCTGCTCATTTCTGCAGGCCTGCTGGCAGCCCTGTGTTTCAGCACCGCCTACACGGTAACAGACCCGGACGGGATGCTCAGGGTATCCTACTGGCAGCTGCAAAAACCCTATTTCGGCATCCTGCTGGGCATTCTCACCGCCATGGTCGCCTTGGCGCTGGTGGTCTATAAATCCCGCATCCTGCAAATGCGCCTGGCCGTTCTTTCCGGCATCGTGGCGCTGGGCATGCAGGCCTGGCTGGCCTGGATGTACTTCCGTTTTGAAGGCCCGGTCTTCAGCTGGACGGTCATTTTCCCGCTCATCGTCTTCCTCTGCAACATGCTGGCCGCCCGCGGGTGCTATCAGGACCAGCTGGTGGTGGAAAGCGCCTACCGCGTACGCGAGCGCCGCGCGCGTCGCAACAAAAAGAAATAATTTTCGTATCTTTGCAGGCTATTTATGATACGAAGCCAAATTTGTGACATTCTGGGCATTGAAAAGCCCATCTTCCAGGGGGGCATGGCCTGGATTGCCGATGCCCGCCTGGCGGCCGCCGTCTCCAATGCCGGTGGCCTGGGGCTCATTTCGTCCATCAACGCCGGAACGGAAGCCGTCCGCGCAGAGATTCGCAAAGCCCGTGAACTCACCCATAAACCCTTTGGCGTCAACCTTATGCTGGCGGCGCCTAACGCTGCGGAGATTGCCGATTTGGTAGTGGAAGAGGGCGTCACCATCGTCACAACCGGCGCCGGCTCCCCTGCTCCGTACATGGAACGCTGGCTGGGCGCCGGCATCCGCGTCATTCCCGTTGTCGCCTCCGTGGCCTATGCCATCAAGATGGAAGAGCTGGGCGCAACGGCCGTTATTGCAGAAGGGGCCGAATCCGGCGGGCATGTAGGCGACACCCACACCATGGCTCTGGTGCCGCAAGTGGTTGACGCCGTGCACATTCCCGTGCTGGCCGCCGGCGGTATCGCAGACGGCCGCGGAGCCGCCGCCGCCTTTATGCTGGGAGCTTGCGGCGTACAGGTGGGAACCCGTTTCCTGGTGGCCGATGAATGCTGCGTACACCCGGTGTACAAGGAACGCCTTATCAAAGCCTCCGACGTAAGCACCATGGTCACCGGCAAAAGTCTGGGAGACGCCGTTCGCAGCCTCAAGACGCCCTTCACCAAGCAATTTGCCAAAATGGAGGCCCGGCAAGCAGCCCCCGAAGAAATCCGCGCCTTCGGTACCGGTTCCCTGCGCAAAGCGGTCTTTGACGGAGACCTCGCCGGCGGCAGCTTCCTTGCCGGAGAAGTGGCCGGCATGCTCAAACAATGCCAAAGCGCGGCAAGTATAGTTAACGACATCATGGAGGGTGCAGAAAAAGCACTCGCCCATGCCCAAGCACTCATATAATTATGGATCCCAAGAGAGTTGTGATAACAGGGATGGGCATCATTTCGTCCGTAGGACAGGATGTAGATACCTTCTGGACCAATCTGAAGAACGGCGTCTGTGGTATTGACTATGTAGAGGAATTCAAGGACATGCCTGTTACCTTTGCCGGAAAAGTGAAAAACTTCGACGGTGAAAAATTCGGCATGGACAAGCCCTTCATCCGCAAGCAGGACAATTTCACCCTGTATGCCATGGCGGCCGCCTGGCAGGCCATGCAGCAGGCAGGGCTGCACGCAGAAGGTGAAAATGCCAATATCGACCCGTTCCGCCTGGGCGTATATGTAGGCTCCGGAATCGGCGGCTTCGAGGTGCAGTACCGCGAAACCATGAAAATGATGGAGGACCCCACCGGCAAGTGGATTTCACCGCTGTTCATCGCTACCATGATATCCAACATCGCCGCCGGGCACATTGCCATCAAGCACCATGCGGAGGGGCCTTGCCTGGATATCGTCACGGCCTGCGCCACCTCTTCCCACTGTATCGGTGAAGCGTTCCGCGCCGTCCGTCATGGCTACGCGGATGCCATCATTGCCGGCGGCAGCGAGCACGCCACCATTCCGCTGGGCGTGGCCGGTTTCTTCAACGCCAAGGCCCTTACGCGCGCGACGGATCCCAAGTATTCCTCCCTCCCCTTCAATGCCAACCGGCAGGGGTTTGTGATGGGTGACGGGGCAGCCGTACTCATCCTGGAATCCCTGGAGCATGCGCAGGAACGCGGCGCCACCATCTATGGTGAGATAGTGGGGTACGGGAACACCTGCGACGCTTTCCACGCCACCGCACCCCGCCCGGACGGCAGCACCCAGTCCCAGTCCATCAAAGATGCCCTTGCAGAGGCCGGATTCGACCCTTCCAAGGACAACTTGTACATCAATGCGCACGGAACCGGCACGCACCTGAACGACGTGGCGGAAACCCTCGCCTGCAAGCTGGCACTGGGAGACTATGCTTACAAAGCCCACATCTCCTCCACCAAGTCCATGACCGGGCACATGTTCGGTGCCGCAGGCGCCGCAGAGGCCATCGCCACCCTTCTGGCCCTGAAGGAGGGTGTTTGCCCGCCCACCATCAACCTGGACACGCCGGACCCGGAATGCGACCTGGACTACACCCCCAACGTAGCCGTAAAAACCCCGCTTACGCTGGGCCTTTCCAACTCCTTCGGCTTCGGCGGGCACAATGCCTGCGTAGCCTTCAGACCGTTTAAAGGATGAACCGCGAAGACATAAAAGCCATTCTTCCCCACCGGGAGCCCATGTTGCTGCTGGACCGGGCGGAGTTGGGAGAAGACGGGCTGTCCCATGCCCATTATACCATTCCGGAAAAACCCTTTTTCTGTGAAGGGCATTTCCCCGGAAATCCCATCGTCCCGGGCGTTATCCTGTGTGAAATCATGGCCCAGGCCTGCTTCACGCTCTTTATCGATGCTCTTCAAGAGCACCTGATTCTTTACCGCGGCCTGGATGCCGTCAAGTTCCGGGAAACAGTAAAACCGGGCGATGACTGCGAAATCACCGCCCGGCTCATAGAATCCAAAGGGAGCCTGTATGTGTGCGAAGCGCAACTCTCCGTTGCGGGAAAACGCTGCGCACAGGCCCGTATTACCCTGGCCTTAACGCCCAAACAATAATTATTCGTGCCCGGAGAGGCGCTCCCAGGCCAGCTGTTCCCACTTGGTGCCCGGACGGCCGTAATTGGCATACGGATAAATGGAGATGCCGCCGCGGGGCGTGAAGAAACCCGTCACCTCAATGTATTTGGGATCCATCAGTTTGATGAGGTCCTTCATGATGATGTTCACGCAGTCCTCATGGAAGTCTCCGTGACTACGGAAACTGAACAGATACAGTTTCAGGCTCTTGGACTCCACCATCTTCACATCCGGCACATAACTGATGCGGATTTCCGCGAAGTCCGGCTGGCCCGTGATGGGGCACAGTGTGGTGAATTCCGGGCAGTTGAAACGCACCCAATAGTCATTGCCCTGGTGCTGGTTCTCGAAGGTTTCCAACACCTCGGGGGCGTAATTCTGGCTGTACTCGGTGTGACGGCCCAGCGCCTTGAGTAGTTCAGGATTGCGTGCCATTATGCTTCCTCCCCTGCCTCTTTCAGGCGTTCTGCGTTTTCTGCAATCTGCAGCTGGTCAATGCACTCCTGGATGTCACCGTCCATGAATACGGGCAGGTTGTACATGCTCCAGCCAATGCGATGGTCCGTCACACGGCCCTGCGGATAGTTGTAGGTACGGATTTTGGCACTGCGGTCTCCGGTGCTCACCATGGTTTTGCGCTTGGCGGCAATGCCGTCCAGGTATTTCTGGTGCTCCATGTTGTACAGACGGGTACGGAGCTCCTCCATGGCGCGGTCCAGGTTCTTGAGCTGGGAGCGTTCCTCCTGGCACTGCACCACAATGCCGGAAGGAATGTGGGTGAGGCGCACGGCACTGTAGGTGGTGTTCACGCCCTGTCCGCCGGGACCCGACGCGCAGAAGAGGTCCTTGCGGATATCGGCAGGATTCAGTTCGATGTCAAACTCACCGGCCTCCGGAAAAACGGCCACGGAAGCGGCCGAGGTTTGGATGCGGCCCTGGGTTTCCGTCTGGGGGACACGCTGCACGCGGTGCACGCCGGACTCATATTTCATGACGCCGTACACGCCGTCGGTGCTACTGGAAAGCTTAAACACAATTTGCTTGAAACCACCGGAGGTGCCGGGAGCCTGGTCGCTCACTTCCAGCTTCCAGCCGCGGCGCTCCGCAAAGTGCTGGTACATGCGGAAAAGGTCGCCGGCAAAGATGGCGGCTTCGTCGCCGCCGGTGCCGCCACGGATTTCCACCATGGCGTTCTTGCTGTCGTCCGGGTCTGCCGGAATCAGGAGCAGTTTGATGTTCTGTTCCATGTCCGGGAGTTGGGGCTCAATCTGGGCAATCTCCTCCTTGGCCATTTCCTTGAGGTCATCGTCCTTCTCGTTCATGAGAATGTCCTTGGCCTGCGCAAGCTCATCCACCAGCCGTTTGTATTCCAGACCGGCGGCAATGATGGGCTGCAATTCCTTGTAGTCCTTGTTCAGCTGCACGAACTTTTTCATGTCAGCAATCACTGCAGGGTCTGCCAGCTGCTCTTCCAGCTTCTTGTATTTATCCTGAAGGCTCAGTACCTTCTCCAGCAACGTGTTTTCTGCCATATCGTTTTTGTTCTAGCCTGCAAAGATAATAAAAAATCAGGACTTCTCGCGAAGACTGGGGTCCTCGCGGTATTCGGCCGTCGCGGTGAAGAAGACATCTCCGCTGGAGTTGAGGGCGGTTTCCACGGAATCCTGCACCACGCCGATGATGAAGCCCACGGCCTGCATGGCCACGTCATTGCCGATGCCCAGGAAAGAGCAGGCCAGCGGGATCAGGAGGAGCGAGCCTCCCGCCACGCCGGAAGTGCCGCAGGCACCCAGGGTGGCCACCACGCTCAGGAAAACGGCGCTGAGGAAACTCACTTCGATCCCCAGGGTATGGGCCACGGCCAGGGTCATCACCGTAATGGTGACGGCCGCACCGTCCATGTTGATGGTCGCGCCCAGGGGGATGCTGACGGAGTAGAAATCCCGGTCCAGCCCCAGTTTCTTGCAAAGGGCCATGTTGATGGGGATGTTGGCGGCTGACGAGCGGGTGAAAAAGGCTTGCAGGCCGCTTTCCTTGAGGCAGATCCACAGCAGCGGGTAAGGGTTTCGGCCGGTGGCCAGGAAGGACCACAACGGATTGAGAACCACGGTCGTGAAAAGCATACAGCCCACCAGGACCAGCAGGAGCCGGCCATAGGTGGTGAAGATTTCCATGCCGCTTTCCGATACCGCGGAGAACACCAGGCCCATGATGCCGAAGGGGGCGAACTGGATCACCCAGCGGACGATGAGGGAAACCACGTCGGCCAGGTCTGACACGACCTGGATGGTAGCCTTACCGGCCACCATCTTAAGCCCCAGGCCGAAGAGGAGAGACCAGAACAGGATGCCGATATAATTGGCCGTACTCAGGGATGTCACTGGATTGGCGACCATGTTGGTGAGCAGGTTGGAAAACACGTCCGAAAGTTCGACCGGTTTGCCGGTTTCCACCACATCTGTCAGTTGCATGGTGACCGGGAAGAGGGAACTGCCGGCTACGGCCACCAAGGCGGCGGAAAGCGTGCTGACCAGATAAAGGGCGATAACCGTGCGGAAACGGGATCCAAGTCCGCCTCCCTGGGCACTGGCGATCGAGGAGGAGACCAGTACAAATACCAGGACGGGGGCAATGGCCTTGAGGGCGCTCACGAAGAGTTTTCCGAAGATTCCGACCCAGGTCCAACCGGGCACCAGCAGTGCCAGAGCGGCACCGATAACCAGGCCGATGAAAATACGGAGAATCAGGCTGATGGACGTCCATTTTGCCAGGAGTTTGGAAAACTGGATTTTCATAGGACAATGATTTGATTTATCGGTGGAATCGCTGGAAGGCGGCACGCTCCAGCGCCTCGCGGTCCTCAGGGTGGGCGATGGAGATGAGCAGGTGGGCCCGCTCCTGCAGGGATTTGCCGTACAGGTTCACGGCGCCGTATTCGGTGACCACCCACTGGACATCGGCACGGGGCGTAACAACCCCGGCGCCCGGCTGGAGCTGCGGCACAATCTTGGGCCGTCCGTTGCGGGTCCGGGAGGCCAGGGCGATGATGGCCTTGCCGCCTTTGGAAAGCTTGGCGCCGCGGACGAAGTCCAGCTGCCCGCCGGTGCCGGAATAGATGCGGGGGCCGATTGAATCGGCACAAACCTGGCCCGTCAGGTCAATCTCGATGGCCGAATTGATGGATACCATGCCGGGATTCAGCGCAATCACGCGGGGGTCGTTGGTATAGGCGATGTCCCGCATCTGCACGGCGGGATTGCGGTCGATGAAACGGTACACCTCCCCGGAGCCCAGCAGGAAGGACGCCACCACCTTGCCCTTGTCGATGGCCTTGCAGGAGCCGTCGATGACGCCGCTCCGAATCAGGGCCAGGGCCCCGTCGGAGAACATTTCCGTGTGCAGGCCCAGATGCCTGTGGTTCTTCAGGCCGGCGCAGATGGCATTGGGCATGGAGCCGATTCCCATTTGCATGCAGGCGCCGTCCGGAATGAGTTCGGCGCAGCGTCGGCCGATTTCCATGTCCACCCCGGAAGGGCTGGCATAGGTGCTGGTGATGAGCGGGCGCTCGTCCCGGACCAGGGCGGTGAAACGCTCCAGGGGAATGAGGTCTCCGTAAGCAAACGGCACCTGCGGGTTCACCACGGCTATACGCTCCCGGGCCACTTCCAACGCGGCCGGCGAACAGTCCACGGAGGTGCCTAAGGATACCATGCCGTCCACCGGCTCCGACACCTGCACCATGGCCACGTCGCAGGGCAGCGCCCCGGTGCGGTACATGAGCTGGGATTCAAATAGGTTGGTGGGAATGTAGTCCGCCACGCCCGCCTGCACGGAGGCGCGCAGGTTGGGGCCCACGAAGAAGCCCTGGTCCCAGAAGGATTCACGGAGCGCGGCTGAGCCGTAAGGCGCCGGCCCTTCCGTATGAAAATGGTGGAAGTGCACGTCCCGGAGCTCCCCGGCGCGCTCACAGAGGGCCTCGATGAGGATGTGCGGCACGCTGGCGATGCTGGAGAGGTGGACATGGTCCCCGCTCCGCACGGTCCGTACGGCTTCCGATGCACTGATATACTTGATCGCGTTCATTTCCAATTGACAAATATAACACAAATTGTTGTATCTTTGTGCTTCCAAAACGCCAAATCATGCACACAAGAGAAGAAAAACTGGCCGCCTTCGGCCGCTTGCTGGACATTATGGACGAACTCCGGGTAAAATGCCCCTGGAACGCCGCACAGACCATGGATTCCATCCGTCCCATGACGGAGGAAGAGGTATATGAGCTCAGTGACACCATCCTGGAAGGGAACCGCCAGGGCACGGCCAAGGAGATTGGCGACCTGCTGTACCACATGGTGTTTTACGCCCGCATAGGCCAGGAAGAAGGCGCATTTGACATTGCCGACAGCATTAACAAGGTGTGCGACAAAATGGTGTTCCGCCATCCGCACGTGTTTGGCCCGGAGGCCGGCAAGCAGACATCGGCCAAGGAAATTGCCGATACCTGGGAACTGGTGAAAGCCAAGGAAAAGGACGGCAACAAAACCGTGATGGGGGGCATTCCCAAGGCCATGCCCGCTGTTTTGAAGGCCCTGTCCATGCAGGAAAAGGCCCGCGGCTGCGGCTTCGACTGGGAAAAACGCGAGGACGTCTGGGCCAAGGTGGCGGAGGAATACCAGGAGGTTTCGGAGGCCCCCGAGGAGCATCGGGCCGAAGAATTCGGCGACCTGCTCTTTGCCGTCATCAACGCCGCCCGCCTGTACGACGTGGATCCCGAGGCCGCCCTGAGCCGCACCTGCGAAAAGTTCCGCCGCCGCTTCACCTACGTGGAGCAGGAAACCCTCCGCAGTGGCCGCAAACTCTCCGATATGACCCTGGCCGACATGGACGCCCTTTGGGAAGAAGCAAAATCCAAAGGTTTATAAATATGAAAAAATTACTCGCCATTTTTGTCGGGCTGAGCCTCTGCAGCGGCCTCTTCGCCCAAAACATCAGGGAGCGTTACAACAGGGAACTGGGCAGCAGTCCTTTCTACTTCCACCCGCTCAGCTACGTCACCTTCGGCTTCAGCGGCATGCTCAAAGGAGATGCATCGATGACAGGCCACACCTCTTTTTTCAAGAATCCCCAGTTCGGCTTCAACATGCTGGAGTTCGGAGTCAAGGCGGGCCGCTTTGTGCGGTTTTCCCTGGGCGCCGACATCAACTGGACCTGGTATCACCTGGACAAAGCGTACATGTTCGTGCCCACCGATGCCACCAGCGTAGCCGTCGTGGACAAGAACCTGGCGCTGGTCAAGGAGGTTAAAACGTCCATCCTGACAACGCCCACCTTCGAGTTCCCCCTGAACATTTATTTCAGGAGCCGCCGGGTGAGCCTGCAACTGGGCGCCGCCCTGGAAGTGAGGACCAACGCCTTCTGCGAATTCAAAGGAGTGGACAACCTGGGTCACACCATCAACGATATGCGGGAAGGCACATTCTACTCCAAGTCCGTCAAAACCAACGCCATCGGCTACAACCTCCATGTTGCCCTGTGCTTCCGGAGCATGGGCGTCTTCGCCAAGTTCTGCCCCGGCAACATTCTGGCTGACGGCCACGGTCCCCAGTTCAGCACCTGGACCCTGGGCCTGATCATGGGGCTGGGGCTGTAACCTCCGCGCCTTTTGCACCGGTGCTCATCCTTCCCTTCTCATCTTCTAAGGCACACTTTCCGTACCCTGGTATGTTCTGGACCAGACATTGTGCTTTAATACTCCCCACACAGCGGCTGGTCATCACCTAATTGATAATCAACTGCTTATTGAAAATCCTCGGCTCTTTTTGCGCCGAGGATTTCCAGTAAACGACTGTGATTCAGATACTTACAAGCCAATGAAATATCCTGAAACCCATCACGGGCGGGGAGTCCACATCTGACTGACGCCACGATTCATGACATTCTTCACCGCGCTCCCCCCCAAAGGCATGGGGTAACACGTTATGGGGCAAAAATGCGTAAATCCTTGCACTCGCTTGCACGTCTTTACGCATTTTCGGCCTAAATCGCGTAATGGAATGTTGTGCGAACCTACAGCAGCGATTGGGCCCGGACCAGCCGTCCTCTTTGCCGCGGCTGCTCAAAATCGACCCCAGAAAGCACTCCAGCCGCAAACGGGCAGGGAACCTCCTTGGACGAGGTTGTCCTTGAGGACAGTCTCCGTGACGTCCTGCATCATGCCGCCGTCCCGGCCGCATCGCCTCCCTCTTCCGGCTCAATAAAGCTAAATATGAGGCGATGAAAGAGGAAGGCGATAAGTTTGAGTTTTAATCTCTATAAAAGGTTATCCAGTTTGTAGTATACCTTCCAGGCATCGGGAACAATTCTTTAACAGTCCCATCATCCTTCCGATACCAGGAATAGTTCCAACCAGTCCCCATATCGCAGTATAGGGCATATTTTGCGCCAAGTTTCTCCAGGCCATCAATGAAATGGCCGAAAGAAAGTGGCTTTGCACAGTCGACAACGCACAATCGGTTCCCAATCTGACATAGCGCTCGGTATCGGTTTACTTTCCCGGGCTTGAAGCATCCCTTGAATCGTTGACCAGGAGCCAATAGTAGAGTTTGGCAATAACCCATACCACCTTCCGCAGCAACTTTCTGCAGGGGCGCCTTTGCATTCTCATAGGCGTGGTTGAAGAACTTCCATCCTGATGTGCTGCTCCATGTAAACACACCATTATAGGGCCCGCACTTATAAGCTTTGTAGTAGGTCCCACCAGATACGTGGTCGCCTGCTATGTTGGAATGATTAAACTCCGTCAGCAGTTTCCCGGTGAACGATCCGGCACAACAGAAAATCACATTCTTTTCGCTCTTATCCGGCATAGTCCCTGTAGCCAGGCCAATACGAGTGAAGTTCGGGTAGTAAACAGTAAGGCTATCACAATCTTGAACCTCGACCAAACGCTTTTGTGAATACCCGACATTGGCAGGCAAAGTAAACAACAAAAGTGTAATGAAACATGATGATATGTAATTCCCGCTCATAACATTATATGTATCTTAAAACAAGTAGTCCCTGAACGTGTATTCCAGGGTCGCGCTGTTGGTCTCCGGATAAATCTCGATAAATCCGGCCCACTCGTCCGGATTTTCCTTTTTAATCCTATAGGAGTTATCCTTCTTGATACAGTGCTTGTGTTTTGCAACTTTCCGGAGAAAACGGTCCGACAGCGGTTCCTCGAACTCAATTTTAAAATAATACCCCGTCCAGACGGAGGCTGTCCGGTCCAGATTGTCCTCTTCCTCGATAATTCGATATGCCGGCAGTCTCAATCCCATTTTTTGGGCTATCTGGTCCGGGGTCGATGCCTGGTTTCCTAAAAAGAAGAAATAGGCTCCTGTTAGTAGGGCAGCTATCGTCGCCAAAATAGCGATGAAGACAATAATGATTTTTTTCATGGACTATAGTGCTTTCTGTGTTATTGTTCCAAATCCTTTAAGGCAACATCGATGGCAGCAAGGCATTGGGTAAGGGATTCTTCATTGTAGTCGGACTTGCTCTCAAGCAGGTAGTCCCGGAAGTCCGTCCATGTGGTTTTTGCCTGGTCGGGTTTATCAACATAAGTGTACATCTGAGCCAAAAATTGTGTAGCCGTATAGTTGCAAAGCAGGGCATCGCCAGTGAGGCCATAAATCCCTCTTGCCATATCAGAGGCCAGCCCTTCCGCCTCCTCCATTTCTCCCATGACGGCAAGGCCAAACCCCAAGTCCCGTATCACATAGGGATACGCCTCCGGTACATAGCCGTTGGTATTGGTCGATAACTCAATGGAAGCATCTTCCATGGCCTTTTCGAGCCGAAGATTATTGACATAATCCTCCAACGCATATTTTTCGCCCTTGTACTCCAGCATCAGAGGACGCAATACCTGTGAGAAAAAAGCATAGCGCTGGGAAGAATGCTTTAGGAAGAGCAGGAAATCGCCTGCCTTTTTCCCGTTTTCATCCTCGCCAAGATAAAAGTTCAGGGCTTTCTCGTAAGCATCGGCCTCCACGAGCCGCTTGAACTCCGCCCAGGTGATGCGAGCCTGGTCGTAGGCTTCCTGCCGGACGGAGCCATCGCTTTGCGCAGGAGGCTCGGAAAGTTCGGAGAGGATAGATGATACCAAAGTATCCGTGGCATGGTTGTAGGTAGAATCGTCCGGTTCCCAGCCGTACATGGCCGTGACGGCGGAGTCGAGCTGAGCCACAACCTCCTTGACGCTGGCGAGGTTTTCAGGGACATCCGTTGTTTGTGCGCAAGCGACAACGCTTGTCAGGATAAGGACTAATGATAGAAGGTGTTTCATAGGTTGAAAGTTTTATTTTTTTACGGGAGGATTGTTTCCGGATATATGTCAAAACTGACATGCTCAAGCTTCGGCGGGTTATCCATGCGCGCCTGAATGTCTGCCAGCGCATCCCAAATTTCCGAACAGGAATGGACGGTGTCGTTCTCTTGCCGATGAAGGTTCATCAAAAGAGCCGTGTAGGAATCGTTGCCCGAAGAGATAATCTTATAACTACTCACCAGGGAGCCTTTCAACTGCTCTTCCCAAATGTTCTGGGGCACATGATGCCCGTCACACAAAAAGAACAAGTGCGCACAGGCGTTTACGTCAACCGCCTGCAAGATTCGCAAAGAGGAAATTCCCTCCGCATACATGAACAGGGCCTCCCCTACTTTTTTGATGACAGCCAATGTGCTGTCTGCTATTTCCAGTTTTTTCATAAGTTTTTAATAGTTATTTTATTTAAAGCTTTATAAAGTATGTTTTTAATGACTCTCGCACTTGATAATGATGTGTTTTTTTTGATGGTAAAATTATAACGCATTTGCGAAATGTAATTTCGCGCGCAAAAAATATCCCAAGCACTGCGAATATAGAATTCGCAAAAAGAAGTATCTTTGCATCCGAAAAACCAAACTACCACGTTATGCCATCGAATAAAAATGCTGTAATCCGCTACATGTATTTGGATCAGATGTTGAGTGACCGTTATAATAAATATACGTGCGAGGACCTGTTAAAGAAGGTGAACGAGCGCCTGGAACTGGCCGGTTATCCCACAATCGGCGGGGATCAGAGCGATTATGAACGCTATATCAAGAGCGGCAAGCGCGTGATTCAGCTGGACATCCAGGCCCTGCAGGATTCTCCCTTCAACATGGAGATAGACAGCAGCGAGAAGCTTTATGGCTCTCCGGTGTACCGCTATGCCGACCAGACGCAGTCGCTCTTCAGCAAGCCCCTCTCTGATGACGAGAAACAACTGTTGCAGGAAGTGCTCAACACCTTGGGGCAGTTTGCTGGCCTGGACAGTTTCGAGTGGCTGAACGATTTACAGGAAAAACTCAATGACAAAAGAGCTTTCGGTCGAGGAGAATACGACAAGGAGATGCCAACGAACCGCAAAATCATCTTCTTCAGTTCCAACGACTATCTGAATGGCAAGGACTACCTGGGTACCTTATTCGCCCTCATCTCCAACAAGAAAGTGGTGGACGTGGATTACGAGCCCTTCGGCGAAGCGCCCAGGAAAATCCGCTTGTATCCCTATCTGCTGAAGCAGTACAACGACCGCTGGTACCTGATTGGCACACCGCTGGCCACTCCGGAATTCCCTTACCGGGAGGACTTTTACGTGAATCTTCCTCTTGACCGCATGAACGGCGTCACGGCAGTTGATGGCGTGAAATACATCGATTGCGATGAGTATTTCGAAGAGCGCTATGACGACATCGTGGGTATCACTTGGCTCAAGGAAGAAGACCTTACTGAAATCCTCCTTGCCGTCAAGAACTCCTACACCGGCTATGTAGACACCAAACCCATCCACGGCTCCCAGACCAAGCTATCTGCAAACCGCCAGGCGGAAATGCACGACAAATACGGAGCCTTTGAAGGATACACCTTCTATACGCTCAACCTCAAACCCAACCGTGAGTTGTACAACACCATTTACCGGAACGGGGATAATATTGTTCTTTTGTCGCCTTCCAGAATCCGTGAGAATATGATCCAGGAACTCACCGCCTCTTTGGAAAGAATGAAAAGTGTGCGGAGCGAATAACGAATTCGCAACCTTTGCATACTTTTGCAATGTGATTTGAAAGCAAATCGTTAACTTTGTAGAACTTTAGGTCTTTGACATACCGGAGCAGACTTTTGATTTTCGTCTGTCATGTTTGACAGATGTCCGTAAAATCGGATACTACCAAAGGTTTTCTCGTTACTTGGAAGAGTAATGATATTTTCGGCCATTTTTTCTTACAAATGTGCTATGCACATTTAAGTTATAAGATTTTGAATATAGTATTTTAATTATATGATAGATTCTTAGACTATATGCTGAACTCTTTGAGTTTGTAAACAATGAAAACAATCTCCGGTATGTCCAGACCTTTTTAAGCAGGCGGGACCCTATGACAAATGAAGCAATTGTTGCGGCTGCAGCGAAAATGGAGACGACCCAAGACCTCCTTCAGCTCTTGAATAAAATCAAGATGGCAGAACTCGGAGAGAAGGGGCATCCGTTTATTTTGCCGCACCTCAATTACTTCATTCATCCGGCCCGTAACAAGAAGAGTTACAAATCCTTCAGCATCCCAAAGAAATCTGGAGGCGTCCGAACAATTTCAGCCCCAACCAAACTGCTGAAATCTTTCTTGACATACACCAACCGGCTCCTGCAAGCTTTCTACCAAGCCCCGGTTTACGTGACCGGGTTTGTTCCGGAAAAATCCGTTGTAGATAACGCAGAGCGCCATGTCGGGATGAACTATGTCTTCAATACTGACTTAAAAGATTTCTTTCCCAGCATTTCCAAATCCAGGGTATGGGCTACCCTAAAGCGCTATCCGTTCAAATTCAACGACACCATTGCAGATGCAATCGCCGGCATGTGCTGCACGGAAATGAAGATTGACGGTGAAAAATGCTGGGTGCTCCCTCAGGGCTCTCCTTGCTCTCCCGTACTCACAAACATTGTGTGCCGGAATCTTGACCACGAGTTGCACAAACTGGCCCAGGAGTATAGTCTCCGGTATTCTCGTTATGCCGACGACATCACCTTCAGCAGCAACCGGAACGTTTTCCAAAAAGGAGGCGAGTTCCAGCAGAAGTTGGAAGAAATCATCACCAGCCAGAGGTTCTCGATTAATGAGAAGAAGACCAGAGTGCAGAACAAGAACCAGCGGCAGGAAGTAACGGGTCTTGTGGTGAGTGACCGCGTGAACGTGACGCGGGAATATGTCCGGGATCTCGACAACCTTATTTATATTTGGGAGAAGTACGGTGAGGCAGATGCCTATGCCAAATTCCTATTCCACTATACCCCAAAGCAGAACCGCTATAAAAACAAGCCCAACATGCAGTCTGTTGTTCAGGGCAAACTTCTTTATCTTAAGATGGTGAAAGGGGCTGATAGCGAGGTCTGGAGACGCCTGCAGCGCCGTTTCAACAAACTGAGCGGAGCAAAACCTTCCACGGAATCTGCCACCATCAAATATCGGTATACCATTGCCGACTTTGAAAAGAAAATCGGCCAGAAACTTCAGATAGAGACCAAGGATGGAGTGATAAAGCGCTGCTACTTTACCTTAAATGACCAATCCACAACGGTTACTCTCAGTCGTTATGCCAGGACCAGGATCACCAACATCCTGGCCAAGAGCGACCTTGCCCAACTTGAAAAGTTCAAGACCTCCTACATACTCATTTTCTATGAGCAGAACAACACGGGGTTCTGGAGAATTGAACGTAAGCGGACGTGTACCAAACTTCCATCGTTAGAAGATATGGATGCCGAGGCGTTGATAAAGGAGTTTTTTGCCGTAACTACAGCCCCCTTCGCAGCAAGCGATTCTGCAGCCACTCCTGGCAAGACCGCCGACGAAGTGCTTGCTGCACTGATAGACTCTGATTTTGACTTAAATATACTCGATGAATGGGACAAGATAAAAAGCAGCTGACCAAACTGCTAGCTTTCGTAAAAGGTTTGTATGACGATCCCGACAACAAAGAATTTGCTGCTGGGATTCAGGCTATAGTAATGGCCGATTCTAAAGAAATTAGGGATGTCCGATTTGAAGAGATTTACGAGTACTGCATACAAAAGAACGCACGCGCACAAGCAAAAGCAGTATATAGTAAATTCCCCATAAAGGAGATTTCCGAAAAACTTTCTGATGACTACCTACTGATGGAGAGTTTCAAAAGAAGAGGAGATTTCCTTAATTTTTCAGCCCAATTGTTCAGGCAAATCGAAGGCATAGCAAATTTTATTTGCAGATTAGAGCCGTATAATCAAGCTTTTGGGGGGCTAAAGAACACATCAGCTTTAGTCCTATACAATCAGGACATGCCTATGTCCATTTTTACCAGAAAAACTGATTCGATAGCTATCAACAAGCTAATATTTGGAGACTATGACAAGACAAAAGATGGTAAAGATAAGGTCGACATATCTATCTGCAAACAATACATTCTTGACAAAATAAAAATTGCCTTGTATTTATGTGGTTACGCCACTTGCTTATTTTCTGCCTCAGAGTTTAACAAATTCTCTTACGACATATCTAACATTTACCTAGTTAGATGTGAAGCTGATCATAGCGGAAATGAGCGCAGTCCAAAACAAGAGGCTGCTTTCCAGACCATTATTGCAGAGCCGGACTTTTATTATTCAGAATTCCTCAAACTTCTCCATTTTTTTATTGACAAGATTTCTGAAGGGTACTTACGCCGACAAGAAGTTTTTGATTTTGCGTCAAATCTACCAGAGGATGAATTACATGGCATAGTCACTAACGCCCTTCCTAGTGCTTTGTACATAAAATGTGATGGGCAGGAGAGTGAACGTGTGCCTGGAACTGCCTATAATCGTAGCACAAAGTTTGAGAATGGAATGGAACTTAAAATTAAAAAAAAGGGAGGAACGATTATTCAGGTTGTTCCCGTGCAATAACGGAGCATTCTGACTTCCGATTCTTTACTCTTCGAAATAATATAATTTTTGTTGTTCATTCTCTATTATTAATTTAAGGCTGTGTTGCATAGTAACTCAACCAATGTTTAATACTCGATTGATGACATCATGTTATTTATGTTGCCCGAATTGACAACGGCATCAAAATCAAAGGTATCTATAATGAAGTCCATCCGCTACTCGCAAGAATCTATATAACCAGCTTCTTTCTCTGCGAATATACGGTTCGCAATCGCGTTTTACTTTTGCATCGCAATTGAAAAACGACCGTATACATGAGAGCTAATAAGTGGTTCATTTCCAACCTTGACGACACACAGAGAGCGATAGTTGTTAGCGATATCAATCGCGATATTATCGTACAGGGTGCAGCGGGTAGTGGAAAAACCAATTTGGCAATCCATCGTGCCAAGCAAGCCAGTATCTTCAGCGACAACTACGCCATTGTGATTTATACAAGGGCATTGATGCGTATGGTTGCGACTGGAATGCGTGCCTTAGGGCTGGATGATGAGCGTATCGTCTACGATTGGGCCTGGTCTCATTCTGGCTTCCAACTTAATGGGAACGTTTTCTATGCAAAGGGCAACCGGGATGTCTTATATCTGGTTAATAATGATACTGTCCGGAAGTTTGAGAGAATTAGATCCCCTTATACCATCCGCGAACTTCAAGCGAAGCACCCTGGACAGCTTATCGTGGGCTTAGATTTTGGCGACTGGGTGTCTTCGAACGATTATCAGGCTTATGGAAGGAGGACTTCCAAATTTATTGAACGTCCGTATAGCCAGACGCTGAATCTAGAGGGATGCTGCCCTTTAACGTCAGCTTACCTCTACAAGCCGGCAGAAGAAAAGATAGACTACCTTATCATTGATGAGGCACAGGATTTCTCAACAGAAGAGCTCAAAAGCAGATATCTGGCAAATGTCAGCAAAACATATGCATTGTTTGGCGACTCTGCACAGAAAATCTATTCTAACCGTGGTGCCACCATGGATGAGATCCGTGCAAGCCTTAAAGGAGACCCGTATTTCCTCAAATACAACTATCGTCTACCCAAGTCGATTGCAAAGGTCGCTCAGGATATTCCTGCAACGCCTACAGATTTGATGAGTTTCAACCAAAAAGATCGGGGAAATAGTGATTCCCCATACTATCCGAAGCCGGTTGTAACGAAGTATGAAGATTCTAATGCGGAGCTGGAGGGAATCCTTCAGACAATCCGCAATGAGGATCTGGATGACGTTGCCATCTTGGTGCCTACAGAGAAGGACGTTATACGTGTCTATAACTTCTTGAAAGAAAACAATATCAATTCTCAGGTCCTTTACAGGACGAGCAAGACGGCCCCTTTTAGGACTATCAATACGCTTGACATGGTCAATAATGACCTCCCTTGCATCTTGACCTATCATGCGGCCAAAGGAACAGAATTTGATAATGTTTTCGTACCTTTCGCCAATTATGGTACGCTACCGGACAGAAATGCTTTTTATGTGGCCTGCACCAGGTCATCTCATAGCTTGTTTATTTCTTATTCTGGGAAACTGACAAACTATCTTGATAAGGTGAACAGGCAATACATTACCGAGATAGATGCTACCTCAAACAATAACCTTCCATTCTGACAAGATGACATCATACTGGATATCAATAAGTAAGTGGAGTCTGATAGATTCCATGGCAAATGAGTGCATATCGCCTTTCTCATTTTATGCTCATCGCTGTTTTGGCAGTGATCTGTCTCGTAATTTTGAAGAATCCGAGCGCGTGAATCATCTGCTCTTAAGTACGAAAGAGCCGGTTTCGGACTTTGCTATAAAGATAGATTCCAGTCTATTGGATACTCAGAATCTATCTCGGGTCGGAAAGAGCAAACACCTGTTTCTTTATCCCAGGTCTGTCTTTTTCCAAAAAGGAAAGGTAAAGTTCCGTTTTGCTTCGGAAGAATTGTTGAAGACATTTCTAGCCGAAACGGAAATAATGTTAGAGATAAAGTGTACGGCGCTTTATTCTGATGATTTTTATGTTTCCAATACAGGAAACGAGCATGTCGTTCCTGTAGATTTGGATATTCTCCCGATGGAATCTCAGGAGGAGTCTATCCTTCAAGAAGATACTTTTAATTATACAAAGGGAGCAATTATCAGCTACTGCCGGGGTATCCTCACAAACAGGTCACAGGAAGAAACAGACGCTATCGCTGCGCTTACAAATCTCAAAAATGATTTGGTGGGTCTCCATACTCAGATTATGGTAGATGAGAACTATGTTCCCACTATGGCTTTAGCGAGGAGTATTATTCGTGCCGAAGAATTGTATAACAAAGCATCCTACCGCACGACGCAGAATTTCCGTGTTCTTTCTATGTTGTATGCTGATCTTATTGAAAAGGCAACCTTACGTTATAAGGAGTTGCAGAGTAGAAAGACAACTGATTCCCGCCAAAAAGAGGCAGAGATACGAAGAGCCATAGCAGACTACGAGAAGACTATTAGGCAATTTGAGTTTGATAGCAATCTTACCCGGTTCGTAAACGAGTTGGAGGAGATTAAAAGAGTTGAAGTTGAAAACGGAAAGAAGATTGGGCAAAAGCGTAAATTTTTCCCAAAGGATTCGCAGGAATATTTAAGGAAACAAGAGCTTAAGGAATACATAGAGGATTTCAGAAAAAACAATAAACAGTATATGGATCTTGTAAATCATTTGCAAGATCTCCAGGACAAACTCTACCTGATATCGACAGGCGCTTCGGAATACGACAGTACGATTGCAACTATTTCAAATCAGATTAGCGATGTAATAGGTAATATTGAGAAGGAGGTTCATTCTTCTCTGAGACCTGTAAAGGTTGATTTTTCAAACATTAAGACCTGCCGAAATGGCGAAGTGATAGTAGACAGTCCTGATTATAAGACTGCCGAACTTGAGTATTACAACATCTTGATGAAAACCATCCTTGAGTGTCCGTTAAAAGAACTCCGTCCGGCCTCTGACGTTGATATGCTCAACCTCCTTAAGTTGTCGATGAATCGATACAAGGAAACAGGAGAGAGTTTTCTGTCCGAGGACGGACAACGGATTAGAACCATCCTGTTAAACTATTGGTTCTACAAACATCACGATTCAAAAGGGAAAGTTGAACTGACAGAGGAGTTCCCCCTTATTAACAACGTCATCGCCTTTTTCCTGAAAGGATCTGACTTTTCTCAGATAGAACGCTTCGCTGTAAACAAAAGGATTCCACATAAGGAATATGCATTAATGCTTTTTGGAGGTTTTATCGGTTTTTCCTCTTTGCCGAGGAGTATGACAAACAACATTTATCTTTCTCTCGAAAAATATCTACCATGTCAACAATTTCTCAACAGTATTAATATTTACTCGGAATAATTAGTTTTACCATGTGGAAAAAGTGGAACCTGTGGGAAAGACTGAAACAGGAGACATTGAAAATATATGAAGAAGAGACCGCAAAAGACCCTCATTGGAACGAATGCGACCCTGAGATAATACAACGAAACAGATTATTATTGTTTGTCGTCCTATACTTTCTTGGGATGTTCCTTGCCAAAAAAATTATGTAATCCGATTAAATAAACGGCCCTTCCCGCCTCGACACAAAATCGGCCCTTGACACGAGGCGGAATGACGGGAAGGATGCTGGAGGAAGGGATACCCTCCGGAGGGCTTGTGCACCCCCGCACGAGGGTAGGGGGCGGGGCCCGTTGATTTTTGGATATTTGGCCGAAGCTTGCTTCGAGGCAAATGTTCAAAAAGCAATGGGAGGGGCCGGAGTGGAGCGCGAAGCGCGGAACGGAGTCCCTCCGGAGGGTATCCCTTCCTCCTGCATGATCGCACCCGCGGCGGCATCACCGCCCAATGTCGCTGTCATGGGTCCAAAGAATGGGACGATGGCCGCACTCAAGAGCTACTTCAGCAAATTCCCCAGGATGCTGCGGGTGAGTTCCTTGGAAAGGGTGGTAGTGGCGCTCCTGGTGGCTTTGCTCACCATCTTGGAACCGGTTGAGGTGGTGGTCTTTTTCTTCTTGCCGGTCACTTTGGCGGAAACAGCGTCTGCGGCAGCGCCGGCGGCCACTCCCACCACGGCGGTGAGTACGCTCTTGAGCACTTTGGCACCGATGCCGCTCCCTGCCTTCTTGGCCTGTTTCTCCTGCTCCTTGGCAGCCCGGGCGGCCTCTTTGGCCTCGATGGCAGCCTGCTTTTCCGCCGCTGCCGCAGCTTCCAGTTCCGCCTTCTGACGCTCCGCCTCCTGGGTAGCCGCCGTAATGAGCTCGTACGCGCTCTCGCGGTCCACCGGATGGTCGTAGCGGCCGTACAGGCGGCTGCGCTTCACCAAATCCGCCCGCTGCTCCGGCGAAACGGCACCAATCTGGCTCAGCGGGAACAAGATTTTGGCGCGCTCCACCATGGCGGGCGTACCCTTTACGTCCAGGAACGATACCAGCGCCTCGCCGGTACCCAGTTCCAACAACGTGTCATACGTCTTGAAGGCAGGGTTGGCGCGGAACGTATCCGCCGCCACCTTCACGGCCTTCTGATCCTGGGGGCTATAGGCACGCAGGGCATGCTGGACGCGGTTACCCAGCTGCCCCAGGATATTGGCAGGAATGTCCGTGGGACTCTGCGTGATGAACCAGATGCCCACGCCCTTGGAGCGGATAAGGCGGATTACCTGCTCAATCTTGTCCGTAAGGGCCTTGGAAGTACCCTCGAACAGCATGTGGGCCTCGTCAAAGAAGAACACCAGCTTGGGCAGGTCCATCTCCCCCACCTCCGGCAGCGTAGCATACAGTTCCGACAACAGCCACAGCAGGAAGGTGGAATACAGCTTGGGCTGGAGCATGAGCTTGTCCGCAGCCAGCACGTTCATGATGCCCTTTCCGCCCTCGCACTGCAGGAGGTCGTAAATATCGAAATCCGGCTCCCCGAAGAACTTGTCGGCGCCCTGGTTTTCCAGTTCCAGAAGCGCCCGCTGGATGGCTCCCACCGAGGCCTGGGTCACATTGCCATACTTGGTGGTAAAGTCCGCGGCGTTCTGCCCCACAAAGTTGAGCATGGCCCGCAGGTCCTTCAGATCGATGAGCAGCAGCCCGTTGTCATCGGCAATGCGGAACACGATGTTGAGCACGCCCGTCTGCGTCTCGTTCAGGTCCATCAGACGCCCCAGCATCTGCGGGCCCATGCGGGAAATGGTGCTGCGCATGGGATGCCCCTGCTCGCCGAAAACGTCAAAGAAACGCACCGGGCAGGCCTGGAACTGCGGGTCCGCAAGGCCAAACTCCGGGAGGCGCTTCTCGATGAAACCGGACAGGCGGCCCGGCTGCGAGATGCCGCTCAGGTCCCCCTTCATATCGGCCATGAAACAAGGCACGCCGGCCTGGCAGAAAGTTTCCGCCAGCACCTGCAGCGTCACGGTTTTACCGGTACCGGTAGCACCGGCGATGAGGCCGTGCCGGCACAGCATGTTACCGTTCAGGGAGATGGGTCCGTTCGGGGAATGGGCCACGTACAGCCCGCGTTCTTTATCCAGCATAACTATTTTCTATTAAGTCGATAATTCCAAAAATAAAAGCCCGGAATGGCCAGGATGGCCGACGCCGCAGCAATCCAGGGCGTATAATCCATCGGTACGCCAAAGCCAATCTTGTCCACCAGGATGAAGGTGACGCATACGGCGGTCATGAACACGGCCGGGAAGAACGTCACCAGGTACCAGGCGCCCTTCTTTTCCTTCTCCAAATACGTGGTGGCGGTCCAGAGCATGATGGCGGCCAGCGCCTGGTTGCTCCAGCCAAAGTAGCGCCAAATGGTGTTGAAGCCGTTGGCGTCGGCAATATTGTACCAAAGCAACAGGGCCGATAAGGCAAAGAGCGGGATAGCCAGCAGCAGCCGGCTGTAGAGCTTCTTCTGCGGCATGTGCACAAAGTCCGCAATGATGAGGCGGGCGCTGCGGAAAGCCGTATCGCCGGAAGTGATGGGCGCCGCAACCACGCCCAGGATGGCCAGGATGCCACCCACCAGGCCCAGCCAGCCCTGCGAAACCTTGGTGACCACGGTAGGGGCCGATGCCGTAATGTCCGAACCCACCTCTGCGGCACCGCCGTCGAAGAAGAACCAGGAAGCCACGGCCGCCCAGATGAGCGCCACCAGGCCCTCGGTAATCATGGAGCCGTAGAAGATGGGGCGTCCCAGCTTCTCATTGTCTATGCAACGGGCCATCATGGGGCTCTGCGTGGCATGGAAGCCGGAAATGGCGCCGCACGCAATGGTAATAAACAGGCACGGAAAAATAGGCTGGTCCTTGAGCCCTACCTTGTCCTGCCAGCCCGTCAGGCCATCCCAGATTTCCGGCAGTTGCGGCCATTTGACAAACAGGCACACCATGAGCGCCACTGCCATAAAGAGCAGCGCCACGGCAAAAATGGGATAAATTTTGCCGATAAGCTTGTCGATAGGCAGCAGCGTCGCTATAACATAATATAGGAAGATGATGCCCACCCAAAGCATGATGGCCTGGCTGGTGCCGTCGCCGGCCATGTCGCCCAGAATGAGCGCCGGGCTGTACACGAACACCGTTCCCACCAGTGTAAGCAGGACCAGGGAGAACACCAGCATCGCAATCTTGGTGCCCTTGCTCATGTACTTGCCCACCAGTTCGGGTACGCCCACACCGCCGTTCCGCACGGACATCATGCCCACCATGTAGTCGTGCACGGCACCGGCAAAGATGCAGCCGAACACAATCCACAGGTAGCTGGCCGGGCCGAATTTAGCGCCCATGATGGCGCCGAAGATGGGCCCCGTTCCTGCAATATTCAGGAACTGCACCATGAACACACGCCAGGACGGCATGCGGATAAAGTCCACCCCGTCCGCCTTGGTGATGGCCGGCGTGGGCCGCTTGGGATCCGGGCCGAACATCCGGTCCACAAACGCACCATAAATCACATACCCCAAAACAAGGGCTACAATGCTGAGAAGAAATGAAAACATAGATTCTTCGCTTTGCTCAGAATGACATTATTCAAAAAAACTGAAATGCACGCGGCCGTAGCAGCGTTCTTTTACAAAATGGGGATGATTCACAAAGCTGTGCTCTCCCCCGTGTTCCAAGATGAAATAGCGTTCCGGATGCAGGATGCCGGCGGCAAACACCAGGTCCGGCAGGTTTTCCAGCCCCTCCAGCGCATACGGCGGATCCGCAAACACAATGTCGAATTTTTCCCGGCAGATGGGCAGGAAGTCGAACACATTGTCCCGTACCATGGTTACGTTGGAAAGCCCCAGGCGCTGTGCCTCCGTTTTGATGAACGATGCGTTCTCCCGGGCCATTTCCACCGAATATACGCGCGCAGCGCCACGGGAAGCGAATTCAAAGGCAATGGAGCCGGTCCCTCCAAAGAGGTCCAGCACCTTCAGGTCCTCGAACTCGTATTCGTTGTCCAGAATGTTGAACAGTCCTTCCTTGGCAAAGTCCGTAGTGGGACGGGCCTTGTAGCCCACCGGCGGGGCAATCACTTTCCCTTTCAGTTTTCCGCCGATAATCCTCATAGCTGCACCACCCCCTTGAAGTATCGGTACAGGGACATCTCCGCCTCCGGGTCCAGCGGCGTGCGGAAACACACGGTAGAAACCTCCGGATTCAATTGCAAGCGCTTCATACTCAGGAAGATAAAATATTCCGCCGTGGTGAAGTCCGGGGCAGCGAACACGTTGGCCAGACAAAGACTCTTGCCCTGGGCTATCACCAGGTGCAAGCAGCCGTCCGCCCACGAGGCTACAATTTTATTGTATTCCGAGAGCGTCTCCAGCTGCCGAAGCAGGTAATACATTTCCGGCAGCACGCGCACCGGCGTACCCGAAGCGGGCAGCACAGTTTGGGAAATCACCCGCGACAAAGACTCACCAATGGAATTGGAATATACCAACACGGCCGCCAGAGCGGGAATGTTCACCGACTCCACATAGTCCCCTTCCTCCAGCGCCGCCACCTCGGAAAGGGCGGGGCGGGCCGCACCGGGATTATAGAAACTTTCCGGAACCAGGGCCACCTTGGGCGTGAGGAGGGAAATCTCCACCTCAGTGTAGCGGCGCTGGAACTCCGGCGTGGTAAAAAGGCGCTCCGCCCCCATCCAGGAAGCGCGGTGTTCCTCCTGTTCCGTCCGGGTCTTAAAAGAATATCCACTCAAGGAAACTTGAATGGATATTCCTGTATATGGGGTATGCGTCTGGTCCATGGAGGACTATTCCCAGTTACCGGCGTTGTTGTTAGGAGCGGTTACGCTACCAACCTGCAGGCCTTCGTACTTGTTCTGGTCACGGCACTCGGCATCCTTGTTAATGCGGAGCTGGTTATCCATGCCCTTGCACAGGGCCTTGTAAGGCATACGGGCCTCGAACAGAGGAACCTGGACACCGGAAACCGTCTTGATGGTGGATTCCATTTCCGTGAGCTGCTTGCCGGAGAAAGGAATGTAGAACAGGGAGTCGATGCAGAAGTCCGGACGGCTGCGGAAGAGGGTGTCCTTCACGGAAATTTCCGTAACGGTGGAGAACACCACCTTGGTGCCGGCGGCATACGCTTCCTGCAGTTTGGCAGTCATTTCTGCGGGTTTGAGGCGCTTGTTGGCCTTCTTGATGGCCTCGGTGTTGGCTACTGCCAGGGAGTCATCGTTGGAGCCGATCTGCATCACGATGTCCATCTTGCCGGTTTCGTAGAAAATCTTGAGGGAATCCACGGAAGGGCTGAAACGACCATTGACGCTCTTGAAAGCGACCTGAAGCGTACGGATATCTTTCAGACGCTGGATACCGACCTCCGAACGGGCTTTGAGCTCATTGTTGAACTTAACGGGCTTCTGGACACTTTTGACGGTGACCCAGACAAGCAGGCAGATAATGGCGGCCAGGGCAATTTCAATGCCGATTTTTAAACCTTTGTTCATTATTTTAGTGTTTTATAATTTTCAAACTTCCGACAAAGTTAAAAAAATCATTTCTCAAAAGCAATAATCTTTTGTAAATTTGCCATCGCAAATGATTCTTACCCATGGAGCAAGTGCATCAGGAGAACATACAGGCATTCCGGTCTATGATACGGCAGGCTTCGCGCATGGCCGTGGTGGCCCATACCCACCCGGATGGGGATGCCCTGGGCTCCTGCACGGCCCTGTCCCTCTGGCTTGCCGGAAAAGGCAAGAAGGTAACCTGCGTGCTGCCGGACACCCCGGCAGACAACCTGCAGTTCATCCTGTCGCCGGATGTCCGGTATCTGTATTTCGACACCGACGCATCTGCGGCGGAGGCCGCCATCCGGGAAGCGGACCTGGTGGTCCAGCTGGACTGCAACCATTTTTCCCGCACGGAAGGGCTGGAACCTTTCCTCAAGGCCTCCACGGCAAGGAAAATCCTCATCGACCATCACCTGAATCCGGACCGGGAAAGCTTTGAACTGGTGTTTTCCACGCCGGAGATTTCCAGCGCGTCGGAGCTGTTGTATTGGGTATTGAAAGCTGCGGATGGAGATACGCTCGGCCCTTTGGGCCTCGGTATGACAATTGGTACGGCACTCATGGCGGGGATGACCACGGACACCAACAACTTTGCCAACTCCGTGTTCCCCTCCACCTTCCGGATGGCGTCGGAGCTCATCGCCGCCGGCGTAAACCGCGACGCCCTGCTGGAGCAGCTCTATAACAGCTACCGGGAAAACCGCGTACGGCTGATGGGCTACATGCAGTACGAAGGCCTGAAAATACTGCCGGAAGGCGCCGCCTACATGATTCTCACCAAGGACATCATGACCCGCTTCAACCTCCGGGAAGGCGAATCGGAAGGCCTGGTGAATGTGCCGCTTACCATCGGCACGGTAAAACTGAGCGTGCTCCTGAAAGAGGACGAAGGGCATTTCCGCGTTTCGGTGCGTTCCAAGAAAGGGACTTCGGCCCAACAGCTGGCGGCACGCTTTTTCCATGGCGGCGGGCACGAGAACGCCTCCGGCGGCAAATTGCATATCGGCACGGACATTTCCAGGGCCGATGCTGCGGAAGCCTACGTTGTGGACGCCTTGAAAACCTTCCTCGCATGAAACGCAGCACCCTCATACTGAGTTGTTTGCTGGCCCTGGGCCTCATGGCGGCGTGCGTCAAGCAGTCACTGCAGAGCACCTATGACAAGCAAACCTCCTATATCGACAATTTTGTCACCACCCAGATGAAGGCCGATACCAACGCCACGCTCACCCGCAACGGAGGCAGCTATCGGCTCACCCTGGCCGACACCCTGGACCGCGTTTACGGGGAGCGGGACTCCCTCCGGGAGGGCGGACGCGTAGCCCTGTGGTACGCCTGCTTTACCCTCACCGGCAACAGCATCTCCGCCTCCAATCTGGTGGCCACCAACGTACGGAAGGTCGCCGAGCAGGCCAAATGGAAACTGACCGACAGCACCATCATCTTCCGCCTGGACACCATCACCGTGGACAAAAAACTGGTGGAGGGCCTGCACCTGGGGCTGCAGGGCGTCCAGCAATATGACCAGGGCTTTGTCCTGTTTACGGGCGAATATGGCTTCGGAAACATTTCCCGAGGCACGATTCCTGCAAGAAGCGCCCTGGTTTACCAATTTCTGATAGATGAAATTTTTAATGACTGATATGAGAAAACTCCTCCCCCTGGCCGCCGTCCTGTGCCTCGTTGCCACCGGCTGCGCCAAGGAAGCCACCTGGAATACCGGCCAAAAGGCCAAAGCATACCTGGACATGTTCATGGCCAAGTATTACCCCGACATAAAGCCCAACGAAGACGGGCTGTACATCCTGGCCGAAGAAAAAGGGGACGGAAAGCCCTGGCATCCGGATTCCGCCTACGTCTATGCCACTTATACCATCCGCAACCTGGACGGAACCATCAGCAGCACCACCGAGGCCCAAGTGGCCCAACAGCTGGGCACCTATGATTCCAGCAACTATTACGGACCGCGCTACATGGCTCAGGGCAACGGAAAAAGCTACAGCGGCCTGGACATGCTTCTGGACGGCATGCAGGTGGGCGGTTACCGCAAAGCCGTCGTCCCCTCCTGGCTGCTGAACACCAGCCGCCTGAGCTCCCTGGAGGACTATCTCAACGCCTGCACCACGGAGGCCCACCTGATTTATGAAGTCTGGCTGCACGGGCAGACGAACGATGTCCTGCGCACGGAAATCGACAGCCTGGAAACCTATGTGAAACGGCACTATGGCGTGGGCCGCGAAAAAAGCATTTCTTACACCCAGGAAGCCGTGGAAGGCACCTTCTATTTCTTCTCCGACACCACGGCATTTGCAGGAAAGCACCATTTCTCCCGTGACACCACCCTCACCATCAACTACACGGGCTATTTGCTGAACGGACAGGCCTTTGACACCACCGACGAAAAAATTGCCAAGGACAACAACATTTATTATGTCACCGGCAAAACCTACGCTCCGGTGAGCGTCACTTACTCCTCCACCATCTCCAACATCAAGATGGGCAGCTCTTCGCTCATCAGCGGATTCCAGGGCGGTCTGAGCCAAATGGTGTTCGTGGGCCAGCGTGCCGTGTGCCTGTTCACCTCCAACCTGGGCTACAGCAGTTCCGGAAGCGGTCAGGGCATTCCCCCTTACTCCCCGCTCATCTTTGTACTGGAGATTGTGGAGGACGACGAGGAAGAATGAGTACAGGAGCCATCCCTACAGAACTGGGCACGAGGCCCGTCAATTCGCTCATCCGGCAATACGCGGTCCCCGGCATCATCGCCATGACCGCGTCCTCACTCTATAACATGGTGGACAGCGTCTATATCGGCCATATTGCCGATGTGGGTTCGCTGAGCATCGCCGGCCTGGCCGTCACGTTCCCGCTCATGAACATTTCCACGGCGTTCGGTACGCTGGTGGGCGTGGGCGCGGCCACCATGATTTCCGTGCTGCTGGGCCAGAAGAACTACAAGGTGGCCGGCAAGGTGCTGTGCAACGACATCAGCCTGAACATCCTCACCGGCGTCTTTTTCACCGCCGTGATGCTCCTGTGGATGGACCCGATTCTCCGCTTTTTCGGGGCGTCGGACGCCACCCTTCCCTTTGCCCGCAACTACATGACCATCATTGCCTCGGGCAATGCCGTCACGCACCTGTACTTTGGCCTCAACGCCATCATCCGCTCCTCCGGCAATCCCAAGCTGGCCATGGGGCTCACCCTGTTCACGGTATCGGCCAATGCCATCCTGGACCCCATTTTCATCTTTACGCTGGGGCTGGGCATTCAGGGCGCGGCGCTGGCCACCGTCCTGTGCCAGTGCCTGGCGCTGGGCTATACGCTGTGGTACTTCCTGAACCCAAACCGTTTCCTGCACTTGCCCCGTTCGCTCAAGATGTTCCGGGTGGACTGGAAAATTGCCAAGGACTCCCTCGCCATCGGCATGGGGCCGTTCCTGATGAACCTGGCCAGCTGCATCGTGGTGCTGTTCATCAACCAGCAGCTGGTGAAATGGGGCGGAGACCTGGCCATAGGCGCGTATGGCATCGTGAACCGCATCTCCTTTCTCTTCGTGATGATTGTGATGGGCTTCAACCAGGGCATGCAGCCCATTGCCGGATACAATTACGGCGCCCGGCAGTACAGCCGCGTGCGGGAGGTATATCTCAAAACGGCCGGTTGGGCCAGCCTGGTGATGATGTTGGGCTTTGTCTTTTCCGAATTCCTTTCCGGTCCCATGGTGCGCATCTTCACCTCGGACCCGGTGCTCATTGAGAAAGCCGCCCACGGGCTCCGGGTCATGAACCTGGCCTTCCCCATCATCGGCTTCCAAATGGTCACCACCAACCTGTTCCAGTGCCTGGGCATGGTGAACAAGTCCATTTTCCTCTCCCTGTCCCGGCAGCTGCTGTTTTTGCTGCCCTGCATCTATATCCTGCCACCGCTCATGGAATCGGAGAGCGGTGTCTGGTACAGTTTCCCCATTTCCGACACCATTGCCGCTGTCATCACCTTCCTCATGGGATGGAGCCTGATCCGCAAGCTCAACAAGCTCAAGGACGGGGACGATCCGGCTATTTTAGGGAGCAAGATATAGATTCTTCACTTCGTTCAGAATGACAAAGGATATGCATACCATCATTACCATCGGCCGGTCTTTCGGCAGCGCCGGCGGCCATATCGGCCATGCGATCGGCAAAAAACTGGGAATCCCGTTTTACGACAACGCGCTCATTTCCCAAGCGGCGGAAGAAGAAGGCTATTCCAAGAGCCTCTTTGCCCATGCGGAGGAAAAAAGCCTGTTCTCCTTTTCCAGTTTCTTTGCGTCCAGCCGCCTGGGGTACATGGACGGCGGTTATGTGAACGACAACGTCCTGTTCAAGATTCAGAGCGAGGTTATCCGCAGCATTGCCTCCAAGGGCGATGCCATCTTCATCGGCCGCTGTGCGGACTATATCCTCCGGGACATGGACTGCCTCAATGTATTTGTCACGGCCCCGGAAGAGTACCGCATCCGGAGTCTGGTGAAAAGCGAGGGGCTCAGTGCCGACGACGCGGAGAAACTCATGCGCCGCAAGGACCGCACGCGCGAGACCTACTATAATTATTATACCTTCGGGGCCTGGGGACAGGCCGCCAACTACCACCTGTGCGTGGACAGTTCCGTCCTGGGGGTGGAAGGCACGGCGGAGCTCATTGTCGATTTCGGCCGCCGCTGTGGAAAAATCAAGTGAGGAAGGCGGGCGTCATACTGCTGACGCTGGCCCTGGGCTGTGCGTTCATGTGCGGGCACCGGGGACCGTCCAATCCGGTCAAGGAGCCCGTCCACTGGCGGGATTCGCTGAACGGGTATCTCACCAATGACCTATCGACCCTGCCCGCCATGGACGCCGTGGTGGACAGTTTCATGGACTTCTGGGGCCTGCACGGGGTTTCCCTGGCCGTCATGCGGAACGACTCCCTGCTGTATGCCCGTGGCTACGGCATGGCCGATGCCTCCACGCCCATGACGCCCGGCACCACGCTGCGGCTGGCCTCCGTATCGAAGCTCCTCACGGCCATCGGCATCATGCGGCTGCAGGAAAAGGGGCTGGTGTATTTGGACACGCCGGTCTTCGGTCCGTATGGGGTTTTGACACGCTACGACAGCTACATCAAGGACGATGACTATTACCTGATTACGGTGGAGCACCTGCTGCGGCACCAGGCGGGGTTCACCTCCCGCGGCGGAGACCCGGTGTTCTCGCCTTATCCCTCCCTGGAGGCGCTGCTGCGCAAGCAGTTGGGCAGGCGGCTGGCCTACGAGCCCGGCACCTCGCAGGAGTACTCCAACCTGGGTTTCCTGCTGCTGTCGCTCATCATTGAAGAAGTGTCCGGAATGTCCTATGAGGAATTTATGCAGGAGGAGGTGTTCTCCCCTGCCCTGTGCCGCGGGTTCAAACTGGCCGGCAATTACCTGGAAGACCGCCATCCCGGAGAAACGCGCTATTACATGCACGCCGACGCACCCTTGACCGTCTCCTTTGACGGCAAGTACGCCTCCGTAGAAAAATGCTATGGCGGAAATGACGTACACGGCTCGCTGGGCGCCGGCGGCTGGACGGGTTCCGCCGCCGAACTGGCCCGCCTGGTAGCCTGCATTGATGGCCGGGGCCCGGTGGAAGACATTCTGGTACCGTTTTCCGTCACCCAGATGACCACTTACTACGACCCCGATACCTTCTCCCTTGGGTGGAACGACACCAAGCCCACGGGCGAATGGACCCGCTCCGGCTCCTTCTCCGGTACGCAGGCCCTGATAAAAACCTTCCCCGACGGCGAGTGCTGGGTATTCATCGCCAACACCTCCACCTGGCGCGGCTCCCGCTTTGCCCACAACATCGCCGCCCTGTATGAGAACCTGCGGGGCCGCTTCAGTGAAAAGCTGCCCCGCAGGGATTTGTTCCAGGAGTAGGAGCGGCGTTTTCTACCACTCCCCCGGGTGCATGTCTTCTCAGATATTCTGCTGTTTACGGTTCCAGTTGAGCAGCGGCAGCAGGAAGGAAATCACGGCTGCGCCCAGCCAGAAAATGCTTACGTAGGTAAAGTCGTGGGTACCGGCGTCGCCGCTGTCCATCAGCAGGCCGGTCACAATGTTCTGCAGGCCGGCCGCGGCATAGGATGCAATGCCCACAATGCCGAGCGCCGCACCGGAAGCTTTCCTGGGGACAAGATCGATGGCCATAAGGCCGCCAAGGAAGGCAATCAGGACGCCTATGGCAATGCCAAAGAGCACCATCGCCAATATGTTGACCCACTTTGCAGGGCCGCCATAGAGGAACAGCGCAAGGGCGATGGTTTCAAGGATGCCGGCCACAAACGCAGGATAGCGGCGGTCGCCCTTGAAAAGCACATCCGACAGCCATCCGCTCACCACCGTGCCGATGATGCCGAACACGGGATTGATGCCGATTACGGTTACGGCCTCGCCGAGGGAATAACCCTTGGCTTCCTGAAGGAAGATGGTTCCCCAGTCGATGATGGCGTATCGGCTCATATACATGAAGGCCGATGCCGCGGCCAGAATCCAAACGCCGGGATTCTTAATGACGAGGCGCTGCATCTGCTTGGTTTCCAGGCGCTTTCTCTTTTTCTCCTCCTCCGCGGCCAAGCGCATGTTTCCGCTTTCGCGGTCGTACTCTTCCTGAGTCATTTCGCCAGTAAGAACCTCAATTGCCGGAAGGCCTTTGGATTCGGGCGAATCGTGGAAGAATAGAAGCACCAGCACAAGGCCCACCACACCTGCCAGGGCGGCGCCGAAGAAGCCCCACTTCCAGCCGAAGGCGGCCACGAGCGCGCCCACGAAGATGAAGGAGAGACCTTCGCCGATATTGTGCGAGGCGCTGAATATGCCGTAGTAGGTACCTCTGACTTTAAGAGGCATCCAGCGCGACAGCGACACTATGCAGGCCGGTGCGCCCATACTCTGCGCCCAGCCGTTGACGGCCCAGAGGACGCAGAAGGCTGCAAAGAGGAGGCCGTTGGCAATATGTCCGCTCTGCGCGCTCACCCCGAGAATGCCCATGATGAAGTTCATGCAGGTGGACACCACTATGCCAATTGCCATGAAACGGCGGATGTTGGCGCTGTCGACCAGGAAACCGTTCACAAGCTTCCCTACTGCGTAAGTCCAATGCAGGCAGGCGACTATCAGGCCCAGCTGGGTGGCGGTAAGAAGGCCGGCGTCAATCAGCGGCTGCTTCATCACGCCCATGGACAGGCGGCACACGTAATAAAGCGCATAACCCAGGGTTGCAGTCACGAAGGTCTGCATCCTGTAGCGCTTGTAAGCTTTCTGCACTTGATTGTTGTCCATGATTTATTTCAATGTATGATGTCCGTGTTTCCGGAGCCAGCCTATCAGGAGTTCAGGGCGGTCGGTCTGAATCATGGATACGCCTGCATCCATGTACTGCTGATATACCTCGCCGGGGTCCTTGCAGGCAAAGGCGGCGTCGTCGTCGTTTCCGTCACCGCCGCACAGGGAGGCCCAGATGGTGTTCACCCACACCTTGGAACCCTGGGCGATGATTTTGGCGGCGGCATCGGCAAAGGCGCCGTCGTCGTTGCGCTGCCAGCACACCTCGTAGGCCAGCGGCACTACACCCTGGTCCAGATAAGACTGAAGCAGTTTCCGGCCCTTTTCCTTCTGGATGTCCACGATGGGCATATACATCATGTTGTGCGGGTAGGGCTTTTCGTGCTCAGCCACCACGTCAATGGGCTTCTTTCCCTTGATGAGCACCTGGTCCGTCACACCCAGCTTCTCGCAGACTTTCAGGGCGGCGTCGTAGTAGTCGTAGCCCTTGTCGATATTCACGCAGATACGGTCTTTGGTGCAGCGCAAGGCCTCTTCCAACGTAGGCATGCGCATGGTGTCAATCTCCACGCCATGTGCGCGCTTGAGGCTCAGGCGCTTGATTTCCGCAAGGGTGAGGTCCGCCACCTTGGCGCTCTTGTCGGGCTCGGAGCGGAACACCTTGGAGAAATTGGTGGTGCGCCTGACGTCGGCGTCATGGCAGAGCACCAGCACGGAGTCTGCGGTCATGTGTACGTCCAGTTCCACAATGTCGGCCCCCATGCGGATGACGCTCTCGATGGCGGGAATGGAATTCTCCGGATAGTTGCGCCAGTCACCGCGGTGGCAGGCCACCACTACATACCGGGACTGGGGATTGTGGATTTGGGCGATAATGCCTGCAGCGCGGTTAGGGTAAGGCTGTTCACCGGCGCAGGATGCCAGACAGGCACAAACAAGGAAGAAAGTAAAAAGTTTTCTCATAGGGCAAGTCGTCTATGGTTTTGTCCATAACAATATGGTTTTTTATCAATCTTGCTTCAGGGGCATTTCAACCCATAAAGTTAGTCATAACCCTTCAAAAATCCAAATACCCACTCTTCCCCGCCGATATCTTTTCGGCACGGACGGAAGAACGGAGCGACTGATTGAAACACAACAGAAGCCCCCGTACAACAGAGCCGGGGACTGCAACAACCAGCAGCTTGCCAGCCACCAGCTATTCCATCAACTTCTTGTACTTGAAGCGTTTAGGTTGGGCGTCCGGACCCAGGCGGAGCCTGCGGTTCTCCTCATATTCCTGGTAATTGCCCTCGAAGAACACCACCTTTCCCTCGCCTTCGTAGGCCAGAATGTGGGTGGCGATGCGGTCCAGAAACCAGCGGTCGTGGCTCACCACCACGGCGCAGCCGGCAAAGTTTTCCAGGCCTTCCTCCAGCGCACGGATGGTGTTCACGTCCACGTCGTTGGTGGGTTCGTCCAGAAGTAGCACGTTGCCCTCGTCCTTCAGGGTGAGCGCCAGGTGCAGGCGGTTGCGTTCACCGCCGGAGAGCACGCCGCACAACTTTTCCTGATCGGCCCCGGAGAAATTGAAGCGGGACACCCAGGCGCGGGCGTTCACATCCCTGCCGCCCATGCGCACCCATTCGGAATTGCCCGCAATGGTCTCGTACACCGTTTTTTCCGGGTCTATGGAACGGTGCTGCTGGTCCACGTAGGAAATTTTCACCGTGTCGCCAATCTCGATGGAGCCGCTGTCCGGCTGCTCAATCCCCATGATGAGGCGGAACAGGGTGGTTTTGCCGGCTCCGTTGGGGCCGATGACACCGACAATCCCCGCCGGCGGCAGCTCGAAGCTCAGGTGCTCGAACAGGAGTTTGTCTCCATAGGCCTTTGAAACGTCGTTGAAACGGATGACCTTGTTGCCCAGGTGCGGACCGTTGGGAATATAGATTTCCAGATTGGCTTCCTTCTGTTTGCTATCGGCCGATGCCAGCTTCTCGTACGCCCCCAAACGCGCCTTTTGCTTGGCCTGACGGGCCTTGGGAGCCATGCGCACCCATTCCAGTTCCCGCTCCAGGGTTTTGCGGCGCTTGCTCTCCGCCTTTTCCTCCGCAGCCAGACGCTTGGTCTTCTGGTCCAGCCAGGAGGAGTAGTTGCCTTTCCAGGGGATGCCCTCGCCACGGTCCAGTTCCAGAATCCAGCCGGCCACGTTGTCCAGGAAGTAGCGGTCGTGCGTGACGGCAATCACCGTGCCCTTGTACTGCTGCAGGTGGGCTTCCAGCCACTGGATGCTCTCGGTGTCCAGGTGGTTGGTTGGCTCGTCCAGGAGCAGTACGTCCGGCTCCTGCAGCAGCAGGCGGCACAGGGCCACGCGGCGGCGTTCGCCTCCGGACAGTTCCTTGATTTTCTGCTCCGACGGCGGGCACTGCAGCGCATCCATGGCGCGCTCCAGCTTGGCGTCTATCTCCCAGCCGTTTACGTGGTCTATCTGCTCGGTGAGTTCTCCCTGGCGCTCAATGAGGCGGTTCATCTGGTCGTCGTCCATGGGCTCCATGAACTTGAGGGAAATGTCGTTGTACTCCTGCAGGATGTCCATCACCGGCTGAACGCCCTCCTGGACCACCTCCAGCACGGTTTTTTCCGGGTCCATCTGCGGCTCCTGCTCCAGGTAACCCACGCTGTAGCCGGGCGCCCACACCACCTCGCCTTTGTAGGATTTCTCCACCCCGGCGATGATTTTCAGGAGGGTGGACTTACCGGAACCGTTGAGGCCGATAATGCCAATCTTGGCCCCATAGAAGAAGCCCAGGTAAATGTCTTTGAGGATGACTCGGTTGTTGTGGGGGAGGATTTTGCTCACCCCGTTCATGGAAAAGATGATTTTTTCGTCGGCCATGTTTTTCGCTTTAGTGCAAGTTAGTAATCACACGCGTTTGGGCACGCGCATGGAGGAGGAGATGGCGCCCACGGGGCAGACGATGCGGCAAAGGTGACAACCCACGCACTTGGGGCCGATGAACCGGGGCTTGCGCGTTCCCGCGTCAAAGACCAGGGCCTGGTGGCCGCCGTCGGCACAGGAGATGGTACAGCGGCCGCAACCGATGCACTTGCCGGTGTCAAATTTGGGATAGACCACCGTGTCCCGGTCCAGGTTGGACGGAAGCCGGAACTGCGGCAGACGCTCGCCCACCAGATCCGACAGTTTTTCCACGCCCCGCACGGCCATGTAATACTTGAGACCGGCCGTGAGGTCCTCGATGATCCGATAGCCGTACTGCATCACGGCCGTACACACCTGCACGTTCCGGCAGCCAAGCTGAATGAACTCCAGGGCGTCGAGCCAGGTCTCGATGCCGCCCACGCCGCTGTATTGCACCTTTTGCATCAGGGGGTGCAGCGCCATGGACAGGATGTGACGCAGGGCTATTGGCTTGACGGCCCTGCCGGAGTAACCGGAGCCCGTCTGGCTGCCGCTTACCTCCGAACCCTCACCCATGGTGATGCTCTTGATGGTATTGATGGCCGATATGGCGTCGGCACCGGCAAAACAAGCGGCCGTGCCAATGTCCGAAATATGGGTGATGTTGGGCGTCATCTTGGGAATGACGGGAATGCGGACGCTGCGCTTGACGGCGGCCGTGAAGAAAATCACGAGCTCGGGGTCCTGTCCCACGTCGCTGCCCATGCCGGCCTGCCGCATCTGCGGGCAGGAGAAATTGAGTTCCACGGCGTCGCAGCCGGCCTCCTCCGCCCGCTTGGCAAGCGCTACCCACTCCTTTTCTTCCCGCCCCATGATGGAGGCAACCACCACCTTGGAAGGGAAGTCCTTCTTCAGGCGGCGCAGAATCTCAAAGTCCTCGTCCACGGGGTTCTCGCTGAGCTGCTCCATGTTGCGGAAGCCGAAGAAGTCTCCGTGCGCTCCGTTCACATGGACGGCATCGAAACGGGGCGATACTTCCTTGATTTCCTGAAGGCAGATGGTTTTGTAGAACACACCCGCCCAACCTGCCTGGAAGGCCCGTGCCACCATCTCATAATTGGTGCACACGGCCGACGAGGCCAGAAAGAAAGGATTCTCGCAGCGGATGCCGCAGAAGTCAATCGCCAGGCTGGGAAGGGGCCCGGAAGGCACCTCCGGAAGCGCCTTTACCAGTTCACGGATACGGATGGGAAAGTCATAATGGATACAAGCCTTCTCCGCTGCAACGAGTTCCTCCTCCGAGCAATCCTTTACCCATTGGCGTGCAAGGGCTTGGTTACTAAATCGGACGGAGCGGACGGTCCTTGCAGGATCTCCGGTCTTACAGGCTTTGCTGCAGGGGGCATCGGCGCACAAAAGGCAGCGGGCGGCTTCTTCCTGAATGTTTATCATACAATGCGGTTTATTCGACCAAGGTAGGAATTATTCGGCTGAATTCCAAATACAATGCTTTTATGAAGGCTATTGCTGGGCAAACCGAAAATAATTCGTATCTTTGAAGGCTATGGACAAATTGTTTCTCATCGACGGCCATGCGCTGGTGTTCAAAATGTACTACGCCTTCCTGCGCCGTCCCATGATCAACTCCAAAGGGGCGGACATGTCCATCCTCTTCGGATTCACCAAGTACCTGCTGGAGCTGCTGGAGCGGGAAAAGCCGTCGCATGTGGCGGTGGCCTTCGACCCGCCGGGCGGTACCTTCCGCAACCAGCTGTTCCCGGAATACAAAGGCACGCGCCCCCCTACGCCGCAGCTGGTGATAGAGGCACTGGAACCGCTCACGGAATTGGTCCGGTCCATGAACATCCCCGTGGTGATGGTGCCCGGCTTTGAGGCGGACGACGTCATCGGCTCCCTGACCGCACAGAACGCATCGGACCGGCTGGATGTGTACATGGTGACGCCGGACAAGGACTACGGGCAGCTCATTGGCCCGCACAGCTTCCAGTACAAGCCCGGCAAAGGCGGGGCCGATGCGGAAGTCTGGGGCATCCCCGAGCTCTGCGCCAAGTGGGGCATCTCGGAGCCCGCGCAAGTGATTGACATGCTCTCCATCTGCGGCGATACGGCGGACAACGTGCCCGGCGTCAATGGCGTGGGAGAAGTGGGCGCCGCCAAGCTTATTGCCAAATACGGCAGCCTGGAGAACATTTACGCGCACTTGGGCGAGCTCACCGCCCGCCAGCAGGCGCAGTTCGAGGAGGCGCGGCCGCACATGGCGCTGTCCAAACAGCTTGTTACCATCAAGACGGACATGGACCTGCCGGTGACCCTGGCCGACATGCGCTACACCGGGGAGTTCACCTCCCGTCTGGCGCAGCTGTTCCAGGAGTATGAATTCTCTTCGCTGAAAAAGTATGTTTCTGTCATACCGAGTTCCTCTCCTGTCATACCGAGTTCCTCTCCTGTCATACCGAGCGAAGCCGAAGGCGAAGCGAGTGTATCTCCTACCCTTGTGGAATACCGCGAAGCCTCCCTCCCGGAAGTCACCGAAGCCGCCCGCAAGGCCGGGAAATTGGGCCTGGTGCTCACCGGCACGCACATCGTCCTCAGTGCCGGCGGCCTGGCCGTGCAGGTCTCCCCTGTACAGGCGAAAGGCCTGCTGGAGGATGGTAGCATTGACAAATACGGCGTGGACCTGAAGAAACTGGCGAATGTGCTGGCGGCGGATGGCCTTGCCCTGGAGGGCCGATGGTGGGACATCCAGCTCATGCACTACGTGCTCAATCCGGAGCGCAGCCATGACCTTAGCGCCCTGGCGCAGAGCTATTTGGGCGTTTCACTGGAGGCGCGCGAGGAAGTGGCGTCCACCGGTTCGCTCTTTGACGATATGCCTCAGGAAGACAACGGAGCCGCCCTGCGGGAAGCCTCCGTGCTGGTGCCGCTGGGCGAAAAACTGCGCACAGAACTGCCGGAGCTGTACCTGACCATGGAGGAGCCGCTGTCCAAGGTGCTCGCCCAGATGGAGCGCGACGGCGTAAAGGTGGACATGGGCGTCATCCGGAATTTTGCCGAGGGTCTCCGCAAGGAGCTGGCGGAGCGCGAATTGCGCATCCGCGAGATGGCCGGTGAGCCGGAGCTCAACATCTCCTCTCCCAAACAGGTGGGAGAGCTCCTTTTCGAGAAACTGAAACTGGACCCCAAGGCCAAGCGCAGCGGCAGGGGGCAGTTTTCCACGGACGAGGCCACCCTGCTCGCCATCGCGGACCGGCATCCCATCGTGGATGAAATCCTGGAATTCCGGGCCGTGAAAAAGTTGTTATCGACCTACATAGAGCCGTTCCCCACCTACGTTTCGCCATTGGACGGACGCGTGCATACTACGTTCAATCAGGCGCTTACGGCTACGGGGCGGCTGTCGTCGTCCAATCCCAACCTGCAGAACATTCCCATCCGCACCGAGCGCGGAAAAGAGATTCGCAAGGCCTTTGTTCCGGGGACGCCGGACGGGGTGATTGTGAGTGCGGATTACTCGCAGATTGAGCTGCGCATCATGGCGCATCTTTCCGGCGACGAGCACCTTACGCAGGCGTTCCGGGACGGCGTGGACGTGCATGCAGCAACGGCGGCCAAGATTTTCGGCATTCCCGTTTCCGAGGTCACGCGGGAGCAGCGCGGCATGGCCAAGACGGCCAACTTCGGCATCATGTACGGCATCTCCACCTTCGGGCTGGCGCAACGGCTGCACCTGCCCCGGGCGGCAGCCAAAGAGCTTATCGACGGATATTTTGCCTCCTTCCCCGCCATCCGTTCGTTCATCGACGGGAGCATTGCTTTTGCGCGCCAGCATGGCTATGTTCAGACGCTTTTCGGGCGGCGGCGGTACCTGCCGGACATCCAGGCGCGGAACGCTACCGTGCGCTCGCTGGCGGAACGGAATGCGGTGAATGCGCCCATCCAGGGGACATCGGCCGATATCATCAAGCTGGCCATGATTGGCGTAGCGGCCCGCATGAAGGAGCAGGGCCTCAGGAGCAAGATGGTGCTGCAGATTCACGACGAGCTGCTGTTCGACGCCGTGCCCGAGGAAGTTCCGGCGCTCAAGGCGCTGGTGACGGACGTCATGGAGCACGTAATCACACTGTCGGTCCCGCTTACCGTGGAATGCTCGTCAGGAATTAATTGGCTGGAGGCACATTAATATGGACGAAAAAGACATCATCGAGCGGGCCATCGCCGGCGACCAGATGGCCTACCGCATGCTCTACCAGATTCACGAGCGAGCGGTCCGCGGACGCGTAAGCGGCTATTTCCAATGGAAGGCCGATGTGGACGACGTGGTCACCGAGAGCTTCCAGAAGGCATTTCAGGCCCTCCGGAGCTTCGATGCATCCCGCGAGTTCCGGCCGTGGCTGCTGACGATAGCCACCCGGACGGCGCTGGACCATTTATCGACCATCCAACGGGAGGACGAGAAGAAGGAAGGCATCCTGCACAAGGCGTCTTCCGAAGGGTCGGAGGGGGCCCAGCTCACGGACTATACGCCGGAGGAGGAGATTATCAACGACGAGCTGCACCAGCGGCTGATGGGCTACATAGACGAGCTGCCTTCGCTGTATAAAGACGTGATGATCAAGTACATGATTGAGGAGCTGGAGTACGAGGAGATTGCCAAGGAACTGGACTTGGAGCTGAATACCGTGCGCACGCGCATCCGCCGCGGGAAGCAGCACCTGTCGCAAATGATGTTACGGGGGGAAGTGGAATGAACTGGAAAAGTATGTTGGAGGCCGATTTTTCTGTATCGGCCCTGCAGATGGAGCGCTTGGAGGCGCTGGACGCGCTGTACCGGGAATGGAACGCGCAGATTAACGTGATTTCGCGGAAGGACATTGACGCGCTGTATGAGCACCATGTGCTGCATTCGCTCGCCATTGCGCGGTATTTGCAGACGGTGCCGGAGCTGTGGGAAAAGTTTGCTTCCGCTGCGGTGCTGGACCTGGGGACCGGGGGCGGTTTTCCGGGGATTCCGCTGGCCATTCTGTTTGAGGGGGCGCAGTTTACGCTGTGCGACTCCGTGGGGAAGAAAACCATTGTGGCACAGGCGGTCAGCTCCGCGCTGGGGCTGCCCAACGTGCAGGTGGTGAATGCCCGGGCGGAGACGTTGCCATCGGCCTTTGACTTTGTGGTATCCCGGGCCGTGGCGGCCCTGCCGGACTTTTTCCCGTGGGTGAAAGGAAAGTACTCGCAGGGGATTCTGTACCTGAAAGGCGGTGACGTGAACGAGGAGATTGCCGCCGTGATGGCGCGCCACAAGCTTCCCCGCGGCTCCGTGCACACCTGGCCCGTATCTTCCTGGCTCCATGATGCGTGGTATGAGGGGAAGCTGGTGGTACATA
>Ga0256405_10000232_pt1 | contig 188006 bp, 172 predicted proteins | sample RumenRJG_02DNA_FD_189096 | JGI IMG/M metagenome (GOLD analysis project Ga0256405, IMG submission 189096) | Bovine rumen microbial communities from Lethbridge, Alberta, Canada - RJG_02 | ecosystem: Host-associated > Mammals > Digestive system > Stomach > Rumen | place: Canada: Alberta... | reverse complement strand
AATCTGGAAAACCGTACTCTCCAAAGAAATTTTCTGTGGACCAGTATTCTGAACTTGCAGAAAAAGCTTTGAAGAGTGCTTAAAATATAAAAAAAACAGGGGCTTGACATAAAACATAGGAGTCTCGTTCGAAGCTGTGCTTCGAGCGCGTCAGGGAGCGACCCTTCAGGGGCAAAACCTGCGAGGCAGGTTTTGAGCGAGTCTCGGTGAAGGCTGCGCCTGAACCGTACCCGTAGAAGGGGTAGCGGAAAACTCCAAAGGAGGTTGTAGCGAGGGGGAGACTTCCCCCTCCCGGCTCTTAATCTTCCATAAGTGACCAGAAAAGCTGCATAGCGTCAATTCCGTTGATTTTTGTGCTGGAAGAGTAGCTTTTCAAGATGTTGTCGCGCCCACCGGTAAGCTGTTTGCTTGTGATTCCGAATTTAATTGAACTTTCGGCTTCAAGGAATGCACTCAAATGATCTGCGAGGCGGACTAATTTGCCGTCAACTGGAGAATGCACGTCAGAATTATAATTGTCGCAAAGTTCTTCGAACGAAACGACCTGTGAACTTTGCTGGCCGTCAAGTTCGGTAACAAGAATCCGGTTCTGGAATTCATCGTTCGTAAAATACAGTATTTCATCGACATAGAATGAATCCATGAGCGGAACAAGCTCAGCACGGACAAGTTCGTCCTCTATCTGTTTTACAATCCCAGGAAGCTCGTTGGTCGCTTGTTTTACGGGGGAAATTATATCGCGTGTGACTGATTCGGGCAAATCATGGAAAAGGCCACAGAAAAAATCATTAAAAAGACGTTTTGGGCAAGGCTTTTCCTGACTGTCACGCAAAAGCAGAAGTGTTATCACGGCAACAAAAAAACAATGTCCGAGGACATTTGTGCGCGGAACTCTCGGAGTGCGGTTCCATCTTGTTTGAAAGCGAAGCTGCTCGATTTTCATTATAAGCTGAAAAGGCTGTTCCCTGTTCACGAGCATTTTAACGCCTTTTAAGTCCGTGTAATCCTGGAGATTATTGCGGAGCTGCCAGTGAATCGGCTCAATGCGTTCTTTTTCGTTGACAGGTGCAATCATCTCAAGTTCGCGAAGAGAAGAAAATTTGTGCGCGGCTTCCAAAACCCGCTCTGTCAGTGTAAATTCTTTTTTTTCAAAATCAGACTCGGAATCAAGGTAAGCGGAGAACCGAGAAAGAAGTTCATCATCGGAAATGATGCTAGTATATTTTGACAAAACCCATTCGTTAAGTTTTTTGTATTCGGCAGGATATTTTGCTCGGATCATCTGCTGGACGGGTGATTTTATGTCGCACAAGGCAATTTTTTTTAGCAAGTCAAACAAGGAAGCGTAAATCATCCATTCCCAGTCAATTCTGTGCCCCTGAGATTCTTCGTATTTAGCGATAATATAAGCAGCTACCATTTTTTCGGCAGCCTTGTCCATTTCAACCAGATCGAACGGCCGGACTAAATCGTTCCATCGCTGGATGGAAAAGCCTTCGAAGATTTTGAGAATGAATTTTTTGTCTAGCATTATTTTGCGATTCCTTTCTTTTGGTCAGACTCGACCTTCTGCTTCCAGACACCAGCCTTCTTTTTGATTTCTTCGGCATTTTCAGCCTCGCCCAATGCAATTGCGATACGACGGCCGCCGGAAAGGAACAGAATTGCATTGCGCATGTCATCGATTCGGTGTGTGGCAAGCTCGTATTTGTCCCGGTAGGCCGTAGCCGACTGGTCATAAAGTTTGCGAATAAGGCGGATATAGAGCACGGAATTGTCGTAATCTGGAGAATTTGGGTCAAAATAATCTTTGCAAGCCTTTTTGAGATCAAGGAGATTCTTGGCAACCGTGGCAAAACGCCCCTGAAGTTCTACAAAAGACATCTTCCATTTTGAATTGTCACCAAAGGCATCGATAAGAAGGGAAATTGCAAGACCAAGTTTGCGGACGAGATTGAAACGTTTGTCAATTGGCGCCTCGGCAATTACAGCAAGTTTTTCTTCCATATCGGACTGCAAGGCATCGATGACATTCGACACGATTTCCTCAAGATAGATGATTGCCTTGTAAAGCATCTTTCGGGCTTCATTCAATGCATCGTTATCCTTTGTGTTTACGAGTTCCACAGTGAGGTTATTTATCATAATGTAATAAGTTGCGCAGCCAATCATCTCGTCACAGAGATTGAGTTTTTTGTAGGCCGCACCGGTGGGATTTGCTTCTATTGAGGCCAAAGTTTCCTTTTCACGATCAAAAGCCTCTTTAATCATTCTTTTGTATGGCTCGCACTTGATTTCGCAAATCTCGCGATTTTCATTCAATACCCTTGCCATTACACCGCCTCCCCAAATTTTGCAAGCATAGAACGAGCATGTTCCAGGGATTCGGAACTTGCTGCGTCACCAGAAAGCATTCGGGCAATCTCAGAAACCCGCTCCTCACCCATAATCGGGCGGACATGAGTCTGGGTCGCACCGTTATTTACAGATTTTTCTATCTTGATTTGATTATCGGCATAAACAGCTATGCTCGCAAGATGCGTAATACACAAAACTTGTCGATTTTTTGCCAATTTTTTGAGATGACTGCCTATTGAAACCGCAACTTCGCCACCAATACCAGTGTCAATCTCATCAAAAATCATGGTTCCCACGGTTGACTCGCCGGATTCGTCTGACTGGCAGAGAATCGTTTTGAGGGAAAGCATGACACGGCTTAGCTCACCGCCAGATGCAATCTTTGCAAGCGGCTGCAGCGGCTGGCCAGGGTTCGCGCTGATAAGGAATTCAATGTCATCGATTCCGTAAGGTCCGCATTTTTGGGTAATTTCATTGCCGCTTTTTTCGGCGACATTAACAGAGAAGCGGGTGCCATTCATGCCAAGATTTGAGAGAACCTGAACGACTCCTGCTGACATTTTTTCCGCGGCAGACTTTCTGAGCTGGGAAATGTTTTTTGCCTCAAGATAGACCTTTTTTCCAAGCTCGGCGATTTCTTTTTCAAGTTTTTCTTTTTTGTCAGAACTGTTGTCAAGCTCGTCCAAAGTCTTCTGGGCCTTTTCGAAATATAAAATGACTTCGGAAAGAGGTGCGGAGACAGAAGAAGCGTATTTTTTTTTGAGATTGTAAATTAAAGTCTGACGTTCCTGAACCTGCGCAAGCCGTTCCGGGTCAAAGACAAGGCTCTGCGAGTAAGATTTGTATTCTTCGGCTATGTCGTTGATTTCGTAGAAAGCACTTTCGAGCCTGTCCGTGAGTTTTTGAAGAGACTTATCCGAAGAAGATGCGCTGTCTGCCACGGCACGAAGACGTTTGAGAACAGAGACCACTGCCCCGCCCTCTCCGCCAGAAAGCGCGCCATTAATTTGCTCGACATCGGAATAAAGTTTTTCGAAGGAAGAAAGTTTTGTTTCCTCATCATCAAGCTCGACATCTTCACCAGGCTTTAGTTTTGCCTCAGAGATTTCTTTGATTGCAAAATTAAGAAGGTCTATTCTTTGAGCACGATCGCGGTCATCGGTGTTAAGCTCGTCCAAGAGTTTTCGCCTGGCGACCAGCTCCGAATACAATGAAGTGAAATTTGCGACACGTTCGGTAAGACCTGCATAAGAATCTAGAAATTTTCGGTGCTCGCTGACCTTCATAAGCGACTGATGCTCATGCTGACCGTGAATATCGATTAAAAAAGAGCTGAATTCGGCCAAATCTGCACGTGTGACAGGCGTACTTCCAATCCATGCGCCTGACTTGCCGTTTTCGCGGATTACACGGCGCAAAAGAACACGATCGTCTTCAATTTCGATGCCATGCAGTGACAGCCATTCCCAGGCATTTGTCGCTTCCGCCGAAGTCTCTGTGGAATTCTCGTTCTCTCCAGAAAGGTCGCGGACAGAAGAAGGAGCTTTTCCAAGATAAAAAGAGCCTGTTACGACAGATTCATGAGCCCCACCTCTGATTTGCTCAACTCCGGCTTTTCCACCAAGAAGAAATGTGAGCGCACCGATTAAAAGAGACTTTCCGGCACCTGTTTCACCAGAAAGCACTGTGAATCCCCCATTGAATTCGACATTTGCAGAATCAATGAGAGCAAAATCTTTAATTGAAAGATCTTCAAGCATGTTGAGGACCTCCTGACCAGTTCAATTTTGAGCGGAGCGCATTATAAAATTTTTCTTTTGTACAGCCGATGAGTTTCGCTTTTTTTTCATGCTGACAAACTCTTATTACATCACCGACATGCAAATCCACAGGAATCTGACCGTCCACGCTGATTACAACATCAGACATTCGTGACGGCAGGATCTCAATCTCAAGCTCTCCATCTGGACTCAAAACCAAAGGTCGACTTGAAAGTGAGAATGCGTTCATTAATGTGAGAACCATTGAATCCAAATCAGGGTCAATAATAGGACCGCCCGCGCTCGCAGAATAAGCGGTTGACCCGGTTGCCGTGGAAACAATGATTCCGTCGGACTTTATTTCACCGAGAGGAACTTTATCATAAAGAACATTGAATGTAATCATGTGACCGGCAGTTTTCCCGCAAATCACGATGTCATTCATTCCAGTTGCGCTCAGACGACGGTTCTGACCACGAATCAAATCTGCCTGAAGCAAACTACGCTCATCAACAACTGCCTTTCCAGCAAAAAAATCATCGAGTTCACGCTTCCATTCATCCCGCTGAACACTCGCAATAAAACCAAAGGAACCAAAATTAATCGGAAAAATAGGAATTCCAAGCGGAGCACAACCACGAGCCGCAAACAGAACCGTGCCGTCACCACCCATCGTAATCACAAAATCATAACCATAAAACGGATATTGCTCAGAATATCCATTGAAAAGAAAAATATCAGCCTGTAATCCAAGCGATTGGAGATACGCCTGGATTTCATTCCCGAGAGATTTTGATTCTTCCTTAAAACTGTTTACTACGATAAGTGACTTTTTTACTTTCATAAAATTTTGTTACGGCAACGTCCCCAGAACTTTTGCTATTTTTGTGGCCGATTCAGAGCCTAGCCGCGGGTACAAGGGGAAAAGCACACAACGCAGGAACAGCGACTTAGCATGAATATACTTAGACTGTTCATCATCGTCAAGCATTGAAATCACGGAGCCGTCATAAGCCGGGCGAATTTCGATTTCTTTACGGGAAGCGTATTGCTTTGCATCCTTGAAGCTTCCGTTGAGCACAACAGGGAACGACCAAATTGTGGAAGGAGATTCTTCACTCCGGGCAAAAGTTTTGTTTTTACCACTTGCAAGGGACTTTTTGAAAATATCATAAAGAGACTTGCGGATTTCTTCGTTGCGGTTGAATTCTTTGAGCTGGATAAAGCCCAGCGCGCTGTTCATATCCGGAAGAATGTCAGTTTCTGGGGCTTCGTCAGTAACTTTTTTGAGGACAATCCATTCACGACGTTTGGGAGCAATCAAAACAGCTCCGCCGCCAGCCGTAACAGTATCGTTTGCCTCCATGCCGAGAATCGAATAAAGACCTATCATTCCGGCCTTTTTCTGTAAGCCCTCCGGCTTAGCTTGACCATCATCTGCTGCAGAAAAATTGTATACTGAGCCGACAGAATGAGAAATATCTTCGATTACAGGAACACCAGTGGCAACAATTTGCTCAAGGTTTGGCAAGATTCCCATGCCCTCATGAAGCAGCAGCAGTCTTCCGCCATTTTTGACTCCATCCTGAACTGATTCGGCAGATACAAGACCATCATCCTCGTTTACATCCAAAACAAGCGGAGTAAAACCAAGATTTTTGACAGCCGCATAATGCCATGAAGGTGCAAGGGCTGAAATCATAACAGACGAGCCAGGCTGCAAATCCAAAGCCTTGACAACATAAGAAAATGCGATGGCAGGACCGCGGAATGCAACGGCTCCGTCACAACCAGTAAATTCCTTTACCGTCTGGATAAGTTTGGTGTTCAGCTCGCCTGGTCCGAGTTTCTCATCAACCATGCAAGTCAGAACAGCATCCATTTCTTTTCTGCGAATAGTAGAACTGAAAGTTTGAATCATTATTCTTCGTCACTCGCTTCGCCAGGATCAAGAATTTTCTGAAGCTCCTTGGCGTTGAACAAGCGGCGCATATCAAGCATGATAAGATATTTATCATCCTGACGGATAACGCCATGAATATACTCAGTGCCGATACCGCTAATCATCTGTGGCGGATCTTTGATGTCAGCCGTGTCAATCGCAACAACGCGTGCAATTCGGTCAATGATAATTCCGATACGGTTGTTCTCGATGTTGAGGATAATGAATCCACCTTCGAATTCCTCGTCACCATCTGCAACCGCAATTTTTTGAATCTGGAAACGCTTGTGCAGATTGATTACAGGAATGATTTCGCTTCGAAGATTGAAAATTCCCTCGACATAGAATGGGGCATTAGGAATCGGACGAACTTTCGTTACCTTTACGATTTCCTTTACATCCATGATGTCCACACCGTAGATTTCTCCGCCAAGCTGGAATGTAACTAACTGAATCTGTGTGTTTTCTGCCATATTACCCCCTAGATTATTCGCCAAGAAGCTTTTTTGCTTCCAAGAATTCTGAAATACCAACTGCGACCTTTTTTGCCTCACGCATTGCAAGGACTACAGTTGCAGGCTTATGAACAACATCACCGCCGGCAAAAATACCGCGCCGGGTTGTCATGCCATAAGGCTTTTGTTTTGTAACAACATAGCCACCTTCATCAACATCAATTCCTTCGGTTGAGCTTACAATACGAGCTGCAGGCCTAGAACCGATTGCGATAAGGATTTTATTTGCCGGAAGAATGACCTCACCGTTTGGACTCTGACATTTGAGACCTGTGACAATACCATTCTCGCCAACATATTCAATAGGAGCATGCTCCCATTTGAAATCAACACCATCACTGATTGCACCATCGTACTCAGCCTTTGCTGCTCGCATGAATTCGGCTGTTTTGCGATATGCAACAGTTACAGACTTTGCCTTCATACGGATTGCGGTGCGGCAAGCATCCATAGCTACGTTACCTGCTCCAATGACGACAACATTATCTCCTTCTTCGATTGGAACTTCTGATTTGTCAACGTTCCCGTCCTGATAGAGGCGAACCATACGAAGAAGATAATTTGACTGTATGATACCCCGTAAATCACTGCCCGGAATATCAAGAGATTTTGCAAGAGCTGTTCCCGTGCCAATGAAAATAGCGTCAAAACCATTTTTGAACAGCTCATCGATTTTAATGTCGGTGCCAATCATTGTGTTCGTTACAAATTGAACACCAAGGTCGGCAATTTTTTTGGTGGTGTTGCGGACAACATCTTTAGGCAAGCGGAACTCCGGGATTCCATAAAGAAGAACTCCGCCAGGCTCACTCTCACTCTCATAAACAACGACTTCGTAGCCTTTACGAGCCAAATCACCTGCAACAGTGAGACCTGCAGGACCAGAACCGATAACTGCAACCTTTCCACCGATTTTTTCAATCTTTTTTTCGCGGTTGAGATTCATTTCGGTGTCAAAATCTGCGATAAAACGCTCGATCATGCCAATTTTGATGCCCTTTCCAGCTTTTGAAAGCACACAATGGCCTTCACACTGATTTTCGTGAGGGCAAACACGCCCACAAATAGCCGGGAGATTGCTTCGCTGAGCTATGATGCTGCGAGCCTCACCAAAATTTCCTAATGAAACCGCATGATTAAACGCAGGAATGTCATTTTCAATAGGACAACCTGTTCTGCACATAGGTTTGGGACAATTCAAGCAACGGCGAGCCTCTGCAATAGCTTCCTGCATTGTATATCCCTTGATTTCTTCTTCCATAAATGCTTTTGACCTCTTAAAAAAAATTACCTGCCCTTATAGTATAACGATAGATTCGGTAAATTGCAAACTAATTAAAAAAAATCTTAATATTTTCCTAAATAATTTGATTCATCAATCCACTATGAAGAGCGTTATGGAAAAAACTTGTTTAATGCCCAGTCTCTTAAGTTCTCTGGCACAAGCTTCAATTGTGGAGCCGGTAGTCAGAACGTCATCGGCAAGCACGACAGCTTCTGGCAAGACAGGGAATTTACGCCTAAGCCATTTTTCGTTCCGAAGCCGATAAGATGAGCTGATTCCCTCAATCCGCTGGATTCGGTCAAGCTTTTTCTGCTGAGTGTGACTCATGCGTTCCAAAAGCGGGAGGATTTTGACATTCCAGCCGTGTTTGAGATAGAAGCAAAGCTCGTCAATCTGATCCCAACCACGTTCACGAATTTTCCCCTTTCGCGGAGGAACCGGAACAACCGCGAGCGGGAGTCCGATTTCTTTTTCGATTGATTCCAATTTACGATGGAAAATCGCCGCAAAACAAGGAGAAAGAGTGCGCTTATCCTCAAGTTTCCAGGCAAAAAGCAAGGATTTTTTCCATAACTGATAGCAATGAAGTGAAAAAACTGCGTCAACGCTTTGAAGGGCTGGAGTTTCACGGCAATGCGTACAAATTCCAATTTCGCTTATAAGCTCGCGGCCACAAACAGAACAAGTCTCTTTGAATCCAAGAGAGTCCAATTCAGGCAGGCAATTCTTGCAAAGAGGAATCCGCACGGTACGTTTCGAGCAGCACAGACATTTTTCTCCGCCCAGAAAAATGGAAACAATATTCTGGACGAATGTCATCAGCCAAAAGCGAAGCGCAAAAAACCGGTTTTCAAATCTGAACAAGCTTTCCCTTTTTACCATCACATATTAATAGCAAATAAAATTCGATTTTCGGCAATGCAAATGAAAAAAAGTGAAAAAATTTTAAAAAAATGGGGTTTTAGGGGTATGGTGAAGGCTATGCCTGAACCGAACCCCTAGGAGAGTGGGGTGTGCACGCGGTTCAGGCACAGCCTTCACCGAGACTCGCCTAGAAACCCACCTCGTGAGTTTCTTCGCCTTCGGCGACCGGCTCCCTAGGAGAGACCTCTCCCCTTCCCTTTATCTTCCGCTCAAAGATTTCTTCCAGCGGGCAATCAAATCCAGGGCCTGGCGCGGAGTCATGTCATCGGGGTCACAGCTCAGGATTTCATCAAGAACCAGCTCTTCGTCTGAGAAAAGGCCTGGCATGGTGACGGATTTCTGGAGAGTTTTTTCGGTCTCTGCTGTTTGCACGGTGACTATATTCTCGACATTTACGCCCGTTCCAGTTCCGTCCTGGGATGCTGAATGAAGGCTCTGGAGAATCTCATTTGCACGGCGGATTACGCTCTGAGGAACGCCCGCAAGGGATGCTACGTGGATTCCGTAAGAATTTTCGCTTGCTCCCACCTTTATTTTTCGCAGAAAAGTAACTTTGTCATTTTCTTCGCTGACTTCCATGCACAAAAGCTGGAGGCGCGGATGATTCAGGCGCGTAAGCTCGTGATAATGTGTTGCGAAAAGCGTTTTGCATTTGAGCGCGTTCAGAAGATATTCTGAGACAGCCCAGGCGATTGAAAGTCCGTCCTCGGTGCTCGTTCCACGGCCGACCTCATCCATAATGACAAATGATTTTTCGGTGGCGGTTCGCAGAATGTAAGCTGTTTCGGTCATTTCGACGAGGAAGGTGGATTCTCCACGGGCAAGGTTATCGCTCGCACCTACACGGCAGAAAATGCGGTCAACCACGCCGATATGTGCCTCACGAGCAGGAACGAAAGAGCCAATCTGAGCAAGGAGCGCAATCAAAGCGTTCTGGCGCAGATAAGTTGATTTTCCGGCCATGTTCGGGCCTGTGATCAAACCAAAATACGATACAGAACTTTCTTTTTCGGCAGAAATCTCAATGTCGTTCGGAACAAACTCGCCGCTAGGAAGATGAAGCTCAACGACCGGATGACGGCCAGCGCGCACGATAAATTCTTTTGAATTATCGACAAGAGGTTTTACCCAGCCATGCAAGATTGCTGCATTCGCAAGGGCGGCCGTAACGTCTGCATAGGCGATTTCTTTTGCGCTCTGCAGGAGATAATTTGTCTGCTCAGCGATTTTTGAGCGCACTTCCAGGAACAATGCCTTTTCAGTTTCGATGATTTTCAGGCTCGCCTCGTTAATTTGCTTTTCGATTTCCTGCAGGCGTGGTGTTGTGTAACGGTCTGCATTTGTGAGCGCACGCCGCATGATAAAATGGGAAGGAACCTGACTAGCCTTTCCACGCGTGATTTCAATGTAATATCCAGAAAGAGAATTGCTTCGGATTCGGAGATTTGTGATTCCGCTCGCCTGCTTTTCTTCTTCAGCGTAGTCTTCAAGGATTTTGTTCACATTGTCGTGAATACGGCGATATTCGTCCAGCTCGCTTGACCAGCCTTCTTTTATGATTCTTCCTTCGTCAAGGGCCGTTGCCGGATCTTCTTGAATTGAGTCAAAAATCAGTTTTGCGATGTTCTGGGCAATTGACTTGTCCGTCTGTGTGAAGCCGAAATTATCCAGCTGCTCTCGCACTTTGAGCCATGCTTCAAGGCTTGAGCGGAGTGCCTGCAAATCCTTTGCGTGAGCCCGCTCCATCGCAATACGGCCAGCAAGTCGCTCGACATCAAGAATATCCGCAAAAAGCTCGTGGACGTATTCCAGAAGGTTGCGGTTATTCACAAAAAGCTCGACATGACTCTGCCTGCTCTGGATTTCTTCGACGTTCGTGAGCGGATACAAAAGCCAGTTCCGCATCATTCGCTTGCCCATGGCTGTCTGAGTATGGGAAAGACATTCCAAAAGTGAAAACTGGGAAGTGCCGTCACGGAGATTCTGAACGATTTCCAGATTGCGGCGGGAAGAGTCGTCCATAATCACGAACTGGCTGTCGCGGTAAATTTTAATTCCTGTTACGTGCGGAGAATTTGAAGTGGTCGTTTTTTGAAGATAATCAAGAAGAAAACCTGCGGGGGCGACTTCCGGGGAAGATTCGTTCAGAGAAAAACTCTGCAAATTCGCTGTTTTGAACTGAGTGCAAAGCCGTTTGTACGAAAGGGCCGGATCAAAATTCCAGTCCGGATAGTAGGAAACCGCAATTTTCTCGTTTTGTTCAAGAGAAGCCTGAATTATTTCGTTTTTTTCAAGATTCTGTGGAAGAAGAAGTTCGCGCGGGTGGCATCGGTCAAGTTCCTTGGCGAAATTCTCTGCCATGTCTTTTTCAAACCAGCTGGTCGCAAAAAAATCTGAAGTTGTGACATCGATGTATGCAAATCCGACCTTGCCTTTTTGTGAAACGACACATGCCAAAAAATTGTTTGAGCCGCCCTCAAGATATTCGCTTTCAAGGGCTGTTCCCGGCGTGATTACCTCGATTACTTTTCTTTCGGTAAGAGTTTTGCCGTTTGGTTCTCCGATTTGCTCACAGATTGCGATTCGTTTGCCACATCTTAAAAGGCGTGCGATATAGATTTTAACAGCATGGAAAGGGATTCCGCACATCGGGGCTGAACCACGGTGAGTCAAAGTGAGATTCAACAGGCGAGAAACTTCGATCGCATCATTGTTGAACATCTCATAAAAGTCACCCAGACGATAAAAAAGAATCTCATCCTTGTGCTCGTCTTTGATTGACAAATATTGAATCATCATCGGGGTGAGTTCCGCAGACTCGCTCCGACTCTGAACATTTCCTGCTACGATTGAGTCTTTGTTTCTGGCCATTTTACAGACCCAGCTCAGAAATCACTTTGTCGGTAACATCAACTGAAGAACTGTACCACAAAATTGCATTATTCTGCTGAAGCGAAAGAATCATGCTGAAACCTTCGTTTTCGGCAACCCGCTCAATCACAGAATAAAGTTTTTTGTAGAAAGAATCTGAATTCTGAAGGTTATTCTTCATTGATTCAAGCTCAATGTTCTTGGCATTTGTGTATTCGGTGAGCGCATCGGTCTTTTTGATGATGTCTGCATCAAGCTTGCTTGCCTGAGCTTCGTTCCCGGATGAAATAGACTCCGATTTCTGCTGCTTGAGTTTTTGAATTTCTTCGGTTCGTTTGATGATTTCCCGCTGAAATTCTGATTTTTTGTTTTCATAATTGCGGACAGGTGCAGAATTGCGGAAATAAGCCTGATAAACCTTTGCCGTATCAACCACACCAAATCGCGTAATCTGCTGAGAAAATGCCACTCCGCTCAAAAAGAATGCAAAAATCGCAAAAATCGAAATCTTCTTTAAATTCATAATTGATCTCCAATTATTTATTTGTGATATTAAATGAAAGTACGAACTTCCAGTTTTTGTCCCATTCCAAATTCTTGTCCTCATCGAACCTGAACGTATTTGCAAAAAGCAGGCGCAACGGGAACTGAGGGATTGTGAATCGCAAGCCTGGACCTGTACTGCAGTAGAAGTCTGACAGGCTGACATTCTGAAGTTCATCAGGTTCCTTTGTGATAACAGCCGCATCACCAAAGAAATCAAGTGCAAGAATACCAGGAATAAGAGGCATACGAAGCTCAAGAATATTGCTCCACATAGCCTTTCCACGAACCTTATTGTAAATTGAAGTCCAGCCGCGTGCATTAAACATACCATCGATATACAGACGGCTTGAATCTCCGATACCAGTTCCTGGTTTTGGGAACTGCAAAGACAATCCGGAATATGCCATAAAGATAAGTTTGAAATCCCAGGTTTCTGTAATCGGCAATTTGAACAAAGTAAAATATTTTTCAAGTTTTGTATCAGTTCGCAAGAAGAACTCTGTTTCGAGAGGTGTAAGGCCATACCATGTGAATCTCTGGCTTGCGAACCAGCCTTTTGAAGGATCATAGTTTATATCACGGTCATCAATTGAAACTGCCGTCCAAATCGAGTTCTGCCATCCCCATGTGTTAGCATAGTCACTTACAGCACTGTCAACCGGAGTCCAGATATCCTCATCGTAAACATTGTTTTTGAGGCTGCCGTTAACTCCGCCCGACCAAGAAACAATTGCAAAATCAGGAGTCCAGCGGCGGCCAAGAGAGAAGCCAGAAGACCACTTCCACTGCTCATAGTTCATGTAATAAGAATCATCATCGATCAAACCGTTTCGGTCTACTTTATTGCGTAAAGCTGCAAGGCTTGCATGAGAAATTTCAGTGCTTATTGAAGTGCTTATTGGCAAATCCCTGAACCAGCTGGAACCATAGCTGAGACCAACAGTTTGATTTGAGGTAGAAATAGTAGAATTTGCGCTCAAAGAACGGCCTGAACCACGGACGTTTGAATCCTGCCATTTTACAAAAAGCGCGAACGGAAGGGAATCCGGGTCTGAGACACCGCTGAACGTAACACCAAACTCAATAGAAGTTGTTGACTGCTCTTCGACAGAAATAATCAAATCAACAAGATTCTCTTCTGAACCAGGAACTACATCCGGGACAACCGCACTGAAATACTGCAAGTTGTACAAATTTCGCAAACCAGTCGTGACTTTTGCTTTTGAGAAAATATCTCCGGACTCGATTGGAATCTCACGGCGGATAACATGTTCTTTTGTTTTTGTATTTCCTTTGATGATAACATTTTCGACATGTGAACGGACATTCTCAGTGATTATAAACTGGAAGAAAATTGTTTTTTTCTCAGGATCTTTTTGAGGCATCTGCTGGAAGTGGTTTGCCGTATAGCCGTTTTCGTAGTACAAATCTGCAACGGCCATGCACCCTTCGCTGAATTTTGTCTGATTGAAAATCGAGCCTTTTCGGAGCTTGATTTTTGACTGCAACTCGTCATTGTCAAAGATATGATTGCCAACGAAAGATACGCCCTCGTAAGTGTACTGAGAACCTTCGGTAATAACAAAAGTGATTGTAAGCTCATCACGGTTCTTTTTTTCGTTGAATTCTGTGGAAAGAGGAACATCTACTATGGAAACATCGATGTAACCTTCATTGGCATAATATGAAAGAATTGCCTGTTTGTCGGCCTCAAGCATTGATTCCTGGAACGCACCTTTGTTGAGGATACCGACTTCCTTTAATTTAAGCTTCTTTTTGAGAGTTTTTGAAGAAATCACTTTGTTGCCGGAAAAATTAATATGCGCGATGACAGTCGAGCGACCTTCGTTGACAGTGTATGTGATTTCAACGCCTTTTTCTGTTTCTTTGACAGCCGACCTGACAGTGGCATTCGTGAAGCCCTTTTCAAGATAATGATCGCGGATTGCACGCTCATCTACGGAAATTTTTGAAGGGACATAAATATCCTTTTCTTTTGATGAAAGCGCCTCTTTTATTTCAGTGGTACGAATCTGTTTGTTGCCGAGAATGCGGATTTTGGTAACCACAGGCTTTTCTTTTACTGTGAAGATAATTGACACCGTGCTTCGCTTTACGTCACCAGGAAGAGCCTGAGGATTGATGTCCTCGAACAAATCCATGGCGTAGATGCGATCCATCATGTCGCCAAAAAGTTCGTCGGAAAACTTCTTGCCATAATAGCTCGAAACAACGCCATCAAGCTCCTTGCTGCTGACACTTTTGAGGCCTTTGAATGTTACTGACTTGATTACAGCCCCGTAATACCAAGTGTCATCAGAAGCAGCCTCAGTCGGCTCTGCCGAATCCTGAGCAAAAAATTTTACTGGTGTGAAAACACAGAACAAAGAAACAAACAATGCGGCAACACGCACTCGAATAGACATAAAACTTTCCTTTTAAAATGCAAATTTCCAGGACAGTGTCATTGATGTTGACGGAACCCAAGTGTTCAAAAGTCCTTTCTGAAGCGAATCAATGTCTGGCGCAACTCCGAGACGAATATTTACGAACGGAGAAGTCATCTCAAAACCAAGTTCTGGCTGGAAAACGACACCGTTAACCGAACCGCCATTATCGATTTTGTTTTCGTCATAAGACCAATGAAGCATGGAGTCAACATATATTGAACTACCAAAGTATTTACCCATATAAACAGTTGAATTGTCGATAAAGTTACCAACTGAAAGCTGCTTATTATTGGTATTTTCATCCATGCTCAATTTCAATGAATTTTGCACGACATTAGTTCGAATGGAAAATATATCAAAATTCAGCAATTCACGCAATGTATTCTCAACACGACGCATGACTGTTGATTGAAGGAAGAAGTCTCCGCCCGAACCGAGGATGTCCGACATACCTTTTGAATCAGCAGAAATTACCTGTCCGAGAAGCTGCATGATCTCACGCTCTGACTTTGCAGGGTTTGAGGTGAAAGTTGGGTTAAAAGTGCTGACCGGCTGATTATTAGCGGAAAGAATAATCGTAACCATGTTTCCGTTTTCGTCACGCTCACGAGTTTCCGCACGAAGTGTTACTTTCGGGTCAATTGAATCCTGAGTCTCGTTGAAGACGATTCTACCCTCTTTCATATAGAAGTTTCTGTTAAGCCATGCAATTTCACCGCCACGCAAAGTTATATCGCTCTTGAATTCCAGGTCGCCCGAATAAGAATCGAAGTAAATCGAAAGCGGGGTTCCAGGAGCTACTACACCACGCAAGAACGGATTGAACAAAAGCTGAACTTTCTGACCAACGATAATGTCAAAGTCTACATTTACGTTAATATCACTTTTATTCTGGGTCGGAACAGAAGCAAGGATATTATCCAGCGAGAACTGATTCTGCAAAGATGTCGCGACAATCTCAACGTCGGTATTGTCGGCGATAACAAAGCCGGAAATGCTAACGTCGTTCGGAAGAGTGTATGCCAAATCAAGGTTGCCGCTCGCCAGACCTTTCGCATGAATGAACGGGAATGACAAATCAAGCGGAACTTTTCGATTATCATCTATATTTATCTTCAATTCCAGGGAATTTGGAATCCAGCGGTTGAATTCCATTCGATATTCTACAGTCGCAAGGCCTTTTCCCAGAGTTACCAGAGTCGGCGGAACAACAGCTTCCCCATGTCCGACTGTCATAATAACTTTGTCCGCATGGAGGTAATTTTTTGAAATGAACGGAATCACGAAATTCGGATGAGCAACGCTGAACGCGCCCGTAAATTCCGGGTCAGTGGTGAGACCTGAAATTCTGATTGCACCCGTGAGCAAGCCAGAGTTAAAACTTACAAAAGGAATCTCAACTTCGGAACATATAAACCGCATGTCGGCGACAATTCCTGTCAAATCCAGGTTGAGATTATTCTGACGGATACTGCCGTTGAGATTGAACTGAACAGGGCTTTTCTTTCCGGCAAGGGCAGAAATCATTCCGTCCGTCGTGTACGAAGCCTTAAATCCATTCTCAACATCTGTCATCACGTCAAAACGCCCCGGACTATGGATAGCCATTATATTCAGAGGGAAATCACTAGCAATAAAATCGCCGGTAATTTTTGGTGAGCTCAAGCTGAGGGAATAATAATCGGGAAGCCCGAATTTCTTTTCCGGGGCAGAACCGTCCAGCCTAATTTCAAAAGGCGCGTGCAAAGTTTTACCCGCAAGCAAGGCATCAATTGTGAACGAGGCGTTTCCGTTAAAGACAGACGGATTGAAAAATGCGTTTATGTCAGAAATTTTTAATACCGACCAGTCACAGTTTAAGTCTGCGATATGCGCGCCTGTATCGTCATAAATAAATGAGCCGCTCGCAACAAGAGGATAGCCATAAAGAAGAACCGACGAACGATGAAGGATGACTGAAATAAACGGATTGCTCACAGTTCCACTTGCTGACAAATCAGCAGAGATTGTATTCTCTGGATTTTGGAACGAAAGGAGCCTTGCAGAAGGGAACGATTCAACCGAAGCATCAACCGAAATGTAAAAATCGTTCATAATCGCATCAAGTGAGAACGGAAGGAGCCCAGGATTAGAAAGATCCGCAGAAAGCGTAAGTTTCTCATTTGAAATCGGACTTTGCGCGTTGAGAGAGGCATGAATGGAATCAAAAATTCCATCAGTCAGGTTCCAGACAAGCGTTCCAGAACCGTCAAGAGATGAAACAGCATCAGAATATGAAAGCGTATTGAGGACAAAACCGTATTTACTGAGAGAGCCGGAAAGAGCAAGATACGGACTGAACTGCAAATATGCGGAAGGTTCCTCAAATTCAAGGCTTACGACATCGACATCAAATCCGCTCTCACGGTTCCAGTGGAGGATTGAACTTGTCGTAGCCGCAAAGACATATTTTCCGACTCCGAACGGAAGACGGTTGAACTGCAAAGTCGCACCAATCTGCTCATCAATTGAAATAACCGCATCAAAATCATAATCTCCGGAAATTGAAATCCAGTCCGGGCTGACATTTCCAAAGAACCTGTATGGAACGGAATTTACAGTCAAATCGCTCACAAAAGAGAATTCTGTAAGCGTGTCGGCAAAATCAAGCGAAATTTCAGCATGTGCAGACTGATGGCCAAAAAGAAGGTCAAACTGACTTATCTGGAAAGTCTGCTTTGAGCCGTCAACTGCAAATCTTAAAAGTTCAAGGTCTTTCTCTGTGTTAGCAAAAAGATTTTCTGGAGCATTCAGAGTAAATTCTTTGAAATCAGTGGAGAAATAGGCTTCCGTCGTGAAAATATAAGGCCTGAGCGATTTTGAGACTGAAGAAATGCTTTCAGCGCTCTCCTGTGGCAGAAAGAACGCGACCGTATCAACGATACTGTCAGCAAAAACATTTGAGACAACTACGTTCGCCTGAATAAATTTCTGCTTGTCGGTCAAAAGGCTGCCCTCAATCTGGACACGACCAATATCCTCATAATCAGGATGTGCAAAGTCCAGAAGTTCAAATTCAAAGTCGATGGATTTTTCGCCCGGAAGTGCAGTGAACTGAACACCGGTGAAACTCTTTTCATTCATGAAAATCTGCGGAGAAACACAGGTAAACCCGTTTCGATATGGATCGATGTAAATTTCCGTTGAAATGATTCCGCCGTTTTTGAGAGTCAGATAATTGAGATTTAAAAGACCTGAAGGCTGCAGTTTTTTGAAATCGAACGAGCCTACGAAATCAGCATCGACAAAAGCACCTTTTGCGGCAAGTCTGGAAATATCAAGTTTTTGTTTATTTCCCTGGCATTTTAGGGAAAGATTCATGCTCTCGCCAATCAGCTTTTTCGAAAGGCCGACAGAAATATCAGAAGAATACGACAAATCATCCGCGCTGAGTTTTCCAGAAACAGTACCGGAAATTGTCGTTCCATCGATTTTTTGAATCGTTGGATTTTTCCGCCGGATTGAAACAAGCTTCAAGGGATTAAAATGATCGAAATCGCCTGTAAACGAAAGACTTGAATCATCAAAATCATAGCAGGCATACAGAGAGAACGGGAGTATAGTTCGCATCGTGCGGATTTCAGTTTTTTTGTCAGAATAGTTGACCAGCATATCCAGACGTGAAAGCGAATAATCTGCACCACTTGAGCCGGAAAGAGTCAAAAGAGCAGAACTGCCTTCAAAACCAGGAAAGAAAGTTCCTGACACGGAAAAACCGCAAGCTAAGGACGACCATTTTCCGTTAGTCTTGAAAAGCCCGGTCTTGTAAAACAATTTTCCGGAAGTATTGATTCCGATTCCATCAGAGAAATTAAAATCTTTTAAATTCAATGTTTTGAGTGTCGCAAGAATATCATTCTGTGAATCCGTGTAGTGTACCGAAAGATTTTTTATAATCACGTCCAGCGGAATATCGATTTCCTTGTCATCAACGGAGACTTTTGTATTTTTTTCAACCGAGAGCAAATCCTCGCCAGCAGTTTCAGCCTTATCGTCTCCAGTTTTTTTCTTTTCGAGCAATTTTTTTATTTTTTCAACGAAGTCGGAGTCTTTAACAGAATCGTATTCAAGCGCGACACCATTGAGCGTAAGAGTTTTCAGCGCGACTTTTGGATTTTTTGAGAAAAAGCCAGAAACATTGTATGAAAGAGAAGCTCGTTTGATTCCAACGATTTTATTTTTTGTCGAAACCTCATGAATCGAAATATTCTTGAAATTGATACCGATGAAAATTGACGGTGAAAGCGACTGATAAGAAAAAGCAAGGCCTGTCTCATCCTGAAGTTTCTGAGAAAGCTGATTTTCAAATTCAGACAAAGCATCACGGATACGCAGATAGGTCGGGCGTATAAGCGCAAGGACTGCGATAAGGAGAAAAATGAAAATAGCACTTCCGAGGCTGACGCCAACCGACTTTCTGCTCATCTTGAAAAAATTTGGACAGTTTTCCTCTTCAAATATCGGCATATAATAAAGTAGCAATTAGAAATTAGCAATGAGGGATAAATTAAAAAACTCTCAGTTTTGATATTTAAAATCTATGGATTCTGTGATAATCTGTGGGCAATTTTTAACAGGTGATATTATGATTTTAAAAAATTTTATTGTTTTTGAAGGAATTGACGGGGCAGGAACAAGCACCCAGATTAAGATTTTAAAAAAGCGGGAAGACGCAGAAAACTTTTTTTTTACGGCCGAGCCAACGGACAGTGAGACAGGAAAATTCTTGCGGCAGATGCTCAAAGGCGATGTAAAACTCGACCCGCGCACCTCAGCCTTTTTGTTCGCCGCAGACAGAAACGAGCACCTTTACGGAAAAGGCGGCACGAACTGCGGAGTCGTAGAGCAGGCACAGAACGGCAAAATCGTCGTGAGCGACCGTTATTTGTTCTCAAGCCTCACTTATCAGAGCGTAACCTGCGGAGATGAGCTTCCACGAAAACTCAACGAAAGCTTTCCCCTCCCGGAGATTTTATTTTTCTTCGACATCAACCCGGAAATCTCATTGAAGCGAGTCCTGGGCCGTGGAGAGACCGAAATTTACGAAAAGCTCGACTTTCAGAAAGCAACGGCCGAGCGCTACAGGGCAGTCATCGACGAATACGAAAAAATGAACACAGGCATGAAGATTGTCCGCCTTGACGCAAGCCGCCCTATTGAAGAAATTGCAAAAGAAATTGATTCTTTTCTCCGATAATCTATGAGATGAAAAAGATTTTTGCCTTTTTTGTGGCGTTTTTTTTGATTTTCTCGATTTTGCCGGGCTTTTCCTACATGGTCAAATACAAAGAGGACTACTACAAGCTCTTTCATGTGCATTATCAGCAGTATCCTGATGACTGCATTGAAAACATCTACTGGCTTGAGCAGGCGGTCAAGGCTGATTTTTGCAACCCGCTGTACGCTCCAGTGACAATCAATGACGAGAAAGACTGGGAAAAATACCGCTATCTTTTTATGATGCATATAAATCTCAAGCTGATTGAGCAGCACACGAGGCTCGGTCGGGTTTATGACAAACAGGTAGCCCACTTTTACGACGCTCCATGGCGTGACGCTTATATCGAGAACCTGAACAAGGCCAAAACATGCTACGAGGCAGGGCTTTACTATTGGCGTGAAGCAAAACTTTGGGCGGAAAAGGCGAACGTGGGCAAGTTCAAGTTCCTCACATTGCAGCAAATCCAGAACTGGGAAGACGAGCGGGAACGGATTGGAAACGGCAAGCTGGACTACGAAAAAATCCTGAACCGTGAGCTGACCCGGGTAAACAAAGTGATTGAAGAATTCGAAAAAATGAACAAAGATTATTAGCCCCTCACAGAGACACAGAGGGCACAGAGAGATTTATGATATATCAAGTTTCATACCTCAAACTCATCGTTTAAAAAACAGCATGTTTTAGGTATGGAGCTTCCCCAAAAAAGGTTCTCTGTGAACTCCAAAGCTCTGTGAGGAATTTAAAAAAAAGGAGAAACACATGACATTTGAAGAGAAAGATATTATTTACCCGCCGCTGCATCCTGGCACAGACCGAACTTTCATCAGATTTTATGACGGCGAAATTGATTTGAACGCAATTTTTTACGCTGGTGAAAAAGAAACCTTACCGCAGCGCATTTTCGTCACTGACACATCTGTAGCTTCTCTTCCTGTCATGCACTCATTCATTGATTTTTTCCGTGGCGAGGACTACTCCCACCCGAAGATTGAGGAGGGCTTTATCGGTAAGCGCGGAAAGGACGTACTTTTGATTCTTGGAGCAGGCGAGACTTTCAAAACGATTGAAAGCGTACTTGCAATCGTAAAGGCAGCACTGGACAACAACGGCCAGCGTTCAGCGGTTTTCGTTGGAATCGGAGGCGGAGTTATCACAGACATGACTGCCTTTGCCGCATCAATTTTCAAGCGCGGCGCCCACTGTGAGCTTGTTCCGACAACGCTTCTTTCGATGGTGGACGCGGCTATCGGCGGAAAAACCGGCTGTGATTTCGATTCATACAAAAACATGATCGGCTCTTTCTTCCCTGCGCAGAAAATTCACATCTGCCCGAGTTTTATCGAAAGTCTTTCTCCGAGGGAATATCGAAGCGGAATGGCAGAACTTGTAAAAACAGCCCTTCTCTACGAGCCGGAATTTTTTGAGCGAATTGAAAAAAATCCGGAAGCTTTGAACGACCGCAAAGGCTCTCTCATCAAAGAAGGAATCCGGATCTGCGTGAACGCAAAGGCAAAAGTCGTGGAGCAGGATTTGACCGAAAAAAACATCCGTATGCAGCTCAATCTGGGACACACTTTCGGGCACGCGCTTGAATCAATGTCAGGACTCGGAGTTGTGGCTCACGGTGACGGAGTTGCATGGGGAATGGCAAGGGCGGCAGACCTTTCTCAAAGACTCGGCTTGTGCACAAAAGAATATGCAAACCGCGTAAAAACATTCCTTGCTTCTTTCGGCTGGGAAACAGAGCCTGTTCATCCTGCAATGAAAGAAAAATACGGAAGTGATGAAGAAATCGCAAAGATTCTTTTAAACGCAATGAAAAAGGACAAAAAGAATTCTTCGGACAAAATTCGCTTTATCCTGCAAGAAAATGTCGGTGAGACCGTAATCACCGAAGTTCCTGAACAGGATATTCTGGCTGTTCTCAGATAAAAAAAGCCGCGCAGGGATTGTAAGGGCGGCGGAGCCGTTCGCTAAGCGAATGCAACCCTGAAAAGCCCTTCAGCAATTTGATTTCGCCCTTATTCTACTCATTTAAAATGAGTTTACCCGCAAATCTTGCTCGTCTCCGCTCTGTACCAAATTAAAAAATTCTCATTCATAATGAAAGAATGAATGAAAATCAGGCCAATTTTATTCAGAACATGAAATTTTACAGAAGGCGGGCGGGATTGTCACAAGCTCAACTTGCAGAAAACTGTGACGTCTCTAACGGAACAATTGGAAATATCGAATGCGGAGTAACCAAGCCTTCTTTTGACCTGATTTTCGCGATTGCAAAGGCACTTTCGATTCAGGCTTCGGATTTATTCAAGGATTCAATCAAAGAGACAAAACTTTCAAGTTCACAGGTCGAAATCGTAAGCGAAACCGTGAATTCTGCTGTAAATGAAGCAGTCACAAAGGCACTGAAAGATCTGCGCTTCCGTATCGAACATTAACGGACATCCATGTCCTGACAAGTTTTTGACAAGCAAAAACTTGCGGGTCAACTGGCTTTGTGCCGCCTCCATGCGGCAATTTTCTATTCCAAGAAATTTTCGATCTTAGCTCGGACGGATTCGTCTGGAATCAGGCTTGCGGTGCTCAGGATTTTGGCCTTTTTCATCATGACCTTGGCCTCTTCCTCGCTGATTCCGCGGCTCTGCATGTAGAAAAGCTCGTCGGCACCAAGTCGGCCCAAAGTGGCTCCGTGAGTGCCTGCTACGTTTTCTTCATCGCACAAAATCATCGGAATTGACTTGTTGATTGCGGTATGACTCATGAGCAAAGTTTCTTCCTGCTCGTCGCCTGTTGCGTCGGTACATCCGCGCTTGAAGTCGATTGTTCCGCGGTAAACTTTGAGGGCAGCATCCCCCACAACGCCCTTCACAATCATTTTTGTGTCAGTTTTTGCGCCGTGATGGTTCACGACATAATTCATGTCGAGAATCTGACCGTTTTCTGTGATGTAAGCCGTGTCGCTCTTGAATTTTGACTCGTAGCCGTTAAGCTCGTTTTTAACCTGGGCGTAAACTTTGCTTCCGCCAAGCTCAATCTGAGTCACTTCGATTTTTGCGCCGTCATCGCACTCGCCTGTCGTGTCGTCAATCTGAACATAATTTGAGCCGAGAAGCTGAACTTTGACAAGATGAATCTTTGAATAAGGATGAGCGACAAGTTTCGTTTTAATTGAAGAGAACCCGCCCGCATTCTTAGCAGAAGTGTAGTCCATAATCACGGTGATTTCTGCATTTTCATCAGCCGTAATGACCTGCTCATGCTCGTATCGCTTTCCGTCTTCAAATACAAGCGGAAGATAGACGACTTCGCCCTTTTTTGAGGCCGTAATTTCCTTTTTTTCGGAAATGATTTCAGAATCAGCCTCAAGCTCAAGGGAAGCCCGGTTCATCTTGAGCCAGTTCCAAGTTAGGCATGGGATTTTATTTATATCAGTATATTTCAGTGTCTCGTTCATAATCAGTCCTTTTTATATTGCCACACCGAGCACTTTCGTTCTAGTGCTCGCTTGGATTCGAAATTGCTACGCAATTTCTTTAAAAATATAAAATTTTCTCTGACTTTCCGTAGGAAAGTCGAATCCGTGTGGCAACCTTTATAATCTTCGTTACAATTAAAGACTTCCCTTCATTTCCAATCGAATCAAGTTATTCATCTCAACGGCGTATTCAAGCGGAAGTTCCTTTGAAACCGGGTTCGCAAAGCCTGAGACAATCATCGTTCTCGCCTCTTCCTCGCTGATTCCACGGCTCATAAGATAGAATACCGCGTCGTTTGAAATCCGGCCGATTTTTGCCTCGTGCCCGACATCGCAGTCATCAGTGTGAATGTCCATGGCAGGAACAGTGTCGCTCCTAGAAATGTTATCCAGCATAAGGCTTTCGCATGAGACTGAGGCCTTGCTTCCTGCAGCCTCTTTTCCGATGTAGATTGCGCTTCGGTAAGTTGAGATTCCGCCTGACTTTGAGAGGGATTTTGTTGTGATTAAGCTTGTGGTGGCAGGTGCCAGGTGAACCATTTTGGCGCCTGTGTCAAGGTTCTGGCCTTCGCCTGCGAATGTAACCCCCGTGAACTCAGCCCTAGCCCCTCGACCGATCAAATCGCTCTCTGGGTACAAATATGAAATGTGGCTTCCGAATGAGCCTGAGACCCACTCGATTGAGCCGCCTTCTTCGACACGAGCACGCTTGGTGTTGAGGTTGTACATATTTTTTGACCAGTTTTCGACGGTTGAATATCGAAGATGCGCGCCTTTTTTGACATAAAGCTCGACACAGCCCGCGTGAAGATTGGCGACATTGTATTTTGGAGCCGAGCATCCTTCGATAAAGTGCAAATCTGCTCCCTCGTCAACGATAATCAGTGTGTGCTCAAACTGCCCCGCTCCCTTTGCGTTCAAGCGGAAGTAAGACTGAAGCGGAATCTCGACCTTTACATTCTTGGGAACATAAACAAAAGAACCGCCAGACCATACAGCTCCATGCAGGGCCGCAAATTTGTGGTCATTGGGCTTAACAAGCTGCATAAAATGCTCTTTTACCATATCGGCGTAAGGACCGCGGAGAGAGCTTTCAAAGTCAGTGTAAATAACTCCCTGCTTTGCAACTTCTTCCTGCAGATTGTGGTAGACAAGCTCACTGTCGTACTGCGCGCCGACACCGGCAAGGGAAGTGCGCTCAGCCTCAGGAATTCCGAGCTTTTCAAAAGTGTCTTTTATATCTTCAGGAACGTCTTCCCACTTGCCCTGCATCTTTGTGTTGGGGCGTACGTAAGTGGCGATTTCATCGATGTTGAGGCCAGAGATGTCAGGCCCCCACTCAGGAACCCGAAGTTCATTGTAAATTTTAAGCGCATTCTGACGGAATTCTCTCATCCATTCAGGGTCATTCTTGTCGTCGGAAAGTTTTGCGACAATCTCCGGCGTGAGACCTGCCTTATTTCGATAGAAACCTTTTTCCTCATAACGGAAATCGTAGGGAGAAGAATCTATGCTTTTTATGTTTTCTTTTTCTGCCATGTAAAAATCCGTACCATTTCAATTTTAAATTTCTCACAGAGAACACAGAGGCCACAGAGATGCTAAATAGCTCTTTCAACTTTCTCTCCGTATACTCTTAAGCACCGTGAGGAATTTTAACTTATAAACTGCTCAAATCCGTTTGCATTAATCTGCTCGACAAGAGAGCCGTCGCCTTCCTTGATGATTTTGCCTTTGACAAGGACATGAGTGTGGTCAACGGAAAGGCTCTCGAGAATCTTTGTTGAGTGGGTGATGATGATAAGTGCTCCGTTCATGCGCTTCTGGTATTCTTCGATACCTTTTGAGACCGTGCGAACAGCGTCAACATCAAGGCCAGAATCCGTTTCGTCAAGAATCGCAAGGCGTGGCTTGAGCATCAAAAGCTGCAAAATCTCGCTCTTTTTGCGCTCACCGCCAGAAAAACCAACGTTCAAATCGCGGCTGGCGTAACTTTCATCCATATTAAGAAGCTTCATGGTCTCTTTGAGCTCTTTCTGGAACTGAAAAAGTTTTACACGCTCGCCTGTCTTCTGCTGCAAAGCCGTGCGGATAAATGATTCAAGGGAAATGCCCGGAACCTCAAGCGGCTGCTGGAAGGAAAGGAAAATGCCCTTTGCGGCACGCTTGTCGGCACCAAGTTCGGTAATGTCCTCGCCGTCAAAGAAAATCTTTCCGCCAGAGACTGTGTAGCGTGGATTTCCCATGATTGTGTAGCCGAGGGTAGATTTTCCGGCACCGTTCGGCCCCATAAGGACATGAGTCTCGCCTGGATTCACAGTAAGGGAAAGGCCGTCAAGAACATGCTTTTTTTCTATATCAACATTAAGGTTTTGAATTTCAAGTAAGTTAGCCATGAAAGAAATATAGCGAATTTTCTTCGTTTAGACAATGAAAAATCAGAAAATAACCTAGTAAATAAATGGGAAATAAGGAATCAGCAATGTACAATTAGTAATAAGGCGCGATTTTTCTTTCTCCGGGCTTTCCGCACTTCCGCTTACGCTCCATTCCTCCGCTTCGCTCCGCGGTCACTCTCGCTGTCGTGCCCGTTCGAACGCCTGCCGGCGGTGCTCCAATCCCGCGCGTCATTTTGCCGTTAAATATCGAATTTTTCTCTTCGTTCTGATATACTTTTTTCATGAAAGTTTTACGATTTTTTTCAATCATTTTCATTTTTCTTCTATTAATTCAATCAGTTTTCCCACTCGGTAAAAAAGACAAATCCACAGACAATTCCGAAAATGAGCCTGCAAAAGAAGAAAAGCTTCCGAGCGAATCAATCACACTAGATCTTCTTCTCGACACAAAAAAACAAAATCCCAAAAATCATTTCAACTGGAAAACATCGTCAAATTCATCCAAAACATCAAATTCATCAAGCTCAACAAAAACAGAAAATTCTTACAAAGACTATTTCGATGCTGTTTCTGGAGCATCAAAACTTCACAGCACAAAATATTTCCGTGATTTTTCCCTTGATTCAACAAAAAAAAATCTCCGCACACCAAAAGGATTGCGCAATCTCTGCCTTTATGCAGTTGCAAATCCAGAAATGCTTTCAAACGACAATTTTTCTGCTAAAAAAGAAGGCAAGAAGCTCACGATTACCTTCACACACCGAGAGAATCTCTACAAAATCGAAACCGATGAAAAAGGAATCATCAACGTGCCGAATGGATTTTTTATAAAAGTCAAAGAAAAGCCCGCAGACACTCCCAAAACAGAACCGGCAGGATTTCAGAACACAGAAGAAAATTCACAGCAGTCCGCTCCAGAAGAAGCACAGCCAGCAGAATCCGCAATCGAATACCAGAAAGACGAGCCACCAGAATCTGTCACCGCAGTTTTCAAGGGAAAACTAACAGCAAATCTCACAAACGAAGGAATTTTTACGCTAAAAGGGAAATTAAAACTGGAAAAGCGTGAAGAACCGAAAAAATCAGAAGCCGCGACAACTGAAAACACAGGAACCATAGAAACTGAAAAAGCGGTAAATTAACAGCAAATCCCGATTTTAATACGCAACTACGTTGAAAAACGGTGCTAAGGAGCGAAACGGCTTACGACTGAAAAGTAACAGCAAAAGCCGATTTTGAATTCACAACCATGTTAAAAAAACGGTCGGAATCGGGGTTCCGGCTCAATGCCGCCTGAGCTTCGCTCACTGCGAGCGTTGGGACGGGTTCCCGATGCAAGCACTTGGCTTGTCGTGCTTGTTTGGAGACCGTTTTTTTAATACAGCAAGTAAATCTAAAAATCGTTCTATTCTGCCACTTACAGTTTTTTTGCAATTTCGTCGATGAACTCCCATGAGTCAACGACTTTCTTTGCAGAAGGGGCAGCCAAACGAGCCAAGTCGCCTGTCATTACGCCTTCTTCGATTGTGTCCAAAGTGGCTTTTTCCAATCGTTTTGCAAAATCAGCAAGTTCCGGAGTGCCGTCAAGCTCTGCTCGTTTTGCGAGGGCTCCTGTCCAGGCAAAAATCAAAGCTACAGGGTTTGTCGAAGTCTTTTCACCTTTCTGGTAGCGGTAATAGTGCTTCTGGACTGTGCCGTGGCTTGCCTCGTACTCGTATTTTCCGTCCGGGCTTACGAGAACGCTCGTCATCATTGCCAAAGAACCGCATGCAGATGCAATCATGTCGCTCATAACGTCGCCGTCATAGTTTTTGCAGGCCCAAAGCATTCCGCCCTCGCTCTTCATGATTCTGGCAACCGCGTCGTCAATCAATGTGTAGAAATATTCAAGGCCGGCCTTCTCAAACTTTTCTTTATATTCCGTGTCGAAAACGCGCTGGAAAATTTCTTTGAAGTTGCCGTCGTAAGTCTTTGAAATTGTGTCTTTTGTGCCGAACCATACGCTGATTTTCTGATCCAAAGCGTAAGTGAAGCAGCAGCGGGCAAAGCTTTCGATTGACTTGTCGAGGTTGTGGATTCCCTGAATGATTCCAGGCCCCTTCATTTCCATGATTGTCTTTCGGATTTCTTTTCCGTCTTCGCCTGTGAAGACAAGCTCAGCCTTTCCAGCGCACGGAGTCTTAATCTCGCAGTTTTTGTAAACGTCTCCGTAAGCGTGTCGGCCAAGAACAATCGGCTTCTTCCAGCTTGTGACGTTGCATGCTACATTTTTAACGAAAATAGGTGCACGGAAAACAGTGCCGTCAAGCTCGCCACGGATAATTCCGTTAGGGCTTGGTGTAAGCTGTTTGAGGTTATATTCTTTTACGCGGGCTGCGTTGCTCGTGATTGTAGCGCATTTTACGCCGACTCCGAGCCGTTTGATTGCAGCCGCAGACTCGTAAGTGACTTTGTCGTCAGTGTCGTCGCGGTGCTTCAAGCCCAAATCATAATATTCGGTTTTCAAATCAACGAAAGGCTCAAGAAGTTTTTCTTTGATAACCGCCCACAAAACTCTTGTCATTTCATCGCCGTCAAGCTCGGCGATTGCATTTTTCATCTGAATTTTTGCCATAATGTTGGAATTATACAGAAAATGCGTTAAAATGTATATAAATAACAACTGTATTAAAAATCTATTCTTTAAGCTTATATTTATTTTACTTTAAGAATTTATAATACAGGTTATGTTAGAATAATCTGGAAAGAATTAAGAATTGTAATTTTTTACGATTTTTATCAATCTTTTGGAGGTATTTTATGCGAGTATTATTGGTTGAAGACGAAGAAGGTCTCTCACAGGCTTTGGTTGAAATTTTCAAGAAAAACCGAATCAGCATCGATGCTGTCCTCGACGGAAAAGAAGGTCTCAAATACGCAGAGTCAGGCATCTACGACGTTCTCGTCCTTGACATCATGCTTTCTGGAATCGACGGAATTTCAATTCTCAAAACTCTCCGAGAAAATCACAACAATGTTCCAGTCATTTTCCTCACTGCAAAAGATGACGTTACCGACAAAATCACAGGTCTTGATGCAGGTGCCGATGATTATCTCACCAAACCATTCTCAAGCGATGAGCTTCTTGCCCGTGTAAGAGCACTTTCCCGCCGCAAAGGCGAGTTAAAAGAAGATTCTGTCACATTCGGCGATCTCACTCTCAACAAAAAGAACTGCGAGCTTCAGTCATCAACAGGCGAAGCAATCAAACTTTCACTCAAAGAATATCAGATTCTTGACCTTTTGTTCGAGAATCCGCATCAGATTATCACAAAAGAGCAGCTTATCGAAAAAATCTGGGGCGGCGATTCAAATGCAGAATACAACAACGTTGAGGTTTACATTTCGTTCATCCGAAAGAAGATCGAAAACCTCAAAGTAGGAATTCGAATCCGCACAGCACGAGGTATCGGCTATTCTCTCGAAGACGAGACTCGCTAATATAAATTCCGTCTCTGGAGGGAGTCTATGAAAGTCATTAAACAGCTTAAAGTCAAATTCGTTTATTCGATGATTTTTATCGAAATGTTTGTTTTCGCCACAATTCTGCTTACGTTAAACGTCGCGATTACAAGGCGAGAATCAAACGAAACAAATGAATTTCTTGTATTTCTTGCAAACAACAACGGTCACAGTCCAAGGCCAAGGCTGTTTAATGACAAAATGATTCCGCGTCAAAAACAGAACGAGCTTCTGCTGGACATCGATGCCACTTCATCAGCAAGCCGGGAACACCCGGAAGATTTTCTTCATACAATCACAGATGTTTTCCGAATCGAAAGAACAAGCCTGGCAAACCTTCGAAATTATTTTTCAGTCAAAGTCAATGCCGATGATACTATCATGGAGCTCATTCAGGATTTCCCGTTGAATTACACAAACGATGAAATCAATCATCTGGTTGCAGAAATCTGCGGGAGCGGCAAAAACCACGGTTCTATCAGCGGAGTCAGCTTCTACACACGAGAACTTAGGGGGAACCAGCGGCTTATCTGCATGGTCAACCGAAATTCTGAGTTAAAGACACTGAGTAAGCTCTACACATACTCTACTCTGCTTTATCTCTTCAGCATAATCGTTTCCGTATTAATTTCAATTCCTATCTCAAATTACATGATTCGTCCAGCCGAAGACGCATTCACCAAGCAAAAGCAGTTCATCGCGGATGCAAGCCATGAGCTTAAAACCCCGATTGCCGTAATCGGAGCAAACATTGACGTTCTTGAAAGTGAAATTCAAGGCAACAAATGGCTCGAATATATCAAAGCCGAAAACAAACGCATGGGCGAGCTTGTAAGGGATTTGCTTTACCTTGCCAAAAATGATGCCGGACGAAACGAACTCACATTCTGCGATTTTGACTTTTCAAATGCTGTCGAAAATTCAGTGCTTCCATTTGAAGTTGTCGCTTTTGAAGCAGGGAAAACCCTTGAATTCGACATCGAAAAACACATTACTTGCAATGGTGACGAAAAATCACTCAAACAAGTCTTCATTATTCTCGTTGACAATGCGCTCAAAAATTCAGAAGAAGGCGCACATATCACTGTCAGAGCTTATGCCGAAGGTCAAAAGATTATTTACAAGGTCCGAAACACTGGGGCGGGCATTCCAAAAGAAGAGCTTGAGAAAATCTTTCTGCGCTTCTACCGCTCGGATTCATCTCGCGTGCGAAAAACAGGTGGATGCGGACTCGGACTTGCAATCGCACGTGCAATCGCAACGGATCATGACGGCACACTTGTAGCCGACAGCGAGCTTGGAGAATGGGCTGAATTCACATTGACGATACCCAAGAAACGATAAAACTGATATAATACAATCATGGAACTTAAAGAACTTTATCGCGAAATTTTAAACGAACACAACATAAATCCAGCTCATAAAGCCGAAATGTCAGGCGCAAATTTGAGTTTGCAGGGGATTAACCCCAGCTGCGGCGACAACATCACACTCAATCTCAAAACCGAAAACGGCAAAATTACAGACGGTGCATTCTCAGGAAGCGGCTGTGCAATTTCTCAGGCAAGCTGCGACATGATGCTTGACTTAATCATCGGGAAGCCCGAATCGGAAGCTCTCCGCCTGTGTGAAATTTTCATGGGCATGATTCAGGGAACAGTCACCGATGAGCAGATTGAAGAGCTTGACGAAGCAAGTGCCCTTCGCGAAATCCAGCACATGCCTGCCCGTGTAAAATGCGCGGAACTCGGCTGGCGAACAATGCGCGAAATGCTTGGCTTAAAAAAAGATACGGCCACCGCATCGGCTTCTCACCCGGACTGTCCTGTAAATTAAAGCTCCTTCGACGCGGATGCACGCAGATAAACACAGATAATATATTGTTAAATCCGGGTTCATCTGTGTTTATCTGTATCTAATTTTTGTACTTTTTCGTGTCATCTTTTCTCTTTTACTGACTTCCATTTCATTCTTCATTTGTGCTATAATTTCCGTATCTTATTTTTAATGAGGTGAAATAGTTATGTCTATCACATGGGAAAATCTTGACAAACTTTCTTCTTTCAAAAAACTTCAGTCACTCAAAGGTGCTGTAAGCGTTAAAAACGAGCTTTCAAGCGCAAATGCAAGCGACCGCGTAAAAAAATACTCAGTTCCAATGGGAGCAGGGCTCGTCTACAACTATGCCGCAAAACAGGTCGATGACAAAGTTCTCGCTGTTCTCAAAGAGCTTGCCGCTGAAGCACAGCTCACACAGAAATTCGCAGCAACATACAACGGTGAAGTAATCAACACTGGAGAGAAACGCATGGTATTGCACCATCTCTGCCGTGGTCAGCTCGGAAACAACGTTATGGCTGATGGTGCTAACAAACGCGATTTCTACATCAACGAGCAGAAACGAATCGCTGACTTTGCAGAAAAAGTTCACTCTGGCAAAATCGTAAACGCAAACGGCGAAAAATTCACAACTGTCGTTCAGATTGGTATCGGTGGCTCAGACTTGGGTCCACGCGCTATGTATCTCGCACTTGAAAACTGGGCAAAAGCAACCGGCACATTCAAAATGGAAGCAAAATTCATTTCAAATGTTGACCCGGACGATGCAACAGCTGTTCTTAAATCAACAGACCTCGCTCACTCAATCTTCATTCTTGTTTCAAAATCAGGAACAACTTTGGAGACTCTCACAAACGAATCGTTCGTAAAAGACGCTCTCAAAAAAGCAGGCCTCAACCCATCTAAGCACATGATTGCCGTAACTTCTGAGACTTCTCCACTGGCTCACAACCCGGACTATCTCGAAGCATTCTACATGGATGACTACATCGGTGGACGCTACTCTTCAACTTCCGGAGTCGGCGGAGCAGTTCTTTCCCTCGCATTCGGTGCAAAAGTATTCGACGACTTCCTCAAAGGTGCTGCCGAAGAAGACAAACTCGCAACAAACGAAGATATCCTCAAAAATCCGGCCCTTTTGGACGCTCTCATCGGTATCTACGAGCGCAACGTTCAGAATTATCCTGCAACAGCCGTTCTTCCATACTCACAGGCTTTGAGCCGCTTCCCTGCACACTTGCAGCAGCTCGACATGGAATCAAACGGAAAGAGTGTAAACCGCTTCGGCGACGCAATCGACTACGTTACAGGACCGGTAATCTTCGGTGAGCCAGGCACAAACGGCCAGCACTCATTCTATCAGCTCCTTCATCAGGGAACAGACATCATTCCGCTCCAGTTCATCGCTTTCAAAGAGAACCAGGCTGGAAACGATGTTACAATCGAAGATTCAACAAGCCAGACAAAGCTCGGCGCAAACGTAACAGCTCAGATTATGGCTTTCGCTTGCGGTAAAGCAGACAGCGATCCAAACAAATCATTCGCAGGTGAGCGCCCGTCAAGCCTCATCTACGGAAAACAGCTCACACCTTCAACATTGGGAGCCCTTCTCGCTCACTACGAGAATAAAGTTATGTTCCAGGGATTCGTATGGAACATCAACAGCTTCGACCAGGAAGGCGTACAGCTCGGCAAAAAACTCGCAAAAACAGTCCTTTCAGGAAAAGCCGAAGGCGCATTGAAGGCTTATACAGAGCTTTTGGGGCTCTAGACTCATAAAGCCGCCAAATGACAAGTTTTGAACTTGTCGGCTATTTCAAAAAAAACGGCGCGAAGGAGCGAAACGGCTTACGAAAACACTCTGTTTGTGCTGCCGCGTAAGCGGCAAACGTATATAGTTACAAGCACAAACAGCGTGTAGCAGGCTAGCCTGCGGTTTCGATAAGCCGTTTTCACGACTGGGAGACCGTTTTTTTTTTGCACCTACAAGTTAAAAAGATTTCGGATATTTCTGTCAACAAGAACGCTCAGCTCGCTCATCATCATACCGCGGGCCTGAGCAACGAAGCTGTAGCAGTGCTCAATAAAAACCGGAGTGTTAATCTGTCCACGAAGCGGAACAGGAGCCAGATAAGGCGAATCGGTTTCCATTAAAAGTCGGTCATCAGGCACAAATCTCAGCAAGTCCTGCATTTCTTCCATCTTAGCTTTTTTGGTGTATGTTACAGCACCACCGAACGCGATGTGCCAGCCCAAATCCAAAAATTGCCGTGCCTCTTCTTTGCCGTAAGAGTAGCAGTGAATAATTCCGTTGTGATAGCCCATGTTTTTGATGCAGCCAATAGTATCGTCAAAGGCATCCCGGCTGTGAACAATCACTGGAAGATTCATTTTGCGGGCCAGGTCAATCTGCATCTGAAAAAGTTCGCGCTCTCCCTCGTAAACGCTCTGGTCAAATTCGCTCTCGCACCTTCCGTCTACCCCGCTAGGATTCCAGTGATGATCAAGACCGCACTCACCGATTGCAACAAGATGAGTTTTGTCCATAAAAGTTTCGATTGATTCTTCAAGTTTTTTCATTGTCTGGGTACGATTTTTAATTTCTTCTACGTCCGGCCAGATACCGGCAGAATAATAAATCATCTCGCTGGCCGCATCTCGCACACCTGGCTGCATTTTTGCAAAAGTTTCCTGAAACTGAACGTGACGGCGAAGCAAATCATCGCACTGAGTCCCGATATCAAGGCCAAAGAATGTATTTCGCTCCACAAGCTGAGTCAGAATCTCAGCCCCATCCAACCCCCGTTCTACCAAATGATGAAAATGAAAATGTGTATCGCTGAACATGGGAATATTCTATCGGATTTACGAAAAGATTGCAAAGTTCAAGAAAGTTTGGAAAAATCACCATCAAAAACTTGAAAAAATGCATTTTTTGTGCTATATTATTTAAGTTGTTTACTAAACAACGATGCCAGGATGGTGGAATAGGTAGACACAAGGGACTTAAAATCCCTCGACAGCTAATACCGTCGTGCCGGTTCGATTCCGGTTCCTGGCATTATTTTTTTTCAAATATGAAAAAATTCATCCTATTTGTTTTAATCACTTGCAGTCTGTGTGCTCCCGTCATGTCATTCGGAGCTTTTGATGAAGCAATCGAAGACTCCCAGCAGGATAAGCAAAAATCTAGCAAAAATAATAAATCCGAAGAATCTTCAACATCAAATAATTCAGATGCCGAGTCATCTTTGGTTGAGTTATTCATAGAAATTTTTGGATACCTGTGGCTTATTAATGCGGAGGCAAGATACTGTCCGTATCCATATTCTTCCGCCGATTCAAAATACCTTACGTACAATGATTTTATTCCCGTTGAACAGAGTGAAAACGAAGATTATTCTTCACCCAACCGATGTTTCAGATTTTCAGCAGATAGTTCATTTTTATGGCTCAAAGATCTTGCAATTGGAAATGAAACCAGCTTCGACTGCATGTTTTATCCTCTTATCGGTTTTTATGCAAGAAATATTTTGCTTTATGACCATATACACAATGACGGAAGCATGGGAAACATTCATCTCGGGGCAATCATTCCGATTTTTCAGACAAATCCACTGAGTGCTTACATGAAAGCCGGATGGACAAAATGGTACAATGACGTTACACCATTGCTTAAGGAAAGCGCGTTCTTCTTCGGATTTGAATTAAAATCATACCCCTTCAAGCCGCTTGCTGTAAAATGGAATTTCGGCTGGCAGTTTTATGAAAATGATGTCTTTGTCTTGGACTCAGATTTACAGGCCGGTATAATGCTTGACCGCTTTGAGATTTTTGCCGGCTGGAGATACCTTGAAACAGGTACGGAAAATACGGACTCCACATGCTGGCACGGCACCAGCAGCGGAATCAGAATTCATTTTTAGATTTTACTTTACCTGACTGAAAAGCCCGGCCATTTCGTTGCGCCAGTCACCTCGCTCGGCGTCTCTTGCTTCCCACTCAATTGTCTTTCGGATTGTAAAATGTTTTTGGTCATGCGGGTTTGAAAAATGAAGCACGGCGAATTTTCCCTGCCCGATATAAGCAATTTTTTCATTCATGCCTGGTTTTTCAGTTTCATTGAGTTTAGAAATAACACAATCAAAATGAACAGGACTGTCGCTTCCTTTGTTTGAAATAGCATTTGCTAAATCCTGAATAGGCTCGCCGCAAATTTCACAATTAACGACATGCTCTTTGAATGCTTTAATTGCGTTTCTGCTTTCTTCGATTTCTTTTTGGCTTACAGAATTTAAAAGCCGCCTTCGTTCCTGTCTGCGTTCATAAGAACCACTTCCACGGCTTTCATGATTTTTTTCGGAACGCTCAGATCTTTCATTAAAACGAGCCTCCGGTGATTTTTGGCGCTCGTTCTTTTCGTTATTATTGTCGCGGTTACTCCAGTTTCGGTTTCTCCCGCCACGTCGTCGGTCATTTCGACTCATGCCTTCTCCTCATTAATTGCTGCTCGCTGTCCTCAACAATTTTACGGCTCAAAACCTGCGCGATCCTTTGAACAGCGTAGTCTATGTAATCTGCATCATGAATTTTTTTGCGCAGTTCCATAACGCGAGGTGAAAATGTTCCGTCTAATACGACTGATTTAGAAGAAGTCATACGAACTCCGTAAATGCATTTGGAATATGATAAACAGGCGGCAGATCAGGCATGTCAATGACAATAACATCAAATCTGATTTTACTGCTATTATATTCTCGATGATTTACGAGAAAAAAATTAGCCGTTTTGATAATTTTTCTCTGTTTTCTAATATCAAGTTCGTGTGCAAGTGTCTCAGCATCACCGCTGGGTAATGTTTTAACTTCCACAAAAACCAGAACATCATCCTTTTGCGCTATTATATCAATTTCCCCGCTTCTTGTCCGAAAATTCCGCTCGATTATGCGATAAGATTCACTTGTCAAAAAAGAACAAGCCTTATCCTCTCCAGAATTTCCTACAGATCGGGTCGATGCTTTCAATACTCCTCTCTCCTGACACGGATTCCTTACAACTCTTCGACTTCTTCCAAATCTTCAAGCATATAAAGTGATTCGGAAGTGGGCTCCTTACCGTCTGTGACAAGATGCCCGTAAGTAAGAAGATATTCAATATTCCAGCGTTGAATTGCATTTATATGATAATTCTTTACGGCCTTTTCTTCGCCCAAGAACATGTTCTCGCCGTCATCAAAAAAAACAGGCGCGGAAAAACGCATGCCAAGTTTGAGTTCCTTGCAGTCGATTTTTGTGAATTTTTTATCGGACATATTAACCGCTCCTAATACTTTATTATATATCTAAGAATTCGCTTCATCTAGCTTTATTACAAAAGCAAAAATTGTAGCGATTGCCTCATAAGTCGATTCTGGAATGAAGGATCCGACATTTTGCAGAGAAAGAACATTCGCCATTTCTGCATTCTCTACCACAGGAACGCCATTTTCGTCCGCAATTTCGACAAGCCGCCGAGCGACCGAGCCTTTTGCCTTGGCACTGATATATGGCGCATCTGCCCATTCAGGATAACGGAGCGCAACCGCAGAAAATATTTCTTCCATAACTAGGCACTCCCATTTAACACTGAAAAATTTTCATCTCCTGAGCAAAATCCTTTGAGAGAATCGAAATCTTTCATCTGAACACCCACATTCTTGCCAAACATAGAAGAAAGTAGTGCGCACAAACGAGATTTTTCAGAATCAGCGGTTACAGAATCCGAAGCAAATTTCACAGACTCAGCCTCACCGTTCTTATATTCTACCACGAAAATATGATTTTTTTCAGGATTTTTCAAATCAATCACAAGTTTTTCAAGATTTTTAAGTTCAGAATCAAAAAGAAGCCGGATATTCCCCGAATAAGCCCGAAAATTCCATTCAAAAGGAAGCAAAATCCAGTGCCTGAGCGGAATATCCTTTTTAGAAGAAGAAAGAACCGTATTAAAAGCCGAAAGCACCCCAGCTTCCCGCAAAGAAGCCGCCTCATCAACCTGCGAAAAATAAGACTTCACTAGCTTATCAGAAAAATTGCAAATTCGTAATTTTTCTTGCTTTTCCCGCTTTCCACTTTCATCTTTCCGCTTGCCGCTTCCACCTTGCTGCTTCCGCCCGATTATGGTCTGTACCCGCTCATCGCTAGATTTTATCCCCTTTTCCTCAAAAAGAAGCGAAATCTGGGCTTTTTCTTCCTTATTCTCAGAATTTTTCGCCTGCTTCAAAGCTTTTTTTGCCGAGTCCACATCGATTTTCATGCCGATTTGCTGCATGAACTGAAGGATTTTAAAACTCTCGGCATTCGGTTCAAATCCGAGCGAAGAAAGAAGATTCGCGACCTGAGGAGAAAGTTCAGAATTACCGCCAGTTCCGCCGAATTTCTGCAAAATCTCGGAGGAGACAGATTCCTTCACAAGCGAAAGCTGGATACTCTCACCTTTCAAACTCACCTTCGCCGAAAAAACACTGCCGTCCTGCAAAGAACTTTCGGACTTAACATTGATTTTTTGCCCTGCAAGCGAGACCGAATAAGAGCCGTCGCCGTTCCGTGCAAGCACCCGGCCTGTGACAACAGAACCGCTCCGCAAAATCGAAAAATTTGCGGGATTTTGAGAAAGATTTCCTTGAATCAGGGAAATTGCAGCTGAATTCATCCTTTACATTATACAACCCAGAGCAGAAAATTTTCCAGCCTGTTTTTTTCGATCTCATTCACCTGCATTGGTTCCCAAGTTGATGAAATTTACCTTTCCTTCTATGCTGAACGGAATGACGTTTCCGTTTTCATCTTTGTTGTTTTCCCAGTTGATGGTGTTTCCTTTGATATTGGAAACCATCTGACTTCGTACCCATGTAAATTTCTGAAGTGTGTTATTCTTTATGTTTATGATGTTCGGGTCTTCGTCAGGGAATTTTGAATAAAGCACGTGCTTGTTCACGACTGTCGCATAAGGAGCAAGGATTGTGTTTCCTGTAAAATTGACCGTGTACTGAGGATAATTGTTTTCTTTGTTTCCATAACGACCGAGAGCAAGAACATGGGTGTGCTGCCAGCCGGTGTCCTTTTCGTTGATGTCATCCGCAGCCGCAATGTTGTAGTTCACGGTGTTTCCGCTGATTGTGATATTGCCGCTCGCGTCAGGATTATTGAACATCGCTCCAATCGGTTTTCCAAGAGTGAAAGTGTTGTTCTGAATGTCAAAACTAGAAAGCGCAATCGCACCAAGCTTTCCGTGCATCGTAACCGTGTTTCCCTTTAATCTTCCTGCCATGTATGCTATTCCGCCAGTCGAGCAAGTTCCGTCAGAATAGTCGGTTATGGTGTTGTTGTCAAAGGAAGCTGGCCCCTGGAATACAGAACCACCGGTCGCGCCTTTAAGAATGTTGATTGTATTGCCGTGAATCCATGCGTACCTGCTTGTTTCAAATACATAGCTGTTTGACCAGTGCTGGCAGATGTCGAACGTGTTGTTGCGCACTACGACACCGTAGATTTTTCCGTCCGAATCAACAAAGTCGCTCGTGGCGTTTGAAGCGTCATCAACTACGTCAAAATGCCCGAAAGTCATCAGCTTTGAAGGGAAGTCTGCTATTACATGGTTGTTCTCAAAAAGAACGTCGCGGATATTGAAAGACATCGCATAAGCCATAGTAAAGCACATAGTCCTGCTTGAAGCATTTGAGCTTTGCGGGTGCATTTCGTTCCCGCGTATTGTAACCCTGTGTACATAGCAGTTTGGTTTCAGTTCTCTAGGAGAACCTGTCGTGAAAACACCGCCGCTTTCATCATGGCAGTTATGGTACATCAAGTTTCCTTCTATTAAAATATCCTCTGTTCCGCCGACTTCCGTTTCTGCATTTCCGTTTCCCCAGAAGTCGAATACGCCGTAGCACGCTCCCCGCTCAACACCCGACATATTTACAAGAAGGTTGTTCTTAATCTTTACATCTTTTACGCCCGAATAAACCGTAACGCTCGTGAACTGGCGGTCAAGGTTTCCGTCGTCTTTGTGGCAGTTCTCGTCAACATAGATTTCGCAGCCTTCAACCGTAATGTCCTGGATTACGTCCTCTTCTTTTTCGGGCTTTATGTCACTTGCAATCGCCACCATTCGCTCTGTTGAATGTGAACTTCGCTTTGTCTTACGACATTCCATCGTTATTCCGCGCATATAGAAATGAGAGCAGTCCCAGATTGAGAACTGGAATTCGCTGTAAGAGCCGCCGTTGTCCGTGTACAATACGGAACGCTTTAAGGCATCTTTTGAGCGCGCCCAAGTTTCCCAGCCGGAAGAATTCTTCGTCCGCACGATTTTATCTTCATCGATTGCAGAAAGGTCTGTTTTAAGAATATCCGTGTCGCCGATGACTCTAAAATACGGACAGACTGGACCAATGCTCTTTCCCATACGATATTCGCCTGCCGGGAAGTAAAGCGTAACATATTCAGTGCTATTCGCATCGTGCAAATCGTAGAGCATATTCACCGCATCTTCAAAACGCTCCGCATCATCATTGTTTGTGTAATTTGCATTGAGCGATTTGTCCGTAACCAAAGTACATTTGCCCGCTCCAAGCTGCCGCATATTCACGCCAGGAACAGATTCTTTAACACCGTCACCGTTCACATCACATTCGATATTTCCAAGAACATAATTTACAATCTGGCCTGCTGCCGTCTTGTGGTCAAGATATTTGTAGAAATGCTGGCGCGCCCTTTTGTTGACATAAGTTTCGCGGGTCTGGGTCTTGTAGGTTGCAGCACCTCCGTCACCGATTTCGTAATATCCGCGTGTCTTTATCGTAACTCCGTCGTAAGAATTATAGGTCGCTGTGGAAGCAGTAGAATTTTTATAAATCGTTGCGCAATTTTCAAGGTCTTTTACAGTGTCGAACCAAACGACATCGCCCGAAGTTTTTTCTTCAATGGAAGTGCCGTTTTTCAAAGATTCTTCAAGCTTTTTATTGTAGATGTAGGCGTAGGCTTCGTAGTGCTTACTGCTGACTTTTATTTTAAAAATATGAATCCATTCACCATCTCTAAGATTATTCCATACAACACCGCTCGGAGCAATAAAAAGCCTGTCGCAGGCACCAACATTGTCGTCGAAAACATAGCCGTCATATTTAAGGTAAGCGGCACTGCCTCCCGGAACCATCATGCGTCCGTTGGTTAGCTCTCCAGGATTTGTTATTAAATCGGTCTGCCAGTGTTCGTCTATTTCGTCTGTCGTAGTTTCACCTTTTGAGTATTTTTCCCAGATTTCCGGCTTCAAAACTTTGATTGCTACGCTCGCGTTCGGTGTTTCAGGAACTTCTTTCAAAGTGATTTCTTCGGTCTCGCTTCCCAGAGCGGTCTTTCTTACTGTGATTTTTTCCTTTGGGGTAATTTTTGTGCATTGAGGCTCTGAGGTTCGCCCCAAAACATCAATCAAATTTATGTAAATTGTATATTCCGTGTCATTTTGGAGATTGTAAATGGATTTATAGAAAACTGACTTCGGATTCGGAACATCATAGGTTGAAGCTAGCCCTGTCGAATCATTTTTGCATGTGATTCGGTAAGTAAGATTATCATCTTTTGCAGAATTCCAGACAACCATCACGCTCCGATTGCCTTCTATTGCCTTAAAGCCAGTTATTTCCATCTTTTCATCATAAGCAATTTTTGCAGCCTCAGAATATGAAGCCACATCATTTTCATCGCTTACAATACAAGAAGAAATAAATCCAAGCGAAATCAAAGAAAATGCCGTCAAAAAAAGCCACGCACCACAATTCTTTTTCATATTTTCCTCCGATTTAGAAACTGTAGACCAAGCTTATATGGGTTGAAAGATTCATGCTGCCCAAAGCAGAACTGCATTTTATCTCCGAAGTCTTGCCTGTCAAATTATCATCGATGGAAACGTTTCCATTAGACAGAATTTTAAAACTTGGATTGAAGTCAATTCCCAGCCCTAGATTTTTTTTTATTTTTACAAGGCAGTACAAATCAGGACCAAGCTCAAAATCCCAGCAAGAATAAGAATAATCATTTTTTACGATGGTCACGTCGTCCTGACTCGCCTTATACGCTCCCCGCAAATCAGTTTTTCGCAATGCCACAGAAGCCCCCGAAACCAGCAGCAATTTTTCACTCGGCTTAAGCTTATAGCCAGCGCCGAAAGAAAAGGCCCATTCATTGCCTTTCATACCTGTGAGGGACTTCTCCCCCCAAAAATCTTTTGAATCAGATCCCAGCCAGCCATATTCAAAACGGGCGATAAGTGCAAGGGATTTTTGGGGAATTTCGTACATGGAATTCACCGAAACCGCCAGTGCCGGAGAGTGATGCCCGCCGTCAAACAAATCATCTTCAACTGAAAAATGGGAAAAATAAACAGGAATCGAAAATCCAATCCCCAAATGAATGTCCTTTTCATCAGAAACCTTAGAGTCTTCTGCTGAAAAAACAGAACTAAGGCACAAAAAGCCCATCAATAAAAATACAAATTTAATTCTCATATTTTTGGATTATACATTTCTGTAAGAAAAAAAGAAAGAGATATTTAAAATAAATTTAAAAAAATAAACCACAGATGTCACAGACTAACACAGATTAAATTACAAATCTGTGCAATCCGCGTAATCTGTGGTTTTAACAGCTAATTGCTAACTGCAAATTGCTAAGTTATTTCTTAGCTGCTGCTGCGTTGTGCTCTGCAGCTTCCTCAGCCTTAACCTCAGCTTTGAGAGCAGCTTCTTTTTCTGCAGCTGCTTTTGAGAGGTCGCGAGACCATTTGAGGTACTCAACTGCTGGCTGACCGATAAGCTCTTTAACTTTAGCAGCCTTACCGATCTTGTCGCGTACGTAGTAGAGCTTAGAGCGGCGAACTTTGCCTGGGCGAACGATTTCAACGTTTACAACGCGTGGGCTGTAAACTGGGAAAATTCGCTCAACACCAACACCGTAAGAAATCTTGCGGACTGTGAAAGTCTTGCGAACACCCTCGTTCTTGATACAGATAACGAGTCCTTCGAAAATCTGGATTCGTTTTGTTTTACCTTCGATAATCTCAAAGTGAACTTTTACAGTATCACCAACTCTGAAATTAAGAGAAGTCTCATCTTTCTGCTGTTCTTCAATAGTCTTGATAAGATCCATTGTTATTTTCTCCTGTTCTTGCGGACATGCTTTAGAGAAACTTGTTCCGCGATTTCCTCAATCATCTTTTCGGCTTCTGTAGTGAGCAAGCCCTGCATTCTTGCGCTGGCGATCAAATCAGGCCGGTTTGCAAGTGTTTTCTGGAGCCGCTTTTTCAGCCGCCACTTCCGAATAAGCTCATGGTTGCCCGAAGTAAGAACCTCCGGCACTGCCAAGTCCTTGTATACAGCCGGGTGAGTATACTGAGGATATTCCAAAAGTCCGTCAGAATAACTTTCTTCGTCAAGGCTTTCTGGAGTGATTACATTCTCGACCAATCTGTAGACTGAATCTACAATGACCGTTGCAGCAAGTTCTCCGCTTGACATGACATAATCTCCGATAGAGATTTCGTCATCAACATATAAATCGATTATTCTCTGGTCAATACCTTCGTATCTTCCACAGACCAATACGATTTCGTCCTTCTGACTAAGTTCAAGCGCTTTCTTCTGTGTAAATGGCTTTCCTGATGGCGTGACATAAATCACGTGTTTTTTGTAAGCCTTTACGCTGTCAAGTGCTCTGCCGAGTGGTTCCGCCATTAAAAGCTGCCCCGCTCCGCCCCCGTACGGCTTGTCATCACATGTCTTGTGTCTATCAAAGGCAAAATCCCTGATATTCACTAAATCGTAGGCAATAATTCCCTTTTCAACCGCCTTCGCCATGATTGAGGCTTCAAAAAAAGCGCGCGGAATCTCAGGAAATAAGGTCAGCACAGTAAATTTCATGGAATTACTCCAGAATCCAGAGGTGCATCAACTGGATTATCTTGTTTTTGACATCAACCTTACCGATGAACTGGTCTTTAAGCGGCACATAGACCGTGCGAACCTTTCCATTGGAATCATATTTGATGCTGTCACTAAGACAATCACAATCCTCGGCCAGGTGAACTTCTAACAGGTTCCCAGAACCGCCTTCCATTACGTCTGTGATTGTTCCCACCTTTATGGGCGCAGTATTATCTGCCAATCCGTCTTTACCCTCGTAAACGAGAGCACAATTTTTTAAGTCTTCAACATACCACTCGTTCTCATAAAGAGGACAAGCAAACTCTCGTGGCACGATAATTTCCCATTTGCTGTACTTTTGCACAAGCTCAGGATTATCGATTCCTTTAAGTTTCATGTACAAGTCACGGCCGCCGACTTCCGCATATTCAACCGAAAAACTTTTCTGCTCCCCGGTTCTGCCGTTTCTCAAAGTCACTTCTTTCATCTGAGTGAAATGTTCATATTCACCGGAAGTGCTTTCTACTTTAAATTCGCCCGAAATGCCGTGTGAGCCACGAACGAAGCCAACGATAAAAACGTCGTTTTGATTAGATTTTTCCACAGTTCAATTAGTCCAGTATGTCAAGGCTATAATGCTTGCCATCTCTACTGGCTGATGCACTCAATACTGTGCGCAACGCTTTAGCAATACGGCCGTATTTGCCGATAACCTTACCAATATCGCCTTGGGCTACACGAAGTTCCAAAACAGGGCCTCGCTCACCTTCAGTTTCATTCACCGAGACTGCACTGGGATCATCGACCAATGATTTTGCAATGTATTCAATCAGGTCTTTTTCCATTCCCCGTTACTCCCGTTAAATTATTTTTTGTTAAGGTTCTTTTTGCTGAAAAGCTTTTTGACTGTTTCTGTTGGCTGAGCACCAACGCTAATCCAATACTTTGCACGCTCTTCGTTAACAGTAAACTGGTTCTCCCCCTGCTGAGTTACAGGCTGATAAGTACCAATTTCTTCGATTGTCGTGCCATCACGTGGTTTGCGTGAGTCCTGAACGACGATTCGGTAGCAAGGACGTTTTGCTGCACCGAACTTCTTGAGTCTGATTTTGACCACAATATACTCCTTAGATATAGAATTGTGAAATAATAATATATCTTTTTTAAAGATAATAATCAATAGATTTTTAAATTATATCAACAACATCTTATATATTCGTCTTATGAGCGATTAGTTATTTTTTCGCTTATAAGCGCCAAACCCGACATTCAATCCAATCGTTTTATCCTGGAGTTTTGACGCTTGGAACTGACTGTTAGGTTTGAGCGTAAATCACCATAGTTTTGGGACTATATTTTGCATTAAGCCTGTCAATCGGTTCTGACAGGCTTATTTTTTTGGCCTTAAGCTGGCTGCTTGACAGCGAGATTTCTCACTTCGGTTGGCGCTGGGTGAGAGCCACCGCAAGCTCGGGTTCGATTCCTGAGAAGGCCATAACCTCGTATGAGGCTTTTTACATCATTACACAAACTTTCAAAGGAGAACCGAACTATGAAAGTAATCACATTCGCCATCCAGAAGGGTGGCACAGGAAAGACCAGCAACTCAATGAGCGTTGCTGTAGAGTTGGCATCAAAAGGCAAGAAAGTCGTACTTATCGATGTGGACCCGCAGGGAAATGCAACCAGCTGGATTTGCAACGAGAAAAACGACATCACTTACGAGCTTTCCGACGTGCTCATGGAAAAATGCGAGCCTGAACAGGCAATCATCCAGACACAGATTGAGAATCTTTTCCTTATCCCGACCGCATCAGTCGGCGGAACATTACGACTGTACCAGAAGACGCTCGCAACCGAGCAGCCATACGCAATCCGTCATCTTGTCCGTTCAATCAAAGACAAATTCGACTACTGCATCATTGATACATCCCCGGCCTTCGGTGCGCTTGAGGAATCATGCTTCCTGGCATCAGACGAGGCACTCGCAGTCCTAAACATTGACGAATTCTCTAAAGACGGACTCATCATCTTCATCGACAACCTCAACAAAATGAAAAAACGCTACGACACGGAGCTTCCGGTCATCAACAAGCTCATCCTTAACAGCCGGGACCGCAGGCTCTCGCAGCAGGATGACATCATCGGACAGATTAAATCCTCAGTTCCGTGCGCACTTTATATCGTTCCTGTTGACCAGGCCTTCAAGAAAGCTCAGTCAGTCCACGCGCCAATTCAGTGCATGGCCGACACAAAGAAAGAGACATTACAGGTCATCTCGGAATTGGCAGAAGCAATTAAATAACGGGGAAAATCAATGGCAATAACAAAGAAAATAAACTACAGCGCGGAGAAAAGCAAGCAGGCTGACAACCAGCTTGCCAGTATGTTCGGCGGGTTCAATACCGCCGCAATTCCTGAGAGCGACATAAAGATGCTCCCTGTGGAGCAAATTCAGCTAGACCCGAAGGGAGAGTTCCAGAAACTCTTTCCGATTAACGAATCTGACCTCGGCAACATCGTAGAATCGATGAAGAAGAAAGGATTCCTTAAGCACCAGCACCTTCTCGTCGCGACAATCATCGAAGAAGACATGACAATCCTTGTAGACGGGCATACACGCCTTAAGGCGGCTCGGGCGGCAGGAATCGACGAGGTACCAGTATACGAAATTACCGCCGAGACCAGGAAAGAGGCGAAAATCGCCTGTTACGAGATGCAGCTTTTCCGCCGCAACCTCTCGGACGGTCAGAAGCTCATGGCTATCGAGGCTATGGACGTGCTCAAGAACCCGGGAAGAAAGTCTTCCGACAGCCAGGACGAGCCTTCCGGAAAATCCGCCGAGCGTCTTGGCGAGCAGCTCGGGATGAGCACACGGCAGGTAGAGAAAGGCCGTGCCATCCTCGCGAGCGGTGATGAGGAGACTATCGAGAAGGTCAAGAACGACGAGATGAGCTTCTCCGCAGGTTACGACAAGGTAAAAGGTAAGTCCAAGAAAAAAGACGGGGATGAGGATGAGGATTTCGACGACATCTCCGACTCACTGGAAGATACCAGCGGGGACCCGAAAGGAATCGTAATCGGGGACCACTCGGACCATATCGAACGCCCGACAAATAAGCTCTCACCGGAGCAGGACTCCGAGCGAACCCTGGAGAGAAGAAGGGCTTATGAGAGCGGGTGCGTTGACGGATTCCTTCAGTGCGCGAAGTACATCTTCGCAGCCCTCCGTGACGGAGCCGAGGCTGACGAAATCGAATCTATTATCAACGGAACGACATCGGACTATGAGAACCTTCTCCGGCTGAAAGCCGAGGATGCCGAATCGGAAGACTCTTTTGGAGTCGATGACATCGACTTCAATGAAGAGAGGTAATAATAAGGCTGAGAAAGCAGGATAAAAAGAATAAACTATGAACAAAATAAAGCCAATCTCTTTAATAATAAATTGTCTTGTTATATCTGCCATTTGTTTTGCCGTTGGCTACAAATCAGCAGGAATGTTATATTCCAGTGTAATAACAGATAAAACAATAATCTCAAGGATTTACTTTCTGGAAGAAGAACTTGAAAAAAGCAAGCTGTCAAAACTTGCTACAGAAACGCAAATTTCTCACGAGAAAAAGCGCATATCTAACTCAGAACTGGATAAAAAAGAACAACTTATAGCCTTTTCCAAGAAAAAAGACCTGGAGCAAGAACTCAAGCTCACGGAGCGCGAGATTGACAAGCTGACAAAAAAAATCGAAAAAAACTATGATAGGCTCAGAAAGAGAAATCCTGAGTTCAAAGGAGCTGTCAATGAATAATGAGCAGATTAAGCAGCTCCTACTCAGCATCGAAGACTGCCAGTATGATTTTTCGGTTACGATGACCGGAAAATCCTCCCCAAAGGTAAACGGGCTTTACAAGCCGGAATCACATGAGATTTTCCTCCACAACAAGAATTTCAAGAACGACAATGCGCTCATATACACCGCAATCCACGAATACACTCATCATCTTCTTACAGCTGAAGCCGAGAAATCAGGCATCCGAACGACAACCCGGACAAAGGCACATGACACGAAGTTCTGGTCAAAGATGGACGGCCTTGTGGAAAAGGCCGTAGAAAAAGGCGTATACAAAAGAATCCGCTCGGAAAAACTCAGAGGCCTCATCGAAGAGGCCAAGCAGATTGACCACGAAATTGCATCACTGAAAAAGAAACTGGGAACTATCCTCCAAAAAATTCACCAGGTCTCGGATGAGGAAGGAACGAGGTTCGAGGATGTCCTAGCGCATGACATCAGGATGCAGAAGTCAACCGCCGAGAAGTGCTTCAACGCAAGCCTCGTTGACCAGGATGACATCGGGCAGGATGTACAGGAAGTCCTTTCAAAGGCAGTGAAGAAAAGCGGTGCCGTCAAGGAAGCCGCGAAGAACGCTGTCAGCGAGGACAAGACCGTGGAGCAGCTGAAGATGGAGATTCAGCTGCAGTCAGACAAATCAAGGGAATCATCCCCGAAACAGAAGCTGGAGAAGGAAAAGAACCGGCTAGAGAAAACCATCTCCGCCCTTCAGCAGCGGCTGAGCATTGTCTGCGAGACCATAGAATCGATGTGAGGCAGGCTATGGCTTTTGGAACAGAATTTAGTCCCGCGCTTCGGGCGAAGGGATTTTTGGAAGCAACATCAAGGTTCGGAACGACGAAGGAATCAAAAAAATCCTGCTCGAACGAGGATTACGTCGGAAGGATAACGGCACTTTTTGCACCAATGATACCGAGGAATGTCCCGGAAACGAAATATGTTTCCGCCCAAAGGGAGCTGAAAAAAATCGTGAACGAACTTCGGGGAGAAAAATAGAAAATGGTTTTTGCTAAAGGAAAACTTATGTTTGCGGCGGGAGATAAAATAACCGCCGAAGAAGAGGGCCGCAACCTGACATTCGTAGCCGTCAGGGGCCGCCGGTGCGAGAGATGCGAGTTCTGTCCTGTATGTGACAGGAACAACAAGGAGAATATGATTGCCCGGTTCTGCGAGGAGACACATTTTGTCCTCTCGGAAACAAAATAGGATTCAGCATTTTCTTTCAACGTTTTACCGCTGAAAGGACCTGAATATATGTTGGTACGTCAGTTTCTTTGTCCGAAAGGATGGAGGGGGAAAACACGGCTGAGGTATGGAATCAAGTAATGTTGCTGTTCGTGTTCAGCAACAACCAGATGCAGGAAAATGTCTTCTTCTGTTTCCGAACGGGAGAAGATAATTTCCTTTTTTTCAGAAAGCAAAATACAGGTAAAAACTATGAAAATTTACAAAATTTCGGCACGCCTATTATTCTCGGTTTTATTGTCGTACATCGATTTCACCGAGAAAAATTTAGTAAATTATAAAGATATTAACAGCAAGGCAAAAAACAAGCTGGCAGCAAGGCCAGGAACACATCTGAGGAAAATCAATCCTGAATACATAAAAAACCTCACTAACTGCGTTGGAAACGCAATTTTTAAGAAAAAACAAGAGATATACTATACCAAGCTGGAGAATATTTACTCACTTTTTTACGGCTGGCAGAGTTCTCTCAGGAATATGTCAAAATTTCAGAACATCTGGGAAGTAATTGAAGAGAACCTTGAGAAGAACAACCATCACTCGGAGAGTGAGACAAAAAGGTTCTCAGCATATCAGGCTAAGACCGAATTTGAGAAATCGGTGTACAAGGCGTATAAAAAAATGACCTGGGCATTGCTTGACGGCAAAGGAAATGTTAAGCAATGAAATACAGCATCTGCGATTTCTCGCAATCAGAAGTTACGAAATTCAATGACTCTAACCCGGAATATGCGCTTGACCCGACAGACCTTCTCATATTCCAGTGGTTCATAGACTTCGCCGCCGTGTCGAACATCCCACGTTCATCTAACTCGAAGAGCAAGGGAATGTGGAAGAAAATCGTCGAAGATACGGAGTATTTCTACATTAAGTATGATGCCCTCATAGATGAGTTTCCGATTCTCGGCTACCAGTCAATAAGGCAGATTCAAAGAAGATTCGACAAGTACGTCGCATCAGGTCTTCTCTGCAAGAAAGTCTTTCACGAGGGCCGCAAGGGAAGTTTCTCTTATTTCGGATTCACGGAAAAACTCTTCTCACTCAAATATGACGAGAATAACACATCACAGAAACTTAATCCGCACCAGACTGAAAAACAATCCGCCAATAAAAGCAATCAGAATGACAAATCAGAGACAGTTACAGATGACAGAAATGTCATGTCTAAGACGGTTACAGATGACAGAAATGTCATGTCTAAGACGGTTACAGATGACAGAAATGTCATGTCTAAGACAGTTACAGATGACAGAAATGTCATGTGCTTTAAAAGAAATTCTACCACAAATTTAAGGAATTCTGCTACAAATTCATCTTCATTCACAGATACCCAGGAAAACGCCGGCTCAGTACCTGCGGAAACAGAAGCAGAAGCATCTCTGAGAACCAAAACTAACGAACTTTTCGGATATGAGGTCAGTTTTCAGCCGGACCCTTTTTCGCTGCTCGTCTGCAGGCTCAATCAATCGGGAATCCCAGAGGAAAAATGGGGAGATTACCTTTCCTGGGCTTTCAACTACCTCTCCGAGCGGGTGAAGAACAAGGAATCTTTCGACGGATATTTTTACCGCTCATTCACTCAATATGCGCTTATCCATAAATACAATCACAACGGAGCCGAAAGCTCCGTCACCGAGAAAGCTGCGAACGAGCTTGTGACCTGTCCGGTATGCGGCTACATTCACGGACGATTCGAGGACTGCACGAACTGCGGGCTTTCACAGTCAGCAAAAGAGGATGAGGATGCCGTGAGGCTCAAGAGGCTAGTCTGGAACCTTCCGGAAAACACCCGGAGCGAATACAACTCACGCTTGCAGAAAATAACCGAGAAATACTTCGCACTGGGAATCAAAGCAATCACAAACGCCGAGATACGGAGCCAGCAGAAGAAAGAAATCTGCGAGCTGAACGCCGAATACGGAATAGCATAAAACATCCTGTAAGGATGTCAAGATAAGAAACTGTCAGAAGGAGGTAAACAATGACAGACATGAACGCAGTGCACTTTACGGGAAGAGTCGTAAAGGACGCATCAATCACACAGTACGCGAACGACCTTAAGGTCGCAAACTTCACGGTGGTAGTAAACCGTGACCGGAAGAACGGCGAGCAATGGGAAGAAAAGTCAACGTTCGTTGACCTCGCCTTGTTCGGAAAAACTGCGGAGAGCTACCTTAAGTACCTTACCAAAGGCAAGGTCATCGGAGTTGAGGGACACCTCGATATGGACAAATGGGAGAAGGACGGGAAACAGTTCTCGAAACTCAAAATCTCTATCGACAGAATCTATCCGTTCATTGCCGGCGGAAAAAAGGCTGAAGGAGCTGGAATTACTCAGCAGGAAATTCCCCAGGAAACAAGCTATGAGGATTTCCAGCCGGTTCCTCCTGACGGGGAAAACGCAATTTTTTAAGGAAAGTATATGGAAAAGCTCTCGGTAGGTCTGAAAATAGGTCCCGATGAACTTTCCCAGTGCGTAGAACTTCACCAGAACATTACGGAAACGCTGAACAAGAAAGGTACGGTCCAGCTCTCAACAGAAACGGCAACCTTTCTCAGGGATTTCCTGAACGAAATAATCAGCTCATCTGTAACAAAGGCATACAAGCTGGAAAACATCGGAAATAATTTTCTTGACTGTTATTACAGAATCAAAAAATAGCAGGAAAATTACTGAACAATAACAACGTAAGGATTTATGACTATGAATACAATCAAAGCAATCGAAACCAACGATAACAACGCCTCAAGCAGCCGTTGCCTGCAGTTCATCGGCGTGCCTATCGTTGATGCCGAAGGAAAGCTCCTCAACGGCGAGTACAAGCTGTCTGACGGAACAGTGGCACGCTTCGTTGACGGACTCCTTGATGGAAACACATACGACAAGGACGGAAAGCCTGTAGAGGAAAAACCCGCTCTCGAATATGAGTACGAAGGAGCCGAATACTGGACCCACGGGAAGCCCCACGGCTATCCTGCGGTAAGCCAGGCTCATCACACCATTGAGGAAGACTGGGAACACGGCCAGATTCGAGCTATCAGAAACGAGACTGAGCTTCTGGACATCGAGTAGAAGAGGAATTGGCATGGTAAAGCACCATGCCAATCAAGAAAACACGGAGGAAAAAATGGAAAAAACATTGTCTTTGTACCAGAAACTCAACGGAACGGATTTCCGGCAGACCGATGAAAACGGCAATATCCTCAACGGAACCAGAATCGGCGAGGACGGGAAAACAATCCTGCGGTTCCGGGACGGTCTTCTGGACGGGGACGTTTTTAACTCTAACGGAAAACTGATAGTCACAAAACCTGCAGTTGAGTGCGGGGGGCACCAGGAATACTGGCGACACAACAAGCTCCACCGTGACGGCGGGCTTCCGGCCGTGCTTTCCAACGGTCTCAAGGACAAGGAATGGTGGATAGACGGCGTAAGGCAGTCAGAGGAGCCATAAAAAATGATTGCAGAAATAATCGGCATTATTTTTTTAGTGCAGCTGTTTCTCCTGGCCGTCTTCGCGGTCTGGATGAATATTTTTGACAAGGACAAAAAACATGGAAACTGAAATTAAAGACGAAAGCCTGGTCACATTCGCACAAATCATGGAATACACGAATCTTTCGCATAATTCCGTGTCCAAGAAAATGAAGGCACTCGGAATCAGCTGGCAGGAAAAGACAGGCCGCACGATGCTCTATTCAAGGGAAGACATGGAGAGGATAAACGAATACCGTCCTCTTCCGTACAAGCCGGGGACAGTCTTCTACCGCGTGTCCATAAGGGTCGGATGTTACTGGGTAGTGACCGATGCCGGTCTTCCGATTTCGCGGGCAAAGCTCGCGGTCGAGAAGTACAAGAAACAGAGGATTAAGGCGCGGTACACGCCATGCGCATAAAATTAAGAGGAGAATAAACTATGGAAAATAATATCAAAAAAGAATACCTGCATAGCTACGGGATATACGACTGGCAGGCTTTTGCGGAAAGCGATATTGAAATATTCGGATTCAGCCTTGATGATGAAAGATATTCTGAGCTTGAAGATACAGAATATTTAAATAATATTTACATCGTTGGAAAATTTATCGAGCACTACAAAGAGTTTGAATCTACAAAAGAAAAATACAAAATCGGCAGCAGAAACCTGTTCGATGATATTAAGGAATTTTTCGGTGAGAAATTCGGTATCTATGACTTTTCTGACCCGGATGAGCTGCCTGAACTTATACATACTTGCCTGGGAAATTACGACAAAAATAAAGAAGAACAAATTACAGCAATCAAAATTTCAAGGAAACATATTAACACCAGCCCAAAAGGCGACACAATAAAACAGGTTTTTGATTTTATGGAAATCTGTACTCCTGAAATTCCCAAAACTTATTTTGACAATAAACGGCTTGCTTTTACAATCGTTTTCAATATAGACCGTGCAGAACGCGATATTGGAAGTGCAGGCTTAGACTGGAAAAAAATCATAACAGACAATTTCAACCAATTTAAGGATAAGCAAATTGAATTCAGGAAAGACAGCGACAATGTGGTCGAGCTTCTCCTGCCATTAGCTTTCTTCAAGGAAAACTTTTGTTACAATAAAATTGAAATAAAACTTAATGGAAGTAAATTAAGATGGTATATAGAGGACGACACCTATGAAGCCACCTACTTTATGTACAAAGAATATTTCCAGCGGCTTTTCTATAAAATCACCGGTGTCACTACCTACGAATGGATTCTCCGCGCCCTTCAAAACAATGTATTCGATTCAGAAGATGAGGATTTGCCAGATATGCTCAAAGAAATATTACCTGAGCTTAAAATATGGCACCGAAAAGCTCTTTATCACAGAGAATATAAAATCATGAAACAGACTTTGAAGGATGAGCTACAGAAAATATTAAAATGCGAATGTTTACACAGATAAGGAGATAAAAAAATGAAACTTAACCCGAACATAGCAGAGCTGAAGGAAAAGACAGCGTTCAAACTCAAAGGAATCAAAGGAAAACTCAACTTGCCGGAGCTTACAATAAACGATTCCGTTACAAAAATCCTCGCGGGTATGGGAGCCGTTATTATCTTGGGCGCGGTCGTAACGGCATCCGTGTATGTCGGAGTGACCGTATCAAAAGGCAACTCTGCCATAGACAAGGAAATAAAGGAAGCCTGGCTTACGAACCTGAAAATGGACAACAAGCTGAAGGAGCTTTCGGTTGTGAACGCTTATGGTGAGGCTTTCGCCGAAGAAGGCTCCCAGGAACATCTTACAGACGGACCCCTTTCCCAGGAAGAAACTCCTGATGCACAGAGAATCATGAAGAAAATGCCCAAGACCGCCGGAACAAAAAAAGCGATGGTTGACCCGCTTCTCACGGAGGTCACGGAGAGCGTAACAAAGGAAGACCTGGAGCAAAGGTACAAGGAAATCTCTGTCCGCTCCGTCGGGAAGCACATCAAGGTCGTGGACCTGTGGACCGACAAGAAGCGCGAGAACGCATATTCAGTCCGAATCCTTTTTGCGTTCAACAAGCTCTATTACTCCGGGAATATGGGTACATTCGTGTTCGGCCGCACGATAAGCAATGTCTACAAGTTCTTTGCCGGAAGCCAGGTCAACGAGGCTTACTGGGCCGAAAAATGCGAGGCCGCGAGCGTGCCGGTCGTATGCGAGGAAATAGACCTCAACAAAATCCGCGAGAACCTTACGGCCGAGCTTTCCCAGAACGGCGAGATTACGGAGAAAATAAAGAAAGACGCGGACGACACCCTCAAGAAAATCGGCGAGAACATCGATGGAATCATCGACTTTCTCATCGAGTGCCTTAAGAAGTATGAGATTTACGACGTGAAGGCCACGGCCGACAGCATCGTCCGGCAGAGCGAGGACTACAACAAGAACTATATCTACGCCTGCGAGGTAATCCAGTGGGTATCGAACAACCTTAAGGACTGGGAGACAGATGAGGAATCCGAACAAAGCGAGGAAGGAAAGGCGTTATGAAAGAAAATATCTTAAGACTGATAGAGAAGCCGATAACGCTGGAAAGTTTCGACATGGGGAGTTTCTCGAATCTCCGATGCGGCTACCAGTACACGAAAGTTGTCCGCGAATACTGGCTTGACATAATCGCTATCTGCGAGGACTTAAGGCAGAAATATCTCAAAAGCCGCGATGAGACCTATCTGAAAGAGCTTCTCCGCGTGCTCCCCGGCTCATTCAAAGAGAGGGGCTGTCTTTCTGAGGATTTATCATTCGACAAATACCTTGACCTCATCCATTCAATGAAATGCTGCATGAACTGCGGAAGGCGAAAAAACTGCAGGATATGGCACATGGCCTGCAATCTGAGCCTTAACGACACCGTTGATTATGGATGTGTATGCAGCAATAAATGGACGATGGACGAAGGACCGAGGGAAATCGCCGGGGAAATCTTCGATGACATTCTGGAGCAGGCGAGCAGATGAAAAAAAATAATGTCCGGAAGAATTATATTGTGAAGCGAGTGCTCCGCGTAATCTGCCGGGAGGCCGGCTATCAGCTTTACAGGCTCATAGCTCGTCTTATAGGCGCGAGAAGGAGGTAAAGGATGCCTAAAGTGACACTGCAGGAAGGAATAAAAAAGGATTCGCACACGATTAGCATAACCGTAAGCCACGAGCTTTACAAGAAAATCTCTTATTACGCCATAGATAAGGCCGACTACGGACTTACACAGGCAGGAGACAGAAAATAATGGATGTTGAACTTATCCTGGGCGACTGCCTCAAAGTTATGCAGAGCTTCGCTGACAAGAGCATAGACATGATTCTCTGCGACCTCCCGTATGGGGAAACCGCCCGGAACAAGTGGGATGTATGCCTTCCTTTTGACCTTCTGTGGAAGGAATATGAGAGAATTATTAAAGACGACGGGGCCATAATCCTGTTCGCGAACGGGATGTTCACCGCCGAGCTTATGACAAGCAACAGAAAACTGTGGCGGTACAACCTTGTATGGGAGAAGACCCAGCCAACAGGCTTTCTGAACGCCAGGCGTATGCCGCTCCGGAGCCATGAGGACATCTGCGTGTTCTACAAGCGGCTCCCGACATACAATCCGCAGAAGACGACTGGGCATGAGCGCAAGGTCTCATCGGCAAGCTCAAAAAGGAACTGCAAAAAAAGTACGAATTACGGCGAGGCTGGGCTTGTCTCATACGACAGCACGGAGAGATACCCGAGGTCTGTCCTGAAATTCCCGAAGGACATCCAGCACTCGGCCCTGCACCCGACGCAGAAGCCCGTGGCCCTGCTGGAGTGGCTAATTAAGTCGTACACGCAGGAGGGAGAGACAGTCCTTGACAACTGCATGGGAAGCGGCTCCACCGGTGTCGCCTGCCTTAATACCTGTCGGAACTTCATAGGGATTGAGAGCGACAAGGAATACTTTGATGCGGCCGCGAGAAGAATCAGGCAGGAAAATGTTCCTGATGATTCCAGGCAGATAGTATGTGCATAAGAAAAAAAAAGAAACTGGAGGAAAAAAAAATGACAGACATCAACAATCTAGAAAAGGCACAAAAATGTAAAAATCTCAAAAAAAGACATTGCCATTTATGCTAAAACATATTCCCTTGAACAGGAAAAAACAGAATAGGAATCATTCAAAATTCATATTAAAAGGAGAAATAAACTATGGAAAAAATAATCAATGAGAAAAATGAATCAAAAACAACCAAATCATGTCTTTTGATAAACACATCTGATGTTTATGTTAGTATATTATTTTGTGGTGTAATAATGTGTATTTCATCATTAACCATTCTTTTTTGTTATAAATCAGTTAAATACTTTTTATGGACTATTCTTTTATCGGCTTTTTTGTTTGCCATTGTTCCAGTTCTGCGCAAAATAAAGAGTGATAAAGTAAAAGAAAAAATTGAGAAAAACAAAAACAACTATACTTACAAAATCGACGGCAATATATACGAATTAGAGATGGCATCACAGAAAGAATATTACGAACTAAAAAGCAAAAATTACGAATTTACAATATTATGCAATAGCTTTTCAGTTAATAAAAACGGCCTCGCCTATGTAAAAAGGGAACATAGTGCAATCTCCGCCCCTGATGCAAAAGTCTACATAGACAAGAATGTCTCAGAAACAATCAGAATACATTATAACCAGATTACGGAAATAGAAACCGGAAAAATCTTGCAGTCGGATGAACTGAAACAATTCCTTACAGAAGAATAGAAGGATGATTCCAGGCAAATAGTATGTGCATAAGCGAAGAAAGGATAAAAGAAGGAAACAAAATGACAAAAACCGAAATATTTTTTGACAGGGACCGAATCAACAAAGTCTGCCTGATGCTGAAGTATATGTCCCTCAAAGCACCTTTTGAAAGAATAGAATGTCTCAGGAACTCTGTGAGCCAAAAGATTGCAGCAGAAATCTTACTTACAATTCTTATGGATTCCGTATGGATGACTGAAAAGGATGGCAACAAGGAAACACCATTTGTCCGTGGCTTTATTAAATGTAAATTTGATTATGACTGGAATCAGTTATTCAACGACCTTACAGAGGCCTTTTCTGTACTTAAAAAAAAGGAGGAAATTTCTTTATACGAATCAAATTATACTGGAGGATATTATGGCGAAGTATACCAAGCCTGCAGTACCTACGATTACGCCGAAAACAAGAAAACAGATGAAAACAAAGAAGCCCAAAAAACAACCAAATCGTGTCTTTTGATAAATACATCAGAGGATTATACTTGGTTATTTCTTTTTGGTATAGCACTACTTATTACATCAACATTCGTACTTTGTTATTTTAAAGTCCTTGAATGTTTTTTATGGGGTATTCTTTCATCAGTTTCTTGTTTTGTCCTTATTCCTGAACTGCACAAAAGGAAGCGTGATAAAATAAAAAAAGAAATCGAGAAAAACAAAAGCAGCTATACATACATAATCGAAGGTAAAATATACGAATTAGAAATGCCATCACCGAAAGAGTATTACGAAGTTAAAAATGAAGAAAACAACTTTACGATATTATGCAACAGCTTTTCTGTTAACAGAAACGGCAAAGCCTTTGTAATCAGAGACCATTCCACAATATCTGAGCCTGATTCAAAAATCTACATAGACAAGAATGTTCAAGAAACAATCAGAATATATTATGACCAAATTACGGACCTGAAAACCGGAAAAATTCTACACCCTATTGAACTGAAGCAATTTCTTTACGAGGAGAATGAAATGGAGAAAAAAAAGAAAATGACAGAGTGACTTCAGGACAAGTACAAGTTCCAGTTCCACAAAGTCCCGAAATGGTACTAATTAAAGAAGATTATCATCCAATTAAGTGCATAATTGAAGAGGTCAAGAAGAGGTCAAAAATATTTACAAGAAAAAGCGACTCTTGTAGATGACAATAATTCCGGACCGGTAGCTCAGCTGGATAGAGCATCCGCCTCCTAAGCGGAAGGTCGTGCGTTCGAGCCGCATCCGGTCCAATACCCACAGGTTTCGCTTCCGTTGGGTCTAAAACCTTGAAAACGGAGTCGCAGGGGTGGTCCGGCGATTAACCGACGAAGGTTATTCTGCTGATTAAATTAACGCCACAGTGCTGGTTGTGCCGAACATTACCAGCGGACCAAAATAATTCGGCAAAATATACTAAAGGGAGAAAAAAAGCAATGAAACAGAACTTAGTTTATGTAGCGGAGTATGTTTTTGAAATCCTGGTCATCTCTACGATAATAGCCCTGATGCTGTACCTGGAGCCAAAAATCAGCTGCGCAATGACACACAGGATTCTTTCCAAAATCGGCATCGCAGAACTTCCTTTCACTGATTATCATGTCGGGACAGGATTTATTGTCTGTATTATGAGACTTTTCAAGCTCTCAATCTTCGACACCAATTCCAGAAATTAACCTTTAAGGAGCTATAAAAAATGAATCCTTCTGTAATAATCTATGAGACAAAAAAAAATCTGCTCTCTAAGGAACAGGCATTTCTATTTTACAGAAAGAATAATTATATTACCGTAGATTATTTCTACCGTGACTGGGAGAACAATGGCAAGTGGACTTGCTACGGTGGTCACGGCTTTCCTGCTGATTTAAAGTCAAGGCTTACAAGGTTCCCGACTTTGATTTCATCGTATCTGAAACACGCCAGGGCAAAAAAAATCAAAAGATTCTACTCTATGAAACAGGTCAAAGAATTCACGAAAAATGCAGTTTGTGATTCTCGATATTGGTGGAATAAGAATTGAACTGAAACAAACTACAATAAAAATAAAGGAGAACGAACATGGCAAAAAATTTGATTATCAGCGGTATTGTTGAAAAAAAACGACATTCGTTTCGAGTCAGTGTAAGCGACAGTCTATATAAAGCAATAAAATATCATGCAGTAAAACGAAACTTTACTACAGCTGGAGCAGCAGAAGATATGCTTGAAAAGTCTGTACTAAATCTTCCAATAATTTATGACCTTCATGCGGATGAAAAAACGAACACAATCAACAACATTAAATATTACCTTGAGGAAATAAAAAAGGATGTTAAATATTCCCTTTTAATGGTTCACGATGAAAGTTACAGTCATGCTGCAGAAGATTTTATCAGATTTCTTGAATCTTTATCTAGTAATCCGATGTCATGTTTTAATTCCGAAAACCTTGCAATAATTGAAAAAGAATATATGAATATCCTCTTGGCCGCCTACCGTGCAGGGCTAGGAGCAGGGATTCCTGTATTTCCACTGGAAGAATCTTATTTTTACAGATTTTTGCATTTATGCAGAAAGGGAGTTGGAATTAAAAATGAAATTAAAGAAGAATCAGAAACGGAGGATTAAAGATGCCAGAAAAAATGGATATTGAAAAATTACGACAAAAAATATTCTATTATGACAATGACGGAACTACTCAAAAAATAAGCTCAACCTGCTGGAAAATCCTAGAAACACAGATAAGATTTCAGGGTGAAAAGTTCCGGGACTTTAAGGATTATCCATTTGATACCTGCGCTATGTCTTTGGAGAACAAAAAAATGCAGGAAAGCATGAACAGTTTTCTTGTATGGGAAGACAAACAAATTACCATATTCAATATGTTCAGCTGGAAAATAATGCGGACCAAGAAAGGCCTCCGTGTAATAACAGAAATGAAATTTACGGACGATTTTTACAACTTCATTCAAAAGGAACTAAAATCATGCTAATCAAAAAAACTACTTTAACTTTTATTCTAACTCTTATATCTGCATCACTTTTCGCTTTTGAGGGAATAGAAAAAAAAGCAAATACGAAAGACGGTTATAATTTCAAGCTGTACCAGGTCGATAAAACGGAAAAACCAAAATGCTATGAGTATTACGTTCAGCTTACCTCAGATGATTCAGAAGAATATTTCATCTGGTGCTTTGATAAACTGAACGAAGCGATGGAACACTTCAAGTGGCTGGAAGAAACAGAAGTTATTGAGACAAAAAAAGAAAGGGAAAACTCAGACTTCTACGCATTTATGCTCCTCTTCGGAAAAATGACTTACGGAGAAGCAAAAGCTGCTGCAGAAAAAGAAAAAATCATTACAAAAAAGGAAGATAAACGAAAAGACTGGCGGGTTTATTCATTTAAAGCCAGTAAAAGCGATAATTACATAAATTACTGGATTCTAAAAGAGGATGATGAAATCATTTCCGGATGGAGGTAAATATCTACTATTGTAGAAATAAGTGCGCCAACACAATCAGGCTGCTCATAATTTCCACAAATAAAACTATGGAGGCTCAGAAAAAAAAATAAAAGCCGTAATTCGGTCAATAAATAATAAATCCATATAAGAAGGAGGAATAAAATGAAAACAAAAAACTATCTATTGTATCTTATAAGTTCCATCTTTAATTTTATAACATTCACACTCTGTTCGCTCAATTTTATTGCAAGAAAAATGCCAGTATTTTTTGCCATCAGCATAATCTGTGATTTCTGTGCAATACTCATGCTCTACTTATGTATTAAAAACATAAAAATAAGAACGAGAGACAGTGATTTAGGAGAAAATAAAAATGATGGACGATAAAATAATTTTTAAACCAGAAAAAGGAACCGCTTCTTATAATCCACTTATAGACAATATAGAAGATACAAATACCCAGGAAGCCTTTGCAGGAGCAAAGCGATTTGCATCGGTACTAGGGATGAAACATAGTCGCTCCATAGGCTTGATTTTATTTGTCCGTTTTTCAAAAGCAATACCTAAAAAAGATAAAACTCTCGCAAAACTAAAGGAAATATCAAAAAGTGGAATTTCTTTCAAAACCGTATCAGATATTGGCTGTGTAAAGGATAGTGGCCAAGACTGGTATGAAATGGATGCTTTGATTTGTACATTTCTGACGGCGGAAGAAAGGAAACTCAATCATTAATGTTTTAAGGAAAGAATTATGAATGTATTTATTGGAACCCGTATGGGAAAAGGAGTCTCTGTAAGCCCTGTAAAAAATTATAAAAAAAATAAGGAAATATATTTAATTAGAAGGAGAAATAAACTATGAATAAAGAAATCAATAAACAGTATTATGATATGAACAAAAGAAACGTAAATAAAATTTGTACCGTCCTCAAATACTTTTCACTGATACCACCTCTTGAAAGAATTGATATATTTCAGAATACGATTTCACATGATGTTGCTTTCAGGCTGCTGAATTTCATACTTTCAGAAAGCGAATGGGTAACGAAAGAAGATGAGAGACAGTATTTAAATTTATTCAGAGGTGATTTTAAATGCAAAATACCTGAAGACTATCAGAATCTGCTGGATTATATTCTGAATAACTACGGAGAGTTTGAAAAAAACTTTAAGGATAAAACGGACAGAAAATTTTCCCTGACTGCTTTTCAATCTAATTATGAAAGTGGTTATTATGGCGAGATTTATGACAGAGCCAATTTAAGAAAAAGTCTTAATACAGAAAACGAAAACAAGCCTGAACTGGAAGAATACAGTCATGTAAAATTTCTTTTAGGCGAGCTTAAAACTCTATGCATTGAAATCGAAAAGTATAAAGCATACTTCTGCAGGAATCTTTTTGGAGGATGGCGGAATAATAATCTTAATTTATTTACAAGATTTTTAACAAAAAGTCTGAAATTTAATCGTGATGAAGAAAAATATTTACACCTGCTGTTTGACAGCCTTCACAATATACCCGAATACATACAGAAAATTGACTTGATTCTTGAAGGAAAAGCAGCAGAAAAGCCTTTTTTTGAATTGTTCATTTTTGAAATCAATGGTTTTCATGAGCTTATTGTAAATGAAAACGATTCATTCAAAATAAAAAGATGTATGCATGAATTGCAGTCTGCCGAACTAGTGGCAAAAAAAGTCTTTGAGATTTTATTCCAGTTAAGTAAAATAGGATATTTTACTGTTTCAGATAATGCCCGACATCTCTTAATGTCTAATATTCTAATATTGAGGGGTGAAAAGTGAATCATACAGACTTATGCGAGCTTACAGCAAGAAAATTTTGCCAGACTTTTGCTTTATGGGAAGTGAAGGGAAAGTGGGAAAATCCAGATGTGATTACCTGGAATTCAAGTGGCAGAAGTACGATATACGAGATTAAAATGAGCCGTGCTGATTTTCTTGCAGACTTCAAGAAAAAATGCAGACAAGCAGACCATAAAAAAGCAGGTTGCAGATTTGCCTATGTTTGCTACGGAGATTTTATTAAAAAAGAGGAAGTCCCAGAGAATTGGGGATTGTATTATTACATAGACGGAAAGTTCAAGGAAATCAAATATCCGTCAAATAATTTTGATAATTGGAATGTTCCTAACAGAGATTGGCAAGGCGAAATAATAATGCTTGTAAACTACATACTTTGCAATAAGTATTTTAATCAGCAGAGATATTGTTTTAATAAAAGATATAAACATTATGAAAGGAGTTTGATAGATGACAGAGCATAAACATGAATACATGAAAAAATATCGTGCTGAACATAAGGATTCCATTAAAGAAAACCAAAAAAAATACTATCTATCTCATAAAGAGCAATATGCAGAACAAGCAAAGTTGTACAGACAACGCAATAAAGAAAAATATAGAGAACAACAGAGACGTTCTTATTACAAAAACAAAAATAATCCAAGGAATATAGAAAGACGTAAAGAGTATTTTACTACAGAAAAATATAAAGAAATGGCCAAAAGATATAGAGAGAATTCAAAAACATATTATGGGAAAAGTCCATCTGAACTGGCAACAAATTATATTAGGCATAATTATAAAATTCTTTTATCTTTTAGAACTTATATGTATGCTTTTAAATCTCCACGTTTTAGAAGTTATATGATTTTTCTCAGCAAAGGTAAGATGTCGGAGTCAGATGTTCTTGAAGACCTGGTTTTAAATAATATTGTTTTTGATGATAAGGATGAGGCTATTTATTTAAAAACAATTTCTAGTTACTGCTCAAGGAAGGGAGAACAGATAACAAAATAAGTACTCAGCAAATTGTATGTGCATAAAGAAGGAGAAATATTTGCAAGCAGAAGAAAAGGCTGCAATACCAGCAGCCTTTTAACAAAGAAATATACTTATTCAAAATAAATACCGCTGCCATCAAACGTCACGTTCACGAACCCGTCGGCTTTCAGTTTCCTGTAAATATTGTAGCCGGTGTCATAATATCTGACTGTCGAAAACCCATCAATAATATTCGTAGTCACCTCAACTTTCACAGAGTATTCCCCGGGTTTAAGCTCAACGAACTGCGAGCGGTCGCTTTTAACAGCACCAGAATAAACGAGAACATACCCGGTGCTGCCTTTTTCCTTCACATATATTGCAGAAATCTCCGCATCAGGATTGTCATAACACCTGTTCGAGACGACAAGGCTTCCTTTGTCATTATCAGAAGCCTCTACGGTGCAGCCTGCAAGTAAAAGAACAGAAAAGAAAATAAAAAAGAGCTTTTTCATAAAAAATCCTCCTTATAAGTAAATATAACATCAAACATTGAAAATGGGAATATCAAAATCAAAAAAATTTAAATATTTATAAAAGCAGGGCAGAAACTGCAAAAGCTCCCGCCCTGTATTATCTAAGACCGCTCAGGGAAGTCCTGAATCCGTTTTTTTGTTCCGTATTTTTTGAAATCCGCTTTCTGTTTTTTCAGCTCTTCTCTCTGCACCGTCTTCTCAACCTTACGGATATGCTTTACCAAAGGCTCCAGAGGAACGGTGTAAGTGCACTTTGCCTTATCACTGTATACGACTGCCCGTGGCGGAGTTATGTTCTGGCTTACCTTCATAATCTGCCAGTCGGTCACAGGAGTCTTACGTACTTTGCCGCTGAAGCTCTTGAAGGACATGGACATCTTCACGGTCTCCCCTATCTTCATGCTGGTTCCCGGAATTTTTTCGTCTTTAGGAAGCTCGTAAAGCCCAGGATTTTCCTCCGCATCCTTCGCGAACAATTTGCTCGCCGGGTCAATGTATTTCTTGAACGGATTCGTCTCCTTGTACTCCTTGTTCTGCGATGCCTCGTCATAGGCCTTGCGGAGCTGCTCGTCAAATTCTTTGGCCCCGTAGAGCTTTCTCTGATGATTGAAACGCTTACGCCCGTAAGGTGTCAGGTTGTCAACGAGAATCTTCGCCATCTGCATTGCCTCGTCATAATTCTCAGCCCTCTCGCACGCGACACGGAAATTGTGCATGAAATTCTCGGGGATATTGCTCCTGAGAATATGCTGGTCAAGGCTGAGCTTTTCCCGGTATTCCTCATGAGCCTTGTACCATTCCCAGGAATTTTCCATGCCCTGAAAATTCTGCTTCTTTCTCTCCAGCTCCTCATTGGCACCGATTATGTTCCGGTAAGCCCTCTCAGAGAGAACAATCTTTCTCAGAGGGTCATTTTCCGGAAGGTTCGGGTTCTCGACCTCTACCGTATTCTCAGCCGGTGACTTCTCGTTTTCAACGAATTTTCCGAAGACATATCCCTCACAGATTTTTGGTTCCCCGTCAATCAGCTGCCCGAATTTAGGTATTTCCTGGTTCGGTGTCCAGGCGACCTTGTTCGTGAAGGCCCCTGGCCGGGTAATCTCCGTCTCCTGATGCGCCGGCTGGTTGTAACCTTCATCTCCCCTTCCCTGTTCCCTGGCCTCTCCGCCATGCGTCTGGCTCACCTGCCCCTTGTAAAGCTCTAACTGCTCCCGCATCTGGGACATTTCCTGAGTAAGAGCATTAACCTTTCCGAAAAGCATCTCGTTCTGCTGGCTGAGAGCCGCATTGATTTTCTTCTGTTCCTCAATCTGCTGTTTTAGGAGATTTATCAATTCATTTTCAGAATCAGGCAACGGCTGATTCTCAGATGTATCATGGAAGAACTTAATCGCACGCTCCTTTTCTTCCTGAGTATACGATTTATTTTCTTTAAGAACCTTCTCATTCCTGTCATTGTATTCCCAGGCAGCCCCCTGTTCTATCGCAACATCGGTCGCAATCCTGTTCTCAAGGTACTTGAAGGCATCCTCCTGGGATGCTGTGCCAGAAAGTTCCTGAATCTTCTTTGAGATTGCGACTTTCTGCTCATTAGTATAGAAAGAAGTCCTGTCCCTGAACATCGAGAGAAAGTCAGGGAACAAGTCCTTGTATTCCTCACTCTGCATAGTTTTATATCCGTCCCTCATATTGTCGAAAAAGTCCCGGATAAGCGCCCCGTCTTTCAGAGCCTGCCGCTCCTCGACGGTCAGAGTTTTACCTTTCTTCTCATCCACTGGTTTTTGTTCCGGTTCTGACAGATTTTTTTCTTGAACTTCATCTTGTTTTTCAAATCTTTGTAAAATATCCTGTTCTAATTTTTTCTCTGCAATAATATCTTTGCTTTTTGTATTTATAATAAAATCATAAACATCTTTCAAATTGCTGAGTTCTATATTTTCAGGGATTGTTATACTTTCAGAGGTAAATTCCTTAAATACAGAATCACCTTCTCCCAAATGAGCTGCCATATAATCCGATAAATTTTTGGGAGACATATAATTCCCATCTCTATCAAAACCAAAATTAAGAGTATTTATTTTCTTGTTTTCATCATCAGTTTTATTCGAGAACGCCCAGACACTCGTACCATCGGGATAAGTAATACGCATGGTCGGAGTAAAAGTTCGTTCATCTATCCGAGCGTTTTCTGAGGCAATCTTTTCTTCCAGTTCTTCGTTTTTTCTGTCTCTTTCGGCTTGAAGGATTCTCGCGTCTCTTTCTTTCCGAAATTGACTTTCAGTGAGTTCTTCCTCGTCCAAAGCAAGTTTGATTGGATTATTTTCTTTTTCTTTCTGCCACTGCTCATATCCACCGGGAAAATTTGTCCGGTTTGCATCATAGGAATGGGATTCCAAGTCATAATGATTAGCATCGGCAAATCGCCGGTAATCGTCAAATGCAATTACTGCAGTCGGAAGAAGTTCAGGATTCTCTCGGGCTTCTTTTATCCCAGCCAAAAGTTGAGCTAGTCTTTCCTTTTCTTCATCTGTTCTGTAAAGATAAATAAAAAGATTGACTTCATCTTCCTCATTTTTAACAAAGGCATCTGCATAAAGTTGCCATTCTTCAAAAAAGTGAGCCTGTTTTCCATTTTGAAAAACATAATTTTCATCCATAAGTTTATTCTCCTTTTTTTCTATCTCTTCAGGATTGCTCCTGCTGTTCACGGATTGGACCCGGGTAATCTCTCGACCTTCCATAAAGTCTTTCATTGGAAGTGCCAGGAACTCGGTCAAATCTTTTGAGGTCAGTCCGTTCGGATAATTCAAGGTAATATTCTCCTTACCTAAAAATTCCTCACAGATGTAATTCCAGGTCTCTTTGTCCCAGTCGATTACGGTGTTTTTCGTAAGTTCACCGTCACGCTCAAGAATCTTTTCGAGGACTTTTTCTGCCATTTTTCCGCAGATTCTTGAATGAACCTCACTCAAAATAAGGTCGTCGTTGTCGGAGATGTCCGCGTAATTCGGGTCTGCCTTTACCTCATCCCAGAGATATGTCTCTTTGAAAATATTCTTGCCTTTCTGCCAGAGTTCCAGGTTCGTGCGCTGGGTGTAGTTGTCCCACAGATGCGTGTACTCATGGACCACAACCTCGGAGTTCATAATGTCAGGATTGAGGTAGATTTTATCGTTGTAAGTGAAACCGTAGACCTGCTCGTTTTGGATGAGGTGCTGAACGCTTGACTTATTCTCGGTTTGTGATATAGTAGAACTTGCCGGGGGAACAACGGAGAAATCCGCTAACTCGGGTGTTTGTGGCAAGAGTTTTATCTTGCCATTTTTTATTTCAGCAGAAACAAATCGAGCCGTTTTCTCAAAATACAAGAAAACATTACCGTCTTTTACATTGAAACCTTTTTCGTTTGGAATGGAATCTATTTTTTTCTGAATTCTTTTTCTTGCATTGTAGATAGAAACATCGTCTTTAATTCTAATAAGAACATTATTGCTCTGTTCAATAGCATCTCCAAAGCGACTTCCAATTTTTTTATTAGTAGTTTTTAATTCAACAAATACATCATTTGTTAATGTGTCTGGGGTTGAATAAGATTCGTTTTGACCGAATTTATTTTTTCCCTTAAATGCAAAATTCTCAGGAAGCAAATAGACTGTCGAATTATTATCTACAAGCAATTTTGCATTTTGAATTTCAGAAACATAAACATCAGGTGTTACAGCGATTTTTTTGTCTTTGTGAACATAAATACCTTCAATGTTCTCATATTCCTGCTCTTTAAGTTTTTCTTTTAGTTCTTTAGTTTCTTCTTCCGAAAGTTCATTTAAAGATTTTCCAGAAAGAATTGCATTTTCCTGCATAAGTTTTTTGAGAATACTTCTCTGTTTGCCTAATTCTTCACCAAGATGTTTGTTGATTGTGTTTACAAGGATTTCGCAGCAATCGGTAGAAGCCGTAAAATCCTTGAATCTTTCTAAACTCCACGGACTCTCAGCAACCTTAGTTTCAAAATTATAAAGTACAGATTCCGCAGGCTTTCCAGCAGTTAAAACAAGTTCATTGTTTTTTATCTTAACTAAAAAATTGAGAGTAAGTTCTTCTCCTCTGTCATTACTTGTTATAAAAGGCATAACAGGCAATTCCTTTTCAGGTAAATCCTCAATGTATTTTTTGCAGGCAATTAAAGAAGTCTGAAAATCAATGAATTCTTGTTCCCTGACAAGATTTTTATTATCCTCTGAAATATTAGAAATTGAATTTTTAAGTTGCTGTATTTCTTTTTCAGTCTTTTCAAATTCAGATAAATCAACAGTCATCTTCTGAACAAGTTTTTCCTGTTCAATAATCCTGTCAAACTCAGCTTTGTCCTGAACGACTTCAATTCCTGCGGCCTCAAATTTTTCGAGGACAAAATTCAGTTTTTTGCTCTCATTGTCTTCAACATTTTCTTTAATATTTGTTTCCATAAAATTATCACCTTTAAATTTTTTGTTCCCAATGATTTTGTCTCGCTCTTCCCTGCTCAGAATCTGGTCTGTGTCCTGAACAAGAATCTCATCAAGCCTAGTCATGCCGAAGATACGGCCTCCGCCATAGCCTGAGTGCTCCATCGTATCGTCCGGGTTTATGTAGAAGTTGTCCTCTACCATCCGTGTTTTTTGCACGAATCCCTCGCACATGAGGAACTGCTTTCTGCTGTTCGGAAGCAGGTACACGAGGTCAGAATTGTTCTCCCTGCCTGTACTCTTGAGAGTTTCCGCGAGAAAGCCAGGATTGCTGAAGTCCAGCACGCTGATATGGTCGAACTTCCTTACGATGCCGTTCTGGGTAGCGAAGCAGCACGGGACCCACCTCTCCTTATCCCAGGCACCCACAGAATCAAGCTCATCAGCCTTCATCTTGAGGTCAATCAAATCAGAGTCAGTCCGGACCCGCAGGTTGAACTCGCCTTCCTGGAACTCAAACGTCTCGTCTATCCGGGATATGTCCCCGAACCTACCGTCAACGAGGGATTTCCATCCGCCGTCCTTGTACGGCTCGTAGATGCCGAAGCTGCCGTAGCCGGAGATAATGTGGCCCAAAAACCTCCTGTCTCCCTCTATGTCAACGAAGTAGCTTTCCAGCTTCTCCGTGAGCGAGATGTCGGCCTCGGACGGCCTCACATATCCAGAAGGATGGTTGTGCATGAAGACAATCCTGCAGTCGTTCTGTGAGGCATAGGTCCGAAGGGCGAGAAGGAATTTCTCCGACGGCTTTATGTTCGTGGCTGAAGGCTGTCTGGCCGAGACCGCGACATGACGGATGACCTGCCCGTCCTTGTTCACGAAGAAATACCGCGCCGTCTCATACCTTTTGTCCGAGTAAGGCTGGACCGCCACGGAGAGTTTTTTCCAGCCGTCCTCGCTTACCGCGCCGTCAGGTGAGAAGTCAATTTTTGTTCCGATGACATCTGCCATCATTGAAGTGTCGTTCTGTTCGTTCATGATAATAAACCTCTCCGGGGAAAAGCTCCCCGGAATGTCTGAAAATTACCGTCCTTCTCTTCCGTCGGACTCGCGTTTGTGTGCCGCTTTTTTAAGATGAAACTCATGCGCAGGCTCCTTTTTCCGTAAGCCCACCTCATCCTTGAAGAACTTCTCGAACCCTTCTTTTGATGTGCACCCGCTTTTCTTGAGATACTCATTAAGGTACTGCACGCTCTGAGGCTTCTCTTTTTTCCATACATCGAGGATGACTTTTGTTGCGATGAAAGGGTCCTTGACCGTAAGTTTCTCCGACCTCATGAGAGAAAGAAGCTCCTTCTTGAACAATTCAGGAACGATTTCCTTCTCTTTCTCCGCCGCAATCTCATCGGCAAGCTCGATTGGGTTTTTCTCCTTGTTAAATTCTTCGTAAAGTTCTCTGATGTGTCTCTTGGTTTCATATCCGACGAGCTTTAACTTGTCTGCCGACTCCAGAGCCAGCTCAACGATGTCCTTGTTCGATGCCCTTGCGCCCATGCCGTCAAAATTCTCAGAGACATCAAGAAGGTAGCCGTTTCCTTTCTCGTCCGCATATACACTTGAATGAGAATTATCGAGCACATAAAGGATTTCTGCTGCCTGTTCATCGTAAATGCCGGGGTCATTTCTTTCCCTGTTGGTCTCGTTCATGAAATCAGCAAGGTCCTGACCATTACGGAACACTTTCACAGGCTTTGGCTCTGTAAAATAAGCCTCCCGCACCGACATTCCATCTTTATTGCGCTCAAGATACAGATTAATCTCGTTATTAACGACATCCTTAATCCGGATTTTATCCTTATCATCAAGGAGATTTGTCGTAAGAAGATTGATGGAATCCCCATTACCATTCTCTGTGACCAGGATTGCGGTGAGGGATTCAAGTCCTTCTGTATCATAATTAGCCAGGATAGAAACCTCATCGCCCGGCATTAGTTTCTGACCGGAATCAGGGTCCTCGAACAGTTTCCTTAAGTCAGATTTATCCTCAAGGAAGAGCTTGAATCCGACGACAGGCTTTTCTGAGATTATGGTCTCAAGCTCCGATGTCTTCTCCGAGTCAATCCCGATATAGCTAAAGGAAATGCCATTCTTGAGGTTTTCTTTCAATTTAGAAAGGTACTGGTCAATCGTGCCGGAGATTTCCGTATTGAGGCCGATTACCTCAACGCCGTCAGCATGAAGGTCCTGAATAAGCCAATGATTATTCACTTTATCACTGAAATCTTCCTCCGACGGGCAGGAACCCTTACCGTGGTTGTCATGGAACTGTACGAGGACATGAACCTTATGGTCATCCTCGGACTCAATACCGTATTCCTCCGGATTCCAAGCCCTCGCCTCATCGAAGACGGCGTTTCCGCCCCAGTTCCAGTGCTCCCGGACATTCTGAAGGACTTTTGAGGCAATTCCGCTCTCAATCTCCCGAGTCTGCTCTTTTCCGCTTACGCCCTTAAGGGAAAGCTCCCGGGCAGTAGCATCATACTGCTGTTCAGTAATGTAAGAATAAGAGTCAAGGAACTCCTCTTTCGTGAGGCTGTCGAAGTCACGTATCTTGTCGAGGTCGTCCGAGAATGAGAGGGACTTTGATTCCTTTATTTTCTCATCCATAAGCACACGGACCTGCTCCTCATTGTTCCAGTCAACGAGCGGCCTCTGGGCCTCCCTGATGTAATGCTCCATGTCCTCTCCGTGGGCAAGAAGGTCCACGAGGACATCCTCATAGGCCTTCTTGAATTCCTCATAGCTGTATTTCTCGACCGAATCGAAACCAATCTGCCCGGCGAAATACTCGCTGTAAGGAACCTCGGTTCCGTCCTTAAGCTCAATCTGTCCGCCGATGCCTTTCTCACCGAGCGTATAAAAATCAATGTCAAGGAGTGGGCCTTGCTCCGGATTGTCGCGCCAACAAAGGTCAATGGAAATGCTTCCGGCATGAACGCTTCCGTAATTGTTTCCCTCGACAACTTTTCCCCGCTCAATATCTTCTTTCAGTTTTCTGAAATCATCCTCTGTAAAGCCTGACCAGTCGAATTTGAATCCATAGACCTGCTTGTCAGCCTCACTTTGAGCCTGCTCTATCGTAATCTCGCCAGCCACGATTCTCTCCGAGAGTTTCTCAAGGATGGCAGACCGCTGCTCCATTTTTTCGGAATGGTCCGGCGAGTCAAGCTCATCTTTTGTCTCCGAAAGGGTTCCGAAATTGATGTTCTCTTCAAGAAGGCGGTAGACAGTATCTTCCTGCCATTTTTCTTCGTCGTAATCAGTATTGCTATCAACATAGTAGTCCAGAACCTCTTTCTTAGTCTCCGAGAAATCCCCGGAGAAATCCAAGTGGAATGTACGAACATTTCGGAACTGCTCCTCAAGGCGTTTCCAAATCTCATTATTTTGAATCGGATGATATTTCCTGAGTTCCTGAATATAACCGTAGTCACGAGCCTGCTCAGAATCAGGTTCCGCGACGGCGGCGTGCCCCTCAGCCCAGCTCTCAATCTGCGCCAGGATTTCAGGAATCTCATACTCCATACCGTTATGGGTCTTGTCATACCAGTTCATGTAACCGGCCGCATTGCCGAGGCCGATGACCATGTGATTGTTCTCGTTTCCGATGTTGTCGATGAAGGCCGTCACTTTATCGGTTCCGATTTCATTCTCGTCGCCGTAACCCTCCATCCGTGCGAGGGCGTTTCTGACGGCCTGCATTGCCTTCTCGTCGCGCGTGTACGGCTCAACCCGGACAGCCTTCCCTTCCTTAATGAGAAGGTCATCACCATAGGAAAGAAGCTCAACCGTCTTTCCGGTAATCTCCGCGAGCCTTGTGATTGCTCCTGTATAGAAAGCAGGGAACGCCCGGAATCCTTCCCTGTCCCCGATGTCTGAAAGACTGTTACTTAAATCATGCGTCATCGACTCCTTCGCAGCGTCGAACACCCTGCCCGCAAACTCGCGGTCCGAGAAATATTCCTTGAGCTTGTCGTCCCCGATTTTGTCGAGGAGCCAGTTGAGGTTGTCCCCAAGGTTCGCGTCTTCAGCAGCCACTGCAAGCGCTTCGCGCGGGTCGGCACCTTTCTCGATAAGCTCGTTCCAGGTATCAGGCTTGAAGTCGAGCGTCGCGAACTCTTTGGCGAGCTGTTCACCAAGTTTCTTTGAGTAAAGGTCCTTCACGGCTTTCTCATCGTTCCAGTCGATTGTCGGCTGAACAGCCTCCTTCAGAAGGTCTTCCCTCTTTGCTATAGTGTTCGTGACCTCATTCTCGAAGAATTTCTTGAATGTCTCGTAGTCGTTGTCTCGGATTCCTATGAGGTCAAAGGTCTCCCCGCTCTCATAATCATAAGGAACTCCGTGACGCTCGCCCTCGCCCTTTTGTCCGAGAATGTAGAAGTCATAGTCGAGTGAGGTTCGTCCCTGCTCGCGGAATGTGATGTCAACCGCGATGTTACCGATGTTTACGGTCCCGCGGTAATCCTTCACGCTCGCATCATAGTTATCGCCAAGTCTTCCGCTAAGAATGTCTTTCTTAAGTTCGTTGAAACGCTCTTCGCTGAACCCGCTCCAGTCAAACTTCTGTTCGAGAGGCTTGTCGAGAAGATAGTCTTTCAGAATTCCTCGGTTCTTCGTAGTGTCGATGAAAGTCACGCAACCGTTGAGGCCCGATAAGAAAATATCTTTTCCCTCGACGAGGAGTTTCCCTCCGGTGTCCCTCGCCCACTGCTCGGCGGCCTTTGAGTCCGAAGCGAAAACATTCATTGAGTCAATCTGCTCGATGCACTCAGCGTCCGGAACCACCTCCTGCCCTGTAGAAATCCAGCTTCCCCGGGCGATGTTGTCGAACTTACTGATATGCTCCTCAAAGCCTTTCTTAAGCTGCTCTGCGTTCGGACGGATGAAGTCAAGTGACTCCTCGCCCACAAGGTAAGCGTCCCGTCCCTTGATGAGTGCCTCGATTTCGGAAGGCGTATAAGTAATCTCCACGGTCTCAGTGTCATCGTTCTGAGTCTCCATCGTGACGAGGCCCTCGCCATTATTGTAATGCTCTGCGATTTCCTTGAGTTTCTCCTCGCAAAGCTCTCCCATTCCGAGGGTCTTGTTGGCCTTTTTCTCGTAATACTGCTCATAGAAGCTCTTAAGCTCAGGGTAATCCTCATACTTTGCCATGATTATTTCCCCAGCCGCATGAATCCTGTCGGTCGTCATCATCATGTACCTGTCGTCGCTTTTTTCCAGGAGGTCCTTTTTCATCTCATGGCTCCTGGCAGTGACCGCTTCCTGAACCTGCTCTATGGTATATATTTCCCCGTAGATAAGTTTTTTGGCCGCATCCTCGGCAAGGCTCCAGCGGTAATCGCCACCGTCCCCGAGACGGTACTTGTCGTCATATTCAGTGACCTCGAAGTCGGCGAAATCAACATTGTCGTAGAGCATCCGGGAAACGGTGTCCTGGAGAACGGCCTTGTCGTTACGCTCAGGGAACTCCTCCTTGACCCATTCCTTCATCTCATCGAATGTCATCTGGTTTCCGCTTCCGAGGGAAGATGTCATGCCGTCAAAAAGCTCCCGCATCCGGCCCTCTGACCAAGCTACATCCAGCTGCTCCTCCCTGGTGCGCTCCTCGTGCTCTTTCAAAAGCTGTTCGAGCGGCTCCAGGAACTGGTTCTGGTCATCCCGTCCCTGTGTCGCATCCTTGATTGTGCTGATGCAGTTGCGGAGAATTTTCTCGCATTTTTCCATATCGACCTGAGCGAATTCTGACCCTTCTTCACCTACCTTGTCATGCCAGTAAACCATTCCGTCGCTGTTCCTGCTCACGAATTCCTCGGACCACGCTGACTCCATCTCGTCTTTGATTGCCTCATAAAGCTCGTCGCCGAGTCCGCCAATCGAGTCCCGGAATCCGTTAATGACGAAAACCTTCCGTACATCCTTCACGTCAAGCGGGGTATAAGAGCCAACTATCCTTTTGGAAATATACCTCTCGTTCCGGTCGGGATTTTTGGCCAGTGTATTCTTATTATCCATTTCTTTTTTCCAGTAAACTTTGTTGATGTAATCCTGCGCATCATTGCGGTTCTTGAAAACTTCTTTTACCCTCTCTCCGCCTTCCCAATTAACATACGCACCGAATTCATCCTCAAGCTCTTTCGAGATTTTTTTCTCGAATTCCTCCGTTTTCTCAGGAGGGTATGAGTATTCTTCCGGAACTACAAGCGCGAAGCCGATAAAATAAGATGAATTTTCCGGATGCTCCTTGTCAAGGAAAAGTTCCGTGTTAGTATTAGCGTCATTGAACCCGTACTTTGCCTTAATCTTGTCGTAAGTATTCTGACGAATTTCATTAGCGATTTTCTCAAGAGATTCAGAATCCCTCTGCTCAGAAAGGTCAAGCGTGAAAGTGCAGTTGAAATTAGTGCCGGTACAGACGGAGAAATTAGACCCCTGCGACTCAATTCTCTCAATCTCACTCTCCCGGTATTTATCGCGGGCAATGTCGATGTCCTCCGGGCTTGGCTCGCCGTTCTCGTCGGCCGTGAACTTTGAGGGGTCGGAGAAAAGCTCCTTGTGCGCCATGTAATAATACCAGTCCTCATCGACGAGCTTTGTGACGGAAGTATCTCTCCAGGGATGCTCTTCCTGAGCTTTCTCGATAAGGAGTCTCTCCTTTGCCTCAAAGATAAGCTCAGGGAGCGAGACGGCCTGTGTACTGTCGGGATTAAATTCATGTACTACAAACTTTGCGTCCGGGTCAGTAAGAAGCTCGAAGTCCTCGGAGTCTGCCGTCAGGTTATAGAAACGGTAAATCTCATCTGCGATTTCCTCGGTAATTCCGTACCTCTCGCCAAGGTTCATGAGGTCATCCTTGTCGGCAAGGTCGTACTCCTCCGCATCGTAGTGACGTTCGATTACCTTCTCCTCCTCAATCATCTGGCCGTCCTCGTTGAAGCGGTCAAATTCCGGGTGCTCCTTAAGGAAGTCGTCGATGGCGTCCTCCGGAATCTCCGCACCCTCGATGTCGATGCCGAACTCCTCAGCCTTGTTCGCGACATACCATCTTGCGTTGTCCTTTGCCTTAAGCTCGCGGTCCATCGGGCCTGTCTCAAGGGCGAGCTTGTAAAGCTCATCCCAGGTGAAGAAACCTTTCTTCTCCCCGGCCTTCCGGATATTGTGCTTGTCGATGTCGAGGAAAATGTTCTCCATCGAACGCTGTTCCCTGAACCACTCAAGGGCTTTGTCATTGAAATCATCGGACCAGAAAGCGTTGTAGAACTCTCCGGCCTGCTTGACCTGCTGGTCATAAAGGACATCTCCTTCATTTGTCACGAACTCGACAGCGCGGTCTGCAATCTTTCCATTCTCATTAAGCTCAAGAACAAGCCTGTAATCACCGTCCAGGAGCTTCCTGTCCCTGACCTGTTCCGGAAGCCCGAACTTTCCTGCATCAACATCTGCATAAATTCTGATGTGTTTGCCTGCAGGTATTCCATCGTAGGCATGGCTCAATCCGCTCATCATCTTATCCAGGACAATTTCTTTCCTGCGAGCCTTTGCCATCTCAGAAACGGAGTCCTGGATTTCCTTGACCGAGGTGAGTTCTCCGGCAAGAACTTTCTCCGCAACGGGGTCAGCGATATTGTTGATTTCATCATGGTTATCGTCGAATCCGAGTGCATCAAGGTCGGAAGGCTTCACACCCTCGAAGTCTGCGAATCCCTCAATCATACAGACAGTCGTTTTAAGGAGCTGCCAATATTCTCTTTCGTCCGGGTACTCATTCTCGACCCACTCCCGAAGTTCCCGGAAAGTTTTCAGGCTTCCGCTCCCTGCATCGGACTGGATTCCTGAGAATATTTTATTAAGCCTGTCATAGTCAATGACATGGAAGTCAGAGGCGCTCACACTCTTTTCCTGGTTAGTCTTTCCGTCTTCGACGGCATAGACGGCAGCTTTTCTTTTTCCGTCTCCATCCTTATAGATGTTCAGGTCGAACTCTTTCCCGCCGTACTTGAACCCGACCCAGAGGTCGTCAAGCTCTGTCTCCTCGACAGCTTTCAAGTCTAAGGTTGTCGTCTGCAGGCCTTCTTTCTGAGGGCTGACATGAAGCTGCCAAGTTTTTGTTTGGTCTGATGCCGCAACCTTATGTATGCAGACATCACAATCCTCGAAGTCTTCGAGGCTTACAGATGTCGTGACCAGAGGCTGCTTCGTCTTTTCTGCGGTATATTTATCAAGGGAATCCTCGAGAAGCCTTACGGTGTCCTCACCGAAGTAATACCTTTTCAGTGGGTTCTCTTCTTTGATTTCCCAGATTCCTTCAGCTCCGTCATCGACGAAAATTTTTTCAGTCAAGAAGGTTTCTCCGCTTGTAAGGTCAGGCTTCCCGTCCCGGACTTTGTATGACCTTGAGATGAAATATTCAATATCATGGTATTGTCTGTCTGAACCAAGATGCCATACATTCGGAAAGGAAAGCAGTTCCTTGATACCCGTCGGGATTACATCTGCGTCAACGATGAACTTTTTCTCCTCACCCGGAACCTCAATCGTTGCATGGCTGAGTGCGTTTGTTGCTCCGAGCCATTTCTGAACCACCTTATCCCTGTACTCCTTGAACGCCGCAAACGCGCGTATATTCTCATCCACATGGTTTCTTACCATAGAGTTGAGTTTCTCAGCGAGCTTCTCATTTTTTATCGCTATTGTTGAAACATCGTCATAATTACAGACACTTCCGTCCTCGTTACCGTAGCGGACATCAAACTCATTGCTGAGCTTATCGGAGAGGGATTCCTTAGAATAATCCATTCCCCACAGGAGTGTGTCATCGTAGCGGAGGGATTTTCCTAGGTCAATAAAGAATTTGTCATCAGGATTCTTCTTCATGGCATCCTGAATCTCATTGTACAAGTTCTCGTCCGCTTCCTTAATGATAGAAAGAAGCTCCTTCTCATCACTGAAATTCCAGCGGGGTTCCTCATAAGTCGTAATTTTCTTCGGGACAGTTGCACCGCTCTCAGAAAGTTCCATATACTCTTTTGTCTCCGGGAAGGCATAGTTTACAGTATAAGGAAAAATTTCCGGGAATGAGGTATGGATGTAATCTTCTACAACATTTCGCGCCTTGTCAAAAATAACAGACTGGTCATCGTCCAACGCAATGTCGCCTTCAATCAGGTCATTGTCTCCGTTCCTTTTTTCGATGAACATATCCTCAATGTGGCCCTCAATGTTCGTCTGGACTCGAAGATTGTAATAAATGTCATTTGAGGATTTTAGACCGAGGGCATCCGTATTACTGTCATTAAGAAGAAACCGGAACAGGTGCTGCATCTTGTCACTTGTGAATCCATGTGTCTCCTCCTCGAAGCAGTAAACCTGGCGAAGGTCGGCGAACTCATGTGCCCTTACCTCGCGGTATTTATTCATATAAAAGTCTTTAAGTTTTCTTTCGCCATCTATCTTTACCAGATACTCCCCATGTTCCTGCTCAACAGAAAGGAAGTCTATATCATCCTGAACTCTCAATGCCGCATGGAAAAGAATGTCAGCGACACCGCTTTTATTCAGTACGCTCTCATCATGGTCAAGCTCCCAGTCGTCACTGGACCACACGCGGAAAGCCTCGTCGGTCTCAGGGTCGTAGTAAAGCTCGTCGTCAATGTACTCCCCTCCCCATTTGACAAGCTCCTGAATCTGCTCGTCTGAGAAGGGGGCCATTTCTTCCGGCAGATGCTGGTTGAGATATTCATCGATGTAAAGTGTCTTAAGCTGCCGGGGTTCTATCGACATCGCATCCATAATACTGCTCCTGTCCGGAGCATTGTGCCCCCTCGTGGCATCATATACCCGCTCCGCGAACTGGCCGTATGTCTCGCCCTCCTCGGCGTAGAAGACCTGGCCCGCGTACATATCATCTGCTGCGGTTGCTTCCAGGGCTTCCTTCTCGCCGAAGTCTTTTTTCGTATAAAACTCCAAATTTCCGCTGTTCCCGATTCCGAATTCGACAAAAGGCTCCCCGTCCTTAATCCCTGCGTCAAGGATTCTTTTTTTCGTTTCCTCAATCTGCTCGGAGTCATTCTCCGGGTCGAAGCCGCTGTTGCTGATGTAGTCCTCGACATTTTTATATTCCATCAGGGTATAATCCGACGAGTAAGCGTCAAGGGCTTCCTTGAACGAGCCGAACATCGTGACGGTCGAAGGCCTCTGGTGGGGTCTCCTTACAATTACGACTTCTCCGTGGGTCATGTCAGTTTTTTTCATAAGTTTATTCTCCTTTTTTATATTTTTTTCCAGGTATATTTTTGAAGCCGCGAAAACGAGCGGCTCGATGTCAGGGACGAGCTTCCTTGCCTCCGAAAGTGTCCTTCCCGTGGAGATAACGTTGTCCAGGAGGCAGTGCTTCCAGTGGATGTATTTCCCGAAGATTTGCGCGGCGTTCTCCCGCCATCTCATGTTCCCAGCGTCAAGCGAGGAAATCTGCTCAGCGGAAAGCGGCCTGGTCGCTCCCTCGGTCAAGGCCCTCTTCTGCTCGTACATGGTCTCATGCGGGTCACATACAAGGGTGTTGCAGATATTGACCATATTCGGCCCAAGCTCCTCCAGAATCATCTCCGCAATCTCGAGCGTGTACTCGGCCTCGCCAGTGTGCTGCGGGCACGGAAGGAGGACCGTCGGCTCCTTAATCTGGGAAGCGAGGAACCGGGCCATAGTCCTCTTGGCCTCGTAATCACCTTCCTTTACGCCGTGGCAGATTCTCGCGGCATAGCCGTCATGCTCGTACTCGTAGACATTTTTTCCGAAAAGAACTGCAGTTTTTGGAGCAGGATTATTGCTGACAGATTCAGGGGCTTGAGTTTTATTGTTCTTAGGAAGTTCAATAGGATTTTCCTTGACCTCTTCCACTACCTGCCTCTCATTCGGAGGCAGTGCTTTTTTTAAACCGAACCCTGAGTTTTCTTTTTCTTTCCCGGCTGAGACATCCATAACCACAACCCTCTCATAATTCATTGAGGATTCGTTTATCGAATTGTTAATATGCAAAGTGTAGCCACGAGCGCGAAGCTCGCCCTCAATTTCTTTTATCAAAGTTTCATTCACGGATTTCTCAAGCAGTTTTTTTGCCTTTGTATGCTTGAAAAGCTCCGATTTATTGCCGTTTTCCAGCGCGTTTCTGGCGTAACTCATCGCAACATAAGCGGAAATAAGTTCCTTGTCAGAGCTGTTTCTTGGGGCGGATTTGAGTGTAGCCCTGTCATAGACAGTCTTTGGATTTGAGGTGGAGATAATTTTCGTTCCTTTCTCTATTTTAGTGCGGCTTTTTAAATCCTTGACTTCCTGCTGTTTCTGCCGTATAGTAGGTATAGAAGCAATGACAGCACCCACCTGTTCGCGGAGAAAAGAGTGTTCAGGTTTGTAGCCATATCTTGCCGTTACAGCTTGTATGGTTTCTGTCGCTTCTGATGTCATTCTTCCGCTTTTATCAACCAGACCATATCCGCTTACAAGCCAATTTTTTTCATATTCCCCCCAATTTTTTTGCAATATAACCCGAATACCATCTTTATTTATGAAGGCTCGGCTTTCTGTCTTATCAAAACTATCTGGTGGTTCTGTTTCAGCAATTTCCTTAATTTTCAGGAGAAGAGAGGCAATATCTACAGAGGATAATCCGTCCTTGTCGTTGCGTCTTTGAATAATGTGAACTATACCATTACCACCAGGAGAATCAGTTTTCGTCAAATCACCGAAATTGCCGTAATTAAAAACTACTTCGTTCAGCTTCGGATTCAACACCGTAAAAAAAGATTTTGACTCTATGGTTTTAGCCAGCTGCTCAAGGCTCTGTCCGGCTTTCTGGTCTTCTTCTCTTGTTCTTTCAGAATTATCTGCCATAATTACCGCCCTCGCTCATAAACAATCCGTCGCGACTTGACCTCACGCTTAACTTCCGGACCTGCCTTCTTCAGTTCGTATCTCAAGCCGATTTTCCTGACTCCGAAAGTCTCGGTGAAGTATTTGTCGAGAGCTTCCTTCGAGCAGATTCCCTTTTCCTTGAAGTATTCGTTGAGCTTATCCTTTTTCTCAGGCTCCCATGTCGATAGGATGACCCGTGCGATGTCGTATGGGTTCTTTGACTTGCTTTCCAGCAGGAAGCCTCTCATCGTTCTCTCGAAACGGCCTGCGCAGGATGCAGGAGTATTGAATGTTCCGGCCGCAGGGTCTGAGTTTTTTTCGACGATGGTGACGAACTGGGCGTTCTTCTCTTTTTCTTCCTCACGTACTAGGTCGGTGAAATCCTTGAATCTGACAGCCTCCGGGATAAGGACCTTGATATTCCTGTCAGGGCCTTTTGTCCCCGGGTACATTTTCCGCATCTCGTCATTCAGCTCCTTTACGTGAGCGGCTGAGAAGCACCTTGAGCCTAAGTCCTTGCCGTTGAGCTTGTCCGTGTCCCGGCACCATTCTATGAAGACGAAGGGTTCCGGCGATAAGCCGAAGGTCTCAATCCTGTAATAAGGCTCGCCCCGGTTCTCCCAGACCATTCCGCCGAACATAACATAACGCTCAGCATCCTTCTGTATCTTGGCCGTCTTTTCCGCCCAGGCCTTGAGCCGTCCGTCTTCCTGTATTACGGATTTCTCCTTGTCAAATTCGACTGCATTGCTGATTTTACCGCTATGAAAATTGGAAAAACTAAGATTACTCCGAATAAAGTCTGGGGATTCCTCATAAAGGCTTGAGTTCAGGCTGCCGTGGAGGTTTACATGGACAGGGGTATAAAGCCGCCCGTTGAAAAGCCGGACTTCCTCCGTATTCAGTCTGAAGTCCTGCTTGTTGAGCTGTTTTCTGTCCTCGTCGGATATGTTCTCATATTCGTTTCTTGTCATTCCGTCCACGAAATCCCCGTAATCCGTTACCTCAAAGGCAACGGGGAAATCGTTCGCATACGGAGATTTAATATCGACTGAGACTTCGACGTTCTCGTTCAGGAACCGCTCCTTCCGGGAATTTTTCGTCGGAAGGTAAGGCACGCTGATTTCTGTCGGGACCAAAATCCTTACGGTCCCGTAATTCTCATTGTTCTCGTTTTCCATAGTTTATTCCTTGTATTTATTGGTAAATATTGATTTTGGAATGATTACCGCCCGCGCTCATAATCCTGCCCGCGACTGCGCTCAATCTTTCTCTCCGGCTCCTTCACCTGTTTTTTCAGGAAGTCTTCCAGCTTCTGCTTTGAGTCAAGCCCGAACTTCGAGAAGGCGGCGCTGACAATCCCCTTCTCCGCTGAGGTGCATGAGTTCAGCTGACGGCTTGCCTGGAGGAATATGTTTCCGATGCTGGTGTCATTCTTGCAGGCTTCCTTGACGCTTCCCAGGAAGTGCGCCAGCACGTTTTTCTCGATGCTCTCCCTCTCCCCATGGAACCCGTCAATGTCGAGGAGCTGGTAGGTCAGGTTGAGGTTGTTTCCGCCACGGATAGAGAATCCGTCCTTCGCGAGCTGCATCACACATTCCACGTCCGTGGCGACAGGATGATTGAAAATCGCAGGCTCGAAGACCTTGCATACGTCAATGACGGCTTTTCTCTCGCTGGTAAGTCCTCCGGAAAACGGCTGGAAAGAGACTATCTCGTTCTTATCGTTTCTTCTTACATCAAAGGTCATGTAGCTTGTCCTGCCTTTATCTCCGTTTCTTGAAGTCTCGCAGCATACGACGGCTACCTCGCGCTTGTCTTTCCTTGCCTCGCTGACGGAATCCTTGCGCTCATAGAAGACCTTACTGACTGAAAGGTTTATGTCCGTTTCCGCATCCTCTCCTCTCGCCGCAAGGTCATAGAACTTGTCAAGCTCCTTGTTGTAGGTGGCTCTCTCAAAGTCAGTGAGTTCCTTAGCGTCAAGGCAGAGAAGCGTCTTCGCTTTCTCCGGCTCCTTGATGAGCACGTCCATGTCAACGCAGACCGTGGCCATGCCGAACTCAGGGCTGCTCGCAAAATAAGGCTCGGAGATGTCCCCGACACCGACGATGCCGTTGTCCATTATGAACTTCTCGGCCTGCAGGATTTCCTCGTCGGTAAGACCGTCCTTGTCGCCGTTCACGATGAAAGGAACAGCCCACTGGGGGATGTTATTCATGCGGGATGAGGTCAGTCCGTTCGGATTTTTTTCCTGCGCTCTTGCCTGCGCGATGTCCTCCTCATTCCTCTTCTCCTCATGCGCGACGAGCGTGTCCTGGATGTCATCAAGCGTGTTCACAAGCACAGAAAGTACGGGCGAGCTGCCCTTGCTTTTCAAAATCTCCTTGTAGTCCTCGATGAGGCCGCTCGGCTCATACATAACGAGGTCAGGTCCCTCATCCCCGGTTCGTTTGCCTGACCTCTCCTCTTTCTTGTAGACGTTTCCAAGCTCGTCCGTGACGATTGGGGTATTCTCGTTCCGGAATGAGGCGAGGAGTGCCTCGCACATGGGCTTCGTGATATGAGCGCCCTCCAGGTTGATGAAGTTCATGATTCTGCCTGCATCTGCCGGGGAATATTTCATCTCCCAGGCAGCAGGCTTCTGGTTTATGTCAGGGGAATCAAGGTTCTTTCCGACAGCCCACTTCTCTTCCACGATTTTTTTGAGGAGCGGATTTTCTTTAAGGATTTGCAAGAAATCCTGTTTCTGTGAGATGAAGGTGGCCACCTCGTTAGAGCCGTCGGAGCCGATTTCTTTCAGTTCTTCCGGGTCAATTCCCTTGATGAATTCCTCCGGCGTGTAACTGAAATAATCGATTGCCCAGTCATTGACCTTTACGAGCCGCCCCGTCTCGGTATGGAAAATGACTGGCCGCGATGCTTTCAGGTCCTCGAAAAGAATCTCCTGCTTCACGCCGAACGCCTCGTTGAGGGCTGTTCCTATCAGGTACTGAAGATGGTTCTCTATGTCCTTATAGTTGATGGTCGAATAGTCCGTGTCCTCCTGGACCGCAAAATAATGGCGGAACGTGAGGTCATACAGGAGCTTGTCATCGGGGCCAATGACATTTTTTGTCTCATTGTCCACAAGCTCAGAAGGTGACAGAAAAGCGTCGTCAATCGTGCCGAGGATTATATCCGTAGCGTTCCTTCCAAGCTCGTCGTATTTCCAGGTAAGCTCCTGGGGTACCTTAATCCTGTAATTGACATCGACCGGGACAAGAATCTCGTCCGTGAAGCATTTGTCCAGAAGCTCAGCATACAGGTTCTCTTTCTCCGTCGTCTCGTCACGCTTCCAGTTTGCGACGACATCCTGGGCACGGGAAACGAGGGTCATGAAGTCAACTTCCTGGCATCCTGCGGACTCGTTGTACTCGATGTCGTTGTCGGTAAGCCAGAACCTTCCGTTCTCAAGGTCGCCGAAAACCCCGTACTCAGCGATGTCAAGCGAGTCGAGGACAGCCATCGCGATTCTTCCGTCCATTGGATTGAGAGCCGGAATGAGTCCGTCCGGCCGGTGCTCGGATTCTTTTTTCTCTATGTCGAATTTATTCTTGTTGAAATAGTCAGAAAGGCTGTTTGCCAGGTCCTTCTCCGGAAGGAGCCTTTTCGGCTCGGCTGGTTTTTCCGTGCCGTTAAGCTCGTGCCAGTCCTTAGTGATGCGCTCGACTCCCTCGTCTGTAAGCCCAAGCTCCTCCTGGAGATGCCTGAGCCTGTAAAGCTCGGACGGGTCGATTATTCCGTCGCTCACAACGTTCCTGTAAAGCTCGATGTATTCCTGCTCTATCTTCATCTGCTGCTTTTCAAGGAAATGCTCTCCGTACTCGATTCCGCACTCCCTGACCGCGCTGACTATGGCGGCGACTCCCCTCTCCCCGGCCCCGAATTTCTCGACAAGCTCTTCCGGTGAGGTCTTCGAGCCGAGGAGGTCTCCCATAGTCAGGATTCCGTGGTCTTTCATAACCTTCGCAGCGTCGAGCGCATGGGATTTCTCAGACAAGGAATATTCAAGGTTCTCCACCGGAGTTTCAAGGAGTTTTCTGACCTCATTCTCCGGCCTAACGTTGTAACTGAGTCCGAGCATCTGTTTTATGGCCTCCTCCATATCGTTACCGGAGATGTCAGGGTTATAGAAGACGACGGTTCCGTTCTTCATGCCGTCCTCAAAGAAGTGTGACTCTCCGTACTCGTTCTCCAGGTCAGGGATTGACGAGCCGAGCGCGAGGATTTTCCTTGCGTCGTCCTTCTCGATGTAGACGGTCTTGCCGTCCTTAACGAATTCAAGCCACGAGCGCGTGGTGTAGTCTATCGGGTTCCACTTAAGGTCCCCTTCCGGAGTGAAGATGTTGGATGAGAAATGAGTCAGAAGCTCGCTGAAAATCGGAGTGTTAAAAATGTCCATAGTTTATTCCTTTTTATAGTTTTATATGTGAAAGACTCTAGCTTCGGGAAATGTCCGAAGAGGCTTCTTTTTTGGGTTCTTTTCCTGCCGACTTACCCATGTCCTTTGACTGATTTTTCTCAGCTTCGTTGGTCCATTTGGTAAGGACCTTGATTGTCGAGACGGAATCGGTGCATCCGACAGAGTGCATCCATTTGGTGAAGCTCTCCCTTCCCTCGGCCGGCACCCGCTGCATGAGGTAGCTTGCGAGCGCGCTCGGCTTGTTCTTGAACTGCTCCAGCTTTGAGAATGACTGGAAATACTTCTTGAAGTTCTTCTCCGAGACCTTGAATTCAAGGCTCTCGACCTTCTCGTTCTTGGCTTTCTCGCTCTCGATGCTTCCGATGAGTTTCTGCAGGTCTTCCTTGCTCTCGAAGCACTGCTTGTATTCTCCCGGAACGATTTTGTTGTAGCGGATTTTTATGTAGTTCCTCGTAATCTCAAGGTACTTGTCCCTGTTCGGGTTCTCGCGGAAAATCCGGTTGATGCTCACGACGTTCGACATGAGCTGCTCGAAGGATTTCGGCGGCTTCCCCGTCTTCGGGTCAGGCATATCAATCAGGTCGCGGATACACTTGGCGGAGATGTCCTCCTTGAAGTTGATGGAATTCACGAGTCCCCGCGAGTCCCCGAAGTAATCGAGAATCTGCTCCAGGCCCGGCGTGAGCTTCGCGTCAGTGACGAAGAGGGCCGAGTTGAGCGTCTCCTTAAGGTCGTCCTTGAAAATCTGCTCGCTCTTCGAGCTGTTCCCGATTTCATCCATTGCCTTGAGGAGGTTCTTCTCGCGGACCTCGTAGTCCATCTCCTCCTGGCTTTTCTTGTAGGCCTGCCGGATTTCCTCAAGGCTCCGGGTCTCTTTTATCGTGACCAAATCCTTTCCGTACTCGTCTTTAACGACGGCGTTGTAAGGGAGCGGCTTCTGGCCTTTCTTAACGCGCTTTGCGTTGATGACGGCCTGGGTCTTGATGGACTCCATAGCCTCGGCGATTGCCGAATGTATTTTCTGCTCGCCCTCAGACGAGCCTTTGACTGAATGAAGGTTTGAATTGACGTTCAGAACAAGGTTCATAATCTGCCTCTCTTTTTTAATGGGATGAACTAGCGGCTTATTCCCGCTTCCTTTCTCTTCTCGTTCTCAAGCGGAACGGACTTTTCTTTCTGCTCAAGCGGTTTGAGGACCATATTGTGCGCTTCCTTCAAATCCCTGAGACGGATTTTCTCCCTTCCGTCCATGTTCGCGATTGTGAGAGATACCCGGAGCATATCCTCGGCCTCCTCCCTGGAAAGGGCGGAGTCACTCACGCTTTTCTCGAAAAAGGCGTTCTCTTTGTTACCGAGGACGCAAAGGCTCCTCATCTCCTCAGCGGTAAGGTCGTTGTTGAACTTTCCCCTTGCCCTCTGAATCTCATAGGCCCTGGCGATTCTCTTTCTTGCCGCCTCGGGGTCAAATACTCTCTTGTCTGACTCGTCCTTCTCGACGAAATCCCTGACCGCGCAGAATCTTTCTGCCGGGGAAACTTTCATCGTGTAGGCATCAATGGATTTCTCGGAGTCAAGGCACAGCTTGTCATGGCTTCCATAGCATCCGCACGGACAAGGGTTACGTGCCATCATGAGCTGGAATTTGGCCGGGAAGACCGTGGTTCTTCCTGCACGGCTGAGGTTAATGGTTCCTCCCATACCGTTTTTTCTCAGGGGAGCTGACAAAAGCTGAAGAACAGATGCCTTGAACTCCGCCGCCTCGTCAAGGAACAGGGTACCGTTGTGAGCGAGTGAGATTTCCCCCGGAAGGCAGTGGACCCCGCCCCCGAAAATACCCTCGATGCTCGCCGTCTGATGCGGAATACGGAACGCCGGGACATTGAAATCCATGTCATTCTCGTACCTTGAAAGGCCTGCAATCGAATGGATTCTCCTGACAGAAGGAACCTCCTCATCGGTAAGTTTAGGCGTGAGGTACGGGACAAGCGACTGGATTACGGCTGTTTTCCCGCATCCAGGAGCGCCGACAAGCGAGAGTCCGTGCTTCCCTGCGACCGCGACCTCAACGGCCCTCGCGGTCTTGTAGAGGCCTGTCATGTCCCAGAGTTTCTCTTTCTTAAGGGTCTCGTTGAACTGAACCCCGTTCTGTTTCTCCTGCTCCGGGGATGTCCCGGCGAACCGCTCCGGGTCACGAGCGGCGCTTGCGGCCTCGGAGAGGCTTCCGGCTACGGCGACCTTAAGACCCGGAATCTTTGAGAGTTCCTTCGCGTCCTCGGGGCAACAGATAATATGTTCGATGCCTGCGGCCTTCGCGCTCTGAGCCGCAGCATAGGCCCCGCAGCAACCGTAATTGATTCTCATCGGGGTAAGTTTTCCGTCAGATTCAAGTGTGCCGATGGCGAGAACAGGCTCGTCAATAAATCCGGCCGCACCGGAAGGAAGCTCCGCCTCCTTCTGCTTCTGGTCCAGGACTGCGAGTGCGAGCGGAAAAACATAGTCCGTCGCCCTTTTCCTCAAATCAGCAGGACTCAGGCTCACAAGAACTCTTTCCATCGGGTAATCAAGCCCGCTTGCCTTAAGAGCCTCCCGCATTGTCCGGCAGGTCTCTCCGACCTTCGCGTCCGAAAGGCCCACTATGTCTATCGCGGGGATTCCCCTTCTCAAATCAACTTCAACATTGAATAAACTTCCCTCATAACCGAAAGGCTCAAAAGAATATACTTTCATAACTGGCTTCCTTATTCATAAAAAATTCAGCGCAGGAGTGCGCTGATTGGCTTTAACGGCGGGAGACTCGGTTCTCCCATTCCTTTTGTTTAGCGATTTTCTTGTCACGCTTGTCGTTGTCAAGCACGCAGAGGTCCTTGAGGTACTTGTGCATATATTCGCCGTACATCTTGTCAGCCTTGTCCATGTATTTGTCCATCAAGTAATCCTCTTTCTTTCCGTCGAACTTCTTGTACTCGCGGAGAAGTGTCTGGTCTTTCTGAAGGTACTCAGTCATCTCGTTCTTATTGGGGAAAATCTTATCCACGAACTCGGTGAACGTAACGGTGCCGGCCTTAGTTCCGTATTCTTTCATGTAGGCCTTGTAAGTGTCGTAGCACGGGCCGTAGAGGGCCGGGTCCTCGTAGTCGTTATGGATAAGCCCGAAGGCCTCGAAAAGCCGCACCCGCTCTGCGGAGTCCTGCCAGAGGCTTCCGCCGGAATTAACGGCATGATTGACGGCATCCGCCCACCATCTCTCGCCCTTAAGACCGTTCAGTGTCGCATGACCCGATGCGTCGATGACGAACTGTGCGTAATCGACCGGGTTCGTGTCGGATTTATTGAAAAGGGTATCGAACATCCTGTGGATTCCGACCTCAGTAGAACTCATCATGGGTCTTGTGGTGTCAAGGGGCTGCGTGCGGAGCTTGTCCAGGAGCAGGTTGTTGTTGTGCACAAGCTGGACCTTGTTCAGGGCCTTCGCGTATGTCGAGGCGTTGCCGTCATTGATTCCGATTTCTTTCAGGTAGTCCGAGAGGAGTGCTTTTTTCTGCTTCGGGTCTCCGGGATAATTCTCAACGATTCTCTCCACTGTCTGCTTGCAGGCATTGATTGCGTGCTTCTCCTCCACAGGCTCAGTGCCGTAAATGTTCGAGAATTCCTTCGCGAAGGCTTCCTTAATCTCCTCTTTTGAGTATTCAACCGAGAAGTTGTTGACGAACCGCTCCATTTTTACGGCGGCATCCTGCAAAGTCTCCTGTACGCCCTGCATATCCTTCACGACATCGACCATGTGATAGGGAGCGCCGTTCTTTCCGTGTCCGTCAGAATCGAGCCAGATATAGGCCTCCCGGTCAACGTCATAATCCTCGTAAAGCTCCTGGAAGGCCATCGCCACCGAAGCCGGGTCGTCCTTGTCACACTGAAGCGTAAAATGACAGTCCTGCCCTGCCTTAGAGTGTTTCTGGATTTCAATCTGGTAGAGTTTTCCGTTCGACTGTGCTCCTTCCCATGTGAAGCCCAGTTTCCCGATTTTTTCCTCCACGTCATCCCATGTCAGTTCGTTTTTCATAGTTTATTCTCCTTTCTTGTTGTAATTTACAATAGATTAATTACTGTTTACTACTTGCGGATAAAAAATTTATCTTTCCCTTTCCTTAAGTATGTATTTCTCCATCCACTTGTCATTTTTCCTGTACTGTTCCAGATACTCGCTGGAGACCCTCGTGTTTTTGAACCCTGCCTTCAAAAGCTCCCCGGCTTTTTTCTCGACGGCCTTGCCAGATTTGAGAAGCTCGGTTTTCTTATAGTAGGTGTCGGAAGGATTTGAGGTGGCGTAGCTCACCCCGGTGAGGAGCGCGAAATTCTTCTTCTCGTAGTCTATGAGAAGCATCCTGTCGCAGCCTCCGTTGTCGCTCCGCTCCGGGTTCCTGACCTTAGACCACACGCACTCGATGCTCTCGTCGTTCACGGGGATTACGGCCGATTTCTCCTGGCCTTTCCCGCTGATTCCGAGTGCCTCATTGAGGAAAGCGATGGTCTTTTCCTTTGACGTGCAGCCGTTCTGGTTCATGTATTCTCCGAGAGCCTTCCTTGCAAGCCCCTGGGAGTCATTCTTCTTCATCGCGTAGAGCACCGCGCCCGACGCGTACTCGACCTTGTTGTCGAACTCAGGGAGCGCGTCCCTGACATTGGAGAGGTATTTGTCCCATGTGGCCTTCCTGAACTCCTCGGTGACGGTCTCCCGGAGATTCCCGGCTTCCTTTTCGCTGAGTATCTCATTGAGGGTGAAGCCGTGGTCCTTGAGGACTTCAGGAAGGGACGAGCCGTAGTAAGGCCCCTCCCTCTCGCTGTAAGTCCAGTCCAGCTTCTCCTTGTCGAATTCTTCCAGGAGAAGGACATGGACATCTCCCTCAAGGTAGCTGGCATATTCCTTTATTTCACTGCTAAGCTCCTTCTCAGCCTGGTCCCGCACGTAGCTTTCGTCGCTGATTTTCTCCTTGTCGATGCACGCGAGGAAATCCTCGTCATCCTTGTCGATGTATACGAAACCGTCGTTGTAGATGTAACCGTCGTCACGGTCATTGTTCGCGCGCAGCGTCTTCCGTGCGGATGCCTCATGGCAGGTGATTCCACTGTGAATGTAAAGGTCTATGGGAAGGACGGCGAGCTTTGAGGCCGCCCACCTGTCATAGAGCTGGGATTCAGTAAGCTCGTCTGTCTCGGACTTGAGTATTTCTTTTTCAAAACAGTCCCTGCCTGTCATTCCGAAGTTTTCGGAGAGCGCCTCCGCGATTTTTTCCTTGATTTTTCCAGAAGCGTCAAAAGCATCCGCGCTGTCAAGGAAGGCGGCAGTCTTGAATTCTATCTCGTAGCGGTCGGTAAGCCTCATGTCCGGGTCAAGCGGGATTCCTCCAGGCAGGTCATCGCAAACGCTTTCGCCAAGCTCATCCTTGATTCGGGAGAGAATTGCGTCCATATCCTGCTCGAACAATGCCGCGTCAAAATGGTGCCCCTGCTCGTTACCTGCGACATACCTTGACATGGCATCGTTTTCAGTGGCCTGGTCAAGGGTCGGAATCCTGACAGTAATTTTACCATCGACAAAACATTTTCCGGCCGGAAACTGGGAGGCGAAGAACTCGGCGAAATCCTCAACCTGCTCGTCGCCGAGCGAATAATCTTTTCTTTCCTTGAAAACCATCTTTCCGGCCGGTTCCTCGATGCGCCGAGGGTCATCCGGGGAATTGACATCCAGGAAAGAGGCCTTCCAGTAAGAGTCCTTGTCCTTGAAATAAATGATGTTTTCCATGATAGTTTATTCTCCTTTTTGTAGTAATTATTATAACATTTATTGTTATTTACCACAATAAAATAAATTTTTATCTCGTCCGAAGAACCTCGACCTTCCTTTCCCTCGAAATCTTATGGCTCTCCCTTACAATCTCGTACTCGGGATGCAGCGCCTCGTTCTTCCACTTCGTAAGAAGCCGCTCGAGGCTGTCGGAGTCCTTTATTCCCATCCCGGCAAGGCTCTGGGAGAGTCTTGCCTTCTCTGGACCTGCCATGAAAGTCAGCATGGCCTGGGCGGTCGCGAACGGAGAGCAGGCTGCTCCCTGCTCACGGACCAGTTCCTTGAAATTCTTCTCGAAGTTGCCGGAAGTGTGCTCAAGGACTTTCTCTTTCCGTTCCGAGAAGAACTCAGCGAGGGACTTCCTTTTCCTGAGAGCGCGCCTTTGGTTGTCACGCTCGATTTTCTTGTAGATATGCTCGATGTCCTTCTTGAGGATTGCTCCGTACATGGTCTTCTTGAAAAGCTCCATGTCGCCCTTGTTAAGATGGCTTCCGAGAACAAGAATCCTCTTGTTCCGGCTCAGAAGGCTCCTGCCGTTGTTGACGAGGTATACCTCCTCTCCCTCCTCGTTCTTCCAGCGGCATATCGTGCCCTTGTCGGTCTTCGACATGAAGGCAAGTATGTCGGATTTCGACGCGTTCTTGAGTCCGGTGGTGTCAATGAGGTTCTCGACAATCTTCTCCATAAGGAAAGGATTCTTTTTCTGGATGTGATTCATGAGCATGAGTATGTCCATCTCATGACTCTCGGTGCCCCTGCCGAAGAAAGGACTACGGGCTTTCTGCTCGCGTATAATTTTCTCAAGGTATGCGTAATAGGCTTTCTCGTCCCTGGATTTCATCAGGCCCCCCTTTCATAAGCTGGAACATCCCGTTTTGCCGTCTTGTCCTGGCTTACCTCGATGTTCTGCTGGATTTTTCCGCTCTTGACGTTCTCTATGTATTCCTTTGCGCCGCTAGTGATAAGGCAGTGGTTCCCCAGAAGGAGAGCTTTACCGTTATCAAGGTCCATGATGGAACCGAGCGAAGGAGCGAATTTCCAGTAATACGGCCTTTTTACACCGGGCAGGCCGGTCTCCTCACCTTCCGCGACATATTTGACATATTCCGGGAAGTTCTCCTTAAGGGTTTTGACGTATTTTTTCGTTCCTTCTTTCAGCTTCGGATAATCTTCCTTGAACAGCTCCAGAGCGTCTTTCTCAAGGCTTTTTTTTACGGAATCAACGTCCACGACCTTGACGAAAGCACAATGCCTGTAATAATCCTCCTCAGTGCTGAACTGGCTCATGGATATTATAGTCGGCTGTACGGAGCCGTCCATTCCGATGTCATAGGACTCAGCGGAAAGTTTCGGCATCGCGCAGGCACAGACCGCGAAGGCCATGCCCAGCACCATTCCTTTCTTCACCTTTGCCTTCACAGCCTGCCTGAGAGCCTCGACCTTCTCAACGAACGTCCTGTTGAAGGCCCTGTTCATTACCTTTTTGTCGTCCCTAATTACGCTGAAAGCGATTTCGGGAAGAAAGTTTTTCTCCATCTCGCAGCTTTTTTTCGTGCCGGAGATTCTGTCGAGGTTCCTCCTGATTCGTTCGCCGTCGTCCTCATAAGCAAGCCTCTTCTCGTAGCTTCCGACATCCAGCTTTGTGCCGTAGGCAGGCTCAAAGACTTCGACACGGTTCTCCCCGTTCTTCACGGCCGCAAGCTCTACTCCGTGATATGAGAAAGTCTTCTCAATCTCAATCAAATTGCCGTTTTCATCAATAAAATTAGCCATAAATACCTCTCCTGTTATCAGGCTCTTTTTTTCTTGTACGGGTCAAATGCTAGTTCCCCGCGTCAAGCCTGATACCGTAGGCCGGCTCGTAAACCGCAATGCTCCTTTCCCCGGTCTCCACGGCACAGAGGGTTATACCGTGATACGGGAAAAAAGCGCAGATATTTTTTGTCGTTCCGTCCTCACAAAGAAATTTCATTTTTAAATCACCTTTCCTTCTTTAAAAATTACGTATTAACGTCCGTATTCATAATCCGCGAGCGACGCGTCCGTCATTCTCATCGCTTTCTGCTGTACGGCGGCCTTCCTTACGCCGCTCTCGGCAATTTTAACGAGAGGATTAAGCCCCTGCTCCTGCGCGCTCTGGGCAAGAGCCTTCCCGCCGGGAGTCTTGGAATAATCGTCCATAGTCTTAAGAACGAACTTAAGGCTTCCTTTACCGTATTTCTTGTCGTAATTCTCTTTCAGCTTCGAGATATTGGCCTGCTCCTTCTGGTCAAGTCCGTCCCGGCCTGCGCTTGCCGAATACTCGATAATCTTCACGACGTCGTTCACCGCCTTCATGTCAAAGACGTTCGATTCGGCCTTGAAGAGGCTTCCGTGGTCGGCGAACGCTGAAGTTCCGAGCGTGAACATGGTGGCAAGCGCGGCTCCCTTGACCAGGTTCAGTTTGGCAGGTGTTTTCTGCGTGTCATTTCTTTCTGTTTCCATAAGGTCCTCCTATCTTCCGTTCCTTATAATCCAGTTTCTCATGCTGTCATTGGTCGCTTTCTCGAACTTCATCTCAAGCTGGAAACCCATGTTGAAGTTATAGCTCTTGATTTTCCTCGCGACGCTCCGGGCCGCGAGACACGGCTCGCTCATGATAAGGAGCGACCCGCCGGAAAAAAGCCAGAACAGTTCCCTCATCTCGGAGAAGCAGCGTTCAGTCTCACGGATTCCTCTCTGAAGGATTTCCCCGCAAATCAGTGTGAGTATGCTCTTCTGGACGGCCGAAGCGTAGACTTTGGACGCTTTCTGGGCAGCGATAAAACGCTCCTGCGTGTTCATGTCTTTGTGGGAACTTGCGTAAGATTCATTCCAGGTTTTCCAGAATTTAATCCGTTCTTTCGCGTAAGCCCTTCCGCCGTTTACGGCATCAAGCTCATCGGAAATACTGAAGACTCCCCTCCCGTCACCGACCGCAAGCTCGATGCGCTCCATGTAAGTCATGTTGGTTCCGGGAATCAAATCATCGAGTTCTTCCATTACTTTTCTCCTCTTGGCGGATAACCGCTGTCTTTCTGCCTCTTTTTGTCCTGGCCAGACATCCATTCGGTGAAGGTTTTTCTGAGACCGTCCTGCGTATTGCAGCCGTGGCCTTTAAGCCAGGCACCCTTGTTGTCGTCATCAACCATCGAAATGATGCTCTTGGCGAGAGCAAGCGGGTCTTTGGCAAGGTTCTTGTTCAAGGCCGCTAGCTCAGCAGTCTTTCTCTGGATATTGTCGAGTGTGACCGGATAAAATCCTTTCTTCGCCAGTTCCAAAGGATGACGTTTGATATAAGCGGAGAGACTCTCAACGAAATTACCGTCACGCGGAGGCATGAGCTTCTGTTCGATGAGTTCTTTCAGTACATAAGGCTCATTGTATTTGTTTCCGATGACATACCTTTTGTCCCTCTTGTCCATAAGTTCCCTGGCATCCTTCGAGAGCTGAAGGGCGATTCTTCCGTCTATGACAAAATAAGACTGAGCCGCAAGGCCGCCGTTTCCGGTTTTCTGTCCGAGGGTTGCCTGGTAGATTCCGTCCGCAATCTTGAAGCTGTCGAGCACAGTGTCCTCACCGATTCTGTCATGCACCTCAAGCGGTGGAATTTCCGGAGAAGATTTCTTCAAGTCCGCGTTGACCGCGTTTATTCCGTTCTCCGCGTCTGTCTTGTCTGCCGCAGCAAGCGGATTGCCCGGGTTCTCGCGGAGCTTCTCCTCCGCTTTCTCCAGCTTGTCCTCGAAGGCTTTTTTCTGCTCCGAAAGTCTCTCGATTCCTGCCAGTTTTTCCTTACCAAGATATATGTCCAGGAGACCGTCGTATGCCGCAACCGGAGGAATAGAATCAATCATTCCCCGCCATGAAGTGAAGTCAAATCCGGACCCGTAGTGGGCGGCCCGTGACTCACCGTAATAAAGGTCAATCATCGCGTTCTTGACGGCGTGCTTCGCGAAAAGAAGCGCCTCATCGGTCATCTCAAAACCGGAAGAAGCAGAATATTTTTTCACGGTCTCGGACAAGTCCCTGAGAGTGTCGTCGAAGAAATCCCTGAACTCACCACGGGCTGAGCCGACCTTCGCCTTCGATGCCTTTGATTCAGACTCCTCGATGATGAAGGCAGAATGAACCTTATTGTCCTCGCCGGCTATCTTCTTGTATCGTTCCGTAATAGAGGCAAGTTTTTTACCTGCTTCTTTTGCAGTCTCAGAGAGCCTCTGAGAAAGGTCTTCCGTGAAACTCTCGTCAAGGGACGGGACATAGCTCTTCTGCCAGGCCTTCTCGAACGCATCGATGAAGTCGATGTCGGAGCAGGTGCACCTGATATGGTCAGAGAACGACTCCATCTTACGGTCTGTTCCGATGTCGAGCCGGAAGGTTCCTGTGCAGTCAGACTCCCTCGTGTAAGGCTTATCACCGTCCGGGAAATGGACCGCAATCTCGGTCTTAAGGTACGAGCTGAACTTGTCGTTAAGCTCGGGGATTATCTTGTCAGCCTCGGCAAGGCTCCAGATTTTTCCGTCCGGAAGGTATTCGTCCCCGCTTCGCTCAGAGAAGATGACCTCGACATAAGGCGATTTCTTGTCAAGGAACTCATTAAAGTCATTCAAAGCGATGCCAGACTCTTTGACATCCCTTGTCTTCTCAACGGCCTTAGCCTGGTATTCGTCGAGAATAACTTTCGCGACACCGCTTATCTCGTGCAGGTCAGTCTCCGTGTACTCGGCGATTTTCTCCGCATCGTTACTCTTAAGGGCATCGTAGAACTCCCCTGCCTCATGCTCCGAAAGCTCGCGGGCATCCATATTTCCCAGAGACGAATAGTAAGTATAGAATTTCTGCTCTATGATTCCCTTTTCCTTGATGTCATTGTAGAACTCATGTTCCTCCGTGAATATATCGTTGACATCACCGAATTTCTGCATTATGCTTGAGGCAGATTCCAGGCAGTGTTCGTACAGGGGACTCTGTGCGACCTGAGCGCTCACCTCAGCGACATTGATTCGCTGTTGGGCTATCAGGGCCTGGAGTTTTTCTTTATCCCCGTAAATCATCTTTCCCTGCGTAATCCAGCGAATCCAGTCAATATTATCTTTCGGGAACAAAGTCCTTAAATCCGATACTTCATAGCCACGCACCTTCTGGTTGAAATGTACTCCTGCAAGAAAATTCTTTCCGTCCTTGTCGATGCCGACGATTACATTCTGTGATTTTTCTTTGTTACCATAAGCAAACACAGCAACAGGAGTCTGTAAAGCGGAATCGAGTCCAATAACATCCTTCATGTCAAACGGATGCCAATTCAGCTTCGATTTGAACTCAAGCCTAGAGGCAGACATCTCGATTCTTTGTCCTTCCGGGAAGCCACACCTCTGAAGGATTACGCCAGGTATTCCAAGACTGAAGATATGGTCTTTCGGGAGTTTCCCGTTGATGACATCAATAAGCTCCTTGTCAAACTGTGAGAGACTCATCTTTGCAAATTTTTCCTGCTCCCTGGCGTTGCGGATTTCATTGACCTGATAAAGGTTCTCCGCCCATCGGTTCAAGGCCTTGTCATAGAGCTGGTCGAGCATCTTACCCCAGTCATTGTTTTCCTGTGCCTTCTGGTGTCTCTCGTAGAGGGCCTTAATGCCGTCATATTCTTTCTGGGCGTTCTCGCACGCATAATCGAGAAGCTCGTCAACGGAACTGAACTTCCTGAGCGTGACGGAGCCGTCGTCCTTCTTCATTACAGAAACAAGGTTCTTGTCCTTGTCCAGCCCGAACCTCTCAGTCTTCTCGCTGTTCATATCAGCGTAATCATGTCCGAGAGCCTTGAGGAAGTAAGTGGCCTTCTCCTCTTCCAGGCCGGTGTACCTGGCGAACTCCTTCGGCTCGTCGTAGTTCCGGTCGAAGAAAAGGATTCCGTCGTATACGGAAGAAGAGTCTGCGGCCTCTTTCTCCTGTGCCTCGGCAGCTTTCTCAGGCTCGTTGAGGATTCCGGAATATCTGTCCTGCAGACTCTCCGCAAACTCCTTGGCCCCCTCGACTGCTTTTCCGACAGGGTACCACTGCTTAGTAGACGGTGCGAATTTCCAGCCTCCGGCCTTCAGTTCCTTTATGATTTCAGGGAAATCAGGGTTGTTCTCCATAGTGTCGAACTTGATGTTCACGCGCTTCTTCTCGACATTCTCAACGATGCTGAAAGGAAGAACCCTCGATTTCTTCTCCGAGAGCGTAATCTCAGGCATCTTAAGGATAGCAGGCTCCTCCGCCTTATTTTCATTCAGAAGAAGGCCCTTGTATTCATCCGGGACATCCGGCACCTCCCAGCCTTTCTCCCTGCAGAACTCGACTCCTGCCTTCCACATCTGCCCGAAGTATGTCTTGTCCTGGGCAGTTCCCGTGATTCTTTCGGCCGCGAATTTCCTGAACTCCTCAATGTCCGAAATTTCAGACCTGTTGATATACTTGGCGAGCATACCGTTTGAGGCACCGTCAATCACAAAATTCCTGTTCTCTGAAACCTGGTTTTTCAAAACCTCAACATCAAAAATTTCGTATACGCTCTCATCGATGTTGTCATGAATATATTCAAGAAGCTCTTCATCAGAGAGGGTTTTGAGCTTTTCCTTATCGACATAATAGGCGATTCTCTCGTCCACAGCCTCCAAATCCTTGTCCGGATAGCCGCCGTTGGCCATGTCCTCCTCGCCGACATAGCGTGTCACAGTCTTTCCGTCCTTCTCGAAGAAGCACTCGCGGACCTGGTAAGTCTTTCCTCCGACCTCCCACTTCTCAAGCCTGATTCTTGGAGGCTCCTGCGAGGCTCCAAGTACCTGAGCAGGTCTTGTCATTGTCGCGATACCGAACTCCTCGTCTGATAAAATGAAACGTGTCGGATATTCATCCTGCTCATTGATGAGATAGTTCTTACCGTCCTTGCTTTCCTTGAGGGTGACTGTCTCACCGTCACAGCAGGCCAGGACCCCCTCCTCGTTGAAAAGGTCATAATAATCGTTTCCGTCCTCGCCAGTATGCCGGATTCTCCCGAAGTCTGTGAGCACATTATTGTCTCCGACATGGGAGAACTCTTTCCCGTCCCTCGCATAATGCTCGTAAAGCTGCTTGAGGCTCACGGTTACGGTCATCTCTTCTTTCTCTCCGGAAATTTTCTGCACTGGCTCCTCGAAGCCTGCGATTAGCTCCACCTCCTCCTTTGACCAGAGCGCATGGTCATCGGTCATGTCGAAGCCGAGTCCTTCATGAAGGGAAATATCATTTCCGTTACGGTCAATGAACTTAATCTTAGGAAGATATTCTTTCTCGAAATTCCGGACCGCAGTATAAACACTGTTTGAGCCTCCGTCATAATTCTTGAGGTCAAAATCATCGTCAATGAGACCGGCTGCCCGAGAAGCCGCAATGAGGTTAGTCAGATTATGGTAATCATAACTTCCATAATCATGTTTTCCACGGAATATGTACTGAATAAACCTGTTCTTGCTGATGTACTCTCCTCGCGGCCCTTCCCGGAGTTCCCAGATATGCCTTGAGTCGTCCGTTCCTGTTGCGACAATGAAGAACGGTTTGTAATCCCTGCTTTTATCCTCATTTACAGGAGCATAGACCGCAAGGTCAACATACTCAGGGTCCCGGACATCAAGCCCGGTATGCAATCGGATGCTGTCAAGCTCGCTTTGCGTAAAAATATCGTGAGCATCATAGACCCGAACGGGAGTTTTTTCGTTCACATGAACTTTTTCATTATTTATCTCCTCATGGGTCGCATGGTAGAACCTGTCTGCAAGTGCGATTACTTCCCGGAAAATCTCGTCAGGAATCTTGCTTGCGCCCTTTTCGTCCATCAAGTCATCGGTATAGCCGAAACCGCCGGCTCCGTAGGTCGCAATAAAGTCTCCGCCCTGCTCCGTGAAAATGTCAGCGGAGTCAACGTCATCGTTGTACTCGAAGTAATAGCCGAGTTTCTGGCATCTTTCGTTGGCCTCAGAAGCCGTAAGAGCTGCGTTGTCTTTCTCAGGCTCTCTTACGACGGCATCCGCAAAATTGTGTCCGACATCAAGGGAATCAAGGACTTTGACAAGCTCCTTCATGTCCAGGTGCTCAGGTCTCTCCTCCGTCCTGTCAACGAGGAAACTGTCATTGTCTGAGTGATAGATGATGTTAAGCTGTCCTTCATCGTTCCGTATCAGGTCGATGTGCTCCGCTCCGTACTTGTCGATTGCGGCGGTCAGAAGACTTGAAATTCTCTCCAGCCGCTCCGACTTATCCTTTGACTCGTCGTACAAAACTCCTTCCGTATTCTCCTTTTCCATATTTTTTTCCCGCTTCTGAGTAATCTCCCGTCCCTCCATCAAGTCTTTCATGGGCATAGAAAGGAATTGTTTTAAATCTTCTGTTTTGATTTTAAGTTCTGGATTTACATTATCAAATGTTTGGAAACCTATTTCTGTAGCAATGTAATCCCAACACTCTTTATCCCAGTCAATTACGGTATCTTTTGTAAGCTCGCCGTCCTTTTCAAGAATTCTGCTCAAGACGGCTTCCGCCATTTTTCCGCAGATACGGGCATGGACTTCGCTCAGGAGAAGGTCATCATTGTCGGCAATATCAGCGTAGTTCGGGTCGGATTTTACCTCCTCCCAAAGGGAAGTCTTTTTGAAGATGTTCTTGCCCTTTTCCCAAAGCTCCGGATTTGTCCGCTGGGTATAGTTGTCCCACAGGTGTGTGTACTCATGGATTGCGACCTCGGAACTGGCGATTTCAGGATTAAGGTAGATTTTTCCCTCATGGGCAAAACCGTAGGTCTGCTCGTTCTGCTTATAGAAAAGCATTTCCATTTCATTGACAAAATCGGATTTCCGTTTTATAGTATCTTTATGAGCATTTACGGTGTGCATAACTCGCATATATAGCGTACCCACATCTGTAGATGCTTTTTCTATTTCAAGGTCATTGACATAAAGCAAATAACCTTTGTCAATCCAATTTTTCATAATGTCTATTTTGTTTCTTCCGTAAACAGCAGTTACCCAATTTGCCTCTATTTCATTTTTGTCTTTATTAAAATGAAAACTTACCATCATAGGGTTTTTGTTATTATCAAACTGGTCATATACTCCAACAATATAAAAATCATCAGGAATATCTTTGTTTTTTGTTGAATTAAAGACATAACGGGGATTAGCAAGATTGGAAAAAACATCTTTCACATCTTTTTCAGAAAATTCACCTTTATGACCATGAGTTCTTCGCTCACCAAAATTTTCTTTTTCAAGAAATAAGGCTCTTGCAAGTTTCTGCTTATACATTTTTACAGGAAAATCATTAAGTCCACATTCTTGAAGAATATAAGGTGTTTTTTCAGAGATTTCGATGAATTCATCTTTTAAGTCAACATCTTTAATGGTTAATTTATCAATTTCAGAATCAAGGTTTTCCTCATTTTTTGAGACAAATAAATCCTCCACATTGTTTTCTTTCTGCATTTTCTGAAGGATTTCAGCATTGTTAAGGATTCTGTCGAACTCAGCCTTGTCCTGAACTACCTCTATGCCTGCTGCGGAAAGTTTCTCAAGAACGAAAGATTTTTTCTGCTCTTCCAGGATGTTTTTTTTCGCTTCTTTCTCCAGAATCTTGTCATAACCCTCGTTCATTTTCTCAAGAAGGCCGGGATTCCATCTAAGAATCGATTTCTGGGCAATCTCATAGAACTCCGCTTCCCTTCCCTTGTTCCAAGAGAAACCTTCAAAAAGATGTTTCCTGTAAAAATCAACGAGAGGAACAGCAGCATCACAGTCCTCCTCGAACTGGATGTAGCCGTTCTCAATCAGTTTCTCCGAGTAGTCCAGGACTTCTTTTGAGAGGACTTTCTCAGCGACGCTGGTGTGGACCATGATTCCGCCGTGTCCCGCCGTGCTGACGCTGTAAACGCCGGGGATGAGCTTGTGGCAGCTCTGTACGCTTCCCCACATTGATGTTTTGGGACGAGAGCTTCTGTCTAGCTGCTTCGCCTCTTCGAGGAGTTCTTTGTCCTCTTCCCAGTTCGGGTCGGCCGGCCGCAGTTCTTTCGCGGCCTTTTCTTCAAGCCTTTTATCCCTCAATGCACCCTGTAACTCACGGAACACGAAAGGAACGCTAAGATACAGGCCCTGCACGCTGCACTCTTCCTCAAGCTCGCTGAGCGCATCTATGAAATTCTCGTCGTTGCGGGTCGTTTCCTGCCCTTTCTGAAGGAATGTGTCGTCCAGATGATGCACGCCGTCCTGCAGGCGTGAGAGCACCCACATACCCTCTCCGTCCGGAGTGTTGAGGATTCTGTTCGTTGGGATATGAACGCCAATGACCGAAGACGGTTTATTCATATATTCGCTCACGGCCTCCTTTGCCGTAAGGCCTGTAATCGGCTCGAAGTCCTCGTCGAACTCCGCCCCGTCTTTGACGAAGAAGCTGTATGGCTTATGCTCCGTGTTCTCTTTAGTTTCCATAAGTTTATTCTCCTTTATATCTGAAATACTGATTCCTCTTCTCTCAATCTCCCGCATTACAATCTCTTCCCTCATCTGCTCGAACTCCTGGAAGAAAGACGGAAGGACCTGCGGAGAAATGAAGTTCTTGAGTGTTTCGAGCGACCCTCGGCCGTACTTCGTGTCCGACAGTCCGATGCAGTCAAGCACAGCCTGTTTGAAAACCCGTTCCTGCTTCTTGGAGAAGGATTCCGCACGGTAAACTTCCGGGACCTCTCTCTTAAAGCTCTCAATTTCCTTCGCAAGCTCCAGGATTCTCTCGTCGCTCGTTTCCCCTGCGACTTTTTCATATTCAGCTTTCTTCGCAAGGAATCCTTCCTTTTCGGTCCGGAGCTTCTCGTTCCATTTATCGCGGAGATTTCTGACGGACTCAGGCTCACCGTTCACGAAAAGCCTGTTCCAGGCAACCGCATATTCAAACGCTTTCTTGTGCTCATTTTCTTCATTAGTTTCCTTGTCATTGGACTCATAGGAACGCGAGTTTATGGCAAGGATGGATTTCTGGAGCCTCTGGAAGATGTCGTCGAATTCTCCGGCGCTGAACCGTCTACTGAATTCCTCGTCCGAGAAAGTCTCGGAGTCACGCTCCCTGAAATCACTCTTAATTCCCGCGAACTGATTCTCGTACTCGGAACGCTTGATTTTAAGCCATGGTTTCTGGTCGTTGTTGACGGCAATCCGGAGACCTGTATAGCTTGGCTCTCCAAGCCTGTTTGCGATTGTCTCTTTCCATCCCTCATAAGACAGGTACGGCCGTTTCTCCGCGAACTTTCTGATGTCTTCCTGGACTTCTTTCCAGGAGACATACTCCGAGATGCTCTCCATCACGGTCTCAAAATTAACGCTGATTTTTCCGGAGATATTTTTCAGTGCCTCTACCTTGTCCTTGTCTGCGAGGGATTTCTCAAGCTCGGACCTGAACTCCCTGAATTTTTCGCCAGGCTCCAAGCGGGAGAATTTCTTGAGGTAGACTTCTTCCCACTGGCTCTCGTCGAGGAGACCCGGAAACTCGCCGTTTCCGGAAAGCTGCGGTGTATCTTCTTGGCCGAACTCATGGTTGATTACATCCACACCGCTTATGCTCTGGTCCAATTCCCTGCGCTTGAACATACGGGAGACAAAAGTTTCGGGAGCGTAGCCGCTCTCAGCGACATATTTCTCAAAGCCGTGCTTCAGCTCGTCGCCGAAGGCACCGTTGCTTATCTTCTGCGTGAAGTCAAGGATTTTAGCACCAACTCCGCCCTTCACCAGTTCAAACACAGGATTCAGAAGGTCCTTGTATTCCTTCTCGAAACCGCTGACGGCCTTTCGGAACCTGTACTTGGAGCGGATGTCGTTTTCTCTCAGGTAATCCTCCACCCACTCACAGATGCTCTTCGTGTCACCGTAAATCGTTTTTGAGGACGAGTAACTGTCAGAGAAGTTCTGTCTGAAGATAAGCTCAACGGCAGGACCGACATCAATGATGCCTGAACCTATGTTCAGACTCGCGTGCTCCGTGTCCATGATGTCGTAAAGATTTTCCGCATAATTTTTGAAATAAGAGAGGGATTCATTGTTGATTGCAAAAAGGTTGTAAAGAGCCTGGTTATTGAGTCCCAGTGGTTTCGTGCGCAGGCCGCCATTGTTTACAGGCTCAGCAGCAGCTGCTGGCTGTTCATGGGAAATCTCATCAGGAAGACCTTCAAGTTTTTCAAACAGTTTCTCGTTTGCAGCCCTTATATCCGCATATTCTTCAACAGGCATAGTCCATCCGCCGTTATTCCCAACACTGTAACCGTCCTCACCTTTCTCAAGGAAATCAAGCCTGAAACCGGCTGGAAGCTCAAGGACGAGCGGAACAGATTTTGGAAGACTTATCCCTGCGTTCCTGTTCGCAGATGTAACGATTGCGGCATAATACTCGAAGGAACCTCTTTCAAGGAGCCTTAAATTATCCTTGTCCACCGGAGCTGAATTTCTCTCAAGCTCATCCCATTCGATAGCCGAAAGGGAGAGTTTTGCCATGAGCCTCATGTCAAGCTCAAGCACACGCTTTTTGGTCGAGAGCCTTGCGACCTTTTTCTGGTATGCCTCGACCTTATTGTCCATAGCCTTGTTCGCGCCCCGGAGATAGTTGAACGTGTCGGGAGAGCCATCAATGACCGCCTTAAGCTCACCGCTGACTTTTTTATGCGAGGCCGCGAGTTTTCTGATGCCAGCCTCATCCGGCAGGAAACTGTCCCTGAGCATCTGCTCCGCTGGTGTCACGGATTCAGTTTTCTCCATAACTTCCATCCTGAAATGCTTCTTGTTCTCCCCGATAAGCTCCACGGCCAGAGGCTCAATCTCTTTCAAAAACTGCTCCCGGGGGAGATAAGCAGGGTTCTCCTCAAAAATCATAAGCCCCTGGGAGAGCGCGTAATGCTCCTCCATCGCACGGGCGAGGCACTCGCAGGTGCGGAACCAGTAGTCGCCGAGGCTTGACTGTTTCTTGTCCTTAGTGAACCTTGAGGAAAGGTCGTTGAGCCTCTTCTCGTTATCACGGACAAGCTCCTTGAATTTCATCGCGATTCTGTTCTCAAGAGTGCCGGCCGCGTCGGATGCGAAGAAATGGTGGGTCTCCTTGCCCTTCTCGCTGTCAAGCCAGTGAGTGACCTCATGCGAGAGGGTAACGGCGGCAGGATTCCTGTCATTGCGCTCGTCATTAAAAAAAGAAACGCCGATGGCTTTCTCTCCCTTTTCCCCGGGCATAGCACGGTAAAGTCCCACGGCTTTCCTTGCGTGCTGGTTGCAGTCGTCGGCGTAGCTTATGGTAAGCCCGCTTTGTCCGGCGAGGCTACGGAGGTCTCCGAAATGAGGCCACACGGCTGAGAGTGTGTTCTCAAGCCTGTTCCGCTGCCCTGCGCTGAAAGTCGAGCCGTTCTGTTTCTTTATCATTACGCCGAATTTGTCATAGAGCGCGTTGCTGGAACCGCTCTTTCCGTATGCGGTTTCCTCGCCTTTTGCGAAGGTATTCGCACAGTCCTGCTTCTGCAGGTTCATGTCGAGCCTTTTGTCCACTATTGCCCGAAGGAGGGGCTGCCACTGCTCGACGAAAATTACACGGTTCTGTTTTTTGTAAGCGTCTGAGAAATGGCTGAGCTTAGGGTCCAGAATCTCAGAGTTATCCTTATATGACTCGCACAGGTCGAGAAGACCGACCATCTCCTCGTAGCGGGATGCCCGCATTGTCTTCAAGGCTCTCGGGAGCGAGACTTTCCTGCTGCTTCCGGCTTCCTTAAGCTCTGCGCGTTTCTTCTTGAGGTAGTAGTCCACGGTAGCTGCGAGGAGGTCCCGTGACATCTTGTAGTATTCGGTATCATAGACCGGAGTTTTGATAGTACGTCCGGTATTTTTCAGCTTCCTTTCCTCTTCGCCGGTCTTAATCTTTGACTGGACGAAATAATTCCCGTCCCCGTCCATAACGCAGACAGGTAGGAACTGGTCGGCCTCAAGGCCCGCCGCATCAAGCTCAGGAATCCAGTCAGGACGTTTTTTTGTAGTGATGTCCTTCTTGTTTACGAGGAAAATCCTGTCATGCTCGATTCCCGTATAATCAAGAACTTTTTTTCCGTTTATCTCAGTTTCTTCTGGTTTGAAGCTGTATTCGCCGAAGTCAAAGTCCTCGGCCTCTTCTATATTTTCTTTGACTGCCATGATTATCTTCCCCTCTCGTTCTCAACCTTGTTTTTTTTCTCTCTCTGCTCATGCTGCCAGTAAAGCGACGCTTCTTTTCTGATTGAAGTGCCGTCCTTCTCAAAAATCAGGCCGCTGAACTTGTCAGCCTGTTTCTCGGTAAGTCCGCAGGCCACGAACCTGTCACGAATCTGATTGGAAGAAAAAATGTGCAGATAGTTCCACGAGACGCTCTTTTCTCCTACCCACAAATCGAAGCTGTCGCCGTGCACGGAGGCATAGACTTTTGTGTCCCCGATTTTTCCGAGAGGTTTCTCAGGCTTCCTGACGCTGACATCGAATATCTGGGCCTGGCATTTCTCCGGGTCGAACTCGACCTTCAGCTCCTTCGCAAGCTCCGGGTAAGCGGCTTCCCTGATGGCCATTACCAGGGATTTCTCGTCCTTCACGCCCCGTTTCGAGAACTCCCCGTTCACGATGTTCATACCGCCGGCGACATCGACCAGGGATGCGAGAGCCATCTTCGAGGCTTTGATAACCTTAGCCTTGTTGTTGAAATCTTTCTCCGGGAGGAACGCCCGCACGTTCTCGATGTAGTCACCCCATATCTGACGGGAGTATTCGTTCTTCCTGGCCTTTTTTTCCGGAGAATATTCAGGGAAATAGTCCGGGTGCTCCTTATGAATCAATCTCAGAGACAAAGAACTCCGAGTCGCCCAGGAAATAGCCTTAACATTCTCCTGCTGAACTTTATTGTTATTTTTATTTGATTTTTCCATTATTACTTTCTCCTTTTTTCCGAAATATTCCTGACAACCGCGCTGAGATGGTTTATCAGCTTCTCCTCCGACTTGTATTTCTTCAAAAGCCAGAGAGAGAACTTCTCGGCATCTTCTCCGAACGAGGCCATAGCCCGCTCATATCTCCTGCAGATTTCAAACAGCCTCCACGCCCTCCTGCTTATGGCGTTCTCGGGCGGGAATACCCTGTAATCAGGAACATCCCTCTCCATTTTCTCCACGAGAGTTCTTTCAAGCTCCCCGAAGGATTTCTCCGTTCTCCTGCCGATGAACGGCACGATGCCGTCGTTCAGAAGCGCAATGAGCTTTCTTGCCTCACCGCCATCATCACCGTCAAAAACGATGCTCAGGGAAATACACCCGTTGCCTTCAAATACTTTTTCTTCCATGTTTCCCTGACAGTTCCTCCCGTCCGGCTATCGTTCAAGCTCGAGTCTCCTGACCCTGCAAAGAGAATCCTTCACGGTCTTGCAGAGATGCTCCATAAGGTGCTCCCTGTCCCCGTATTTCCTGACCAGATGCCTGTCCAAATCGTTCCCGCCCGGCCCGAGCCTGGGGATGGCAGCGGCATATCTTTCCGAGATTATCCCGGGCCACCCCTTTTCCCTCCGGAACCTCTGATACTCAGGACTCTGGGCAATATCATCGGGTATTTCCCGCCCGAGTTTTTTAACCAGCCTGCTCTCCATGAGGTCAAGGGCCTTATTCTCAGGCATCCTTGCTATGTCGTCCCGGAATACCTCAAGAAGTCTTTTTGCATCCCCGGAGCATTTCTCCGTGAATATTCCGTTAAGGGCATCTCTATCATTTCCATTGAATGACTTCGCGACCGTCGCGGCGATTTCGGCCACCTGGTCCTTAGACCATCCCGGCTTCTCATAAGCCTTCTTCTCGTAATAAATATCCGAAAGGCCTGTCTTCAGGTGGGCGATGAAAGAATCGTACAAATCCTTTTTCTTTTCTTCGTTCATAGCCTACCTGCTCCTCTCGTCATCGATTCCTGTATTTTTTGCTCTTGTTTCTTTTCTCTTTTTCTGCTCAAGCCAGTCTCTCTCGCGTTTCTGAGGCTCCCGCCCGGCCTTGCGACAAATCTCATCGACCTCTTTGTCAGAGAGGATTCTTCTCACCTTGATTTTTCCGGTGATAATCCACTCCTCAGTGTTCGGGTCAGGGTTCGTCCTGTAGCGGTAGCAGCCGTTCTCGGGCACTTTCTGAAGGCCTGCGTAAGCATGGCGGAAAGCACCGCTCTCGGTCTTTCCGTTCTCCATAGCCTCTTCCTGGTAATCAATGTCCGCAGCGTACTCGCACTCGGCCCATACGAACTCCTTCGGGAATAGTTCCTTCCTGCCGTTGTCAGGATTCACCTTCTCGAACTGCCGCGCGATGGGAACCTCGCCGAGGTGCCAGCCCGGCCGGTATGAGAGCGTTCCCTTCGAGCAGTGGGTGCCCTTCCCGCCTTTCTCTACCTGCGGCCGGCCTGTCTTCGAGTGCCCTGCGACCTCACCCGCCGAGGCATCAATCCAGGCTCCCAACGGGGTATCCGTTCCGCCAGGGTTCGCCACCATCGGCGGGTACAGCTTCCCGTCCTTAAGATAGAAGACCTTGTAGCCGATTCTTGTGTTCTTCGGGATTTTGTCCGAGAGCTTTACGGAAGCTCCCTCATCATGTCCAGGGGTCGTCCAGTCCTCTCCCCTCGCCTTGAGTTTGGTGTAATAATTCTTGGTATTTTCAAAATCTTTTTTAACCGGCTTTCTGTCCGAGAACTGCCACGGAGTCAAAGTCCCGTCGTCAAGCCGGCTTCTGAATTTGTAGCTTTTTATCTCGCTGACTTCGCCCGAGATTCCGGCCTCAAAGTCATGGAAGAATGTCAGGTTTCCCCATTCCTCGCGTTTCGCATCCTCGTCCTCAGATTTTCCGGCTGGTTCGTTTATATTCCTGTTAAGGGTGTGGGTCTCATCGTAGATGACCTCTTTTCCGAGTCGGACGGCCTCGTCATACTCAATCTTCGCGCCGCGGCTGTCCTTCCAGTCACTCAGGAGATATATTGAGTCACAATTTTTCAACGCCAGGAGGTCCAGCTCCATGAACTCCTCCCAGGAGAACATATTCGGATGTTTTGCGGGATTGAAGACAAGGAAGCCCTGCTCGGTAAGCTCCTTTTCCTTGTCAGCGAATTTCTGGGCGTAGTTGTCGTCGCCCGATATTTTTCCGGAGAGATATATTCGTTTTTTTTCCATAGCTTATTCTTTTTTCGTTCAGTAGAAGAAATCAGCGCAAGTCGGCGCTGATTCATTTAAAGGATTGTCCTTGCCCTTGCGTCGGAAAGCTGCATTGCCTTCTCGTCCACGACGATTATGTCCTTCGCGGCGTTGTAAAGGAGAATCCGCTCGCCTGTGTCGTCGGTGAAGAGCGTTCCCTTGATGCCGGATGAGTACAGGAGCGCGGAGGATTTTGCCGGGTCGTGGTTCCGGCACCGTGCCTGGATGAACTCGAAAAGCTCCTCCCCCGTGGGAATGTTGAGGAGGAAATCGTATTTCTCCGACAGGAAATCCGCGAAAACCTTGTTGCTCCGCTCGAGTTTTGCCTCGTTAGTAGCCTCATTCTGGACAATATCATCCATTCCCTTGTACAGCTTCCTGCACTCCGAGGTGAAGAGCGTGGTGAGGAACTCCTTCTTCTGAAGGCATCCGATTACTTCGGCGGACTGCTCCCTGACAGGACGGACAATATCAAGGAAGAAAGAAGTGTCCGGGACAGTGATGAAAAGCCAGGTGTTGTAGCTCTCGACGTTCTTCCGTCTGGTAGATTCGTACATTGCGACATCCTCGTCCTGCGTGACGCTGACCCCGATTCCGCCAGGCTTACGCTCCTTGACGATGTATTTTTCCCGGGCGATATATGCGTTCATCACATCCCCCTCTCCATTGCTTCTTTTTCCTTCCGCTGCCGTGCGTCAAGGTTCTTCTTGTTGTGCTCGACGACCGCAAGGAAAAGAACCGCGTCCATCTCCTTTCCTTCCGTGGCCCGGCTCATCAGACCGGCATTTTTCTCCATGAGCTTTTTGAGTCCGGCATTGATTTTCTCCTTGATTTCCCCGGACTTCTTTCCGTAAGGAATCTCCTCCAGAAGCTCCTTGCCGATGAGACTGAGGCTCTTGTTAGGGAACATATCGTGCTGCTCGGAGAGCTGCCGCTTGAAGTTCGCGAAAGAAGTGACTGGTGCCGGGTCATGGATTCCCCGGTCAATCGACTCGCAGAAAAGCTCCATGAGCCTGGCATGCTTTGCCCTGTATTCCTTGTCCGTAATATCGAGCTTCCTTGCCTCGCCCGCATATTTCTTCATGATTTCGGTCGAGTAATTCTTGTGCCACGGGTCAGGTGTCCTGTCGCCGTAAAGAAACCTCTTTCCGTTGATGTCGTAAACGTCATAGTTCCACTGTTCCCCGGCGTTGTAGAAGTCCGCCTGGTAAGGACGCAGCAGGAACTGCGCCTCGAAGCTGTTCCCCAGGTCAACAATCTCCCTGGTAGTGTTGAAAACGTCTCTTTTAGAAATCTGTGCTTTCATGGTTACATCCCCCTTGTGTGAGGCTTTATCTGCCTTGCGTTGCTCCTGAGCCGCTCCACCTGCCGTTTGTCGATGAGGATTTCCGGAGCCTTGTGCTCCTTCTCGAATTTCGCGGCCTCCGGGCTGATGTTCCGAACCTTCGCCAGCTGGTCGGCCTTCGTGTAGATTTTCTCGTAGCTGAAGGCGATGTGAGTCGTCCTGTCGGTGAAAAGGTATGCGTCGGTGAGAAGCTCCGCGAGTGCCGGAGAGTCCTTTCCGGCGAGGCCACTGAATGTCTTTTTCAGGGCTTCTTTTTTTTCTGCAGCCTGCTCAGGCGTGAGCCTGCTCGTGAAATGAAGGCCCGTCTGCTGCTTAGTGAAATATGTGTTCAGCTGCTCAAACAGCTGTTTCTGTTCCTGGTTCAGTCCCCGCCCGATTTCCTGCTTGACGGAGAAAATCTTGTCCCGGACGGCGTTCTCGCTTCCGTCCACAGGACGAGCGAGGTTTTTCCTGATGTTCTCCCTCATGGCCTTCCGGACAGGCTCTTCCCTGATTCCGGTGTCGTACTCGGAGATATTCTTGAGCATATTCTTGCTTATGATGCTGATTTTACGTCTTGCCTCGTCGTTTCCCCGGAGAAGGAGGCTCTCCTCTATTCTCTTGGGGTTGTAGACACGTTTTATGGAGTCGTCGGTGAACTGGTCGAGCAGATAGATTGCCTGCGCGTCCATTCCGATTCCCTCGGCCGCAATGTCATTCGTGTGTCCGTCCTTCAAGCGGGAGACGTTTCTCCTGGTGTTCGCGTAGCCGATTACAGGCTCAGTGTCAAAGTTAGGGTTGTCCTTCATCGCGTCCCGGAGTTCCCTCGGGTTCGAGGACTTAAGCTCAAGCCCCAGAATCGCAGCGTCCGCTCCGTAAATCCATTTGAGGGATTTCGCCCCGATTTTTGCGGCCTTCAGCTCCAGCTGGATTTTATTGATGTCACCCAGGTGCTTTCCGTTCACGACGTTCATGTCCTGGGGAAGCGGGTTCTCCGCGTTCATGTCCTTGAGGTACGGAAGCGTCCCCGCGTCGATGTTCTGAAGGGCAAGCTCATTGATGTTCTTGTAGATGTCCTTCACGGAAACGCCCGTTGCGAAAGTTTTTATGGTCAAATCCTGTTCCATTCATCAGCTCCTCAAAATGTGTTGAATCAAAAAAAGCCGTCAGTAGTAACGTTTAATTAAACTATGGTAAATTACTACTGACGGACAAAAAAAATTAGAATATGGCCATTCCGTAGTCAGCGTCCCGGCTACGGGTCTTGTTCTTGGCAGGCGTTTTTTTCTGCTCCGGAGCCTTCTGTTCCTGGGAAGCAGCCTTCTGCTTTCCCTGCTCCTTGTAGATTGCCTGGCAGTAAGCCTTGCAGTATTCGTTCGCTTTGGAAGCGAGCTTGAAAACGGCGAGCTTGTCCTTCACGCCAGGCTTGTGCTCCTTTTCCAGAAGCTCCTTTGTATTCTTGACGAAGTTGTCAGCGATTTCCGGGGAGACCTTAAGGTCGTTTCCGGTTGACATTGCGGCGAAGACCTGTCCGAGATACTCCTCCGGAGTCTTTGCCGTGCACTCCATGATGCCGGTATTCTCGCGGCCAGGATTCTTCTGGCTTGCGTCCCGGGCGTTCTTTCCAGGCTTGTTCTGGTCAAGCCATGCCTGACGTTCGGATGCGTTGCGCTGCTGCTCCTGGGTAAGGAAGGAACGGAGTTTCTCCGGATTCACAATCTGGGACTCGTTGAACCATTTCACGGTCTTGCGGTCCTTATCGTCGTTCGGATTCTGGACCAGAATGTCAAAGCCGTGCTCGCCTTTCTTTACGGCGCAGTCAAAGCCGTTTTTCTGGGCTTTCTCGACCGTCTCGAAAGAGACGAAGGCACCTGTAGGTGCTCCAAGCTCTGCCTGGCGCTCGCGGAGCATGAGCTGCGAGATACCGTGATGGAGGCTGTTCGTGCGCATATTGTACGCGCCGGTTGTCTTAAGGATTCCGTCTTTCGGAAGGAACGGTGATGTTCCGTTTTCGAGGGATTTCTTGAACTTTGCGGCGAACATTGCGCCGTAATCAAACTGAGTGAGGATTCTTTTTGAAGAAATCTTCGGCATTTTTGCGACCTCAGAATCGAGGTTCTCGAGGGTTGTTGGGAGGGTTGTTGGTTCCATATAAGGAATCTCCTATTGGAGCTATAGCGAGCCATTACTTTCCTAATAGCTCCGTGATTAAAATAAAAAAGAATAAACTATCTTAGGGGTGAACATGACCCCTATTTTTTCAAGGAATTAAAAACATCACCCGACAAGCAAATTATACAAGCAAGTAGTAAATATTTCAACATTAATTACTGTTTACTATTTAAAAAAACATAGCCATATACTAAAATTATCTTATGGCAGTAACAGTATTCATACCGGAGAAAAGAAAAGACAGGCATTACACGGCCTACATCCACGGGAAGGTCGTGGGAAAATACTACGAGAAGGGAGAAGGCTCCCTTTTCCGTATTGAGGGAACTGCCGTGATTTTCTACGCTTACTCAAATTACAGGCGGGCCGCCGTGTTTGCGGAGGTATCGGAAAAATCAAAAGAAGTCCCCTTGCTGGAACTGAACATCCCGCTGGTAAAACAGAAGGTCCGGCTTCTTTACAGCGCGGAGCGCCGAAGGTTCGACCTTCTGAAGCATCTTCTGTACAGGACCGAGAAGGAGTTCGGGACAGAAATATTCGGCTGGGGAATGGATTTCTGGCTCAGGGTAATTTCCTTACTTGACGATTACCGCCCGCGAAAGAGACGTTCGGCCGCGACCGCGAGGAACATAAGGCGGCTCGCAAACAAATACAGGAGGAAACATAAGTATGAGGGTGACGAAGGACATACTGAACTATCTTAAGGTATCGAGCATATACATAATCAAGGGAAACGACATACATACCTGCATCCCGGTAGAGGTCGAGAAAGACATCTGGAAAATCTCCACGGACACATCCGGCCTTGACGGGGTTGCCCTCGTAAGGCTCAGGTGCGACGGACAGGAATACTACTTCAAGGTAAGGATTCTGGAACAGACGGAATCCGAGAATTTCTCGTTCACGTACCGTGTGCAGATGAACGATGACCGTGAGAAAAACCTTTTTCTCCTTGAGCTTGCGAACATCGAGGGCAAGCTGAGGGGCTGGGACAAAAGAAAGGAAGAGCGGTTCGAGATAGGCTTCGACGAGGCAAGAATCAGGATGTTCAGGCTGAAAGGCTACGAGCAGAAGGTCATAGTGAACAAGCTGACGCTGCCGTGCGTGCTTAATGACGTTTCCTTCGGTGGCGCGAAACTGACTACGGTGGACTCAAGATTCCCGAAAGAGCGCCCCGTGTTCCTGTATCTCTCGTTCACCGAGCCGATAGAGCAGGTCTTTATCCCCGCCAAAATACGCAACGTCTCGCTGCGCGAGCTGGAAGGCCAGGTCGCCGCGACCCTTTCCCTTGAGTTCGAGGACGCTCCCATCGCCTACAAGCAACGCGTGGCGGACTTCATCAGCAGAAAAAAAACAGGGGGAGTATAACAATGCTTTACAAGATTTACCAGGCGCTCCGTCTGATAACATGGATAATACTAATTTTTCTGGTCCTCATGACGCTCTCGAAACTGCTTCCGCAGGTCTATGAATTTTTCCAGAGCATCGCGGCGGCGATAAGGCGGCTCCTTGCGTCCGGCCGTTCTGCCGCCGACAGCGCAAATTTCGGGATAAATTTCGGGAAGCTCTGGTAACAATCCCGAGGATTCTTCCGTCCGATTTGAACGAATCCGTAAGATGTGCTAATATAAGGGTATGCAAAATATAGACGAATATATCTCTGAGACAGCTATCCCGTATCTCAGACCATCCGATACTGACACGCACGCCATGTACGAGCTTAAAATGCTCGTACAGAACCGACTCCTGACAAAGTATATATACAGCCTGGACGTAATGAAACAAGACCCGAATATAGAAAAAAAATTATGGAATATGTTTCTATATGCAAAAAGCCATGTTCCAAAGAAATTACCGAATTATTTTATTTTTATGCTAAGAAATGACATTCAGCCCGCAAAATGGTACACCCCGAAGAACGAGCCTGTCCCAGAAAAAATAAAATTTACCCCGAAGTTCTCAGCCGATGTCTGGATGACAAAAAGAACTGTCGGACACGAAAAACTCTACGAGATAATGAAGGCCAACGGCCACCAGAAGGTCGCTGATGATTTTGATGTACCAAAGACTCAGCTGCGAAACGTAATAGGCCAGAGGTTCGATAAAATTACGGGTCGGAGAATTTTTAAGTGTTTCCCTGAATACCACTTCGTAAGGGCTTTTAAGGAAGTCATACATCCAGACCTTTGGTTCATTTTTCCGGAGGAGCTGGAGCAATAGAAGGACACACCTCCATTTGTAAATTTTCCCCTGCCCCATAAAAAATGCCCCGCCTGGGCGGAGCATATCACACAAAAAGGGGAAAAATGAAAAACCTCTTTATTTAGGACTTAATGAAAGTGTACTCGGTGCCGACCTCCATGAAGAGCGTCGAGAACAGGGTGCTGGCCCCGTTCTGAGAGGTCTTCCAGGTAGACTGGCTTCCGGAGTTAGTGACCGTGAACGTCTCCTCGAAATCGGTTCCGCGCGCGCTGTACTTCATGGTAATCTTGCTGCCGCTCACGGTATATGTGCCGCCGCTTACGGCCGAGCCTGGCTTCGAGGTGTCGAAGGTCCAGGTGCCGTTGTCGTTCATCGTGATAGAGCTGTTGTAGCGGTCAGAGCCGGCGTAAGTGCCCGTGACGGAGATATTCTCCCCGCCCTCAGAGCCTGAGCTTCCGGAGCCGCCACTGCCTGATGTCGATGACTTTAGATATGTGGCATAACTAATCTCTGCAGGTGCTGTTGTATAATGATATATACCTATACAACTTTTATTTATTTCGACCGGAATATAACAGGAATCTGTTTTTACAACAAAAGAATCTTCAGGATAAGCACTATAAGGAGCAATTTTTGCAAAGGCACCTGCCGTCATTAAGTCATCAGGAACCTTGATTCTGAGCGTCTCTCCGTCAAGGACTACGGAATCAGGATTAAAAGTTATTGCTCTCCAGGTTCCGGAAAAAGCCCACGGATATTCAGGTTCCCAGCTTCCGATTACCTTCTCGTAAAGGTCAGGCAAGGCAGCTTTTGCGGCAGCCTCTTTTGCTTTTGCGGCAGCCTCTTTTTCCCTCTCTACCCTGGCCTTTTCCTCAGCCTCCCTTTCCTCGAAGGATTTGCCATGCTGGTTGCTGTCGTCGCTGTCAGAGCAGGATGCGAAAAGGACCGAGCCGGCCAAAAGAGACGCAAAAAGGATTTTTGTAAATTTACGGTTGGATTTTCTGCTAAAAAGAATAGATTTTTTCATAGGAAAACTTCCTTACAGTTGTGTTGCAGCCCATACGGGCAAGCACCGAGAGAATCGCCTTTGCGAAGCCATGAACCTCGGAAGTTCCGAGACCGACATCCGGCCCATAAATAACTAAAATATAAGAAATTTTATACCAACGGAATTCTTTTGTCAACAAGGAAATGAGGAAGACAGGCGGTGCCGCACCGGCGGCAACCGTCCGCGACGTCGTTCACCTCCAGTAAGCCTTCACAGGCTCATAGCCATAGTATGCTGTCTCCTTGCATGGCCTGTCGCTTACCCTTACCATTACCAGGAACTCCTCGTCATAGCTGTCCTCCGGATAGCTGCTGTATGAGTTTCCGGTCCATTTAGTGCTGCTGCTCAGGCAGTATGTGAGTACGATTTTTCCAACAGGAATGAGGCCGTTATAGGATACATTCCCCTCAACCAGATTGTCGTTAATATACTTGTACGGGAGCGTATACATCTTTCCCATGCTTCCGGAAGAGCTTTCGGCATAGCTCAGCTTCTCCTTGTGCAGAGCTTCCCTGTCTTCGACATCCTCCTTTGCCGGGAAATCTTTCTTGAAGAAGCGGTCCTGGGTTTTATCAGCGAGACCTGACTTGTACCCGAAGTAGCCGAAGTCAAGGTTATGCCCTATGTAAAGACGGTCATAGTCATGCGAAGGATGGCTGCTTGTCATAAGCTCGCACATCCAGACAGGATTGCCTTCCAAATCACGGCAAAGCTCGCCTGCTGAAGGGGAGATATAACTTGGGTTCTTGTATTGCTTTACGTTGCCATTGATGTCCTCATACTCGATGTATTTTTTGTTGTCATCTGAGTCTGCAACCAGGCTGACGAAATCAAGCCTTATGGCATAGGCGTTCTTTGCCTTATTGTTTCGCTTGACGGCATCTATGTACGCGTAACTTCCGTCCTCAATGACGAGCATCCTGCTGGATTCGTCATACTCTACGTTTCCGCTTATGCCGCTCAGAGAAAGCGTCCAGTTCGGGGAAATCTTGACGTCAAAGTGGACTTTATAGCTCACCTTGTTCGCCTCATCCTCGCTGCCGAGGTAACACCAGATTTCAGCGTCCCCGTCTACCCTTGATTCACTGTCAAACCTTATCGTGCCGTCCTGGACCCCATCGACAACATACTCATCGTTTCCAATGTCCCTTCCGTTTAGGACCGAAAGGCCAGAAGGAACCTTGACATGGATTGGCGTACCTGCGGGCGAGATGCGGTAGGCAACGTCCCAGTCCTTTCTAAGGGTGTCCGTGGCGACGTAATTTCTTTTGAGGTAGAATTCCGAAGCAACCGTATTCTTATCCGGAAAAACTGAGTCTCCCATAGTCTTCGAGTATTTTATGCCTGAATACTGCGCGTCATCCGTGTAATCGCCTTTGGTGTAGGCCCTGCACATCCGTTTCTGGACCTCAACCGGGATATTAGTCTTGAACTCCTCGTCCGCATTTGCCCCGGCCTTTCTGTAGAAGACTTTTATATTTCCGGTGACGTTTTTGCCGCCACTCCTGCTTCCGACCGGAGTGCTGTCCACGCTGACCACAGGAAGCACGCAAGGCTTACCATAAGGAGACAGGAAGGCTGCGTAAGACAGATACATATAGTTGTCGCCATCATAGAAATCTCTCTCAATGGTATGAGACTTGTTCTCATTGTTTGCGGCCGGTATATCAGGGTTGAAGAAGCAATTTTTCTCCAGGACTGCCCGCGAAATGACGTAAGGCACGCACTTCTTGTAAATAACGGGATATTTGTACTCCGTGGACCAGTACCGGTCTGGCTTTTCGTCCGTGCCGTCCGTAGGCATGAGGTAATGGAAAACCTCGTTTTTCCCCACGGTTCCAGTAAGCCAGTAGCAGCTTCGATGCCTCCACTTTCTCCTGCTGCCACGGTAATCCTCATTGTTCCAGTCTGTTTTCCAAGTTATCCTCAAATCCTCGGGCGAAAGCCCGCTCGCGCTGAGATGCCTGCCGTCATGAGGAATGAACGAACAGTCACCGAGGCAAGGCTCATAGAGCATGACGAAGCTGTCCACCTTGTTGTTCGCGAGCAGCTTCCACAAATCCTTCTCAAACTGCTTTCCTTTTTTCTCGGCAGGATTTGTTACTTTGTCGCACCTGCTCCCGTACCAGTCAATCCAGTTTTTCTCAACAGTCAAATCCATTCCGTTCTCGTCAACAATCTCATTGTAAAAGTCCCAGTTGTGGCGCAGACGGAATTTCTTCTTCCTGCCCGAAGAGCCGCTTCCCTCTTCCAGGGTGTCCGCCGCAAGAGAAAGGAAGAATTGGTTATCACGAAGTTTGCTTATCTTATTTCCGTCCCCGACATTCCGTGGGTCTGTACCAAAAATAATTTTTGCAAGTTCAGTTCTACTGTCTCCTTTAATAGGAGCAGGCAAGGCCCTTTCATAACCGACAGCTTTTGCAGACGGGTCGCAGCTCCACTCCGCGCGGGTAATCTCCCCCTTAGCGTTTTCGTTTATGATTCTGACAGAGAAATAGGCTTCCTCACCGTCAGAGAGGAAGATTTTATTTCCTGAGACGGAGACGGTAGTATAGGCACCCGTAGGAATAGGCTCCATCTCAAAAGCGAGGTCATATTTATCATAATAGGCCGTATAGAGGAACTTTTTTGATACTGAGTATCTGCCGGACTCATCACTCGGAAGGGTTGCAACGACCTTGACGTTACACTCGCCCTCCGAGTGCGGAATAAGGGAGACGGTCATCAGAACCTTGTCTATGCCTTCTTCGGTTACGTTTTTTTTAGAGATTTCACCGATTTCAACAAGTCCGCCACAGACGTTTTTCCAGTCGGTCTTGGTATGATTCTTGGCAGCCTTATTGTCAGCCGAAGCATCCGTAATGCAGGCTACGCGGGTATCGTCCAGCAGAATATCAATATCAAGGTCTGTAGGATAATACTTCACGTTGAACTGTACGGGCTTATTTGTATCAGGACACTTGTTCTGAATGGCCGTCCTTACATTGTTGTTCGTATCCGTCACGCTCAGCTCAACCTCGTATTCCGTATAAACTGTAAGTTTAGGAAGATTAGACGCGCTCGCGCCCATAAGGATTGCCGTAACGGTACCAGCAGCCCCACCGTTGTAATCCTTGATGGCTCTGACATGAAGCTGTTTTTTAACAGGGTCATCCTCTATCTCAAAATAATTCGTAATCACACCATTAAGGTCTGACGTGCTGTTAGCCATCTGAGTTACCCAGTTTACTGTAGCGTTTGCCGGATTCGTAGTGTAATTTACAATCTGAGTGTAACCGGGAATGACGTGAACCGAGCCGACGTCAAAATGGATTTCTGCATTTGCCTTAACGTTTACGATACATTTTGCCATCTTGCCGTTAGGGAAGCGAGCGATTACGGTTGTCTGTCCTACAGATTTCGGAGTAACGGTACAGTTCTTTCCTTTGGTTTTGCTTACAGACACGACGTTTACTCCGCCGACCTTAACGGCTGACCACTCAATTTCCTTATAATCAGATTCTGTCGCGTTCGTCAGGGTAGCAGTAAGGGTGAACGAACCGTCATCCCGGAAGCAGGTTTCATAGTTAGTATTAAGCGTAATTCCGATTTCTTTCTTGTCCTCAACGACAATACAAATATCAGTAACGGCACCTGTCCTCTCGTGTTCCACCTGAATGACGTAGCTGTTTTCCTTTGTGAACGTGATGTAGCAGTCAGAGCCGTAGGCGGCCTTACCTGCCTGCTCATTCAGGAACTCAACGCCGTCTCCGTCACCCTTTACGCTCCACTTAAGGTTAAACTTTTCGGACTCCTCTACCCCGTCCCCGGAAATCACGGCTGCAAGGGTAAGTCCTTCACCAGCCTGAACCGTAAGGATGGAGTTACCGACGGAAATGACCGGGAGGGGTACAACCGGAACTTCCACATTTACAAGCATCTCGGCGGTTGCGGCAATAGTACCGTCTTCGGTAACAAGATTAGCCGTAAGGCTTGCCTTGCCTTCTGTAAGGCCGCAGACCCACGCAACGGTATTGCTTCCCTCAACCAGACATACATCCGGATTGGAAGAAGAATATTGAATTGTGCAGCCTGATTCAAGCGAAGGAACCTGCATAGGATAGAAATAAAGTTTGTCTGAGCTTACGGTAGCAGACGACTGTGAGAAGGCAAAGGCTTCATATTTTGAGACAAGAACAAGAATGTCGCACTGTTTAGCGGCCTTTGCGTGCTTGACATGAATCTTGGTAGTGCCGCTCTTTCCGACTGGTTTTACTGCACAGGTATCGGCAACAGTTGTGATACTGACAAGAGAGTAATCATCAGCCCACCAGATAAAGTCCTGCGCATCCGTGGCCTCTCCGTTTACAAGCGTTGCTGTAATCGTAGGGATGGAATTGTCATCAGGCTTCATTTTAAGAATTTTGCTGGAAGCGGTGATGTAGACACCATCAACGTTGGAATCTTCGACCACGACCAGAATATTGCGTGAGTAGCTGTCAGGATAACGAGCATTGGAAACAGTAACATAGGCAAGCCCAGCATTTACACCATGTATTGAGACGCTACCGGAGGCAGAAGTGACAAGCGCGACAGAAGAATCAGATGAATAGAACTTGAAGTAATTTGAATCAGCGTCAGAGCTGCCTCCTATAATATCAGCTGTAACCGTAGACGAAGCACCTTTGGAAACATTGATGATGTTTTTACTGAGTGATATATAAGGGCTGGCTGTCGCGGTACCAGCGTCAAGGACGACGACAATGATTTTCAGCGGATTCGGGGCATCCCTGTGAGTTACAATAATCTGTGTAGTTCCCGGCTTGTTGGCTGAAATCATAGCGGAAGTGCCGTTTTTTGCAATGACCGATGCTATTCTTCCGCCGTCATCGGAACTCCATTCCCAAGCCGTTGAATCAAGGTTTGTTGAATTAACAAGGGAAACTGATGCAGTCGCATAATCCCCCTTCAGAACGGTAATGACATTCTGTTCTGTTGTGATATAAGGAACCGAAGCTGCCGCAGCGGAGTGCTTGACGATAATTACGATTTCCTTGTCAAAAGTTCCTGCATCAGGATGGCTGACGATAACCTTACAGGTTCCGTTTTTCAAGGGTTTGATGTAGCAGGTGTTCGAGTAATTGACGTAAGAGACCGTGGCAATTTTTTCATCCGAACTCTTGAAAGAAAACCCCTTTATTTCACCGGACGGCTCACTTTCTTCCGTATGATTCAAAGTTACATGGATGCAGGATTCATCCTGGCCTTCAAAAAGCTCAAGAACGTCCTTGTCCGCCGTAATGTACGGCGTGTCCTCATTACGGTACACATAGCGGCTTCCTGAACGGAGATTGATTACAAGCTCGTTCTCAGAAAGAGGATGTTTTACAGTAAGGGTTGCTTCCGCATCATCAGAAAGAGCTGTTACTGTAGCTTTTGCTCCATTGGCAGAGATTTCAAAAAGTGTGCTGGAGCAGGTCCAGGTAATTTCATGCCAGGAACTTTCTGCAATATTCTGGGGCAGTACGGAAATCTCCCTAGCCTCATTCATTGTTGAAAAATAAACGACATTGGAATCCGTTGAAAGGTAGCTTTCAAATGCAGGATTAACGATGTCCTTGTCAGAAACAGTGATGGTAAAAACAACGTCATCACAAGATGGATAAGAGGCCTTTACCTGGGCAGAGCCGCTGGCAAGAGCCAGAATGTTACAGCTGAGGCCGTCGCCAGAACTTTCGGCAGAAATAAAGTCGCTGCCGGAGATGACGGACCACCGAATATCCTTTACCCCAACATTTCCTTCAGTAAGCAGCGTCAGAGTAAGGTTCTCTCCTGTAACGAGAGACTTTACCGGAGCAGTAGAATATATGAAGGAAGGCATTATTGATTCCGCGTCCTGGAAAAAGTCGTATGTAATGACTGTAAAAGAAACTGTGGAATCACCAAGGGAAGCTGTAACGATGCTCTTTGTGCCCCCTGTTCCGAAAGAAGGGGCAGAAACAGCACAAACTTTTCCATTAGGATTTATGCTGACAGGCCCCTCAGTGACATTCCACGCAACAGATGACTCGTCCCCGTTTCCTCCGACGAGAACATTAAGGGAACAGGTTTCACCATTTTTAACAGAGAACAGCGGAGAACTGCAAAGGCTCAGATAAGGAGTTTCTGAAACGCTTTTATCCGTAACGACGACCGTAATCAGAGTTTTATATACAGCCTTTGGATGACTGACTTCGATATAAGCAGTACCTGGATTACAAGGCTCAAAAAGAGCGTAGGCACTTTCGCTGTAATCAAGATACGAAGCGCTACGGGCGCTGCCATTACCATAGGAAGAGGAAGAAGTTCCGTTTCCTCCTTTCCAGAGAATTACATTACGGTCAGAACCGTCAGAAGATACGTTACGGATTTTCCATTTCAGTGAAGAAATATCACCTTCAGCACAGTTTTTAAGGCATACAGAAAGGCTTACTTCCCCGTCTTCCCTGCTCATCCTGAGATAATTCTGGGAAGTTGTAATGTAAGTTGTAGAATCGGCAGAAATGGTGGCAATGTCCCTGACAAGGACTACAACAGACCTTGAAGAAAGTCCCGGATAATTTATCGTAATACGGACGGAACCAGTTTTCTTTCCCTTAATGTAGGCACAGTTTCCGGAATTCTGACCGTTACCGTTGAGTATTTCACAATCAATATATTCCTCCCAACCATCAGAAAAACTCCAGCTGTAATCAGAGGCATTTTCTGTTCCAGAAAAGCCGGAAAGAGTAAGGTCGAGTTTTTTCTGAGCCTCCCCCGTTACAGTAAGTATGGTTTCACTCGGCTCAATATAGCCAGTCTCCGCGTTCTCAATGACCCGTACAAGCACATCAAGATAATACAAGGCGTTCGGATGTGAGACCCTGACCATGCAGTTTCCGGTAGAACGTGCGCGGAGTGTCACGTTAAGGCCAGATGCACTTTCAATAACAGCTGGAGAAGAAGTCATTTCATTTCCCAACTCATCAACGACGGTGTAGGTAAAACCGCTAGTAAAATCTGTAACAGGTGGATTTTCAAGACTAACAGAAAAATCAGCCGTATCATTTTCACTGAGATTCATTGTGATGATGTTGCTGGAAGTCGTAATATAGGAAACCGTCGTTCCATCAGAAGCACAGCTGACGAGAACTGAATATCCGTAGGCTGCCTTGTTATGCTTGACGGTAATTTTTGCCGTTCCAACATTAAGGCCTGTAATCCAGCAGTAATTTCCCTCACAGCTGATGGATGCGACCGAAGGCTTGTCAATAGCCCAGGAAAAACCGTCAATATCTCCGGCGGTTCCGCCGAAAAGTGATGCGCTGATTTTAGCCGTTGAGTTTGGACTAACCGATACATAATCCTGTGAGGCATAGACATACGGATTTGTGACGGTAACGGCATAATTTTCAGCAGAAACCGTAATGACACAGGATGCGGAATTGCTTCCGCAGCGCGCTGTCAGAGTAGCAGTTCCTGCTTTCAGGCCTGTGATTACCGCAGAATAATTATCGCATACAGCATAAATAAGCTCTGGGTCGTATTCCCATCTGATTTTCGCAGAGTTCTGTTTTTCAGATGCCGACAGGCTTAACACATCCATCTCCCCGGTAAGGATAGACATCTTGTTCCTGTCAAAGGAAAGACGTATATTATCCTCTTTCTCCTCCGTAAAGGAAGAAAAAAACGAACAGGCCGGAAAGAATACAGCCGCAGCAAACGCAAACACTCCGGCCGCCAAAACATTTTTCACAAATCGCATAATATCAGGCCTCCTAGCCAATATTTACAAAATACTGTTTAATCCGGACGTACAAAACGCCCGGAATTCACTGATTATTCCCAGCTCATTGCCCTCTGGTAATAATCAGTGACAATACAAGGACAGTTCCTTACACGGACATAAACCGGAAAATTGAATACGCCCACATAATCACCGGCCTTGAAATCAAAGTAAGTTACTTTAAGATAACCAGCAAAAGCCGTCTCACGAACGGTGTCGTTAAAGCTCTCTACGCTTGCTCGCGAAGCAGACGGGTCACTGGCTTTTTTGATGCCGTAAACATGAGAGAAAAAATTGCCGTTGGTATAAATCAGGCCATAATCCTGAGAATGATTGAGATAAACGGTGTTATCACTTTCGTCTTTCCAGGCGTTCACAAAATCCTTCTGGGACTTATCATCATCAGTACCGTCTTTTGTTGTTGAAGCTCCGCTGAGATTCATCTCAACGCTCTTGATGATATTCTGAGAGCCGACATACTTTTCATTGCAAATAAGGTTCAGCCTCATTTCCTCGCCGTCACCAAGATAGAAGGTATTGTTGTTTTTATCAAAAATAGAAAAACCGCCCACATCAGAAGAATTAGATGAGCATTGAGCAATACTTCTTACGAGTGTCGGAACCTTTCCCTTGACGCTTGCCGTAAATGTATGTTTCGTATAATAAACCTGCATCAGTAATCCGGTATGACCAAATTCCTTACTGGTTATGTTGCCGTTACCTGAAGAAACAATATTTTCATTCAGACCGAATATCTCAAGCTCAGAGTTTACTTCTCCGGATACCCGGAATTTAATGACACCTTTTGCTATTCCCGTTGAAGGGTCAACAGAATCATGCTTTGTGATAATCCATTTCTGCTCGGATTTGTTGTAAGTGGCATAACTGCCTTCTTCAAGGGTAAGGTTTGCCGCACCCAGACCATGAGTAATGTTAGAGACATAAATCTTAGCCACGGCAGGTCTTACTTCATAGCTTACTTCAAGCAATGAAGTTTTTTTACCCACAACATCATCAGGAGAAGCTGATATGATGGATTTATTTGTCGTAAGGAGATAAGAGTAACTGTTGGTTATGGAAACTGAGGCCTTCTGGTTAGAAGCGCTTGTAGTCTGAAGGAAAGCCGTTCCCTCATTAGTCCTTCCTGTAACAATAATCGTTCCAACTTCTTCAGGATAATGATAAGTTTTTGACTTACTGCTATAGGTTGTTTTATAGCCCACATCATTCACATCAAAGTAAGAAGAATCAGACTTATATAATTGCTTTATTCTGTCTTTTGCAGGAACGGTCTCATAATGCAAAATCTTTGTCTCCCCAGGCATGAGCTGAAGCGAATTGATGTAATATTTTGTACGCGCATCTTCCGCCTTTTCATCATCATCATAGACAAAGAGTTTTATTTCCTCCGGTTTAAGAATATGCACCTTACATTCAGCGCTTGCACCTGTATCAAGGTATGCGGTAATTGTACCGTTTCCGATTTTGTTTGGAGAAATCGAGCATTTATTGCCGCTTTCTGAATGTGTGAAGAATTCCAGCTGCTTGCCAGGCTCATCATCATTCGTGAATTTCCATTTGATGTCCTTTGCCTCAGCGTTCTGAACCTTTGCAACAATGCTCATCTGTTCTTCACCAAGATACATAGATATTTCTTCATGACTGAGCGTAACAGTCGGGTCAGAAGTACCAGGAACAATGACATAAAGGCTTAAAGGATTCTTTACAAGAGACTTGTCATTATGACTTATAGTAATAACGGCTTTTCCGGACTGTATGGCCTCAAGCTGAACGTTAGAACCAGTATTCTTTTTTCCGACAAAACTGATGAGTTTTGAGGCATCTTCATTGATGGACCAGACAAGTCCCGCATTTAGGGAATCATTATCAGTTTTCCCCTTCTGATGTACGACAGCCTTCAGATTCCGCTTCTCTCCTTTATTCATCGTGATGATTGTAGTAAGGCTGTCAGGCGAGAGCGTAATATAAGGGTCTGTCTCGACTTTGCCAGTAACGCTTACAAGAAGCTCTGCTTCCGCCTGCTTGGCGCCGCCTTTTGTCTGAAGAACGGCAGAAACTTTACAGGTCACAGATTCGCCAGGCTTCACGCTTCCAGGCTGAAGTGTACAAACGGCATTGTTGCCGAAAACAGTACAGACATCGTTGTTGCTTGAAGAATAGGCAATGTTACAATCAACGCCTGTTGCAGGAACCTCCATGTTGATGAACATGGTGCTGCCCGTCACAAGTTCCACGGAAGGCTGTGAGAAGGCAAAATCAGAGTAATTGGAAATATAAAGGATAATATCTTTCTGATTAGCGGCCTTTGGATGTGAAACATGGATTGTAACGGTACCGCTGGAAATCGGCTCGATAAGGCACGAGTTTCCGGTGTAATTCATGTCAATCTTGTCATAGTTGTCAGCCCACCAGACAAAATCATAAGCATCATCTGCTTCTCCGTTTACCAGCGTGGCTGTTATAGTACGGGGGTCATCGGAGGGAGACATCTTGATGATGCTTTCAGTGAGTGAGATATAACAGTTTGTCGTAATTTTAGGCTCACAGATAACAAGTATGGTTCTCTCGGCAACATTAGGATTAGCCGTATATTTTACAATAACCTGTGTTACACCTTCCTTGAGAGCCTTAATTTGGGCCGTATCATTTGAGGCATAAAGGGTCGCGATAGACGGGTCCTTGATGGCCCAGGTGAAATTCTGCTCGTCACCTTTTTTCCCGCCGATAAGTTCGGCCACAACAGTCGCAGAATCCGAACCTACAGTACAGGTAACAATGTTATTGCAGGAAATATAAGGGTCCTCACTTGCCGCAATCGGGTCCACGACATTACAGATTACCTCAAGAGGATATTCACAGTAATCACGGTTACGGACCGTAATTTTTGCCGTACCTATTGACTTTCCATAAACTACGGCAACACATCCGGAATGTTCGACTGTAGCAATGTTCGGATTACTTGAAGTCCATTCAAAGCCGGATAGTATATTTGTGTCAGCGTTCTTTACCGAGACTGAAACAGTAACGTTTCCCTTCTCTCCGACAGTCACGACGTTCTGCTCGGTCGTAAGATACTTGAAGCCCTTAAGCTCCTCTTCGGTATTGGCAACGTTTACAAGGATTTCCTTTGTAATCTCACCAGCAAGTGTATTAGAGACCGTAATGATAGATTGTCCCGCCTGCTTGCCTGTAACGGTACAGGTCCCGGATGCAAGTCCCGTGATGTCAACATTATCCTTACCTTGAGTTACCTGCCATAAATAAGAGCCGTTTGAAGTCGTGTTGACCAGGGCGCAGCCGATTGTGTACGTCTGGCCGTTAATGATGTTCACGACATCCTCATCAGTGGTTATGTAGACCACATAGTCATCAGTCCATTCGTAAAGCTCGCCGCATTTAGCGTTGATTGCAAGCTGATTCATCGAGTCCTTGTTCTTGACGGTAATGCAGCTCTTGCCTTTCTTCTTTGCCGTAATGGTCGCACTGTCACCAGTAACAGAGCCGGAGTTACCGACAAGCTCAAAGACAGGCTCGTTCTCAACGGCATTGACGTCGCTCATGCTCCAGGTCGTCTTGAGCCGCATTTTCTCGCTGGAGATGTTTACACCCGTAACGGAAAGCGAAGCGCTTTCTCCGACGTTCTCAATGACAACGGTATTCTGGGAAGTCGTAAGGTAGCCTGCACTCTCATCAAAGACCTCAGAGGACTGCCCCTTCGGAAGGATTGTAACGTCAAATACGACAGGCTCAATATCGCTTCCGGGCAAACCTGCCGTAACGGTTGCTTTCTTTGATTCAGAGGAATCATTAAGGCCCGTGACCTTGGCCGTACAACGGTTTGCGGAGCCTGGGACGGACTCAACGGTACACAATGATGAGTCGGAAACAGTCCAGCTGATAATGTCAGATGTTGAGAAACCGTGGCACTCAACGCTGATTTCCTTTGATTCGCCGCCGGAAACGCGGAGATATGTAGAATCAGAGACAATCCATTTCATTTCCTCAAGGGCCTGCTCGGTGTCAGCCGTAAGGACGAGGATTTTCTTGTCAGAAAGAGCGCCGTCAAGATGGGCCGTAATGTATGTCTGGCCGCTGCCTGTTCCGCACGCCTTGACGACCGTAGTTTTACCTATATCTGGAGCTACTGAGACCTTATCTTCCTTCGAGGAAGTCCATTTCACCTTATTCTCATCTCCAGGATTTGCGTTCCTAAGTTCTGCTGTGACGGCCTTTTCATTTCCGTTTACGAGCTTAATCAGGCTTTCATCCGTACTGATGGTAAGCGGATTTACGACAGCAGAGGCCGAATAAACCTTTACCTGAATTTCCGTGTCATAAAGGCAGCGTGGATGAGACACAATTATCTTTGCGGTTCCTTCCCCGACCGGATTTATCTTAAGTGAGGCCGGGCAATATTTTCCCGATGAGACTGCACTCCTGGAAGAAAGGTCCCGAACTACGCCCGTGACATCCTGGACTTCGATTATGCTGTTGTTCCGTCCGCCGTCAATCCACCAGCTGAAATTAGTGTTCTCGTCTCCGATATTGTCCGTCCCGTCCTCTCCTCCGACAAGGGAGACCATGACTGTCACAGGCTCCTTTCCTACCTGTGTCTGAACAAAATTCTGGGTCGTAGTTATGTACATGGAAGAGTCAATGGCACTACCAATCTGATTCTGAAGGATTATGAGGAGGCTTCTTGAATACTCAGAAAGTTCATGTGAGACTTTTACCTTTATCACGCCGTTTTTCTTTCCCATAATCCGGAGGGAATTTCCGGAAACAGTCCAGTCCATGAGGTCAGAGGCTTTGTCAGGGAAATCCCATGTAAACTTTTCGTTATCAGCAAAACCGTCATAGTTTTCAATCGTTGCATAAACGATTCCTGGGGTTTCTGAATCAGTAAGAACCAGGGAAGACGTGCTTAATCCGATATATGTGTTCTTAACTATGGTGTTTACCCTTATAAGTAAGTCCAGCGGGTACTGGGAATTCTCGTGAGTAACGGTTATCTTCGCGATTCCGTTCTTAAGCGGCGTGACGTTCGCCTCGTTGAGGTTCGCGGACAGCGAGATAATCTCACGGCTCTCCTCATCAGCATAATTCCAGCTGAACCCGTTCTTGTAAGCCGCGCTTATCGGGTTCACGAGGTCAACCGAAATGTTCTTTGAGGTAGTGTCGTTCTTGTTAATCGTAACGATATTCTGGTCAGTAGTTATATATGTCTCCGTCATTTTGTCTGTGTAGACATAGACGATGAAACTGTAGCCGTACTTAGAGTCAGGATGCGAGCAGAAAACCTGCGTGCTTCCCGGTTTCTTGGCCGTGATAATGCAGTTGTTCCTGGCCGGAGCAATATCAGCCACCGAAGGGTCCTTCACATTCCACTCAAAGAATTCCATGTCGGCCACGCTTCCGCCATAAAGCGAGGATGATATTGTCGCCGTGTTTCCGGGCTGAAGCTCGACCACGGAGAAATTGGAGTAAATGTACGGGTCAGTAACAATCTCGGTACCGTCAGAGATGACGGTTATCATGCAGGTTGCGATGATGCCGTTGCATTTCGCCTTGATATACGTGGTTCCGCCCGTAATCCCGGTAATAACGGCACCGAAGTTGTCGCCCTGGACAGTGACCATATCCTTGTCATATTCCCACGACACATGGCATTTTCCCTGGTTTTCGGCCGGACTAAGCGAAAGCTGAAGGTACTCGCTTTCCCTGACGTTCACGTCGAGCATCGACCGCGAGAACTTCACGGCGGTCACGAGGCTGTCGTAATTGACCTTGCCGTTCGTCTCGTCGCTGAAAAACGAGCAGCCGCACAACATGGCCGCAAGCACCAGCATGGAAAGAAATCCTCTTACTTTTCCCATTTTTAACTCCTTCGCAGGATTTCCCTGCAGATATGATTCAGCGGACAGCCGGAGAACGACGTTCCCGGACCTGCCCGCGTTTAATGTTCCTGTTATTTTTTGTTCCTCATGTATTTCTGCGTGACCGGAACCTGCTCGCACGGAGGCAGGCTGAGTGTGTTGTTGACCACGATGTTGATTTTCGTTCCTTCCTTTATCGTTATGGTAGGCTGCACGTTCATCGCGCGGTCTATCAGCTTCTCGCCAAGCTCGTTCGCGACCTTCTGGGTGTCCGCGAGCACGTTCTGGACGTACTGGTTCTGCGTGTTCCCGAGCTGGTTCGTAAGCTCCCCGTTCATGATTGACACGGAACTCATGAGCATGATTGCCTTGAGGTAAGCGAGAGGATGGTCGTTAATGTGCCCCTTGATTCCGCTCGCACCGCGAGGGTCCGTTCCGTTCATGCCGCCAAGCTCAATCCTGTAGCCGTCCGGCCGGATAAGCGTGTTCCACTGTACCTGGACGCGGCTCTGTGCATACGAGATGCTTGAGTTATAGGTACCCAAAAGGACCGAGTTCTGAGGGATAAGAAGGAAACGTGCGTCCTGAGAGGAATAGATGTTCTTCGCGACCCTCGCCGTAATCTCGCCCGGAAGGTCCGTGTTGATGGCGCTAGTGAGCGTTGCCTCGAAGATGGTTCCTTCCCAGATTGTGTTGAGTCCGAGCCACCGGCCGGTCCCGGCATCACGCCTGTTACCGCCGTTGAAGAAGGCGTTCTTGCCCTTCTGGTCGTTCTGCATGGCGTATGCGTTAGCCCCGGCCGTCGCGCTGCCGTAAGCCGCGAGCGCATTACCGAGGTATTCCTCCCTTGACGGCATCTGGCCGTCATGCGACTGCGCTCGGGCGGTTGACGCGACGTTAGCCTCAATCTGCTCGTCGTAATCAGTCGAGTATCTCTGCTGGGTCGGGGTAAGCCCCTTGATTCCCGCGATGCTCTTTCCCTGGAGCCTGTCGTTCCTAGTGTCCGGAATCTGAAGCCCGCCGCTTCCGCCGCCGCCCTTCGGCTGGACGCTATTGGAATACTGCGCCCTGTTGGGGTCGTAAGGCGGGTGCTTCTCCTCCTCCGGGATTACAGGCGGAATCTTTACATCCTCATCGTTCTTCCTGTCTTTCTTCGAGCGGCTTGACTCGCTCTCGTTCCCGTCATTGTAATGGCCGCTTATGCTCGCATCGTCCTCGTTCTCCCTGCGGTCCGCATAGAGCGAATAATCCATGAGCCTTCCCTGCTTCGCGACGTTCTCGTCCTCAGCCGAAGACTTCTTCTTCTTCGCAGGGACAAGGAAAGTAAGGACTATGGAGAGGCAGAAAACCGAGACGATTGCCGTCAGGAGGAAACGCTTGTTCAGCTTCTTGGGCTTTGCCCGGTGCTTGTCGTTCTCGGCATCTGCGGCGGACATCTTCCTGTGCTCCTCGAAGGAAAGCACGTCGTTCTCCCCGCCTGCGGCGGCTGTCCCGAGAGGAACTGACTCTTCCTGAGCACCACCAGCTTCTGTCCCTGGTTCCGCTTTAGGAGCGCTTCCGGAATCCACGGACGGAGGCTCCACGCTTCCGGTCTCGTTTCCTTCAAAGTCGGTGCCTTCCGTGAACGGGTTCTCCATATCCCCGCTCTCAGGCTCCTCTTCCGGAGCCGTAGGTTCCGGTTCCCCGGAACTTCCTGCGGGTCCGGCCTCCGTTTCGGCCTTAACGTCTCCGACGCTGTTTTCTGTATTGTCCGGGCCTGAAGGCTCCCCCGCCGCAAACTCCGCGAACGGGTTGTACTCAGACTCATTATCTGTATCAGCGGCCTCGTACTCGAACTCCTCGACTTCATCATCAGAGCCGTAAGGGTCCGGCGTGTCGCCGAGCGGGCCTTTTCTCTCCTCGTCTTCATCAATCATCCCCACTCTCCCCGGCCGCAGCCTTATGGTCATAAAGCTCATCACCGTCATCAAGGACGTTCTTTTTCAAAAAATCCTCATATCCCTCATACTCTCCGCTGGCGGATTCCTCCTTTGAGGAAGCGGCCTTTGCCTCAGAAGCGGCATCAGTTTTCCAGAACTTTCCGTCAACGAGCTGTGCTGAGAGAATTGTCGCCCAGCAGAGGACTGCCGCGACGAAGGCAAGCGGTATGAAAAGGAACGACGAGCGACCCTCCTTCTCCTTCGGAAAAACGAAATAAAGGACTGTCGCCGTCACCGAAAGGAACGCCTCGGCAAGCAATATATATAGAAGAGAACCGAATACGCCGCCCGCAAAAAGCGCGAGCGCGAAAGGGATGTAGAAGCACGGGAAAATCTTCTTGAGCCTCTTGTAGACCGCGACCCTCTTCGGGTCGGCGTTCTGCTCCCATTCATCCTTCTTTCTCTGGTTCTCCTCGGCGATGGCTTTCATCTTCTCGGTGAACTTCTTCCCGTGCGGAGTCTCCTCCCACTCTTCCTGGGTCATGTATTTCTTTCCAAATATTCTCATTGTGCCGTTCCCCCGCTACTGCTCTGTGCCTGAAGTGCGGCCCTGAGTGCCGCAGCCTCCTTTTCCTGGGCAAGCCGTGCCTCCTTCTCCTTCTGCTCCTCTTTGGCCAGAATCTTCGCACCTACATAGATGTCATTTGAATGAAGGAGGGTCTCCCTGCTGGCGGTCTTTGGGTTATCGTCCTTGAGCTTCACGTTTTCCTCCGGCTTCTCCGGGACTGCCGGCTTCTCAGGCTCCTTGTAGTTCTTCTTCTTGATGGTTACTTTCTCACGTCCCACGCGCATCGTGACCTTCTCAATAAGCTCAGGGATAACGATGAGTGTCTTGTCAACGTAATAGTTGATTCTCTCGTTCCTGTGGTTGAAGAGTACCGGGCTAGTCATGTGCAGCACTGTCTCGTTCATTACGATGTATGTCTTGGAGCCGTCGTCATAGACACGGACAGGAAGCCAGTAAGGTTTCTTGAATATCGAGTAAGACATCTTGTAGTCAAACGAGAGGTATTTCGGGTCAATGCCCACGGTCTCCTTCGTGAGCCTGTTCATGTTCTCCTTCATCGCGTCCGTCTTGAGCGTGAAAGGCATGGTGTTCGGGTAAGTGAACTTAACCTGCGTCATGTAGCAGTCCTTGAAGCTCTTGAGAAGGAAATGGTAGACGCGCTTGTCCGTGATGATGATGAAGGCCGTGATAAGGCCAGAGTATGCGGGTTTCAGGAAGAAATGCTGTGTGTCAACGTTCCCGTTCCGGGAAACGCCCGCACCAATCTCCCAGACCTTCTCCTCCGAGAGGAAAGGCATCTCGATAACCTGCTCGCCAGGCTCCAGAAGGAGGTCGGTGACACGGTACGGCTGGCAGTAAACCTCGTAGGTGAAGTCCGGGTCAAAGTCATAATACATGGTCCCACCTGTCCATCTCTCGGGGACCTGGGTGGCCTCGCCGGTAGATTTCTTCGCAGCGTCCTTCCCCTTGAGCTTGGGCTTGTCCAGTGGTTCGTTCGCAGGATAATAGACCGGACGGTCAACGTAAACGATTGTCTTCTCCACGTCAGCTTCCTTGAGCTTCTCCTGGACTAGGTACTCCTGCATCTTGTCGTATTCGTTCGCACGCTCCTCCTCGATGTTCGAGAAGTTGCCCTCGTTCTCAGGCTCAGCCTTCGCCCCCATCTCGTCAAAATCGACGGAATGGCATCCGCCGAGCAGAAAGGCGAGAACGCCCGAAATAATAATCGTCTCAACAATACTTTTTCTCATTTTTTCTGAATCTCCTTCTTTATCTCATACAAATCACGGGACATTTCCTTAAGGCTTGTCCTTACAACAGGCTCTATGAGCACCGCTCCCCTGCTGGCTCCGTCCTGGAACTCTCCGAAATCGGCCGACGTGCACCCGGAAAGGACGGCAGTAAGCCCTGCCGCAAAAATAACTCTCATGAACTTTTTCATTCTCAAAAACTCCTGTTTCTTACTTATCAGTTCACCGTGACGGGCTTAATGTCGAATGATGAGATGTAGATTCCGAGCGGATTCGTCTCAGGCACACCCTTGAAGAAGTCAAGCGTGACAAGCATCGAATACCTGCGTCTTTCCATCTCCATTCCCTTGTCGAAGGTGGTCACGTTGTAGTAGACGACATAGGTTCTCTCCGTCTGCTTCATCGGCTCCTCGATGTCAACGGTCCTCGTGCGGATGCCAATCCAGCTGAAAGGATTGTTCTCCAGGAAGAACGTGTTGAGCAGGTCGATTGCCTGTCCCTGGCAGATGCTCTCGCACTCCTTGATGTAGCCCTGCTGCGCCCTCTTGTCGATTACCCACGTGTTCATGTTCCCGACGAGCCTCTTAATCTGGAACGTCTTGGCGTTCTCAGGTATCGCCCCCGCGCCCCAGTACGACTTGTCGATTTTTCCGACGTAGTTCGCGTACCCCTCGTCGTTCACGGTGACTATGACCGGAACGGTCGCCGGGCGCGTGACAGAATACGCGCAGATGATGATTGACAGGAAAAGCGCCCCCAGGAACGAGAGCGCGAGAATCTGCCACATCCGCGCGGTCTTCATGTAGGTCGCCTGCAGCGTGCCCACAACATAGACAGCTTCCTTGTTGTAGCTGCCATCCTTGTTCTTTTTCTTCTTGATTTCCCGGGTGTTGAATGGTGTCTCGGGATTATTGGCTGGAATGAATGACGAAAGCATAGCCTATCCTTACCGAATAAATTACGACAATCCGAACCCCAGTAACACCGGGGATTAAAAAAATAAGAGGAAAGTCTGTAAGATATTCAGGCGGAGGGGGATGCCCGAACAAGGATAATTATAGAACAAGCAAAAGAAATAGTAAATAGTAATACATTTATTGTATTTTACTCTTTTTCGGAGAATTGTATGAAAAAGATATTGCCAAAATCAAAGAACACTGCTACCATTAAGGCATAAACGGAGGTCATTATGATTATAATTCCTTTTATCTGCCTGCTGCTCGTAATCGCATGGAAGGTCATGGTAGCCCTATGCCTAATCGCGCTTTTCCCGAAATTCTTCATCGTGGCCGCAATATTACTGGTCGTGGTGCCGTTTGTAATAGGCTTCTGCTCAGGTTACAAAGAATAAATGGCATCAAAAATGAATAAGCAAACAAAACGACTGCCTGTATGGAGATTTAATTATGAATAAAATTGAAATTTTAATGTTTTTAAGCTATTTTTTTGCAGCAGGATTATTTATTTGTGCATGGCATACTGTCGTAACAAAAAAAATAAACTGGAAAAAATGGATTTTGACTGGCACACTTGCTGTTTTAGGTTCTATATTTACAATCTCAAAAAATATTGAAGAAAAAAAAGCAGAACAGATTGCAGCAGAAAAAGCTGACCAAATGTACTATGAAGAAATGTTTCCTCAGCTAAAGATGAACCTGTTCACAAGGAACCCGACTATCATTATACCGGCCTATGACGAAAGGTTTATCCTGCTGCATCCTGAGCTTAAGAAATATTTTGTCTGCAAAGTTCCGGCTGAACGAATATTTTCTACTAAATTGAGCATAGATTTCGCAGACGGCACATGGCAGCTTTCGGTTGATGAGCGTACCACTGAACTTGTGAAAGCACAGTTCTCAAAAGACGGCAAATTTGTCCTTGTCAGCGGAATGAAAGAAGGAAATTCAATCATTAATATTTCAAGGGAAGGTGAAGTCTATGGCGGAAGTATTTTCGTAAGAGTCGAAGAACCTGAAGAATGGTATGAGAAGTTGCAGAAAGATAAAACTTTACTCACTCACGGGAGAATAGACGATGAAGAAAATCTTTGAGGAAAAATATTTTTTCTGGGATAGTGATGACTATGTACAGATTGAAGTGGAAAAAGCAACTTCTGAAGAGGCAGTTAAATCAATAAATCTCAAAAATGGCGACTATCTGATTACTGTAAAATATATCAGTGCGGATAAAAAAGAACTACCGGCACATTCATTACCATTTTCCGCAAAAACAGATATAAGGGACTGCCTTAAAAGCGTTCATAACAGTCTTTGTCATTACTGTGATATTGATTTCTGGTCTAAAGAAAGTAATGACATCTTTATGACATTTAATTATGGCATCAATGAAGTACTGTCAAATATTGCGAAAAATGAAGCAGAAGAAAAGGAAGCCGTTAAATCTCCGAATGAAAAGAAACAGGAGAAATAATCTGATAAGAACTGGAAGAAGGCTGATTCGTAATGAAAAAGCCTCCTTCCAATAACAGGAGGAATAAATATTATGAGGAAAATATTAAAGATTGTTTTTTTAGCAAGCCTTTGTTTTACATTTCTGTCTTGCAACCCAATAAGAAAAGCAAATGATACCCTTGCAACTTTTGACAACGACCTTAAAGAATCATGGCTCAGACAGAACGCCGGGAAAAGGCTTGCCAACTATGAATGGTTTTATGACCAGTATGGGGTAATAAAATCTACCAGTACAAAAGTAAAACTGGCACAGGAGCCTGAAAAAACTGCAATCAAAATGGTTCTTACGGATATGGTTGAAGACTACAATTCTAAATCCCGCATGAACCGTACAAAGGCAATGTGGAAAGCACAGGACTTACCGTATCAGATTGACATAAACGAACTTTTAGGAGAATAAACATGAAAAGACTTATTTTGATAATATCAGCTTTTTTGCTTTTGTCAGCAAGTACCTTTGGACAAAGTTTGTTTGGTAACAGTTCTAAAATAGCAGATGTTCAGGAGAAACTTGAATCCAATGCTTTTAAGGAATATCCTGTTCCTCTTACGGGAAATTTTCTTGAAAGAAAACTCATATATGACTGGACAAAAAGGTGGAATGTTCCAGATACAGTATGTTATGTATATATATTTATTGGTTCAAACTGCATAGGGTATTTTATAACTCACGGAAAACCTGCTTCAACACAAAGCTATCTATTACCAGAAAATTTAGTTTACAGTTCTTCCTCGAAAGGAAGACAATCACCTGATGTAGACGGAACATACGGAACAAATAATCCGGGTTACAGATTTTTCCTTGCCAACGGAACCGCTGTCGAGTGTTCCGGCACAATGGTAAGCTGCGTATATTCTGATGCGCCTCTATCGTTATCTGCGGTTGAAATCAAATCTGTCAAAAGCAAATAGATGCTGGAAAAATACAAGGATTTCCCGAGCTTTATGGTCGGCTTCCGGACCGGCTACAGGATGAACTCACCGTTCGCGGCCTGCCTCTGCAGGCTTAAAGAGGAATGGGGAGCAGAAAAAGGCCGGAAATACTATGTGCTGGAGATTCTTAAAATCTACAGGTAATCTTGATTACATAAGGAGAGCGAAACTCATGAAAACAAAGGGAGAAACAGCCGCACTTTTCTGCCTTCTTACAAGCGTATTGCTCAGCATGACAGTAATAATCGCAAATACAACAAAAGCACAGCCTGATTCCGCCAGGACCATGTATGCCGAATTACTCATCAACCAAAGGCTTGACGAGCTTTATCCGGAAGCAGAATCCATTAAAGGATATACGGAACATTTACGGCTCACGGCCGGGGAAAAGAAAATTGTCAGGCTCGGCATCCCTCAGATACCAGGGGACCTTTCATCGCCTCCACTCTATGACAAGGATGTCATAATCAGCACAGGCAAAAACGACTGCATAAACTATGAGAAATCTGACGAGAAAGAATCCGTCGTCATAACGGCCATCAGGCCGGGCAGCTCCGTCCTTTATGTCCGGAGCGCAAAATACAATTACAGCTACAAGATATTCATCAACGTAAAGGAATGAAAATATTTTCTGGGAACCTTGACCTAGCGGCCGTAGCCGTAGCTGTCAGACGGACCTATCTCTACTGCATACAGTCCTATCTGCCGTAATTTCATCCATTTTGTCACAGAACTGAAGAATATCCATTTCGTGATAAGGTGAATACATACCAAGCACTCTGCTGAATCCCACCAGTTCATTTATATCGTCGAACTTTTTGTTCGAGTACCACTGATAATATGCGAGTGACCATCCAGCCCAATATTCAGGGCTTCTATGGAGAATCAGACCGTTTTGCTCCAGCCTCTCTTTATATTCGCCAATGTCTTTACCCGCTATATCAAAAGCAATCTCCGTGCCGGATTTTCCCCAGACCGTGAACGGGTCGCCCGACTCTATCTTTCTTGGATATGAGCTGCGGAGGAACTTCTCAAAGAATTTCTCAGGGGAATACCCCAGGTAATATGTGGCGACATCAATCATCGCTCCGAGTACCTTCTGGGATGCGGGCAAAAACTCCTTGTCGTAAGATTTTTTTGTCATCATCACTTAACTTCCCCCTTAAAATATCAAGCATAAAAATATCATCGTCAAGGAGTCTCACAGACTTGCTTTCTCTGTATTTCATTCTTGCTTCTTGCTCCCTTTGCTGTTTTTTTGGGAACCACTCAGCACTTTTAACCGGCTCCGCTGAGACAAACTTAATCAGGTCAAATGCTCGTCTGGATTTCAGAACATACTGGTTTCCAAGTCTTCCAAGCATCATAGCCTTTGACAGCGTGCTGTAAGGTATCTCACCATCAAGAAAATCCTTGGCGAACTGAAAATAGGAGTCGTCCGCACGATACCCGACTATAAGGTCATAAGATTTGTAATCAACGCTGAAATGCTTCTGAAGATAATCTTTTGCCTCGGTACGAAGCTGTGTATAAGAATCAAAAGTCCTGTTCTCAATGAGTACGCTAAGCCATTTGAGCATAGGATAGTCGTTCTTGTTAAGATTAAGGATTTGCAGACCGGTGATGTCTATCTCATATTTATTGACGAATCCGTCTCTGTTCTCGTCCACAGACCATTCTTTTGCCAAATCTAAGCTCTTGGTGCAATAAAAACCTAACCCGTAATCATTGTAAGTTTTCCCTTTACCGAAACAAGGCTTTTCTAAAATATGGTCTGTACCATGATACAGCGTCAATATGTTTCCCATAAAAATATTCTAACATTAAATATTTAATTTGTAAAATTTCCGCCGCCACGCCCATAAAAAAGGCACCGCCCGCTTGGGGGCAGTGCCTTGTGCTTTGTGCGGGAACCCTGACCTAACGGCCGTAGCCATAATTATCATCTTTCGCTTTTTGGCTTTTTTCAGCTGATTTTTTCTGTTCTTTCTCTTCTTGCTCTCTCATTTTTTCAAACTGGTTTTTTACCCAGACTCCAATTTTATTCATATCCTTAATTGCGGTCTTTGCATCGCTTTCGTTTACCTGAGTTTTGCCTGGATAACGAGTGCTGACCCCATGCTGAGAAAGTCGATTACAGCTGAGATTAACAGCCTGAGATATACTTTCCCCATCTTTTGCCAAATTTATCAAATAAGCTAAATCATGGTTTTTATCAAACTGAATTCCTTTTGAAACAAGGAGACCTTTCAACAGTTTCTCAGCTGCTTGCTGACAGTGGAAACAAATAATTTCAAGAGGAGCTGGCCGCATGGTCTTCAATAAATAAGTTGCCGTATCAGAATCAGATTTTGAATACAGAAGCCATTCCTGAACCATCTTTTCATTTTTCATATAGTCTTACCCCCTCCTTCACGACAGTCTCTTCAAGAGCGCTGAAACAAGTGCTTCTCTCAGCAAAATCTGCCTCATTATTTACGATGATGTCAACAGGTCGTCTCTTCATCCCTGTCAGGCTCATATAGGCTTTTGCCGTGGTATTGCAGGTCACTTTTCTTTTTCCAGGCATGACGATATAGAAATCATAATCACTCTCGTCGTTATAATCTCCCCGGGCATAAGAGCCGAAAAGATAGACGCTTTTAGGATTAAGAGCTGAGACAAATTTTGCTGTAATGGCCTTGATTTCTTCATTCACCATAAACACATTCCTGCTTTTTTGATTATATCACACACATCACTGTTTGTAAATTTTCCTCCCCATAAAAAAGGCACCGCCCGCTTGGGGGGCAGTGCCTTGTGCTTTGTGCGGGAACCTTGACCTAGCGGCCGTAGCCGTAACCGTCAGACGGAGCCGGACGCTGCGGCTGCTTCGGCCGCTTCATAACCATCTTGTATGTATTTCCATTACTTTCTTTAGAAGCAGCTAATTCCCAGCCTTCCTGTCCCAGTTTATTTAAATCTTCATCTTCTAAAGAATATGGAACAGTCTTGTATTCCCATTGTGTAATATCTGCCATAGTTTACTCCTTTTTTATGAACTATAAATTCAGCATATTTTCAATCGCAACATTTGTCAATCAATTCCGCTTGAATTTTAAATGCTTGTCTTATGATGCAGCTTGTCCTCAAGGTCGTTCCCGAACTGAACGGCACTTTTCCGCTTTGCAAGGGCCTTCTTCTGCTCAGCCTCCATGCGCTCGTTGTTGCTCCTTCGCACATCCTCAAGAGTCGCGGCACGCTGCTGGCCGTCCTTGTCGATAAACTTCTGCCCCAGGGTGAGAGCTTTTCCTGTGCCAACGATATTTCCGTCTTTATCGACATCTTGGTCTCGCAACCTTCCTTCTTTATCAAAGAACTGCATATCCCTGCCGGTGGCTGCCTTGTAGAGTCCCTGCTTTGCCTTCTGGCCTGCTGCGGAAGCGAGCGAGCGGAAGAACGCCGAGCGACCTGCCCCTGCCGAATCCTTCTCGATGGACTTCTCGGCGAACTGCTTTCCTTCGGCATCGAGGTCCCCCCACTTGGTCTGGCCGCGAAGCTCGGCGGCGCGGGCGTTCTTGGCGGCCGCACCGCTCTCGAAGGCGCTGTTGACAGTGGAGCCGGCCGAGGCGATGTTCTGTGCAGTGCCACGCACGCCGTTGACAATCTTTCCGCCGAGCTGCCTTGCATTGTGGGCGGCGACTCCGACCTGGTGAGCGCCGTTGAGGGCTGCCCGCATACCATGCGCGATTTCGCCCACGCCGAGCGCAGGCTGGCCCGAGAGCACGGTGTTGGCAATCTTGGCCCCATTGAGGCCGAAAAGAAGGCCCGTCACGAGGGTTGAGATATAAAGAACGAGGGTCTGAGAGTTTCCCGTGTCGAAGTTCTGGAAAATGACGATAGAAACGTCAATGAACAGTCCCAGCGCGAAGAAACAGCAGATTACGATGACCATGACCTTGAAGAAATACTGGATGAAAATCTTCAGGATGTTCTGTGCGTAAGGCTTCAGGGAATCAACGAAGAGCATCGGGATAAGGAACGTCGCAATCGCACGCACAAGGAAGAATTCAAGGATAGTGATGGTGTACTGTGCCATGATGACGACGACGCAGATGACCATACCCAACTTGAAGAGCAGGCCCTGAATCATAGCGAAAATACCGTGAATTCCCCACTGCCCCTTCTCCGAATTGAACTTAACTTCGGTCAGGTCCCCCGTCTCCTCATCTATCGTATAACTTGTGCTGAAGGCAATGGCATCAGCCATAAGGTTACAGGTCTTGATGAGACGGCTCGGCGAGAGGAACAAGGTGTTCGCGCCGTTCTTGTCCTGGAGCCAGGGGCTGAAGAACACGTTCTTAAGAACGGCAAGGGATTTGGTCATGTCCCTGGTAAACACCTCGTCCGGATTATCGGACTTCTCGTAAAGCATCTGCTCTCCGGCCATGACCTCATTGAGGGACTTAATCTTCGACATATACATGAGCTGCTTCTTTGAGTCGAACTTTTTGTCGGCCTGCTTCCCGATGTTATTAACCTTATTTCTTGTCGAAGCGAAAAACCACCCTTTCTCCTTGATTTTGTTTCCGTTTTCATCAACTAGGTAAGTGTCAGTAACTTCTTTTCCTAAATAGTCTCCGGAAAAAGAATCCCACTTTTCTGTTTCAATTACATTTTCATGTACGATATTAAGGTTGTGCTGCTTCGCCCAGTCTAAGGCCGCCGCCTCGCTCATTCCGTAATTTTGGAGGTTTTTAATTACGGAATCAGAGATATAAATCTTCCCGTTCTCATCCCTCTCAACCTTTCCTTTCTTTATGTTCTGGGAAATGACACTGGAGATATACTGCTTGTACTCATCAAGTCCTTTCTCGATGTCCGCCGTCAGCGCGGCATAAGCCTGGGTATACACAAGGTCAATCTTCTTGTAACCACGAGAGACAGAAGCCCCCATGTCGGACGCGACCATAAGGAGTTTGTCCGTGACCGGGATGTAGATATGAAGCAGGACTATGCAAATAGTGAATTTATAAATCAAATCAACATAGACCTTCTTGAGTTCCATCGTGCCGGCCCAGAGCTTGAAGGCATTGAATACAATACCAAGAAAAGCTCCGAGGATTATGAGCCTGATGACAAGCCCAGTGACATCATTGATAGCCAGGGCAAACTGGGTTATACCGCCCGAGAGAGGGAGGTCTATCAGGCTGGTATTGTTGTTGTAGGCCGGCCAGCCAGACAGCGTTTCACCGAAAATAATTTTTTCGCTTTCTTTTTCTGTATTCTTTGTCTGAGCATGAACCTGCGAAAAACAGGCCGCTATCAGAAGCAAGAAAACAAACAGTTTTTTCTTTCTCATATATTCCAAAAGCTCCCTTACATCTGGTTTATCTCATCAATATCAATGCCTTTGTTCGCGAGGGCCTTCTGCTCTGCCTCCCTGTTCTCCATGTCCTGCTGGGCCTTGACGGCGTTTTCCGTCTCCTTTGCAGAAATCTCCTGGGATTTAAGACCGATGGCCCTGTTGAGCGAGCCGTGCATAAGTCCTATCTGCCGCAGGAGCACGCCGAGTGTCGAATTTGTCATCTGGGTCGCTGCATAAACGGAGCCTTCCGGCAGCCCTTCTGTATTCATCTTGTTGATGGCCCCCTGCTGGGCGATAATATCGTTAATCTGGTCCTCAATGGCCTTCTCAGTACCAAGAAGGTTGGATGTCTTCGTAAGGCGGGCAAGCTCATGCTTACCAAGCTCGATAGTCGCGTAGTTCCTGGGCGACATTCCGAAATGCCTGTGAATAGCCTCCTTTTCCTTGTAGCTGAGGCCCTCCGTATAACCTTTCACGGCCTCCTCTTTCTGCTCCTTGGTGTATTTCCAGGCGTTCTCCGTGAAGCCGACGATGGTTTTCTCCGGGTCCCCCGCACCGCACAGGTCGGCGACCGAGACCTTCATCCTGCCGAATGAGATGGACTCCGCATTAAGCGCGTCCTGCAGGTCGTTCACCTTGTTCATCTGCTTGTTCACCTCACGGGTGATGTCGTGGGCAGAGTCATGGACACCGGAGATGACCTCAAACGGGTTGTCCTTCATGCCGTCGAAGTTCTTTCCCAAGTCCTTCATCTCATTGAAGTTGATGGTCTTCATCTGCTGGTAGGCCTGGTCAATCTGCTTGTAGGTGTTCTGAACCTGCTCGATGGTGTTCTGGACCTGCTGGTAATACTGATAGGTCGTCTCGATTGCCTGAAGAAGGTTGGCCGAGTCGAGGACTGCGAACTGAGCGAAAAGATTCGCCCCCCTCACGGCACCGAGTACCGCAACGAGCGAGAGCATAACGAACTTTTTCCTTAACATTATCATAGTTTTTCTCCTTAAAAAGATATTTATTTGAATCCGCTGATTCGGATTGCCTTCATGGTTTTATTTGCCGGGAGCCTTTATCACGGCTTTTCCGGCCTTTTCTCAGACAGTTTTTTATGCTCCTCCCCATGCCTTATGCCAGGAAACCCGAAAGGTTTCTTATTTTCAGCTGCATCATCCTTCTCATCAAAATCCGGCTCCAATAATCTGAAGGGCGCACGCAGCTTTGTAATGCTCCGTACTTTCCAGGCAGGAAACTCGTCCCATCTCCAGGCCTCGCCGTACTGGTCATAGCTCGTGACATGATACTTGAGAAGTCCCCTGTGATAATCCGCACGGAAGAACCTCTTCGTCCCGTCCGATGACTCAAAGACAATATCGTAATAGTCAGGCGGAACAAGCTCAGGCTCAAGTTCCTGCTCAATTTTATCCGGCCGTGGAAGCGGCCAGTTCTCGGCATCAAAGGAAATATCCTGCGCTTCGGAAACAGTCTTTTTTCCACCGTCAGGAGATGAGAGTCCGAAGCAAAACAGCATGAAAACAAATAAAGTCAAGAAAAAGAAAATAAACCCTTTTCTGTTTATTGAAGGACTCTTAAACCAGTCCCGAAGCCCCTTTTTTCCGTCCTTCTCGTCCTCAGAAGAAAAATACATTTCCTCATTCTCATTATCTTCGTTATCATCCTCAATGTTTTTTGAGAAATAAGAAGAATCAGCCCCGACCCGGACAATAAAGAAACTCTTTCCGTCACGGAAATACCTTGAGAAAATCCTGCCTGCGAGTCCCTTCTCAGGGACTGCCCTCAAAGCTCCTTTCCGCGTATAATCCCTTGTATCAACGGCGCATACGCTGAAACCCGCGTCGATAAAATACTCCCGGACATCAATGGTGCTTGCGGATGCGAACTGTCCGTCTTTCTCAAAAATGAATTCAAAGTCAACGTCATCGAATCCAATAATGGCAATGTCCATAAGCGGCACGATGTTCTTTCCGGACAGGAAATCCTTCAGCATCATGTATTTATCCTGCAGGGATATTGCCCGTCCTGTAATACAAAGTGGAAAATCAAAAGATTTATCCGATAATTCCGGACCAATTACAGGGCTGTAAGCAGGTGATTCATCATCTGCATCATCCTCGTCCTCAACGTTACCGAAAAAAGGAGACTTCTTGCTTATAGTGATGGAATACCGCGTACTGTAAGAATATACATACTCAACAATAAAACCGTTCTTCTCAAAAAAAGCCTTCACGTCGAACGATGTGGGAAATTTATCCTTCTTTATACTAAAATCATAGTCCTTGTAAGAAATAGAAATATCTTCAACAAGCTCGATTCCGTTTTTTTCAAGAAATACAACAAGAGGTGCACGGACTGAGAAAACCTCCGGAGCGCTTTCTGTGTTCCCGGTTTCCGGGCCGCTTTCCTTTTTCTCCCCGGGGTCATCGGCCTCAAAGAAAGGCTCGTCCCATTTTCCGGTTTCAAGGATTTCAGGTTCTGTCTCCGTTTTGGCAGAAAAACTCCCTGATTCCTCATCAGTAAGAGGTTCTTCAACGAAAGGAGGCGGCGGCTCAATCCCGTCGATGTTCTCGGTCACGCTCTCAAGAAGGACAGCCTCATTGAGCGGCTTCTTCTGCACCTTCTCTTTTCTCACATTCTGCTTTTTCATATCCAATCTCCTTTTTATATCTAGCAAAAAAACATTCAATCAAAGCCAGGCAAATCACTGCCTGTCCCATACTTCCAGGTATGGTTTCGGGTCAAAGCCCTGCATCTCAAGCATGAGGGCCGCGCACTCCTTCCCGGAGTTGTGCCCTATCCTTCGCTCAATCTCGTCCATGATGCTCTTCGGGGGCGCGAGCAGCGCGAGCTGGAACTTGTCAAGCTCAAGCTGGAACATACGTGCGCCCAGGGGCGACTTGTAGAAGTAGTCGCGCTTCATCCGCGCGGTCGAGAGCGCGGCAATCTCGCTGTCAGTCAGCTGGAACTGCCTGTAATACTCGGAGAGAATGTCTGAGGCGGCGTTCGGGTCAGCCAGGTAGAATTTCGTCATGCACTGCGAGAGGATAGTAGAAGAGATAGAGCTTTTCGCGACCGAAGGAACGTCCTGGGTAGCAAACACTACGGCGACCCGTCTCTTACGGAGGGTGCGGAGCCAGTCATCGATTCGCTTCGCGAAGAACGGGTTGTTCAGGAACACCCAAGCCTCGTCCATTACAAGGAGTGTCGGAAGCCCCCTGTCGTCATTCTCCTTCGCGAACTTGCTCTCGATGAACCGGAACAGGAACATGAGTGCCGGCGTTACGCAGGCGCTACCCATCTTCATGAGGATTCCCATCTCAATCATCGTGAACCGCGCGGTGTCAATGTTTGTGTCGGTCGCGTCGAATACGTGACCGTACTGGCCGTCAAGAGTGTAAGGCTGGATTCCGTTCACGACCTCCTCGTCCTGGACATAAAGCTGGAACGTCGTGATGTTCCGTTTCTCAGGTCGCTTCGTGTCCCGGAGCTGTATGAGGGCGTTCCTTATCTCCTCCTTCTGGTTCGGGCTGAGGGTGACGTTCTGCTCGGAGAGGCAAAGCTCTATGAACTCCTGGCACCAGGTAAGCGACTCCTCGCTGTCCAGGTCCCTGAGCGGCTGGAAGGCAACGTCCTCGCTTCCCGGCTCGACGTAGCTTCCGCCGGCCGCAAGGCATACACCTCTCGATGTCTTGTCCTTGTCGAGGACTATGACGTTCGACCCCGGGTACTTGAGCCACATGGACTCAAGGAAACAGAGGAAAGTCGATTTTCCAGCGCCCGATGGACCGAAAATGAACGAATGGAATACATCCCCGACATTGAGGTTCAGGAAGAACGGGGTTCCTTCCGATGATGCCGTAATGAGCGGTGCTCCGCACCCGATATGCTCTCCGGTCCAGCGATTGAAGAAATCTCCAGTCCAGACGGACGAGAGCGGTATGATATGAGCTGTGTTCCGGGAGGAAATGAGCGCGCGCCTTACGTTCGCGAACGGGTTTCCCGGAAGGCTTCCGAGCCAAGCCTGGAACGAGTTCGTGGTCTCGACCTTAGCACCGAAGCCGGTTGAGTTTATGAGCTTGACAACATAGTTCGCCTTCTCAAGCGCAATGTTGTAGTCCTCGTCCCAGACCTCCACCGTAGAGGTGTAATGTCCGAAGGCCGCCATGTCCTTCGAGAGCATGACCTTAGCCTCGTTCGTCTCCTCCTCGAAGGCGATTGCAGCCGGGTCAACGCGGTCGGTCGTGACGTTTCCCGCAGCCTCGACGAAGGCCTGGCCCCAGCTCTTGCGGGAGTTGTTGAAACGCTTCTGGTATTTCTCTATGAGCTTCGCCGAAGTAACCTTATCCATGCCAATCCAGCGAGTAACCCACCTGTACTCGACCCCTGCCCTGCTGAGGATGTCCAGCATGGCGGGATATGTCTCCGCCGGGAAATCGCGCACGGCGATTATAGGCGCATACCTGTCCCCGATTTTCAACGTCATGCCGGTCTCGATGTCCTCGTCAGTGAGGAACGTGTCGAAAAGGCATGGGGCAGAAGGCGCTTTCTGGGGCCTCCATCTCGTAGAGATGCTCGATTTTATATATGTCATAATCTCAGAGTTTCCCATAGGCGTTACCTCAAGCCTTGACTGGACGTAAGAAATGACCTCCTGCGTCATGTCACGGAAAAACTGGATTTCTTTTGCGACGTTCTGCGTGTTGTAATAGTCCTGGCTTATGCCGTCATCACGGTAAAGAAGGGTTCCGCCCTTCGACACCAAATCGCTCTTGACCTGATAGGAGAACGTGAGGAAATAATAGCTCAGGAAATGCTCCTGGGCGTTCTTGTAAAGGTCCTTTCTCCGAGCGTCCATGAGGTAGCCAAGCTCGTTGTCCCACGGACTCTCTGGGTACTCGCGGGTAATCTCCCGCCTGCTCTCAAAATGCACCGCCCAGCCGTTACCCAGGCGGCGGATGGCCTCGTTGAAATAAGAAGAGATTGCGTTGATGCTCTCTGCCGACGAGCTTCCGAGGTCCGGGCATACGAAAGTGAAGCCGCGCATCAGCGCGCCGTTCTTTAGATAGACAATTCCCTCGTCATCATTCCCGATGAAAAAATTATACGGCAGGTAATAGGCCAGTTTGTTGGCCTTGAAGCTCTTTGCTGCCTGCCGGAACTTTGCCCCGATAAAATCAACTCCAAGCATACCTATCCCTCCAGGTAATCAGGCTCTATGAGAGAGCTGAGCGCGATAGAAATCATGTCCGGGTCCTTGCTCGTGAGAATCCGGCACGGGATATAGAAGACGGCCGTGAGGATAACGCCGGGTATAATCCCGAAGAGATACGACACAAGAACGAAAATCAGGAATACGATAAGGAAAACAGGTTTCTGTACCCCGAGAATCAGGTCGGACTGCTGGAACGACTTGAAGACCGGGACCGAGAAATCAGAAAGGGATTTCATACATCATCCTCCAAAAAAAATAAGAGAGGCTATTCCTCCGGGCAAATAAGCCCGGAGAGAAAGCCAAAAGAATTAACCAGATACAGTAAATGTCATTAAAACCAGAGACAATGCAATGCTCCAATACAAGTCAAAGAACATTACAGTTATTTCGTTTTTGACAAATCCTCAGAGAATGTGGTGTCCTGAGTTCCCCAGATGATAGTCACGATTTTTCCCGCGCACATGAAAAGGACGGTTCCGATGATGAACGGAAGGAATTTCTTGAAAATCTGCGGGTTCTGGCCGCCTGCGAAGAGAAGGCCCAGGCACTCACCGATAAGAAGGATGCAGCAGATGCCCTTTACCCATCCGCCGTTGAAGAAGTCAACGACCGTATTGACCCGTGAGTTCATCGCGGTTGTATCTACTGCCGCGAAAGTAGCAGCTACGGCCACCATAGAGAACATGAAGAAGAAGAACAATTTCTTGTGCTTCCCGATGAAATTCAAAAGCATATTAGACTCCTGTTTAAGAAATTAGTAGTAAACTTTAATACTTTTATTGTAATTTACCATTTCAGTATAAAAACTTACGCAAGTTTCTCGTTCTGAAGCATATTGAAGAAAGACTTCGAGCCTGCCGTGATAGGCATGACCTCATCAATCTTCGGCGGGCCGCCCGGAACCTTCGTAAGGTGAACGCAAAGATGTATCACCTGCGTGAGGTCAGGCAGGACCCCGGTAATTACCTCGGCGAGAATATCCTGCATACGCGTAATCATGGATGTCGCGTTGTCGGCGTGTATCGTAGTCACGTTGCCAGTGTGCCCGGTGTTCCATGACTTGATAAGCTCGTCGGCGACCTCCCCGTACCTTACCTCACCGAATATAATCCGGTTAGGTGTCCATCTGAGCGCGGTGCGCACGGCCTCAGCCGCACATTTCCTGTTGACAGACACGAACGTCTTGTCACGCGCCGCGCACTGTAATTCCGGAACATCCTCTACAATGTAGAAGGAATCGTTCGGAGTGTACTCGACCATTTTCCTCAGAACCGCGTTCGTGAAGGTGGTTTTCCCACTTCCCGTGCTTCCCCCGACAAGGATGTTCTTCCTTTCCTTGATGTACCTGCAGATTAGCTCATATTCCTCCTTAGTCATCTGGCCGTTCGCCAGGTATTCCTCCAGCGTGAAAATCTTCGCCGCCGGCCGCCTCATGGCAATCTGGGCGTTCTCGACCGCCGGCGGCAGCATCCCCGTGAACCGCAGGTTGTACGGTTTCGGGAGCACCGCCTCCAGCTTCGGAAGCCCGGTCGAATAATCTATCGGGAGGTCCAGCATCGACGCGGCTGAGAGTATGATGCCCTTCACCTGCGCCGGAGGCAGGAATTTCCCGGTAAAAACCTTTCCCACGGCGAACTTCTCGTAGAGAATCTCGCCGGTCCCTATGACCTTGATGTCAGTGATTGACTTGTCCTCGAAATACTCACGAAGGATTCCGAGGTCCTCAAGGAAACTGTCATATACGCGCCTGGCCTTCTCCTCGCGGGCCGAGGCGGTCTGTTCCGCTGTCATCCCTATTTGCTCCTCATGTACGTCTCTTCAAGCGTCTCCTGGGTGTCTCCCCAGACCTGCTGGACGAACGAGATGTCCTTCTCCTTCTCCTGCCGCCTGAATCCCCAGACGAGGCTAGTCATGCGCTGCGTGCCCGAGTCCAGGACGGCCTGGGCCTCATTCTTGTCCTTCGGAAGCGGCGGAAGGTGCGCGATGATGAACGGAAGGACGTAATTTATGAGCTTGTAGAAGGTCTCCGTCTTGTTGTTGAGCCAGTCAACCTTCTTCTCAAGGGTCGAGAACCTGGCGAGGATAATGTTCTCGTCAACAGTCTCCTGCGTGTAGTAGTTCCTTATGCAGGTCTCCAGCATGGAGGTCTTTGACACTCCCTCCTCCTCTGCAAGCTCCCCGAGCATCTTGCTTACGTTCTCATCCATCCTGAAGTTCTCGTACTTGTAATTTTTCTTCGCCATACAGAAATCGCCTCCTCGTACTGACACTGAAAATAAACCGAAACAAAAAAGACTATGGCTCCGCCGTGTCGAAGTCACCCTGGGTGTACTTGGCGACGGTCGGAGGCGGCTCGCCGGGGTCTTCGTCCCCCGTGAACGGACTGTCCCACTCCTCGCACTCGCCGTAGGATTCCTCGTCAGGCTTTCCCTGGTAGGTCTCAAGGAACGAAATCGGGTCGAAGCCGTCCTTCTCCTCCTCGGCTTCTTTTCTTACCTCAGTTTCCTTCTCCTCTTTTTCAAGCTCCGCCATCCTCTCCTTACGGTTGGCCTGGCTCGGAAGCCCCTCGCACTCGGCGTTGATGGCATCCTGCTCGTAGGGAGCCGGGAATCCGGTCTCGACCTTGCCGGTATCGACGTTCTCGTTGAAGACCTTCCAGCTGAAGCGGTCGTCGGCGTAGAAGACGTTCTTCTTTCCCATGTAGGGCGGCATATTGTGCCCGAGGATGATGCAGTCCGTGTAAGGCATCTTCATCATCTCATCCGGATTTATGAGGTCTCGCTGGACCTCCTGCGCGCTTGAGTTGAGGTTGTTGAGAGCCACCTGGAAGCGGCTTCCCGACACCGAGAGGTTTTCGTTCGTGACGGACTCCTTGCCTATCATCTTCGAGAATTTCTCAGCGTCCTGCGGGTTGTTAGGTGCATAGATAAGAATGTAACGGCAGTTGTCGATGAACGTGTTCTCCTGGCCGTAAATCTTCACGAGCTGCTGGTAAGCCTGGACTACCAGGTAGAACCGTAGGCCATAACCCGCGAGGATGCCTAACGAGGTCGCGAGGAATTTCATGTTTCCGAGGACAGGGAACTCGTCTATCATGAAGAGAATCGGGTGCTTGAGGACCTTCTCCTTCTCGCCCGCCCTGATTTCTCCGGAAGAGAACCTTCGGACGACGAAATCGATTATGAGCTGGAAGACCGGCATGATTCGGTCAACGTCGCCGAACGGCAGCGTGAGATAAAGCGAGATTGGCTCCTTTGAGTCGTAGAAGTCCTGGAGCTTGAAGTCCGAGTGGCTCGTCACGTTCCTGATGAATGGGTCACGGAAAAGGTTGAGCTTTGACTGGATTGTCTGCATGATGTCCGAGCGGACCTTCTCATGCTGCTGCTTCGCGCTCATCGCGACATCGAGAACGATTCCGTGGATGTAGTCTGAGACCTGGCCGTCCTTGTCCAGGTGCCTTGAGTTAATCATCTCGTCGAGCAGTGCCTCGCCCGCAGGAAGCGGGTTCCCCTCCTCGTCCTCACCGTTCGCCGCGCGCGCGAGGATTGTGAGGACACCCGCAAGAGTCCTGTCCTTCGGTCCGTAGAGCGGCTTTCCGTCCTCGCCCACAGAGGAAAGGACATGGAAGATTACGCCGGTGAGGAGGTCTCGAGCATTGTTGTCAAAGAAGTCGGAGTTAGAGTCCCCGCCCTTGTCACCTTTCTGGAAGATGTTCTGGAGGATGGTACCGATGTCACGGAAGGCGTTCTGGTTAAGCTCGACCTCCTCCAGAGGGTTGAAGCAGGCGGTCTCGAACTGGACAGGCGAGAACTTGATTACGTGGGAGAACTTCTTCCTGTAGCCCGCCGTCATGTTGTAAAGCTCGCCCTTCGGGTCGAAGATAATCATGGACTCGCGGTATGAGCAGCAGGTCGGAACAACGGTGCCGACACCCTTTCCGGAGCGGGTCGGGGCGATTACGAGCGTGTGGCTCGTTCCGGCATGGCAGATGAGCGGTGCTTTCTTCATCAGCTTGAGGCCGAAGTTGCCCTTCTTGTTGATGATGCCCTCGCTCTTGGCAGAATACTGCTGCGCGAGCACGACCCCGTGGGTCTCGCAGAGACCGAACTTCTTGAGGTCCTTCTCCGTTCCCCACCGCGCGGTTCCGTAGAGGTTCTTGTTCTTGTTCATGCCCGCCGTGCGGATGATGGATATGGCGAGCCAGGTGACGACACCCAGGACAGAGCAAACGACTCCTGGAAGGACGGACTTTGAGATAGCGTCCTGAAGGGCCGCGTCGAACGGGTTCGTGAACATGGTAATCATGCAGACGAACGGGTTGAAAATCGGGTAGCCCTTCGGAAGACCGAAAATCTTGTGCTTGAGGATATAGATTGGTGCGTCGCAGAAACGCGGGTTGTAGCCCACGTGCTCCGCGAACAGCTGAGATGAGAGGAACGCTCCGATTACGATTATGAGAGCCGGAATAATCAGGTTCGTCAAATCATACAGGAGCTTCCTGTTGTTTTTCTGAGGCTTTTTTCGTAAGAATTCGTTATCTGCCATGAAAACCCTACCTTTATAAAAAGGCAGCCAGTTTCACGGCCGTGGTATGGATTTACTTAATGTTCATAATGCTGTTCGTGTTCGCTCAAGATATACAGGAAAAAGAAAAAATAGTAAATAGTAATATTACTATTATTCATTACTTTTTTTTTGAAAAAAAATTAAACAAATTATTCCTGCTCCTTCTTTTTAAGCGGTCCCATCATTTTCAGGTGAAGCACGTTGCGCCCCTTCTCATTTGTACGGTAACTCAGCTCCACCGCAGAGCCTATGATGTCCGCATCGGCCTGCCTGTGCGTCCTTACGTAATAAGCCTCTCCGGTCGAGCGGTTCTCCACGACGAGCGCGTTGTTGAAGACGTTCTCGTCGTCCATGACGAATCTCTGCGTGACGATTCCCCTGAAAGAGCCGCAGTCACGGTCGAAGACCTTGAGGTTTGCTGCGGTCGTCCACCTGAGTTTCGCGCGGGCATCAATGAACGTGTTGTAACGGCCTATGTTCCTGAGCTTCGTGCTCCAGTTCCTCTCAAGGTAATAGAGCGGCGGAGTCCTGTTCGAGAAGCAGACGGCAAGCCCCATGTCGCACAGGGCCGAGAGCCTTAGCCGCATCTCCTCGTCCCGGGCGACAATCTCTGATTCAAACTCAGTTCCATCGGTGTTTTTCTGCGGGGACGGGAACATGGTGCAGTACATCGCAATTCTGTCGTCAAGGATTGTGTGCCTCCTCGCGAAAGGGAGCCGGCTCCTGGATGCGGAAATAAGCTCCTGCGACCTGAAGCCTATCATCTTGGTGCATATCTCCCCCGCCGCAATGCGCGCGGACTTAATGACCTCCGGGGGAATTCTTCTGATTTCCTTGCCCGTCACCCGGTCCTTGCCGTTGAGTAGCAGGTGGGCATGGGCGTGGTCGGTGTTGTGGTGCTCGGCGGCCATCCAGGAGAAACTGTAGCCGGTCATCTTCTCAAGGTTCTTGACGAAAGCCCTCACGAGCAGTTTCAGCGGGACTTTCTGGCTCTCAGGCGAGATTATGTACTTGAAATGAAGGTCCGTGGCGTTCCTCTCATACTCTTCGATGTCGCTTTCCGGAACTTCGTCATACATGGCATTGAAGAGCTTAGGCTTCTCCGTAACCTCTTCCTTGTTGGTCTGCGGAAGATATTTACGGAGGAATTCAATATGGTTCTTCTTTGCATCCCCGTAGAACATCTTCGCCGTGCACAGCTGGTTCTGGCTCCTCGCGCCCCTCCCCATGCGGATGAAGCTGTCCTTTTTTTTGTCATTGTGACGGTGGAAGAAAAGGTGGTTCATCTCCCTGAGAAGTCTGTTTATCTCCTTTCCGGCATCAGCAGACCTCACCTTCTTCGGCGGTCTGAGTCCTTTTCCGAAGAAATCGTAGTCGATTACTTCCTGGCCTGTAAGCTCGTCCTTGTGCATGGGCTACGCTCCCAAATGAAAATCATTCATCCATTTTTCATGGTCCTTAAACATTTTATCTATTTTATTGTTATAATGTTTTTGAATCTTAACTAAAACAAAAACAAACACAACCTCAAAAACTATAAGCATAAGTATCATAATTTCTCCTTATCCATCAACCGACATTTGACGGTTGAATAAAATTATTCGTATTCCTTTATAAAAGTTTGCATTTTTAGTTTATCTGCCATAATTTCTGCTTTTAAAATATCAATATCTATTTTTTTCTCTGGGTTTAGACTATCTTCAAAATCAAAAGTAGCGAATTTCATTTTTACGAAACAATCAACCACATTTTTAAACTCAGGCTTTATGACGGTTCTTCCTACCATTGAACTCATTTTTATAAAGAATTTTTCTGTGCTGAATTTCCAGTTCAGGCAAAGCCCGCTCTAAGAAATCCAGCTTGCTTTTTAGTCCGTATTCATCCTCATCCTCGCTGGTTTCTTCTAGCTTTTTATCATAATTTTCATAGCCTTGCTCTCTTATATCAGCAATTTCCTTCTTTGCCCATTCATAAGGAGTTGTACCTGTCATCAAATAGAAAGTCTTGCAGAACCTGAAAGTATAATAGTTAGTAGGGTCTCGCCATTTCTCTTTGCTTTCAAAATAATAAGTGTATTCCTTTCCGTTAAAAATTATTTGTATTTCCCGGCTATGATACGGGAACAAAAGTTCCAGCGGCAGCATAAACTGAATGACATCAGAGTTTGTATAAAAGGTGTCATTTTCATAATCATCGCTGTAACTGTGGTCGTAATTGTACCTGATTTCATTTTCAGGGACCTCAAAATATTTTTTCAGCCAATTCCGCCATTCAAAATTTATGCTAGTCAAACCATTCTCAGCATTTGTTATATTGCAGCAAAGAATAAACGAATGATTATTATGGTCAAAATACATCTTAAAAGGAAATTCATCTGGCCAACTGTCTATATAATCAAAAATCTCCTTGAGAATCGAAGGGATATAACTACCAGCAATTTGGGTAACAGGTACAATACCAGAATAGCATCCAACAGTTTCGTCTATTTTATCACGGAGCCGTTCCCAATAAATAAAATCATCCTCTTCAATTTTGAATTTCCTTTTATAAAAGTCTTTGAATTCATCGAAGAAGTTTCGTCCGTTGTGAGAAAACAACTTTCTGTATGTTTTGTATTGTTTGAAATTACAGAAAAAATCTCTTGTAAACTCTATATCACTATTCAGTCCGGTTTTCTTTTTAAAATCACTGTCACCATCTTCACGGATAAAATCAATATCTCCGTTCGTAAGCGGCTTATCAAATCCAAGAGAACCGATACTTTTACTAAAAAAATCGTCTCCGCTATAAATACCGTATTCTTTGAATACTTCGCTTTTCAATTTGTTTTTGTTTTTCATAATATTTTCTCCTTACCCTTCATAATTGCAAACTCCGCCGCCCTCATGTCAAGGCTATTTTGATATTCTTAAAGTTCTTCTGACAGTTTCTCTGCCATCCTTGCATCTGCCACTTTTTTATATTCCGGCTTTAATTTAGGTTCATTCTCCAATAGTTTTTGAAGAATGGAGTAAGTTGACTTCTTCATCACTGACGGCTTGAACTTTTTCTGCATCTCGAAAAACTCCTTTAGGTCCTGCCACTCAACAGGAGTCAATGTGATTGTCACATCACAGAAATCTTTCGCATAAGCAACCCTTGTCTTCCCGTTATCGTCTATGAACATAGATTCACAATCCTATTTTTTACAGTCCTTCTTAATACACGGTGGCGAGATTTCTAACCAAGAAAGAACATCTTCTTCTATCTCGCCGTCGTCATTATCGTACCAGAAACCGAACTTATACCACTCAAGCACCATCCGCTCTTTCAGGGAAATAAGCAGTGTCTTTTGATTGCTTGGCAACTCTCCCTTACTCGGATAATGCCATTCATCAGCCTTAAATCTTTGCAACTGGACTTTCAACGTATCATCATCAAGGGCGGGCGGAACGTTAAAAAAAATTGCCATCTGCCGACGGTTCTCAATCTCTGACAGAATCGCCTCAAGCTCATTATAAGCGATGACATTATGATAATATAAATGTTTTGCTATATTATTATTCTTGTCGGAATTATATGACTCTGCATATTCTTTCGCCAATTTCAAATTCGCTTCCTTGTGTTTTTTAATCAGCTCCATAATCTCTTGTTTTGTCATGTTATATCTGCTTTCAGCACAATCCTTATAAAGTTTCTTTTCTTCTTGCGTAAAAGCTCTCATATATTCCATCTCCTCTTGAAATCCTCGATAACATCGACCTCTTTCGGGGAATATAGTCTCATCTCTTCGGTGACACAAAGCCAGTCAAGAAAGTCTTTAAAATTACCAGAAAAGCCTTCTGTCCAGGCAAGGAACGCCTGATAGCGTCTCTTACTTCTGTTCGGTTTGTTTTCTTTCTTTTTTCTGAGCCACAAATCAGTGACATAGCTTATTCCAATGTCAGTAACGGAAAAAATCTCTTCACCCCACGGGGTATTTCCGCTCTTCCGCATATATCCTTTTTCGACGAGCTTCTGGATAATCAAATGGTCCTCAGTATCAGGACTGATTCCAAACCAGTTCCTGTTTTCGGTTCTCATCTCGTTCCATCCCGGCTGAAAACTGTAGCCGAGCGTATGGAACATTATTTTCTCCTCAACTTGTGTAAGCTCCATCATTTTCAATCTCCTCGTATTTTTCTAATCTGTATTTTCCCCATTGTTCTGATTCAAGTTCGTCGGCGTAGATTCCTGTCATGTGGTATTTGTTTCCGCCCCAGTATGTGTACGCTCCGGAAAGTAGCGGTTCCTTGTCGCATTGGAGTCTCCATGCGGGGCTTTCTTGGACGCATACTGCTTTGTAGTGTCCTTTCGGGATTTTCATTATTTCCCGGCACTTTTTCGTGAGGAATTTCGGGTTTTGGGGTTCTGGGTCTATGACTATTATCTGAACTTCGTCCCCTTTCTGTATTCTTCTCAGTGGAAGGGTTTCGCTGTATTCAATGTCGTGTTTCATTTCTTCTCCTTGTCTTTAGCCGGCTTTTTTGGTCGGATAAAATTATTCGTATTCCTTTATGAAGGCTTCCATTTTTAAGTTTGTCTGACATTACTTCCGTTTAAATAATGTCAAACAAAGTCGGCTGTTTTGCCGCTTCGCGCTCTGCCCTTTCTTTCAGAATGTCATCAACTTTCTTTTCAAGAAACCTTGATTCATCAAGGGCAGCTTTCGTTCTTGTCTTGAAATAAGTCTTCTGAGCCATTCTCATCTTCTGTACTAAATCTGCGAATTCCCCTGTCGTCATTTCAAGGTCTCCTCTTTCAGTTGTTTCTTGATTTTCTTGACTTTCTTTTTTTTAATATCATTCTCAAGGTCTGCCGCTTCATCTGAAAGTTTTTTTGTTTTTTTATAAACCTCGGCATATACTTCATGCAATGCTGAGTATTCATAGAATTCATCCGAACTGAGAATCCTGTTCTCGTCCGCCTCAAAGTCATTGATTTTCTGCTCAATAATTTTCTTTTCATGTTCCAGATTCTCAATACGATTGTTATAACAGCTCAGGTCCTTCCTGAGCCAGTCTTCATTTTGACTGAGGCATAGGAGAAAAATGCCTGCACAAAGCAGAGAGAAGCCGGCACATACAAATGCTTTATTCTCAGATACAGTACACGCATTGCTAGTACGCCCATAGCTATTCAGAAAGTCGAAAAATAAAGCACCAAGTACCAAAAAACCGATGCCGACAAGCACCATTCCGACCATAAAAAATAAAAAAGTGTATGAAAACATATTATTTCTCCTTTGCCTCCACAAGAATTTTCGCAAGCTCCAGCCTGCATTTTTTACAAAGCGGAATCTCCTGCCCGCCACCCTTCTTCTTGTCCCAGATTAAGATTGTCCTTACGAGGCTGTCCCCGCAGCTCAGGCAAAATGCCCAGTTCGGGTTTTCTTTCTCAAGTTTAATCATCAGCTTTCCTCCCGGCCGATATTCTCCTCAATCTCAGAAACTGCGGCCTTTACCGCATCATAGATTTTCTGAAGTTCCTGCTCGTTGTAGTAATTCAGGTTCAGATTTGACAAATAATCCGAAAGCTGTTCTTTTGTCATTCCTTAATTCTCCTATCTTTTCCCGTATGCTTTCTCGACCTCAGCGACCGAGTAAAACTCTTTCCTGTTGCCGTCTGTCTCCGTGAATATCACGTTTCCGTCGCTAGTCATGGTCGCCTCAACCTCCGGGTACTTCTGCTGCAAGATAAGCGTTGCGTTGGCCAACGCCAGCTCCGCAAGTCCGAAGGTCTGTTCCGCGACACACATGCTGCGCTTAAGCTCGTTTCTCCATGCCATAACTCACCGCCTCGCCCGGCCCTTGTTTCCGACTGCCGCCCCGCTCTTTATATCCCTGAGCATCTTGAGCGCGACCTTCATGACGGGAATCGATTTGAGGTAGTCCTTCCTGTACCTTCTGTCAGTCAGGTAGAACTCAAGTTCCTTCTCGTCCACGCGGGAAAGATTCAGGAACTCATCCTCCGAAAGCCAGAACCCTGTCCGCCTTTTCCTGTCATGCTCGTCCCAGTGATAGCGGTCCCGCCCCATAACAGTGTTTGTCTCATAATAAAGAATCTTATAATAAGGATACCCCGCCCTCATGAAATAAGTACGACCCTCAAGCTCTCCCTCTCCTGCAAGGCACTTCTTCTCGACCTTGTAGTAGCATTGCGTGGACGGGCTTTCGACATAATTCCTCCCGTCCGCAATGCCGTGCGCGCCCATGAAATAATATTTGCTTTCCTTGTCATGTCCCACAGAATCAAGCCCGGTAATCATAATCAGGTCCCCGGCCTTTGTTCCGGCATTAACACCCTCAAGATATTCTCTCCAAAGAGGCTTCGTCTTGTCGGAAATCCAGTTCTCGGCCTCCATGTTCCTCTCAAGTACGCAGTATTCTTTCGGCACGACATTCAGCAGGAAATTTACCCTTCCCTTAAGGTTCGTGCCGAGAATCTCGCTCCTGTCTATCAGTCCCTGCAGGTATGCCGTGACGTATTTCCACGGAAGCATCTGCTCGTCTATCCGTTTCTGCTTCCCGGTCTCCCCGTCTTCCCAACGCTCGGCTTCCTTGTAAATCTCCTCGGTCTCCCGGAGAGTCGGGAACACTGAGTCCGGGACCCTTATGCCGCTGAATATCCTGTAAAGGTTCTCCCCGTTCCTTATGAGAAAATATGTGATGCCGTTCTTACCGTCCATTACAAAATCTTCCCAGATGTCTCCGTAACTCTTCTTGTTCCGGCAGACCTGGAACACGCATATTGACTTTTTGTGCGGCATATACATCTTGAAATGTCCCTGAATCCACTCATCGAAAAGCGCGAGCGAGTGATAATCAAAGTCCACCGCATCCTCAACCCTGTCAAGGGTCTCGCTAACGATTCCGTACTCCTCGTCCATGTAGAGCTTCTGCTGGTATATGTGGAGAGGAAGGTCGTCCGCCCGCTCCTTATCTTCGATAAGCGTTACTATATTCTCATAGGTTCCGAGGTACGTCTCGATGGCTTCGATGACCCGGTACTTACTTTTCATCCATTCCTTAAGCACCGAGACCTGAGCCTTAAGCTCTTCCTTCTGCCTGTCAAGCTCCGCCATTCTCTCGCGGATTTGCTCACGGACCTGCCGGTAATCCCGGTTTGTCCTTATCTGCGGAAACCCGGAAAGCATCAGCTCATTCTTTACCCCCGACTCCTTCCATCCGTCAGCCTCAATGAGAGGTACCGACGTGGCTCCGCCCATGCTTTCGTTTATAAGCCTGTCAAAATCAGCGTCAATGACCTCCTGATAATCAAGGTCATAAATCTTTTTATATTTTTCTCTTCCATCGGAATCTTCCTCATAGACACCGACAGGGATTGTGATTTTCTCAAATTTCGCGACTTTCTCCTCGTCAATCTCATAAAGGTCCTTTGTGCAGTTATATTTTCCGAAAATATACTGCTCGACATATTTCTCAGGAACCTCAGCTGACAGGATAAATTTTCTCACGGCGAACTCCAGAGACTTCGCCTCTATCTTCATTGACTTGTAAGCGTAAGGATTGCTGCTCCCGCCGCCGAAAACAAATTTCATCTTTCTCCCCCTGTAAGTCAAAATAGTAAGCATTAAGTAATTTATTACTGTTTACTATTCATGCATAAAAAATTAGCGCAAGTCGGCGCTAATTAACAGGCTCGGTGTTTCCGCCAGGTTTATTTTTCCGAGACTCCAAGCCCTTCGATTATGTACCTGCTCACAGTCTTCTCAGCTTCTTTGGCCCTGGTCTTTATCGTGCTCACCTCACCGACTGTACCAACAATAGATATATGCTTGTACACCCTGGCTCCTTTCTTCCGGCCGGCACCGGCACGCTTTCCGCCCCTTCCGGATTTCTTTTTCTCAGTCTCATTATCCATACATGAATTCTAAAACAAAAATTTGAATAGGTCAATATGAAAAAAGAAATACAAGAATCAAAAAAAATGTTTTTGCCAGCTGATACCGTCACTTAAAAACCTTTAAAAAAGTGTAGTAAAAGTGCGTTACAGAAAACTATGGTGCGTTACAGCTATCTCCAAACAACAACAATAGATACACCCACTGTAACGCACTTTCTTTATCTTGCCTATCAGTTAATCAAGTATTCTCTATCAGATTACATCTTCTTTCCCTAAATAATCACATTTTTCAGGTAAACTTCTTGGCTTTGCCTTATTAGCGCACGTCGGCGCTAATTTTTCTCCGAATATCTGATTCTCTAATGAGCGCACATCGGCGCTAATTTTTTTTAACACCTTTTCTTAATCAGCGCACGTGTGCGCTGATTAAACTCTGGAAAAAGATTCAGACCCAGTTCCAATTAGCGCACATGTGCGCTAATTGATGTTGTTGACAAACAAAAATTTTTAACAGTAATATTTAATTAAACTTGTGTTATTTACTATTTTTTATTCAGGAGACAGAATTGCTGATACTAACAGAAAAACCTTCGGTCGCCAAAAGTTTCGCCGATGCCCTCGGGGCCGCTCGTAATAAGGCCGGATTCTACGAGAACTCCCAGGAGGGAGTCGTCATCACGAATTGTGTGGGACATCTCTATGAGCTTGCGAAGCCAGGTGAGTACAATGAGTCTTTCAGGCGGTTCTCCTTCGACAATCTGCCGATTATCCCGGAAAAATACATCTATGACGCGAGCGCTTCGACCGAGAGGCAGACGCTCCTTGTTACAAGACTCTTGCAGCAACACCGTAGCGACAAGATTATCATCGCAACCGATGCCGACCGTGAGGGGGAGGTTATCGCGCGAATCGTCCTGCGCGAGGCGGGAGTGAGCGACGGCGGAAATTGCCGGAGGTTTTGGGTCTCAGAGGCTTTGACTCCGGAGGTCATAAAAAAGGGTTTATCGGAAACAAAACCCTGGGCCGAGTACGAAACTCTCGCCAGACAGGGATTCGCCCGCCAGCACGCCGACTGGCTCGTGGGAATGAATCTTACGCCCTATATGACGCTTCTCTCAGGGAACCGTGAAACCTTTCCTGTCGGCCGGGTCCAGACAGCAATCCTTGCCGCAATCGCACAGCGAAACAAGGAAGTCAAGAATTTCGTTCCCGTACCATATTTCGAGTGTGAGGCCACACTGAAAGACAACGCCGGAAACAAAATAAAGGCTCTTCTCCTGAACCCGAAAACCGAAAAAACTTACTTCATGGAGCAGGATGAACATATAAGGGGTGCCATTGCATACTCAGGGCAGGACAAAAAAATCACGGCGACCAGCGATGTCAAAAGAAAACTCCTCAATCCGCCCCGGCTCCTCTCGCTTACGGCCCTGCAGAAAATCGCCGCTAAAGAGTTCGATTATTCCCCATCCCGGACTCTTGAGATTGCGCAGAAATTGTATGATGAATACGAGTGCCTCTCTTATCCTAGACCACCATCGGATGTTATGGGTGATGATGATGTTGCGCTGTTCAAGGATGTCTTCCAGAAATTCCGAAACTTTTACGAAATCTCAAAGTTTTGTGACGAGAAATATATTACTCAAGAGAACAAGCATATATTCAACTCCAAGCGCCTCGTGAGCCATCACGCCCTTATCCCGCTTGCAAAGCTGCCAGACTCTGCCAGCCCGGCTGAAAGAAATATCTATGAAGTCGTAGCCAGGCATTTCTTTCTTTCCTGTATGCCGCCATTTATCTATGACGAGAAAACAATCCTCGCCAGGAACGGTTCGTACATTTACAAGGCCGTCATTAAAACAACCGTCGAAGATGGCTGGAAGGCCGCCGACAAGGATGACGACAATGAGCTTTGTGTATTCGACGAGAAGACAGCCTCTCTCACCGGTGTCGAGATAATTAGGAAGCTCACGACCCCGAAGAAAGAATTCACAGAGACCTCGCTCCTATCGTTCATGGAGAATCCTACGAACGAGGATTCGGAAGAGAAACTCGTCGGACTCGGAACGCCGGCCACCAGAGGAAGCATACTTAAAAAACTCGAGGATGACGGCTATGTAAGAAAAGAGGGCAAAAAGATGATGGCGACGGCAAAAGGTGTCTTCCTTCTCCGCCTCCTGTTCAAGAACGAGCTTACGGCGAAAATCGCCGGGATAAAGCAGACGACGCTCTGGGAGAGACAGCTTGAGGAAAACCCGGAGGCTTTTGAGGAATCCATAGTCGCATACGTCAGACAAACCGTGACACAGAAACAAGCCGTCGAGACATTCGAGAAAGAGGGTGTCGGCGCATGCCCGCTGTGCGGAAAAAAAATCATGGAGTCGGAGAAAAGCTATTACTGCACGGGATGGAAAGCAGACCCGAAATGCGGGTTCGCAATCTGGAAAAGCATCATGTCCGCAAAAATCTCGCTCAATGATGCGAAGCTCCTGTTATCCGGAAAAACTACCGGAGCAAAAAAACTCACAAAAAAAGACGGCTCGACTTTCAGCGCGAAGCTGAAGCTGGACGCTGGGGAAATAAAACTTGTCTTTGACAAAAAAAACTCTTCCAGAAGCAGAAGAAATTAGCGCAATACTGCGCTAATTAACAAAAGGAGAACGCAAAAAATTACAAAAAAATTCAGAAAAGAATCTGACCCGGAAGAAGTAGAAATCAGCACCGCTGAGCGCTGATTAAAAAGGAGATAGAATATGAGTTACTGCAGGTATTGTGGGACTGAGATAAATTACACCCAGACCACCAACGACAAATGGATGCCCTATGACGTGACCGGCAATCCGCATTTCTGCCAGGAAGGTAAGAATAAAAAAACTTCAAAGGACACCGGCCTCAAAGTCTGCCAGTCCTGCGGAAAACCGTATTTTCTGATGGGCAGAAAAAAAATCGACTACGCGACGCTGGCTCCCCATGAGTGCCGGAAAAGCGACATAACCAGGTACCAAAAATACCTTGAGAAAACAAAAAACGAGCGGGCAAAGACCTCTAACAGGAGAAGCAAGAAATGACCCTTGAAGAAGCCCGGAAAACCGTGGAGGAGAAATAAATGTTTTTTATGAAAAAAAAGAACTGGGAACACAACATGGACATCACCGCCGATATTCAGCGGCATAAGGAGTTGTCAAAAAAGATGATGGAAACTGATTTTGACCAGGACCTTCCAGAAATCAAATCACACACTGATTTCACCGAGGCTGAAAAAAGTGAGATTGTAGAACTGATAATACTGTTCATAAAATTTTATTCCTGCGAGCTGCGTAATTTCCAGAAAACGGTCTGCAGTGACACACAGGCGATATACGGCTACAAGAAAACGGGAATTCATAAACAAATGGGAAAAATTGAAAACCAGGAATGGCTCAAGGACGTCACGGAGGCTTTTCACACCATTCCCGAAGTGCTTTTATACATCCAGAAGAATTGCTGGGATGACTTCAGACTCCAGCTTCTATACCAGAGCCTTAAAGACTTCAGCGAATTATGGTACGAACCGCTCCGCAACAGAAGTGTTTCATGGTTTATCCAAGAAGCTCAGGGCTGTCACGGCAATTCATACCGCATGGCACAAGAGATTATGACAATGCTCCGGAAAAATGTAACGGAACCTTCCGTCAAGGAGGAAAGATGATAATTATTGATGACCTGAAGAACCTCGCTGACGAGCAGAACAAACTCTTGCTGATGGCGAAAGAAAAATGCAAGAAGGAAAAACTTGTATGGACTTTCAATGTCTGCAAGGAGAAGGGATGCAGACATACCTACAACCAAAGATACTGGTGCAATACCATTGGCTGTATTCACGATATGAGGTCCTGGGGCGGAACCGAAATTCCCTATGAAGACCTTTTTGACCCAAAGAACAACACAGAGTCATAAATGCCATTCTTTATTTTAGTTGGTGTCGTCGTATTATCCTGCGGGATTAGAATACTGACAGGAGCTTAAAAAGCTAGAATAATATACAGCACACAAAACAATTTAATAGCAGATAAAATACAAGGAGAAAACAAAAACAAATGAATGGAAGACAAGAATGTAACGTTGAGCTGCCGCCCGGAACATCTTTGGACAGATGCCTCAAAGACACGAACTTATCATGGAAAGCAAAAGGAATTTACGCATTGCTTTATAATTTTGCAGCCAATAAAGATTATATCACTTGCGGGATGCTGAAAACAATATCCCTGGACGGAACATCTGCATTATACAGTGGACTTAAAGAACTTGAAAAGAACTACTACCTGAAAAGAGAAAGGCTGCGGGAGGGGGGCCAGTTTTCAAATATCACTTATAAGCTGTCATAACAATAAAGGTATCTGTTAATAGTTATTTTGGAGGGAAACAACATGGAACCAGGAACAAAAATATTCTGGATTGTATGGCTATTAGTCTTCACACTCGTAAATGTAATCCGGGTCCGGAAGAAAACACGTCACCAGGCAAAGTATAATGCCGCGAAAAGAATCTACAGGAAAATCAACGACATCTATCAAAATCATGTCTCCCCGGGCCGGGCTATGAGCAACAGGATGTGGATTCTGTCTTATCTCCGGAAAATAGACCCGTTCGTGTTCGAGGAGCTTATCCTTTACTCGCTGAAAAAAAAGGGGTTCAGGATAAAACGGAATCGTAGGTACACAGGCGACGGCGGCATCGACGGCCGTGCAAAATATCACGGCGAGAAATTCCTTGTCCAGGCAAAAAGGTATTCCGACCACATCAACCTCCAGCACGTCAAGGAGTTCATAGACGTGTGCCACGCGGAGAAAAAAAGGGGATTTTTCGTGCACACGGGAAAAACCGGCGAGGCATCAAAAGAAATAATCAGAAAAAATCCGCAGATAATTCTCTTGAGCGGGGAAGGGCTTTACGACCTTTTCATACGCGAGCGATGCCTCCGCATCGACCGGGAAAGATTCAAGTGAAACTTTAATGAAATTATTGCCCCCGCAACCTATAATTAAAGCATCAGATGTCACGGAGGTATCATATATGACAAAGACAAACGAAAAGAATCTTCTTGAGCTTCTCGGAGAGGCTCATATCGGCGACACGGACTTCGAGAAAAAACATGGGCTGAAAATTACGCCCGTTCTTTCAGAAGGAAAAGAACCTTCTGAAGAAGAACTCTTGACTTACAACAAACTGTATGTCGAGAAATTCGTGTCCCAGGTCGCCGACAAACTGAATCACGGAGAAGTCTCTGATTCGTTCCTGTACGACCTTATTTTCAGTGCCCCGTCCGTTCCGTTAGCTCCTGGGAAATAAAACCCACAATTCATTTCAAGGCATCCTTTTTCGGGATGCCTTATTCTTTTTAAAGAATAACTTTCTTGCGAAATCCGAAAACACGTATTATCGTTTTCCCTATGCAAAATATAAAACATCATAAGGGGGAACAAAACTATGACGGAACTCACGGACGCACAGAAGGCAATGCGCGAATCCCTGCTGAAAGTCATCGCGAAGGAAATGACATCTCTTGAAGCCGCCCTGCAGTCAGGGCTTACCCAGAGAGCAATCCAGATAAAAGTCAGGCGTTACGAAAAAGAGGGCGACAAGTCCTTGATTCACGGTAACACCGGGAAGAAAAAGACAACGCCGGAGAGGGAAGAGCTGAAAAAATATGTTGCGGACATCTTCCTTTCCACGCGGATAGACGGGGTGAACCCGTTCGAGGACATAACTTACACATACTTCACGGAAATACTTGCGGAAGAATACAAGATAAAGGCCTCGGTAGGATGGGTAAAGAAAGTGCTCAAGGAACTGGGGTACAAAAGCCCCATAAAGCACAGCTGCCGTAACCAGAAGATATTTCTCATGCGTGAGCGGAAAGAGCACACGGGCGAGCTTGTCCAGGCGGACGGCACGCCCTACGACTGGTTCAAGGACGGACACCTTTACTGCATCCAGGGGTTTGTTGACGATGCCACTGGCTACCCGACGGGCCTCTACATGACAAAGAACGAATGTACCCTCGGCTACCTGGAGGCTTTCCGGATAATGGCTGAGACCGACGGAATACCAGAGCAGATGTACCCAGACAAGTCGAGCGTCTTCTTCGTGAACAACAAAAAGAAGGACGATGGTGAGGTCCACCTGACGCAGTTCGGGCTTATGATGGAGAACCTCGGCGTGGATATGTTCCCGGCACATTCCCCACAGGCCAAAGGCCGGATAGAACGTTTCTGGCAGACAATCCAGCACAGGCTCCCGAACCTGTTCCGTCTCCGGGGCATAAAGACAATAGAACAGGCGAATGAATTCCTGCGAGCCGATTTTCTCAAAATCTACCGGCGGTGGTTTCCGGTACGGCCCAAATCAGAGGAAACAAGATTCGTGCGGGCTGACATGAACGAGGTGAACAGCATCCTTAAGGCGACTTTCCCAGGCAAAACAGACAAAGCGGGGGTATTCTCACTCAAAGGCTACAGATTTTTCTGCCCGGAGCTTACGGACAGGAAAATCCTTATCCACCTCAACGAAAAGGAAGGCCTATGGATTACAGCCGCAGACTCGACAGAAAAGCATACTGTCACGCTCGTTGAGACCGACACCACCGGTGAGATGCCGGAAGTGATGAAGGACCTGATTGAGAGGATATTCCTGAAAAACGCGAAGCCAAAATTCCGGGAGGTCTACTTCGACATAGACGACGTAATACTCTCGCAGGTGAAGCCAAAAAAGAAATACGCATAAGAGCTGAAAAAAAATGTCATTGTAAACATTCTCCCCAGAAGCCTTTTTGTTATGTTTTTCAAAAAGGCCGCAGTCGTTTTAAAACAACCAGAAAGAATCCCCAAAAAAAATCCTAAATCAAAGGGAAAACACAGAATAAAAATCTGATTTTATGCTTTTTGAGAGAGAAAACAAAAAAAATGAAAAAACTCTAGCGAAAAATTAAAAAGCTATTGACATAGATTTTTAAATTAACAGTCAGCAATTGGCAGTGGAGAAGTCTCTCCCCTACGCCGTAACGCCCCCCCTCCTAAAAATCTTCTTTTTCATTTGAATGAACTTTTTACAGTCATGATTTTGCCTGTGACCGGGTGAGGAAAAGTGAGACTTTCGGCATGAAGCATGATTCTCGCATAATCCAAACCTCCATAAAGACTGTCACCAAGAATCGGAATGCCCAGGGATGCAAGGTGCACGCGGATTTGGTGAGTGCGTCCAGTTAACGGAGAGCACTTTAATAGAAGAAAAGTAAAATCCCTGAATGAAGCTGAGCCTTGGCTAAACGAAACCTGACAAAGATTGAACGGAGCCGCCTCCTGCATTTTATCAATTTTGATTTCCTTCAAAACTTCAAATTCGGTGCGAGATGAAAGCCCGCCATTTTTTTCGCTGACCTTTCCCCACTTTGCAGCCTGTCCTTTGGGGCTGATTCTGCCCATCGGAAAATCAACGGTGATTTTTTTGCCAACAGGAAACTTTGCGGCTTCTGAAGATTTTACGGCGACAAGCGCATTATAGACTTTGTGCGCAGTGTGGCTCTCAAACATTTCATGGCAGGCGGCATTCACTGAACGGGTTTTGGTGAACAAAATAACACCGCTTGTGTCACGATCCAGCCGGTGCATTATACCAAGATAAGGCGGATTTTTTGCGTTCGGGTGCTCGATTTTCTGTCTCTCGAACAAAAAGCGGACGATTGCCGCATGAAGATTGTCGCGGCTCCCGACCATTCCTGCTTCAGTCGGAAAATGCGTAGGTTTATTCACTACGATTATATTTTCGTCCTCAAAAAGAATATCTTTGGGAGTAAGCTCATAGTTTATGTCATCGGGCTGCTTTTCAAAAAAGAGCTTTTCTTCATCGACAAGAACATTGACTTCACTCCCAGCCCGAAGATTGAAGCCAGGGAGCCGAATCTGACGCCCGCCCACGCTCACGCTTCCGGCAACAATAAGACGACGGATTTTGCTGTTAGAAACTTCCGTGCCCAAAAGTCGGGGAAGCTCTGAACGAAGGAGAGAATTCAATGAAATTGGAGAAACAGCTTTTAATGTTAAAGATTTCATAATTCAACACAGATTAACACAAATAAGCAAAATGATACAATCTGTGTTAATCTGTGTGCATCTGTGGTTTCAATTAATATCCCAGTTCTTCGCCGACGAGGATTATTTTGATCCGGCCTTTTGTGCGGGAAATACGATGTTTGACAAAGACTGCACAAATGTCCTTTTCATCGCTCAGGGCAAGTCGTTTGGCATTTTTGGGAGCGGCTACTTTGAGCGCGCGTTCTTCAAGCTCACTCTCGTTCTTTACAATTTTGTTTATTCCGACAAGTGCGACTACAGATTTTGGTCCGAATGTAATTGCGGCGACTCTGTTTCCGTTCCCATCAATGTTGAAAAGAACGCCGTCCTCGCTAACTGCATTAAAGCTTGTGAGGAATGTGTCCGCAAAGAACGCCTTTCGCATGAGCTCAGTTTTTTCTTCGGGAGTTTTGCCTGTGGCACGGTCAATTACCTTGTAGTTCCCGCTTTTGATTTTGTCGAGCAAGCCGGACTCTTCAATTGAGACAGAGCCGCCCCAAGAGACTGTCGAGCCCTCAGGGATAAAGCCAAGAGCCTTTTCAACAGCCTCAGCTTTTGTTTGTGCAAAAACTGCTTCAAATCCACGTTTTTTAAGACTTTCGATAATTTTTTCTGTGTCCATAAATGCTCCTGTTTCATTTCTCACAGAGCTTAAGAGAACACAGAGATTTTTCTTACAAAAGAAAACTCTCCGTGAGCTCCGTGTTCTCCGTGAGAAACATATTTTTATTTAACAGCAAACTTCTTCTTCAGTACAACCATTGTTCCTACGAGAAGAACTACGCCTACAATCCATGAGATGATTCCGCTTGCAAAAATACCGAGAGACTGAGTGAAGCCCGCCACGATGTATGTAAGGAATGAAACTCCGCCAACTGTAATAGCATAAGGAAGCTGAGTTGATACATGGTTTACATGCTCACACTGTGCGCCAGCACTTGCCATGATTGTTGTGTCACTGATTGGTGAACAATGGTCGCCTGCAACAGCACCAGCCATACAAGCCGAAATCGAAATGATTCGCAATGGGTCGCCGCTTCCCGGGAAAACTGCGATACAAATTGGAATGAGAATGCCGAATGTGCCCCAGCTTGTTCCAGTTGCGAATGCAAGGAAACCTGCAATCACGAAAATGATAGCCGGCAAGAAATTCTGCAAGCCTTTTGCACTTCCTTCGACAAGCCCTGCGACATATTTTGAAGCGTCCAATGAATCCGTCATTGCTTTGAGAGTCCAGGCCAAAGTGAGAATCAAAATTGCCGGAACCATTGCCTTGAATCCGTCAGGAATGCATGCCATGCAATCTTTGAAAGAAAGGACGCGTCGAACCTGATAAACGACAATTGTGAGAATCAAAGCTGCGAACGAACCGAGAACAAGGCCAACGGAAGCATCGCTGTTTGCGAAAGCGTCAACGAAGTTTTTGTGATCTTCTCCGCTTGCAAAGAATCCGCCTGTGTAAATCATGCCGATTGTACAAAGAACGATAAGGCTTATAATCGGGAAAACAAGGTCGAATACTTTTCCGCGAGTAGAAATTTTTTCTTCTGTATCTTCAGTCATGTCGTTGCGGCTGTTTTCAAATTTTGCCATAGTTCCGAATTCAAAATTCATGCAAATCAAGAGGAACATCATGCCGATTGTGAAGAAAGCATAGAAGTTGAACGGAATTGCCTTGCAGAAAAGAGCCAGGCCGTTCTCCCCCTCGCTTACGAAACCTGCGACAGCTGCCGCCCATGAAGAAATCGGAGCGATGATACAGACAGGAGCGGCTGTTGAATCAATGAGGTAAGCGAGCTTTTCGCGGGAAACCTTGTATTTTTTGGTAATCGGGCGCATAACAGAGCCGACTGTAAGACAGTTGAAATAATCATCGATGAAAATGAGCACGCCGAGACAGACTGTTGCAAGCTGGGCACCGAGCTTTGACTTGATGTGCTTTTTAGCCCATTCGCCGAAAGCCGCAGAACCGCCAGCATTGTTCATGAGGGCAACCATTGTTCCCAAAACAACAAGGAAGACGAGAATGCCGACATTCCAGCTGCTTGAAAGCTGCTTGATCATGCCGTCTGAGAATACATGTGTGAAAAATCCAGTGAAACCGCTTCCTGCATCAATTGCAAAGAACGCTCCGCCAATCAAAATACCAATAAAAAGCGAAGAATAAACTTCTTTTGTGATAAGTGCCAGCGCAATAGCCACAATTGGAGGCACAAGGGAAAAGAATGTTCCGGTCATTTTTTACTTTCCTTCCTTAGCAAGAGATGTAAAATCTGTTTTTAGCGGATTTTCAACACCGTCGTTCTCAAGTTTTTCGATTACAGCAATAGCGTAATTCAATTTGTCCAATGCATCTGCCGCACAGTATGTTTTCATCTGTTTGAGCGCATCAATAACACTTTTATTTGTCATAATGACACCTCCTTACTTTTTATAACTTTTAAAGAGTAACACAGATTTTGAAATAATTCTATAAAAAGAATCGAGATTTTATTCCACCCGGCATCGAACTTTATGCCCAGAGCCAATTTCTTTCCACTCAGGGATTTTTTCGCGGCACTCCGGCTTTGCTTGCGGGCATCGATGAGCAAAAGGACAGCCATGAAGGCTTTCCAAAGTCGTTTTGACCTCACCGTTTGAATTTGAGGAAGAATTGTCGCTTCCAGAGAAAAGCAATTTTGTATACGGATGTGCGGCGTTTTTGTACAAGTCGCTTGCAGGAGCTTCTTCGACAAGCAGGCCACGGTACATTACGCCGATTGTGTCACAGAAATAGCAGGATACACGCAAATCGTGTGCAATAAAGAGGAAGGAAATTCCTCGCTTTTCACGAATATCCTGTAAAAGATTGAGAATCTGGCTCTGAACGCTCACGTCAAGCGCGCTCACAACCTCGTCACAGAACATGACTTCAGGCTTCATAATCAATGCGCGTGCGATTGAGATTCGCTGCCTCTGTCCTCCACTAAATTCACTCGGCCGTTTTTCCAAGTCCAACGTATCGAGGCCGACTTCTTCCATAATATGAGCCGCCTCGTCATAAGCGATTTTTTTTCCAGGCCAGATTGATGAATATTTGTAGCTTGCAGTGAGAATATTAAAAACTGTCATGCGCGGATTGAGCGAACGCGAAGGATCCTGAAATACATATTTGATTTTTTCACGATAGTGACGGAGCTGAGTTCTATTATATGAAAGAACGTTGTCAGCAGATGCGCTATGGATTGTAGGGGCGGCTTCAGCCGTTGCCGCAGGCAATGGAGCGCGGTTAGCGCGGAACCCCGAAAAGCCAGACCCACCATCGGTGGGGAGCGCCCTATACCAGATTGCACCACCATCGGCTTTGTACATCCGCACAAGCATTCGGGCAGTCGTTGTTTTGCCACACCCTGATTCACCAACCAGGCCATAAGTTTTACCGCGCTCGATCCCGAAAGACACGTCATTGACCGCATAAACAAAACGGTCGTTTTTGGCGAAAAATCCAGCATCGAGTGTGAACTTTTTTGTTAAATGGTCGGCTTGGATTATGAAATCAGACATAAGGTTATTATAATGTCTACTTCGTCATAAACGCAATTGCACCATCCCAGTTTTCAGGCGGATTTGCGATAAATTCTTCACATCGGGAAAGCATGAGTTTTGCAGCCTTGTCATCTTTTACAGAGGCAAGAGCCTTTGCAAAGTAATCTTTTGCCAGATTCCAGATTCCCTGCTTGTATAAATCCATGCCTTTAAAATAAGCATCCTTATATTCTGCAGGAAATTCATCGGCACTGCGGTCAACAGCATAAATCGGAACGGCATTTTTTTTGCCTTTTACGCGAACATCGTCCAGATGCCGGAAGCAGAATGAATCTTCACCCGCATCTTCAAGCACGCTCTGGCTCACAAGAATCTGAGAGCCGTATGTTTTTGTAAGACCTTCAAGGCGGCTGGCAAGGTTTACGTTATCACCAATTACAGAATAATCGGTTTTGTCTTTTGAGCCGATTGAACCTACGATTACATCTCCATAGTGAATTCCGATTCCGATGTTGAACTGCATTCCGTCCGGGAGCACGAGATCGCCGATTTCAATAGTAGAAAGAGCTTCCCGCATTTCATAAGCGGCGGCAACTGCTCTGCGGCAATTGTCCTCGTAGCTCACAGGAGTTCCGAACTCAGCCATAATCGCATCACCGATAAATTTATCGATTGTTCCGCCATGCTTTTTGATAATTTCAACCATTGTAGAGAAATAACGATTCAAGAATGCGACCAGGACATCAGCCTTGTTTTTTTCACTTATGTTTGTGAATGAACGTATATCGCTGAAAAGAATTGCTACGGCTCGTGTCTCACCAACGCCAACTTTTTCGTCAGTGTTGTCAGACTGCATTACGAGGCTGTCGATAATCTGCTCAGGAACAAAGCGGCTGAATGCACGGCGGATTCGCTTTTCGAAGAAAATTTTTTCTTTGACGATAAGTGCCTTTCTAAAAATATCTCCGACACTATTTACACAGAAAGCAAAGAATTCCTGTTTTTCGCTCGTAATATTTCCTTCTGAAACAATGTGAACGCTTCCAAAATATTCGCTTTCATCAGCAGTTTTCAGGCTTTCACTTTCATAGCTTGAGAGCTGAACTTTTCCGCTGAAAAACCTGTCCAAAGAATTTCGCTTTTCAAGGCATTTCGGCGTAATTTTTGCCGCATTACAATCCGGCTGAATTTTCTCAAAATCTGAAGAACAGACGCTGATGAAATCCGAAATATCCTTTTCACCAAGATTTTCTGAGCAGACATAATAGCCGTGAGGTCCGTCATTTTCGACAATATACATACAGGCAATTGGAACCTCGCACACTTCCGCAAGCAAAAGCAGCAGAGATTTTACCATTTCCTCGAGGTTTTCAAGATTTATAATCAGATGCACAAGATTTGCATAAAGGGCATTTTTATAGGAAGTTTTTGTAAGAAGATTTGCGCTCTGCAGGAATAAATATGAATCATCGATATTTTTCTTTAGCTGAGAAAGTGAAACCTTGTCTATTCTTTGCCCCGAAAGTTGGGCAAGTTCATCGACGTTTAGAACAAGAGTTTTTTGATCCAGGCGGACAAAGGAAGTCGCACCGCTGTCTTTTGCAAAGTCTTCGTCCAGAGGAGTCGGAAAACTCGCGTACATTCCGATTGTCAACTCCTTAAAGCACTTCATCGAACGCACGATTCGGACAATTTCAAAGCCACTGGGATTCTGAATGTCACAATTGACCAGAAAAACATCACAGGGATTCTCAAACAAAGCATAAATTGCAGCCTTACCGTCATTAACAAACTGAATCGTATAATCATCACTGTCCAGAGTTGTCGTAAAAAGTTTTTGCATTGTAACCGAAGTTTCAAGTATAAGTAGTTTTTTGCTCATCTTCGTTCCCCCTGTTCTAGTCCTTTAAAAGACTCTTGATTGTGCTTATAAGCTTGCTTCGCTCAAAGTCACTCTTGGCGATAATCGCATTTGCGCCCAGCCTGTTAAATTCCGCAAGAACTTCAGGGCTCTGATCCGCCGAAACAATTACGACAGGCACTTCCTTGTACTGCTCCATTCGTCGAAGGTTATCAAGAAGGACAAGGCCGGTCATTCGAGGCATGTCTTTATCCGACATTACAAGGTCATACTGCTTGGCCTTGGCCTTTTCGAGACCGTCAATTCCGTCAACAGCCGTATCAACTGAAAATTCTGCACCTTCAAGAATCGAGCGTTCAATCTGGCGCGTGGTGTCAGAATCATCAACGATAAGAATATGCTGGACACGTTTTTTTGACGCGGCCTCATACTTTTTAATATCATAACCACGGAGTGACTTGAATTTTTTGAGGATATCAGGAACATGCAGAATCGGAACGATATCATAATGCTCGTCAAAGACAATTCCCTGCAAAATAGAGAAATTCTTGAAAGCTGCAGGAAGGGGTTTTACGACGAGCGAAACGAACTGCTGGACCTGCTCAACGACAATGCCAATTCTCTGCTCCATGTATTCGGCGATGAGGATTGAATCGGCATCCTGATTTTTATAGCCCTTCTGCTCGTCAAACAAAGAAGAAAGTGAGAAGCACGGAATAAGCTGACCTTCAAGCCGTATATAGCTCTGATTCTGAAGGGTAATGTACTCGTTCTTTTTTCGGTAAATGATGTCAACGATATGCTGCGAAGGAATGAGATATTTTTCATCGTTGGAATAAACGAAAAGCCCCTGCAAGGTAGAAAGAGAAAGCGGGAAATGCAGGATAAATGAAGTTCCCTTGCCAGACGTACTTTCGATTTTGATTCTTCCTTTGATTTTTTCGACAGTCGCCCAAACTACGTCAAGACCGACTCCACGGCCAGAAAGTTCAGTAACCTTGTCCTTTGTAGAAAATCCTGACTGGAACAAGAACTGAGAAAGCTCACGGTCGCTCATATTTTTGATTTCTTCGGTACGCTCTGGATAGACTTTTGTTGCCTTTTCGCGGATTTTTTCGTAATCAAGACCACGGCCATCATCGCTGATTCTAAGCTCAATGTGTTTTGCTTCTCGCACGCAGCTGATTGTGATTGTTCCCTGCTTGTCCTTGCCCGCCTTTTTGCGCTCTTCAGGGCTTTCAATTCCGTGGTCAAGGGCATTTCGGACAAGGTGCATGAGAATGTCACCAAGTTCTTCCAGAATAACTTTATCAATCGCAATATCCGTTGAAGGAATTTCGCATTTTACGTTCTTTCCAAGATTCATGCTTTCAAGTGCGATTGTATTTTCAAGAGGCTTGAGGACGATACTGATTGGAAGCATACGGAGATCGAAAACCTGCTCCTGAACACTGAAAATAGAAGTTTCCAGCGCATAAATGTCACTCTCAAACTGTTTGCGGATTTTTGCCAGCTCATGATTACCGGTAGATTCCTCGAATTTCTGGAGTTCATCAAGCTGGTGCTTAAGATGGAATTCCCGCGTAATCATCGTGTCGAAGGCCGTGATAATGTCGTTTACACGCGAAAGTTTGATTCGGATTGACTGGATTTCACTTACAGGCTCGTTGAATTCGTCCTCGTCATCATCTTCAAGATTTTCGCCCTTTTCACGTTTGATTTCAGTTATGAAAGAATCTATGTCGATAAGCTCACCGGCCGCAATTTTGTCACAATACAGGAGATAAGATTCGATATTCTTTTCATCAGTGCCTTTTTTTATTATTGAGGCGACACATTCTTCGATTTTATCAGCTACCGCATACACAAGCTTTACAAGCCGGTCTGTATTCTTGATTTTACCGTCCTTAACGCTTTTATAGATATCCTCTACTGCATGGGAAAGCTTTTCGATCGTAGGGAATCCAAGCATTCGGGAATTGCCCTTGATTGTGTGGAGGCTTCTTAAAAGATTTGAAAGTGCATCCGAATCGCTCTGAGAATTTTTGAGAGTCATTATATCTTTTCGGGCTGATTCCAGAAGTTCCTTTACTTCCGAAACGTAGCTTTCGATTATATCAGACGAGACTTTAGCCATTTGACTTTACCTCCCTTGTTTTTTCTTAAAATAAAAGATATTGCCGTCCATAACTTTTTCAAGAGAGGGAGGAAGCATGTTCGAATCAAACTGTGCAATTTCACTCATTGAAACAAAAAGAATTCCCCCTTCCGCAAGACATTTATCAACAATTGAATTTAAAATCCTTATACGGAGCTCCTGACTGAAATATATGAAGACATTCCTGATGAAGATGATGTTCTGATTTTTGGGCAAGTTCGCATCTCCAAGAGGAGAGTCAATCTTTGAGAGATTTATTTTCCTGGTCTGGATGCAAGACTTAATTTCATCGGGGAAAACGATTTTTCCTTCATTTGTTCCGTAAGGCAGAAGAAGATTTTTAAAAGAAAAACCATCGACAGAACGAATTGAAGATTCCCAGAAAACACCCTTGCTACAATGGTCAAGGACTTCAGAATTGATGTCGCTGGCAGTAACAAAAGCTTTTATGCCGCAGACTTTTGCAAGTACGGCAAGAGAATAAGCCTCCTCTCCATAAGAACAGGCTGCACTCCAGATTTTTATAGGCACAGAAGGGAACATAGCCTTCCACATAGGGAAATACCGTTCCTTTAAAAGGGCAAACTGCTTTTCTTCACGGAAGAAATATGTTTCATTTACAGTGCTCTCATTGATGAATTCCGTAAACAAATTTTTATCTGACTGCAGATTTAACTTGAATTCCGAGACAGAAATGTTTTTTTCAGCAATTTTCTTTTCGATATAAGTCTGTATTCCTGCACGATGACTTGAACGCGGTATGATTCCAGTACCCATCGTTAAAAGAGAAATGAAATAATCTGTTTCTTCCTGTGTTAGCACAATCTTTTTCTCTTGAATCATTTTTTCACCAGTTCCAAAATTCGATTTGAAATATCACCGCGCGGTAAAATTTCCTTAGCTCCGCCCGCTTCAATCGCAGCGGCAGGCATTCCAAAAACTGTACATGTAGATTTATCTTCAACAATAGTCCAGCCGCCCCTGTCGCAGATTACCTTGCAGCCGTCAGCACCATCCATTCCCATTCCGGTCAAGAGAACCGCAAGGCACTTCTGTTTATAAAAATGGGCCGCGCTTCTAAAAAGCTTGTTTACGGCAGGCCGCAAAAACCGTTCGGGTTCTTCATCGGACAAATGCAAGACAGGAGTTCCATTGGATTTTGCATAATCAATCACAAGATGCCTGTCGGCAGGAGCCATGTAAACGTGTCCGGGTCTGGCTTCCTCACCATCCCTGGCGACAGTGATGTGAATGTTGTGACACTCTCCGGCCAGCCAGGAAGCAAGATTTTCATCAGCTCCAATCTCAATATGCTGGGCATAAAGGACAGGAAGAGGAAAATTTTTTCCAAGGCCTTTGAGAACCTGGGAAACAGCAGAAGGACCACCAGTGGAAGCCCCTATGCAAAGAATTTTAAAAGCATTTTCGCCAGTAGAAGACTCGGAGCCGCATGAGCATTTTCTGGGCGACTGGGAAATTATCTTAGCCAGACGTTCTGAAATAGAATCAAAAAATGAAGGGTCGTAGCTGTTGAGTTTTGGCTTCAGCATTGAATCTGAAAGGGAAAGAGACCTGGATTTTGTAAGTTCTTCTTCACTTCCTGCCAGAAAAAGCACAGGAATCTGATTTGACTGTGAAAATTTCTTAAAGTCCTCAAAGATGATGGATTCAGTCAAATCAAAGCCGCAGATTATAACATCAGGTTCATTCTCCTGAATGCTTTTTGCAAGCTGTCTGGAATTGGGAACTGAGGCAATTATCTGTAAATCGGAATATTTCTGCAAATTCTGTTCAAAAATTGCACGAACTACAGCAGAAGTGTCCGCAATTATGATTTTCATTTTATGATCCTACCTTTTTAATTAAGCCGACAGCAAAGAATTTTTTCAGTAAGTTGTCGGGAGAGATTAAGATTTGCTTTTTCCCTGTCAAACCTATTGCACACACTCCACATTCATTCTGTCTCTCCCGGATGCTTGATGGAATCAAATGCAAGTTCTTGATGTCCATGATTTTACTAGCTACGGAACTGTTCACAGAAATGGCAAGATTTCCGCTGGCAGGAAAAGCAGTTTCAGTAAAATCCTCAATCATTTTCTGAACGTCTGTCGCAAAATTCTGCTTTTTCATAACGAGAACTACATTGCAGTCTTCCAGTGACTTACAGCCAAATTCCTTTTCAAGAAGATGACCAATATGGATATGAGGTAAAGTCTCGCGGTTGAATACGATGTTCTTCACATCTTTTTCAACATCAAGATAAATGCCGAAAATGACATATTTGCTTTGAATGAGAAAATCTATCGTGTCGTATGCAATGCATGTAAAATGATTATGCGCTTCCAAGATCTTTCCTTATAAGTAATTCAAATGCGTTGGTATTCAGTGCCGGAATCTCATCTCCGCCGTAAACGAGTGTGCCCAAGAAAAAGCCTTCCTCATTGTTGCCGGGGATAATATTCAAATCACCTTCTTCTATATCCGTAAAGAACAAAATATCTGAAATATGCAGCGAAAGCTGATCGTCATTACGCTTGAAAATCAGGAACAAAGGCTCGTCTGGAGCTTTACCGTCCTCCTCGCCAATAAGAGCGCAGGGATTTATGACCGTGAAAGGATCTCCTCGCCTGTTCAAGACACCTTCGATGTAAGTCGGCATGAAAGGCAGCTTGTAAACGGCCACATCACGTATGATTTCAAGAACATCACTGGAACGTACTGCATATTTTTTTTTGACAATCGAGAAAATCAGCCAGGTAGTCATTTTTTTTTCTTCGACTACTTCTGTTTTATTTTCGTTTTCCCTTGCTATCTGCTCAACAATTTCTTCGTTCATGATTTCTCCTCAAATGCTATTTATTCAAATCTTCCGCAATATCTTTTAATATTTCAGATGCACGGGAAATATTTTCAGTTGCAGAACTGAAATTTTCAACACCGGATGCAATCTGTTTGAGGGTGATAAGCATCTGTTCGCTCGCAACGGCCTGCTGCTGAATTATCGTCGTAATGTCTTTTGAACTGTTCGCTGTGATTTCCGAAGCATTTTTAATGCTTTCAAATCGCTCTGAAAGACTAGCCGCATTTTCGACACCTTCATTGATTTTTTCGGTACCGCTTTCACTTGCAAGAATCAGGTTGTCCGAAGACTGCTGGATTTCTGTGATGCGTTCCTTGATTTCTTTTGTGCCGTCAATGATTCCGTCTGCAAGTCGGCGGATTTCAGTGGCTACGATATGGAAATTTCGGCCGGCCTCACCTGCACTCGAAGCCTCCAGCTCAGCGTTGAAAGCGATGATTTTTGCCTGATCAGCAACCGAGTTGATGAGGGTAACGATATCCCAGATGTTTTCGATTTTGCCACCCAGAGCTTTGATTCCTTCGATTGTATTGAGGTTTGCCTGAGCAATTTCATGAAGCTGCTTGACATTCATTTCAAGATAAGAAACACCTTCGGTAACATCATCGTTAGTCTTTATGGCAACACCCGAAACATCCTTTATTTTCTCAGAAATATTTTCTGAAAGTGCATTGTTGTCTTCCATTGTGGCAACAATTTCTTTTACAGCCGTGCTCTGATCCTGACTTGTCGCGGCATTTTCCTTTGAAGCAACAGCAAGATTCTGTGTTTCTGAAAGAAGTTTGTTTGCAAGCTCCTTTTCCTTTCGCCGAACTGAATTAAGAAGCCACATGTTCACGAATGCACTTCCACCGCCAAGAACAAGCAGAACGCATAAAATTATTACGAGATTCCGCATGAACCTTGCACTGAAATCAGAAACAGGACCGTCAACCATAATAAACCAGGGCGAATTTCCGATACGCTGCAGGGCATAGAAATTCTTTCTGAGGATTATATTTGTTCCGTTACCGCCGATGAATTCCTCAACGCTGTATCCGCCTTTCTTCAAGTCAGCGGTGACACTTTCCGTAAAATAATTTTCGTTGATAAGTTTTGAAGAATCAGGATTGGTAAGAAAGCGCCCGTCAGAAAGAAGTATATAAACATTACTGTGAGGTGATATTGAAGCCCTGGAAACCAAATCGGAAAGAACATCAAGCATCACGTCCATGGCCGCAACACCGAGGATCTTATCATTTTTATCTTTGACTGACTGTGAAAAAGTAGCACAAACCTTTCCTGTTCTGTCATCAACATAGGGTTCTGTATAAGTAAACCTTCCGTTATTTGCGACAGCTTCTTTAAACCAGATTCTCGTACTGGGATCCCAGGTATCATCAGGTTTCCAGCCCAAATTATTGATAAAAAAGCCCTCTTTACTAAAACGGGAAGCAGAAGTTGCATAATAGAAGAGAGTATCTTCTGAAAGATCGGCCGCAATGCCCTTCATAACCCTGAAAAGAGCCTCTTCTTCATGAATTTCTTCTACAATTGCCTGCCAGTTGCTCATCTTGTCCATGTTGGGCTGAAGAATTTCCTGAACGTCACCCGTTAGCTGATAAATAGCGGCATTAACAGTCGAGTTCACGTTTTCCTTGACGATTCTTGTGTTTACAATATAGAAAGAAAGGCAGGCAAACAGAGCGACTATAACCGGAGGAAAGATACTGGATATTATAGTTTTTCTCATATTAAAGCCCCTTTTTTTACTTATTCAAATCCTCTGCAATCGACTTGAGTGTTTCTGAAGCAACTGAGATGTGTGTAGTCGCAGAACTGAAATTTTCAACACCAGAGGCAATCTGCTTGAGAGTAAGAAGAATCTGCTCGCTCGCAATTGTCTGCTGCTGGATTATCGTAGTGATTGCACCGGCACTGTCCGCCGTGATTTCAGAGGCATTCTTAATGCTTGTGAAGCGTTCCTCAAGGTTTTTGGCATTAACAACACCTTCCTGAATTTTTTCGGTTCCGCTTTCACTTGCAATAATCAGACTGTCTGAAGACTGCTGGATTTCTGTGATTTTTGACTTGATTTCCTTTGTACCGTCGATGATTCCGTCGGCGAGGCGGCGGATTTCAGTCGCTACGATATGGAAGTTGCGCCCTGCAGCTCCAGCCGTTGAAGCCTCAAGCTCAGCATTGAAAGCGATGATTTTTGCCTGATCGGCAACCGAGTTGATGAGGGTAACGATATCCCAGATGTTTTCGATTTTGTCTCCGAGATTTTTGATTCCGCTGATTGTAGACTGGTTAGCCTGGGCAATTTCATGAAGCTGACGCACGTTTTCTTCAAGATATGAAACGCCTTCCGTTACATCGCTGCTGGTCTTGGTTGCAACGCCCGAAACGTCCTTGATTTTCTGAGAAATGTCTTCAGAAAGGGCAGTATTGTCTTCCATTGTGGCGACAATTTCCTTGATGGCCGCGTTCTGATCCTGGGCGGTTGCGGCATTTTCTTTTGATGAAACGGCAAGGCTCTGGGTTTCTTCGATAAGACGGCGGCTGGCTTCCTGTTCCTTTGACCTCATGCGGCTGATGATAAAGGCCGTAATTGCCATGATGACTATAAAGAGAACGGTAAATGCACAGATAAGAAGGATTTTGGTTGCGTGAGAGAAGGAATTTACGTCCTTTACGCTCTTTCCGAGAACATAATACCAGCCTGTTAAAGGAATTGGCGAAACCCGGAATACGTAATTAATATTATTGACTTTTCCATAAACAAACTCATCACCTGCCATAAGAAGTTTTTCACCAAGGTCATGATATTTTCCGTCTTCGACAGTCTTAATGTTCTCATCAGGCGAGTATGTGTTGTGCATGAAAAAATCACCGTCCGGGGAAAGGATGAATGACACGTCCAGATCATCATTTTTAATTTCACCGACGAAATTCTGCAAATCAACAATCGGGAAATCAAATGCAACAACACCGTCAACTTCCCCATCTTTATAGACGACACTCGAAATTGTTACGACCATGGCATCAGTAAGCTCGTTGTTGTAGACCGGTGAATAATAAATTTCTCCGCTGTATTCGATTGCACCTGTGTACCAGTTTGCTGAAGTAGGATCATAACCGTCCGGAGGATTTATGTTCGACCCCACATAGATTGTACCATCAGGTCTGGCCCCGTAAAATCCCGGGAATTCAGAATAAACCTGAGAAATATTTTTAAAAACTTCCTCATTTTGTGAATCACGGCTGTAAAAACCATCAGTGAATAGAAGACTGAGTGATTCTATTACTTTTGACGGCGGTGTAAGAGTCTTCTCAAAACTCAGGACGCATTCGCGCATGTTCGAATACATGAGCCTGTAAGCCTGCTGTTCAGTAAAGTTTGAAACAAGACCTGCTACAATAGCAGCGGTTATGACAAAAAATACAGCGACAGGAACTCCAATCAAAATCATGGAGCGCTTTATAAAACTCATCTTAAACATTTTTTTTTCGATTTCAGTGTTATTTTTTTTCATATGCATTTACCTGACCTTATAATAAACCTGCAATCTTCCGCACATTTTCTGATGAAGAAGAAATATTTGATGTGAATTCCGAAAAATTTTCGATTCCTTCAGCAATCTGCTTGAGGGTAATAAAAATCTGCTCGCTCGAACTTGAAAGCTGACTGACATGATCAAGAATTTCATGAGTACTTACAGCCGTATTTTCTGAAGACTGAAGGATGCTCTCAAATCCACTTTCAAGACTTTTTACACTCTTGTAGCCAGAATTAATCTGTTCGGTGCCCTTTTCACTGTCGAGAATCAGAGAGTCAGAGGCCTTCTGGATTTCGTCGATTCTGCCCTTGATTTCCTTGATACTGTCGATGATATTGTCAGAAAGACGGCGGATTTCCGTAGCGACAATATGGAAGTTTTTACCAGCCTCGCCGGAAGAGGCGGCTTCAAGCTCAGCATTAAAAGCAATGATTTTAGTCTGATCGGCAACAACATTGATAATGGATACGATATCCCAGATGCTGTTGATTTTTTTATTTAATTCTTTGATTCCTTCAATCGTGAGTTTGTTTGTGTTCTTGATTTCAAGAAGCTCGTCTACATTGCTCTGAAGAATTTTCCTGCCTGACAAAACGGCATCACGGGATTGCTCTGCAAGGCTTGTGACATGACTGACCTTTTCACTAATATTGCCGGCAAGCTCCGTTGAATCCTGCATAGTGGCAACGATTTCCTTTACGGCCGTAGACTGGTTGTGGCTGGTTTCAGCAGATTCTTTCGTAGCAGAGACCAGGTTCTGAGTCTCATGAATGAGGGTCGCACTAATATGCTTTTCATTTTTCTGAATTTTTCTGATGATTAAATAATATGTACAGAAACATATAAGACCATCCAGCGCGGCACCAATAAGACAATATAGAAGATATTTGCCGAAATTTCCTTCGCCGGGATGTTTTAGAAGATTAATCGGAATGGTAATCATGTTCATGATTGAAATATAAACACAGCTGGCGATGGCAATGTTAAAGTTCCGTGAAAGATTTGCGTTTACCTGAATGCCGATTTCCTGCATCTGTGAAGTCATGACGATACGCTTGACCAAAAATACAATTATAGTGTAGCACAAAAAGCCAATGCCGACGCTCTGGAGTTCAATAATAAGGAAGATAAGAGGCTCAAAAGGAGCAAGCCCTTTTATAGACTCAATTATTGCCGTAGAACCGGCTCCAAGAAGAAAACCGATCGCATCTCCTGCCGCAATGGCGATATCAAACCTTTTGTAGCAGTTCATGCAGACAGCTACATCTGATTCCGTGATGGAGGCTTTGTCCTTCCGCCCTTTTTTGATTATTGATTCAAAGCGGGTAAGAATAGGGTACTCTACAATAGCACAGCCCAGAATCAGGAAAAATGAAATTGAAACCGTTGGAATACATTCAAAAATTATTGATGAAGGCCTCTCATATATGAATCCATAATGAAAAACACGAAGAGTAAAGATTCCCAGATATGTCGTTGAGAGAATTAGTATTGAAAATATTTTAAAAACACTCATATTGTATAATTATCACTCATTTTAAGGAAAAATCAAGAAGTTTTTTTAAGAAATATTTAATAAACATTTGCATTATCCGAGTTTTACAGTTAAAATTAAGTCTATGAAACAGGATATTGCTATAACCTATAATCCCATTTTGCCCAATGCGGTAGACGAAATTTGCTCTAAACTTCCTCTGGCTGATTCATATATCGCAATCATTTTCTTTGCATCTGTGAATTATGATTTTCAAGAATTGTCTTCCAGGCTCAAGGAGCGGTATCCAGACTCAGAGGTTATCGGCTGCTCTACTTCCGGTGAAATCATTAATGGCGATGGTTTTGTTCAACACACGATTGTAGTTACTGCCCTTTCCTGCAGCCGGACCTGGGTTTCTGGCGTACTCATAAATAATGTAGAAAAATTCAATATTTTCGGCGTAAAAACCGTTGAAGATGCAGCCCACAAAATCGGCATAAATCCCGGCTCTCCAGACTGCCACAAAGACGCCTTTGCCCTAACTTTTGTAAACGGTCTTTGCAACGCAGAAGAAACTTTAACGGCACTCTTTTACGCAATCATCAAAAACGAAGACTTCATTCTTGCGGGAGGAAGTGCCGGAGACGATTTACAGTTCAAAAAAACCTATGTCTCATACAACGGCACTGTTACAACAGAGGGAGCCGTAATTCTTTTTGTACGTACTCAGTGTAAATTCGACATTCGAAAGGAAAATCTCTTCACGCCAATCGGAAAACTCATGAAAATCACCGAAGCTGACATCCATACCCGCAAAATCATAAGCATTGACGGCGAAGTTCCTCTAAAACGCTATGCAGAAGTCCTTGAAATCAGCGAAAACGAAGTAAATAATGCCCAGCTGGTCTACCCGTTTGGCCGGAGACTCTATGGTGACATGTACATTTCCTCAATTGCTGGCTTTAACGAAGACGGCACAATGAACATGTACTGTAAGGTCTCTTCAGGTGCATTTGTTGAGCTTTTAAAAGAAGGGGAAATAGCAAAAATAGCAGAAGAAACCTGCAAATCAATCAGCGAAAATATCCCCAAGCCAAGTGCCGTAATTCTTGTAAACTGCATCCTGCGCACGATTTACTTCAATCAAAAGTCTCTGGTCAAAGATGTACTGGAAAGGTTCGACCGCTATTTTCCGAAATACTGCGGTTTTTCAAGTTACGGCGAGCAGTTCGGCCGCTTTAACTGTAACCAGACCCTTGTAAGCATAGTGATTGGAGAGTAAAACCTGCGGGCCGGCTGCTCCACTTAAACTTTTCCTTTGTAAAGCTCGACCATTTCTTTCATCCGCTCAGCAGGTTTTATTAGCTCACTCATTGACTCACCCTTGTTGAGAGTGTCGATAATTGCGGCCACATATCGGTTCATGCCGACGGAAAAATACCACGAACGTTCCAAAAGCTCAGGCTTCTGATGAACAAGATTTGTGGTGAAAACGCGGTCAAAAATGCCAGCAGAATAAGCCTCGTCAAATTTTTCTAGCCCGTTAGTGAAAAGGCCAAATGTCGCGAACATAAACACGCGGGCAGCCCCACGGTCTTTGAGCTGTCTTGCAACATCAATCATGCTTCCGCCCGAAGAAATCATATCGTCAACGACAATCACGTCCTTGCCTTTAACAGATTCGCCACAAAAATCATGTGCGATAATCGGGTTCATGCCGTCAACAATCCGGCTGTAGTCCCGGCGTTTATAGAACATTCCGATATTCACGCCAAAAATCGAAGCCATAAAAACAACACGCTGAGTAGCACCCTCATCCGGTGAAATGAACATCATGTGCTCGCTGTCCAGCTTCAAATCCTCGTACTCAGCCAAGAGAGCCTGTGTAAACTGCAAGGCAGGAGAAACATCTTCAAAACCGCTGAACGGAATCGAATTCTGAACCCTCGGATCATGGGCATCAAAAGTAATAATATCGTGAACGCCCATGTTTTCAAGTTCGCGGAGCATCATCGCGCAGTCCAAAGACTCACGACCTGTTCTGCGATGCTGACGGCTCTCGTACAAAAATGGCATAATCACAGTGATTCGCCCGGCCTTTCCGTTGCAAGCCGCAATCACCCGCTTTAAATCCTGAAAATGATCATCGGGAGACATCCGGTTTATATATCCGTCCATTTTGTAAGTGACGGAAGGATTACAAACATCGACAAGAATATAAATATCGCGGTCTCGAACAGATTCCTTGACAAGCCCTTTTGCCTCGCCGCTTCCAAACCGGGGGCATGAACTAGGTATTAAAAAATGCTCGCCATGCCTCCAGCCAGAAAGAATCTCGTCAATTTTTTCACCTGCGTTCCGGGCAGATTCAAGTGCGATGATGCCTAATTTTTGCATGATTTATCTCCTGCGATATAACAATCAGTTTGACTCTCTTTACATTCATCTTTGGCGTACTGGCATCGCGGGGCAAACGGACAGCCCGGCTGCGGATGAGCAGGGTCTGTTACGCGGCCTGGAATTGAAACCAGCCGCTCTGTTGTGTAGTGCGTGCCAAAGCGCGGGCTTGAAGCCAAAAGTGCCTGTGTATAAGGATGGCGCGCGTGATTCATGATTTGGTCACTCGTACCCTTTTCCATAATCAAGCCGCCGTACATTACGATGATGTTGTCACAAAAACTTGCAACCAAATCAATATTGTGGCTGATGAATATAATAGAAAGTTTCCGGGTTTTACGAAGATTTGCGAGCAAGCCCACAATCTGAGCCTGAATCGTAACATCGAGGGCTGTCGTAGGCTCATCGGCAATCAAAAGCTCGCAGCCCTGTGCAAGCGAAAGCGCGATAGAAATTCTCTGAAGCTGACCGCCACTAAACTGGTGCGGAAAGTTTTTGAGTCGGCTTTGAGGATCCGGAAGCCCCACTTCGTCCAAAAGCTCAATTGTTTTTTTATCGGCTTCGGGTCTTGTGATTTCAGAGTATGAGTTACGGAAGGTTTCAAAAAAGACCGAACCGATGTTCTGCAGCGGATCAAAACTTCGCCCCGGCTCCTGAAAAATGAGGCCGATTTTTTTTCCGCGGTAAGCGCGCATTTCTTTTTGTGAAAGCGAAGTGAGTTCCACGCCGTCAAAGAAGATTTTTCCTTCGACCGTAGCATTTGACGGATGCAGGGCCGGAATCGCCGTAGTAGTGACAGATTTTCCGCTGCCACTTTCACCAACGATTCCCAAAATCTCACCACGGTTCATGCTGAACGACACGCCACGAACCGACTGGATTACAGTATGACTTGAACCGCGCAACACAGTGAATGATACACGGAGATTCTGAACAGAAAGCCAAGTGCCAGGGATTTGCGACATCGTGTCGCGACAAGAATTTTGTTGCACAAAATTCTTGCGGGTTTCACTACAATCTGTGTAATCTGTGTAATCTGTGGTTTTCTTTTTTCGCCATTTTGGAAACACGACATGATACGGGTCAAAATAGTCACGGAGTGCATCGCCCAAAAAGTTGAAAGCCAGAGTGACGGCAAGCAAAAGCCAGACAGGAGTCAGAAGCCACGGAAAATTCTTGAGATTTGAGAGCGTGGAAATGTCCCTGTTGATAAGGCTTCCCCAGCTTACGGCAGGGTCGGCAATTCCAAGCCCCAGGTATGAAAGCGTGGTCTCGCTCATTATAAAGCCCGGAATCGCAAGAGTGGTCGAGACAATCAAAAGACTCGTAATTTGCGGAATTATATGGAAGAAAATTATCACCGTGCTCGGAACGCCCTCCAAACCTGCGTCCATAACAAATTCCTCACGCTTGATTGAGTGAACCATACCACGCAACGTGCGCGCGCTGCCAGGCCAGCCGACAAGCGAAAGAATCACGGTGATTATCATGTAGCTTGTGCCAGAGTCCATCTTGCTGTTGAGAAGGGAACGAAGGAACAAAATCAGGTAAAGACCAGGAATCAGCATAAAAAATTCAGAAAAACGCATAACGAGCCAGTCAGTTTTGCCACCGTAATAGCCGGCCAAACCACCGAGCAGAATCGCAAGCACCAGAGAAATTGCGCTTGCAACAAAACCAATCGTAAGCGAAATCCGGCTTCCATAAACCATGCGTGAAAAAAGGTCTCGGCCAAGATTATCCGAACCGAAAAGGAAAACCGGGTATATTTCGCCGGTTTTTGGATCGGGGGTTGTGCCAAAAAGATGGCGGTGGCTTGGAATCAGTCCGAAAATCTTGTATTCTTCGCCTTTTACAAAAAAACTGATTTTGTGATGGAACTCTTCGCCACGCACTTTCGCATAACGCCAGGTAATCGGATTCAAAACGCGGTATTCCCGTGCGACAATTCCGCGCGAAGTAAGCTCTATGTTTGAAGGATGGAATGTGTCTTCCTCAAAAATACGAGTCGGGCTGTAAGGAGAGATAAAAGGGGCCGCAATCATAAAAAGATAGAGAATCGCAAGAACTGCGACAGAGATAATTGCGAGAGGCCGGGTTTTTAGATACTGGAACAATCTCTTCATATTATCCTTCCTTTCCGTAGCGAATGCGTGGGTCCACAATCGCAAGAAGAATATCGCTGATTGTCATTCCCAAAAGAACAAGCGCGGAAATGAACATATTATTTGCAAGAACTAAATTTACATCCTGCTGCATTACGGCATCGTACATGAGACGGCCGATTCCAGGATACGAGAAAATGATTTCAAGCACGAGACTTCCAGAAAAAAGGCTTGCCAGAAGATTCGCGCTTCCGGTGATGTAAGGATTGAGCGTATTGCGGAATGCATGATTGAGATAAACGCGCCGCTCACTGATTCCACGCGCGCGGAGTGCCATGATGTAAGGCATTCCCATCTGATCAAGCATCGTCGAGCGAATCATGCGCATTGTGCCGCCGATTCCACCGAGAAAAGAAGCAAACAACGGAAGAAAAATGTGATATGTGTAACTGAAAACAAATTTTACAGGAGCTTCACCGATTGGAAAATCCGGGTAAGCCGTGACCGGGAAAAGTCCCGAAACTGAGGCAAAAAGCTGCAGGAGAATCAAAAGAAGGATTCCGGGGAACGCATGAAAGAACAAGGCGAAAAATGTGGCCGCCAAATCCGTGCGGGTTCCGGCTTTGCTCGAAAAATAAACACCGAGCAGAAAAGAAAATATCGTGATAAAGACAAGAGAAATTAAATTAAGAACCAGAGAATTGATAATTCGGCTTTTTATAAGGAAGGAAACAGGTGCTTTTGAAATTAGGGAAACGCCCAAATCATGATGAACAATGACACGTTCAAGCCAGCGGAAATACTGAACCGTAAAGGGCTTGTCCAGCCCCATCTCCGCACGCATTTTTGCAAGCTGTTCTTCGCTAAAAACATTGTCGCGCTCAGAACCGCCCTTGCTCTCAGTCTGGCTCATAAGCTGCTGCTGCATCATCTGGTCAACAATGTCGCCCGGAGCAAGTGCCATAAGAGCAAACAAAGCCCATCCAAGAATAAAAAGAATCACGAGCATAGTCATGATTCGAGAGGTAATGAATGAAGCCAGAGGAAATTTGGACTTAAAAACGCGCCAGGGTATGGAGAGGTTGCGAAGCAAGTGCGAAGCGAAAGCGAAGCACCGAGCGTTAGCGGGCCTCGAAACACCCGACCCCGAAGGGGTGGCGCCCAACTGCTCACTGCTCAATGCTACCTGCTCACTTCTAACTTCCAACTGCTCACTGCGCATTGCTAATTCCTGATTCATTAAGCGGTTTGCAGACAATTTGCTCTACCATTGCAGGAATTTTTGCCTGTTCTTCTTTGGAAAGCCCTGCAGTTTCGATTGGATCGTGGATAATAAGCTTTACGTGATTGCCTTTTACAATCTTTTTTTGCCCTTCGTAAATTCGCCAGGTGCCGTCAATTGTGACAGGAACAATCGGTGCTCCCGACATGAAAGCAAGTTTGAAGCTACCGGCCTTGAATTCGTGATGCGGTCCTCCCTTGCTACGGGTGCCTTCCGGGAAAATTACCTGAGAATAGCCTTTTTTGACTCCCTCGGCTGCATCGTGAATAGCCTGAATCGACTTGCGCGGGCTTTTTCGCTCGATAAATGTACACTGAAGAAGCTTCATCCAGTCAGAAAGGAGAGGAATTTTGCCAAGCTCGGCTTTTGCAACGAATGTCATGGGCTTATTGATGAAGCCGAACAAAAGCGGGATGTCCATGTTGCCCTGATGATTGCCAATAAAGACAACGGCGCGGTCTTTTGGAATTTTTTCTTCGCCGATAACTTCAACAGTGGACTTTGTGACCTTTGTAAAGACGAACTTTGCCCACTCAGGAACAATGCCAAAAACTACTTTGTCACGGTTTGCGATGTCGCCAGCCTTGTCGTATTTGAGTGCAAGACGACGAGAACTATTTTTTGAGAGCATATATAATGCGACTCGAATAAAAGAAATAATTGTCGTAAACATAGATTTATTTTACCCCACTAATAAAACTTTGTCATTATAAGATTTTAATTGCTGCAGGGCAAACGCATTATAAAATATTCCCGGTTAAAAATGGCTTCCAGTCGTGAAAACGTCTTGTCGAAATCGCATGCTAGCATGCTTAACATCATCAACTTAAGCCCCTCTATTTAAAGAATTCCAAATAAGATAAAATTCCTTAGGTGGGAAAAATAGGTGGGGCTTACATTCAAGAAAAGATGGGAAACTGT